>Ga0105856_1001296_pt1 | contig 10820 bp, 10 predicted proteins | sample OrgsoiDNA_201060_FD_89681 | JGI IMG/M metagenome (GOLD analysis project Ga0105856, IMG submission 89681) | Permafrost soil microbial communities from the Arctic, to analyse light accelerated degradation of dissolved organic matter (DOM) -... | ecosystem: Environmental > Terrestrial > Soil >...
AACGATCGCGTATGCTTTCGTGATTCCCACTATTTTCATAGTGTTGAAACCACACACTGCGAGATTCCAACCAGTTAAAGGACGGGTTATGAGCAAGATCTATGAAGACAATTCATTAACAATCGGCCACACGCCGCTGGTTCGCCTGAACCGTATTGGCAATGGGCGTATTCTGGCTAAGGTCGAGTCACGTAACCCGAGCTTCAGCGTCAAATGTCGTATCGGCGCGAACATGATTTGGGATGCTGAAAAACGCGGCATTTTGCATAAAGATATCGAACTGGTGGAACCCACGAGTGGTAATACCGGTATTGCATTAGCCTACGTGGCGGCGGCGCGCGGTTATAAACTGACGCTGACCATGCCTGAAACCATGAGCGTTGAGCGCCGCAAGTTGCTCAAAGCCTTGGGCGCCAGTCTGGTTCTGACGGAAGGCGCGAAAGGCATGAAAGGTGCGATTGCTAAAGCCGAAGAAATTCAAGCAAGCGATCCAAACCGTTATTTAATTCTTCAGCAATTCAGCAACCCGGCTAACCCAGCGATTCACGAGCAAACGACGGGCCCAGAAATTTGGGAAGACACTGACGGTGACGTCGACGTGTTTATCGCAGGCGTGGGTACCGGCGGTACCATCACCGGTGCGGGTCGTTACCTGAAAAGCAAAAAAAGCAGTATCACGCTGGTCGCCGTTGAACCTACTGATTCACCGGTGATCACTCAGGCACGTAACGGGGAAGAAATTAAACCTGGCCCGCATAAAATCCAAGGTATCGGCGCAGGTTTCATTCCGGGTAACCTGGATCTGACGCTGATTGATCGTGTGTCGCTGATCACCAACGAAGAATCTATCAACATGGCGCGTCGCTTGATGGATGAAGAAGGTATTCTGGCAGGGATTTCCTCCGGTGCGGCGGTTGCTGCCGCGGTGAAACTTTCCGAAGAGCCAGAATTTGCCGATAAAACCATCGTGGTGATCTTGCCGTCCTCGGGCGAACGCTATTTGAGTACCGCATTGTTTGCAGATTTGTTTACGGAAAAAGAATTGCAACAATAATGCCACATTCTTTAAAACGATTAAAAAAGCACCCAAATGGGTGCTTTTTTGTGGCCTACATCAAACTTTATACCACTCTATGATTGATTTTATTCGCTAGGTTTAGTATTTAACCCATCAATTATTTCGATGCGCGAAATTAATCAGTTCCCTGAATGTCAGCCGCTGAATCGATTTACCGATTTGTTACAAGATGGCAAAACACGGCATAATGGGAAGTTGATAGGAATTCTGGCAGCACCTGACACTTTTTTTGTCACAACGTGCTTTTATTTGCCTTTTCCTGTTGCATCAAAGCTTGCCCCTGAACCATAGTCAGGCGCGAATCTTAGAGGCTAAAGCCAGGCACTTGAGCTAGACTTTAGCTCCACAACATTACTTTAATAAGTTGGGGAAACAACAATGTTCCAGCAAGAAGTTACTATCACTGCACCTAATGGTCTGCACACTCGCCCTGCTGCACAGTTCGTGAAAGAAGCTAAAGGTTTTGTTTCTGACATCACTGTGACCTCTAATGGCAAAAGCGCTAGCGCAAAGAGCCTGTTCAAACTGCAAACTCTGGGTCTGACTCAGGGCACTGTGGTAACCCTCTCTGCAGAAGGTGAAGACGAGCAGAAAGCCGTTGACCACTTGGTAAAACTGATGGCAGAGCTCGAGTAACAAGCCCGGTCTTAATAGTTTAAACCAGTCAAGAGAAAGGTAGGGTTATGATTTCAGGCATTTTAGTATCTCCCGGTATCGCTTTCGGCAAAGCGCTTCTGTTAAAAGAAGATGAGATTGTCATCAACCGGAAAAAAATCTCTCCTGATGATATTGATCAGGAAGTAAAACGTTTCCTGTCAGGCCGTGCAAAAGCATCTGCGCAGTTAGAGACAATCAAGACCAAAGCAGGCGAGACCTTCGGTGAAGAGAAAGAAGCCATCTTCGAAGGCCACATCATGTTATTGGAAGACGAAGAGCTTGAGCAGGAAATCATAGCCCTTATCAAAGATGAGCACGCTTCTGCTGATGCAGCGGCTTATTCTGTCATTGAAGGACAGGCAAAAGCACTGGAAGAGCTGGACGATGAATATCTGAAAGAACGTGCAGCTGACGTGCGTGACATCGGTAAACGTCTTCTGCGCAACATTCTGGATTTGGCGATCATTGATCTCAGCGCCATTCAGGATGAAGTGATTCTGGTTGCCAACGACCTGACCCCATCAGAAACCGCACAGTTGAACCTGAAAAAGGTACTGGGCTTTATTACTGATTTGGGCGGTCGTACTTCCCACACCTCTATCATGGCGCGTTCTCTGGAATTACCGGCAATCGTCGGCACCAGCGATGTGACCAAACAGGTGAAAAACGGCGATTTTCTGATCCTCGATGCCGTTAACAATAAAATCTACGTCAACCCGACGGCAGACATTATTGACGAGCTGAAAGCCGTTCATAATCAATACATCTCCGAAAAAGATGAATTGACCAAATTAAAAGACCTGCCAGCCATCACGCTGGACGGCCATCAAGTTGAAGTCTGTGCCAATATCGGTACCGTGCGTGACGTCGCCGGTGCAGAGCGCAATGGCGCTGAAGGTGTTGGCCTGTACCGTACCGAATTCCTGTTCATGGACCGTGACAGCCTGCCGAGCGAAGAAGAGCAATTCCAGGCCTATAAAGCCGTTGCTGAAGCGATGGGTTCACAGGCGGTTATCGTTCGTACCATGGACATTGGCGGTGATAAAGACCTGCCATACATGAATTTCCCGAAAGAAGAAAACCCGTTCCTTGGCTGGCGCGCAATCCGCATCTGCCTGGATCGCAAAGAGATTCTTCACGACCAGTTGAAAGGGATTCTGCGTGCTTCGGCCTTCGGCAAACTGCGTATCATGTTCCCGATGATCATTTCTGTTGAAGAAGTGCGTGAACTGAAAACAGAGCTCGAAAAGCTGAAAGTTGAATTGCGTGAAAAAGGCCAGGCATTCGATGAAAGCATCGAAGTCGGCGTCATGGTTGAAACTCCAGCTGCGGCCGTGATTGCTCACCATCTGGCAAAAGAAGTGGATTTCTTCAGTATTGGTACCAACGATCTTACCCAGTATACTCTGGCAGTGGATCGCGGTAATGAGCAGATTTCTCATCTTTACAACCCAATGTCACCTTCAGTTCTGGGTTTAATTAAGCAAGTCATTGATGCATCTCATGCTGCCGGTAAATGGACAGGCATGTGTGGTGAGCTAGCCGGTGACGAACGTGCTACACTTCTTCTATTGGGCATGGGTTTAGATGAGTTCAGCATGAGTGCTATCTCTATCCCGCGCATCAAGAAAATTATTCGTAATACGAACTTCGAAGATGTGAAAGCGCTGGCAGAAGAGGCTCTGGCCCAACCTACAGCGCAAGAGTTAATGAACCTGGTTGACAAGTTCATTGAAGAAAAAACACTCTGCTAATTGCGCGATGCTGGAAAGCTGCCCAAATTAATGCTTAGGAGAAGATCATGGGTTTGTTCGATAAACTGAAATCACTCGTTTCTGATGATAAAAAAGAAGTGGGCACGATTGAGATTGTAGCGCCGATTTCTGGTGAAATTGTCAATATTGAAGATGTTCCTGACGTTGTTTTCGCTGAGAAAATTGTCGGTGACGGTATCGCCATCAAGCCATCTGGCAACAAAATGGTTGCACCGGTTGACGGCACTATCGGTAAAATCTTCGAAACTAACCATGCTTTCTCTATCGAATCTGACAACGGCATTGAGCTGTTTGTCCACTTTGGTATTGATACCGTTGAACTGAAAGGCGAAGGCTTCAAACGCATCGCTGAAGAAGGCCAGCGCGTGAAGAAAGGTGATTTGGTTATCGAGTTTGATCTGGCCCTGCTGGAAGAGAAAGCGAAGTCTACCCTGACTCCGGTTGTTATCTCTAACATGGATGAGATCAAAGAGCTGATTAAACTGACCGGTAGCGTAGTGGTTGGCGAAACGCCGATTATTCGTATCAGAAAGTAAGTCACTCGATGAAATAAGAACGGCGCCTGGTGCGCCGTTTTTTTTACCTATTTTTCAGCCGACATACGCCGAGCTTCGGCTGCGTTGGCTACGTTGGCTACGTTGGCTACGTTAGGCTACCTGAATCACTGACTGATAATGGGGAACTTGCAGGCTTATCACCAGACCGTGGGGTTCGGCGTTACGCGCTTCCACTTTACCATTATGTGCCAGCATCACCTTGCGGGTGATCGCCAGCCCTAAACCATAGCCCTTGCCTGACAGTGGCGACTTCACGCGAACAAAGGGATCAAAAATGCTGGAAAGCTTATCTTCCTCAACCCCCGGTCCCTGATCTTCCACGTCAATTTTCAACCACTCTTCAGCATGTTGTAATGTCACGGTGACGGTCTGCTCACGCGCAGAGAAACGCAGTGCATTACGCACCACATTGTCCACGGCCCGACGCATCAGCTCGGCATTACCCTTCACCGTATAATCCGTCTGCCCCGGCGCATCGGGTTTAAGCAGAATTTCCACCCCCGGTAGCTGCGCTTCATAGCGTGCATCATTGACCACTGCGGATACCAGACCGTACAGATCAAAATACTCTTCGTCCGGCATACTGCTATTTTCAGTTCTCGACAGTGCCAAAAGCTCGCCGATCATTTTGTCCAGACGCCCCGCCTCGTGCTCAATACGTTGCAATGAGGTTTCGACGTTAAGGGGGTTCTGACGCGCCAGACCGATAGCAAGCTGTAATCGGGCGAGAGGTGAGCGCAATTCGTGTGAAACGTCGTGCAGCAGCTCCTCACGCGCTTTAACCAGCACCTGGAGTCGCTCGGCCATGGAATCGAAATCACGCGCCACCTCAGAGAGCTCATCATGCCGTTTACCCATATTAGGCAACAGCCTGACCGACAAATCTCCCTGTGCGACCCGACCAAACGCCTGCCGCATTTGCAGCATGGGCCGCGTCAGGTTCCAGGCTAATACGGCGCTGAATAACAATCCGCCTAAACCGCCAATCCACAATAAGGGGGTAGGAATATGGAACATATGTTCCCGATGCTTCGGCCGATATTCACTCATCAGCCCTTCAACGTTATAACGCAGCCGATAGCCCTGCCCTTTTGGCCCCTGCACAAACTCAACGATCTCCTTCGGCGTTTTACCCGGCTCCAGCGCCTGCAGCGTCTCACCTTCAGCCGGCACCATTGAAGGACTAACCGAGAAAAACTGACGATCATCTTGCGGCCAGTCGGCCATCATGGCGTTGAGTGCGGGCATCCCGCCTGAGCGCAACGTTGATACGGCTGAAGTGATTTGCAGTTTGACGAAACGCCGGGCGATACCACTTTCCGGCGGTTCATGATGATTATAAAAAGCGAAAACCACCCAGAGAGCCTGAGTGATAGCGATGAAAGTGAGCCAGAATCCGAACAGGATTTTCCAAAATAGCCTGCCGCGCAGGCGTTTACCGGATGCGATAGCCAATACTTCTTACCGTCTCAATAGTCAGGATATCGCCGCCTTCCAGCGACGCCAGTTTTTGGCGAATATTACTGATGTGTACATCAATACTGCGGTCGTAAGCTTCACGCGGACGACCCAACCCTTTTTCTGACAGCTCGTCTTTTGACACCACACGTTCAGGCGCGCGCAGTAAAAGCTCCAGCAGATTAAATTCAGAGGCGGTCAAATCAAATAACGCGCCGCGCCATTGGCTACTGCGGGTCGCTGGGTTTAGGGTCAGGTCACCATAATGAATGATGGAAGAATCAGAAGGCGCTTCCTGCTGTTCTTCCACGCGGCGCAGGACAGCACGCAGACGCGCCACCAATTCACGCGGATAACAAGGCTTAGGCATATAATCATCCGCGCCCATTTCCAGCCCAATCACCCGGTCAATATTGTCGCCTTTGGCGGTCAACATGATGATCGGTAAACGGCTGTTTTTGCGTACCTGACGCAATACGTCGATGCCGCTCATGTCGGGTAACATGATGTCGAGGATCATCGCCGAATATTCCCCAGACATTGCGCCATCAATACCGGCTTTACCGGTCAACACCAGCGAAGCATTAAACCCTTCAGCGATCAGGTATTCGCTGAGCATGGTACCCAGTTCGAGGTCGTCATCGACTAACAAAATTTTCATCATATTTTTCCGCCTAACTGAGTTCTGGTCATTTTTATCCCTAACCGGAATATTCGCAGCCGCTTTTACTCTAATTTTACACTTTAATAGCGCGATGCAAGGCTTAGAGATCGAAAACACCGGTTGAGAGATAGCGATCGCCACGATCGCAAATAATGGCGACGATCACGCTGCCCGGATTCGCCCGCGCCACTCTCAAGGCACCGGCGACAGCGCCACCTGAACTCACGCCGCAGAAAATACCTTCTTGTTGCGCCAACCGACGCGCAGTGTCTTCCGCTTCCTGCTGGCTCATGTCGAGCACGTCATCCACCAGTTCGGGTCTGAAAATCCCCGGCAGATATTCCTCGGGCCAGAGGCGGATCCCCGGGATGCTGCTGCCTTCGGACGGTTGCAAACCGACAATTTTCACCTCGCTACTTTGGGTGCGTAAATAGCGGCTGACCCCGGTGATGGTGCCGGTGGTGCCCATGCTGGAGACAAAATGCGTGATACGCCCTTGCGTTTGACGCCAGATTTCGGGGCCCGTCGTCGTGAAATGCGCCAGCGGGTTATCAGGATTGTTGAACTGATCCAGCACCTTTCCCTGCCCCTGACTTTCCATTTCACGCGCCAAATCACGCGCACCTTCAATGCCTTGCGCGCGGCTGACCAACAACAATTCCGCACCGTAAGCACGCATCGACGCCTGACGTTCCAGACTCATATTTTCAGGCATCAATAATTTTAGCCGATAGCCCTTGAGAGCGGCGATCATCGCCAGCGCAATGCCGGTATTGCCACTGGTCGCCTCTATCAGCGTATCGCCGGGAGAGATTTCACCGCGCTTCTCAGCCTGCTCGATCATAAACAGTGCAGCACGGTCTTTGACCGATCCCGCCGGATTATTGCCTTCCAGTTTGACCCAAATTTCGCTGCCTAAATCCTTTGGCAGACGCTGTAATTTCACCAGAGGCGTATTGCCGATGTAATGTTCGAGCGTGCTCACGGTAGTTGCCTTATCGCTTTTGGTTATTTAAACCATCTAAAAATGAATAAAGAGTTATTAGGCAATAAAAAAGGCAGTGCGCCGACTGCCTCCTTTCTACCCATTAGCTAAAAACCGTACAGTTTAAAACATCAAGTCTCTAAAAACTATCAGGCGCTTTTCGCCAATGCAACGGGTTGTAGCGCCTCATTACCGGCATAGAGTCGGCCATTTAGGCCGCCGACAAAGAAACGATCGCCACGTTGTGGAGTCGATTGTCCGCTAAAATCGGACAGCACCACCGACAGCGGTTCGTCGTGCCAGCCTTCGGCCTGCACGATCAATTGCCAGAAATGCCCACGTGGACTCACTTCAAGCACGTTAACCGGCAACGGGCAGCGCGCGCTAGGCTGTACGGTGATTTCCATTTCCCACGGGCGCAGGAACAGATCAACCGGCCCTTGATGTAACGGCGGGTTTTCCAACGGCCAATGATGAGAGCCGACATACAATTGCGAACCGCGAATATCGCCAGAAATCTTGTTCACTTCGCCCATAAACTCCAGCACGAAGCGAGTGGCGGGATCACGCCAGATCTCTGGCGGCGTTCCCACCTGCTCAATATTGCCCTGACTCATCACCACCACGCGATCGGCCACTTCCATCGCCTCTTCCTGATCGTGCGTGACGAAAACACTGGTGAATTTCAACTCTTCATGGAGCTGGCGTAACCAGCGGCGCAGCTCTTTACGCACCTGAGCGTCCAGCGCGCCAAACGGCTCATCCAACAGCAAAATTTGTGGCTCAACGGCCAGTGCACGCGCCAGCGCAACACGCTGTTTTTGCCCGCCGGATAGCTGAGCTGGGAAACGGTTAGCGAGATGCCCCAACTGCACCATCTCCAGTAATTGGGTGACTTTCTTTTTAATCGCTTCGGTATTGGGACGATCTCGGCGTGGCAATACGGTGAGCCCAAAGGCGATATTGTCAAACACCGTCATATGGCGAAACAGCGCGTAATGCTGGAACACAAACCCCACCTGACGGTCACGCGCGTGAACCTGACTGACATCTTTACCGTGGAAGCTCAGCTTACCGGCGCTCTGATTTTCCAGACCGGCAATAATGCGCAATAACGTGGTTTTACCCGAGCCCGAGGGTCCAAGCAGCGCCACCATTTGGCCGGAAGGAATATCGAGCGAGATATCGTTCAGCACCTTGGTGCGGCCGAAGTATTTGTTGATACCGTTAATTTCAATGCTCATTGCTTTCCTCCCGCTCAAGACGGTCGTTATGGCGTTTCAGGCGCCATTGCAGGCCGCTTTTCAGAAATAGAGTGACGATCGCCATCAGGGTTAACAGCGCGGCGGCGGTAAACGCACCGGCGGTGTTGTAATCCTGATGCAGTAATTCAACTTGTAAGGGCAGCGTGTAGGTCTCGCCGCGAATCGAACCCGATACCACAGACACCGCACCAAACTCACCGATAGCGCGGGCATTGGTGAGCACCACGCCATACAGTAACGCCCAGCGGATGTTGGGTAGGGTCACGCGGCGGAACATCTGCCAGCCTGACGCGCCGAGCAGCACGGCGGCTTCATCTTCATGGCTGCCCTGACTGAGCATCACCGGAACCAATTCGCGGAACACAAACGGACAAGTGACGAAAACGGTCACCATCACCATGCCGGGCCAAGAGAACATCAGCTGGATATTATGCGCATCCAGCCACGGCCCTAGCGGGCCATTGGTGCCGTAAAACAGCAGATAAAGTAGACCCGCTACCACCGGTGAAACGGCAAACGGAATATCGATCAGGGTCAGCAAGACCTGACGACCTGGGAAGTCAAAACGCGCCACCAGCCAGGCCAGCAAGGTACCGAAAATCAGGTTAACCGGCACAGTGATCAGCGCCATCAAGACGGTCAACCAAATCGAATGCAGCATGTCGGAGTTAGAAAGATTCTTCCACACGGCGGAAATGCCATCAGAAAATGCCAGCACAAAAATGCTGATCATCGGCACCACCAGCAAAATCAGGCAAATTAACATGCCGACGCCGATAAGGGACCATTTCACCCAGTCGACCCGCTGACGCGTTTCCCCTGTAAAGGCCGGAATATCAGACATTAATGACCTCCAAGACGACGGCCATAACGGCTTTGTAAGGTGTTAATCGCAAACAGCAACAGCAATGAGGCCGCCAAAATCACGGAAGCAATGGCACTGGCCGCGGGGTAATCAAATTCCTGCAAACGGATAAAAATCATCAACGACGTCACTTCGGTTTTCCACGCGATGTTACCGGCGATGAAAATCACCGCGCCGAACTCGCCCAAGCTGCGGGTGAACGACAAGGCCGTTCCGGCTAACAACGAAGGCATCACTTCCGGTAAAACCACGCGGCGGAAACTCTGCCAGCGTGAAGCCCCCAGGGTTTCGGCCGCTTCTTCATATTCTGGCCCTAACTCTTCCAGCACCGGTTGAACGGTTCGCACCACAAAAGGAATGCTGGTAAAGGCCATCGCCACCGCGATACCTAGCCAGGTGTAGGAGACTTTAATATCAAAATGCGCCAGCCACTGACCGTAAAATCCATTGACGGAAAACAATCCGGCAAGCGTCAAACCCGCCACGGCGGTTGGCAACGCGAAGGGTAAATCCATCAGGCCATCGAGCAGGGTTTTTCCCGGAAACTCATAACGCGTGAGGATCCACGCCATCAACATGCCGAAGAAACAGTTAAAAATACTGGCGACGCCCGCCGACAGCAGCGTCACTTTATAGGCGGCGATCACCTGATCATTGGTGATCACCGACCAATACTGCGCCAGCGTCATTTGCGACAGTTGCATGACCAGCGCGCTAAGCGGCAACAGCAGCACCAGACAGACGAATAACAGGCTGCTACCGAGGCTCAGTGTGAAGCCCGGAAGTACGCGTTTGCTCGACAACAACATTACTTGTGACCCTGCTCTAATAATTTATCCAGCTCGCCGCCGGTTTCGAAATGCGTTTTCATCACCTGCTGCCAGCTACCAAATTGGTCTTCAACTTTAAACAACTTGGTCTCCGGGAACTGGCCTTTGGCTGCGGCCATGGCATTTTTGTCATACACGCGGTAGTTGAAACTGGTGATAATTTGCTGAGCCTGTGGGCTCCACAAATAATTCAAATAGTCTTTCGCCGCTTTCTCTGTGCCGTTTTTCTCGACATTTTTGTCGACCCACGCCACCGGGAACTCAGCCAAAATATCCACCGGTGGCACAATGACTTCGTATTGGTCAGTGCCGTATTGCTTGCGGATATTGTTCACTTCAGATTCGAAACTGATCAGCACATCGCCCAGACCGCGCTCAACAAAGGTGGTGGTCGCGCCGCGGCCGCCGGTATCAAATACCTGAACGTTTTTCAGAAATTGCGCCATTTTAGCGCGGGACTTGTCCTGGTTTTTGCCGTCTTCGAGGTTAAATGCACCCCAGGCCGCCAGATAGGTATAGCGGCCATTGCCGGAGGTTTTAGGATTAGGGAAAACCAGTTTGACGTCGGAACGGGTTAAATCGTCCCAGTTATGAATATTTTTTGGATTCCCCTTGCGCACCAAAAACGCCATGGTCGAATAGAATGGCGAACTGTTGTTAGGCAAACGGCTCTGCCAGTCGGCAGG
>Ga0105856_1001301_pt1 | contig 10790 bp, 8 predicted proteins | sample OrgsoiDNA_201060_FD_89681 | JGI IMG/M metagenome (GOLD analysis project Ga0105856, IMG submission 89681) | Permafrost soil microbial communities from the Arctic, to analyse light accelerated degradation of dissolved organic matter (DOM) -... | ecosystem: Environmental > Terrestrial > Soil >...
ATTGCGCTGTTTGTCACCGGCAAGGTCAAGGAAGAGGAAAACCTGGTGATGCGCACGGCGCGTCGGGCCTATGCGCCGGTGCTGGATTGGGTCATGACGCGCCGCCCGCTGGTGTTCGGCCTGGCGGTGCTGACCATTGTCGCTTCGGGCGTGGTGGCCAGCCGCATGGGCAGCGAATTTATCCCCAGCCTCAGTGAAGGCGACTTTGCTCAACAGGCCCTGCGCGTACCCGGCACCAGCCTCACGCAATCGGTGCAGATGCAGCAGCAGCTGGAAAAAACCTTGATGGCCCAGGTGCCGGAAATCGAGCGAGTCTTTGCGCGCACCGGTACCGCGGAAATCGCTTCCGACCCGATGCCGCCGAATATTTCCGACAGCTATGTGATGCTCAAGCCCAAGGACCAGTGGCCTGATCCAGCCAAATCCCGCGAGGCGCTGATCGAAGATATCCAGCGCGCCAGTGCGATTGTGCCGGGCAGTGCGTATGAGCTGTCGCAGCCGATCCAGTTGCGCTTCAACGAGTTGATTTCCGGGGTGCGCAGTGACGTGGCGGTGAAGGTGTTTGGCGACGACATGGCAGTGCTCAACAAGACCGCCGCAGAAATCGCCGAGACCTTGCAGACGCTTGATGGCGCCTCGGAAGTGAAGGTCGAGCAGACCGCTGGCCTGCCGGTGCTGACCATCAATATTGATCGCGACAAGGCCGCGCGGTTTGGCCTGAACGTGGGCGACGTGCAGGACACCATCGCCGTCGCCGTGGGTGGGCGCCAGGCCGGCACGCTGTACGAGGGTGACCGCCGCTTCGACATGGTCGTGCGTTTATCCGATGCGTTGCGCACCGATATCGAGGGCTTGTCGCGGCTGTTGATCCCGGTGCCGGCGCTGGCCAGCAACGCCTCGGGCCAGTTGGGTTTTATTGCCTTGTCCCAGGTCGCCAGCCTGGACCTGGTGCTGGGCCCGAACCAGATCAGCCGTGAGAACGGCAAGCGCCTGGTGATTGTCAGCGCCAATGTGCGCGGGCGTGATATCGGTTCGTTCGTCGAAGAGGCCGAGTCTGCCATCAGCACACAGGTGAAGGTCCCGGCGGGTTACTGGACCACCTGGGGCGGCCAGTTCGAACAGCTCAAGGAGGCCTCCGAGCGCTTGCGTATCGTGGTGCCGGTGGCGTTGCTGCTGGTGTTTGGGCTGTTGTTCATGATGTTCAACAACCTCAAGGATGGCTTGCTGGTGTTTACCGGGATTCCGTTCGCGTTGACCGGTGGGATCATGGCGCTGTGGCTACGTGATATTCCGTTGTCGATCTCGGCGGGGGTGGGGTTTATTGCGTTGTCGGGGGTGGCGGTGCTTAACGGGCTGGTGATGATTGCCTTCATCCGCAACCTGCGTGAGGAAGGGCGTCCACTGTCGGTGGCGATCCATGAAGGGGCGCTCACACGTTTACGCCCGGTGTTGATGACTGCGCTGGTGGCATCCCTGGGGTTTATCCCCATGGCCTTGGCCACCGGCACCGGCGCCGAAGTACAGCGCCCGCTGGCGACGGTGGTGATCGGCGGGATTATTTCTTCTACGTTGCTGACCTTGCTGGTGCTGCCGGCGTTGTATCAGTGGGCGCACCGCAAGGAGGAATGATGCGGGTGGGGTGAGCGGGCATGTTGTGGTGAGCACGCTTACTGTGGCGAGCGGGCATGTTGTGGCGAGCGGGCTTGCCCCGCGTTGGGTGGCGAAGCCGCCCCAAATCTTTCGCCGCGGTATATCAGGGATACCGAGGTGGGCCTGATGGGGTCTGCTGCGCAGCCCAACGCGGGGCAAGCCCGCTCGCCACAACAAGCACGCTCAGCCTTGAGGGGCTCATACCTGAGGAAACACCAGGCGAAACACGGTGAAAGCGCCGGGCGAACTGCGCACGTCGGTTTGCCCCTGGTGCAGGGTCATGATCGATCGCACGATGGCCAGTCCCAGGCCGGTGCCGCCCTCGGTGCGCGCGCGGCTGCTGTCGACACGGTAGAACCGTTCGAACAGGTGCGGCAGGTGGTGCGCTTCAATCCCCGGGCCTGGGTTGCTCACAGACAACGACACGCTGTTGCCGTAAGCCTCCACTCGCAACGAGATATGCGCGCCCGCTGGGCTATGGCGGATCGCATTGGACAGCAGGTTGGAGAGCGCGCGTTGAATCATCAGGCGATCGCCGTGCACCTGGGCTTCGCCGCTGAGGGTCAGGACCAGTTGTTTGTCTTCGGCACTCAGGGCGAATAAATCCATGACCCGATGAGCTTCGTCCGCCAGCGATACTGCGGTAAACGAAGCACGCGCTGCCGGGTGGCTGACCTGGGCCAGGAACAACATGTCGGAAACGATGCGGGCCAGGCGCTCCAGCTCTTCGGTGTTGGATTCCAGCACTGCTTTGTATTCGTCCGGTGGGCGTTGGCGCGATAACGTGAGCTGGGCTTTGCCCATCAGGTTGGTCAGCGGTGCACGCAATTCGTGAGCAAGGTCGTCGGAGAATTGCGACAGTTGCTGCACCCCGGCGTCCAGGCGGTTGAGCATCACATTGAAGCCTTGCGCCAACTCGCCCAGCTCCTTGGGCAGGTTGTCGACGGACAAGCGATGGGTCAGGTCCTGGGTGGTGACTTTGGCCGCCACATGGCTGAACTGCTTCAACGGCGCAAGCCCGCGCTGCACCAGCCACCAGGCGCCCATGCCGATCAGCATCAACAACATGGGCAAGGCGATCACGGTGGCGCGCAGGTAGGCACTGAGCAGCGCCTGATCGTCCATGCGGTCCAGCGACAACAGCACGCGTACGCGCTCGCCGCTGGCCAGGCGCATCAGGCTGGAGGCGCTGAGCACCTGGTTGCCATTGCTGTCGGCCCAATTGAGGTAGCCGAGCGTTTCTCGCGGTGTGAAGTTTGTCAGCAGCGGCTCCTGAGGCTTGGCACCGATGCTCAGCAGTACTGTTTCATCGGGCGCGGTGCCGACGATAGTGAGGTAAAAATTGTCATGGCCGATCACCAGGTCCATCAGCGAATGCGGGCGCGCCCGGATGGCGTGGGCGTCGAGGCCTTGAGACAGGCTGTGCTGGATCTGTTCCATCTTGCTTTCCAGGCCTTTGCGCGCCAGTTTTTCCAGTTCGTGGGTCAGGGCGAGATACGCCAACGTCGCCAGCAACAGCACCAGGCCCGCGCCCATGAGGCTGACCGTCAACCCCAGGCGCATCGACAGACTGCCGGTTTTCATGGCCGTGCTTCCAGCACGTAACCCACGCCGCGAATGGTGTGGATCAGCTTGACCTCGCTCTGATCGTCCACCTTGGCCCGCAGGCGGCTGATGGAGACTTCCACGACGTTGGTGTCACAGTCGAAATTCATGTCCCACACCAGCGAAATGATCTGCGTGCGCGTCAGCACTTCACCGGTCTGGCGCATCAGCACCTGCAGGAGTGCGAACTCCTTGGTGGTCAAGTCAATGCGCCGTGTGCCGCGGTACGCGCGATGGCGGCGGGGGTCCAGTTCCAGGTCCGACACGCTGAACACTTCCGGCTGTGGGATGTGCTCGCTGCGCCGCAGCAGGGTGCGTACCCGCGCCAGCAATTCGGGAAACTCGAAGGGTTTGACCAGGTAATCATCGGCGCCCATGTCCAGGCCCTTGATCTTGTCGGCCAGCCGCCCGCGGGCGGTCAGCATCATCACGCGCTGGGTGCCGTTGCGGCGCAATTGCTCCAGCACTTCCCAGCCATCCTTGCCCGGCAGGTTGACGTCAAGAATCACCAACTCATAGGCGTGCTGCTCAGCCAGGTGCAGGCCATCAATGCCATTGGACGCGCAGTCCACGACGTAGCCACTTTCATTCAGGCCTTGCTGCAGGTAGTCAGCGGTTTTTTGCTCGTCCTCAACCACAAGGATACGCATGGGGATTTACCTTTTACTGAAAGAGAAGGGTTCCATTTCCCTATGGAATCGGGTGTGTTGTGAGTAGGAAAATTCTGAAGTGTGAAGCAGCTTCAGGGTCAACTGCGGCAATGGGTCGCGACTAAGCCTGCGCGCAAAAAAAACGCCCCAGAGGGGCGTTAAAAAAATCATCTCTTTCCAAAGGAGCTAAAAAAAGCTTCAGAGACGAATGTTGCTCGGTGCTGACACGTTGAAGCGAGTATAGGAAGTTCAACTTAACGGGAAGCTGGGGCCAATGTTACAGTTTTGATAGATAGCAATTTGTGAACAGATGTTAGTCAAGCGCGAACGAATGTAAGCGCTCGACTGGGCGATTGTTCAAAGTGCGACCAATGGGTATTGCGCAATCAGGCGAACTTCTTCCAGGTCTGACTCAAACGCACTGGAGCGCACGGTGGCCTGGCGCAAGCGCAACGACAAATCTTTCAGGCTGCCGCTTTGCACCACGTACTCGGCCTCGACATCCCTTTCCCAGCGGCGTTGATCTGTCAGCGGGTTGCCGGATGCATCGCGGCGCATGTACACCGCGTTGGCGTGGCTGTAATCGGCGCCGGTGCCTTTGGCATAACGGGTCATGAACGACAGGCCAGGTATACCGAACGCCTGCATGTCGAGGTCGTAACGGGCCATCCACGAACGCTCCTTGGGCGAATTGAAGTCGCTGTACTGGATCGAGTTATTGAGGAAAATCGAGTCCGATTGGCGCAGGTAATCAAAGTCGTCATCGCCGTTGTTGCGCTGGTGCGAGAGGGCCACGCTGTGAGCACCGACCTTTACCCCGAGCCTGGCACTCCAGATGGTGTTGTCGAATTTGCCCAGCAGCTGTTTGCCTTCGTCCATGGCCTTGTAATAGTTGAAATCGCCGAATAACGACACGTCGTCGGTCAGTGGGTAACTGGCGGCACTGCCGACGTAGTACTGGTCCCAGGCGTCCTTCAGGCGGCTGCTGTAGAGGCTCACGTTCAGGTGTTTGTTGACGGCGTACTCCCCCCCGAAATAGCCGATCCAGGGTGAGTCGACCTTGCCCGCGTAGAAGGTCGCGAAGCCCTTGTTCATCCCGCTTTCGCTTGGCTGGCTCATGCCGCTCAGGCGTCCGCCTTGCAGGCTCAAGCCCTCAAGGCTGGTGTTCTGCGCGGTGACGCCGCGAAAGCTTTCCGGCAACAACCGCGAATCGCCGTAGGCCACCACCGGCGTGAGCGGGAACACATCGCCGGCCTTGATAACCGTGTCCAGCACGCGCCATTTCGCCGCGCCGCCGACTTTGCTGTAGCTGCCTTCGGGGTGATTGTCGCTGTCCACCGGCAGCACGCCGAACGAACCCTTGCCGCCGCTGCGACCGGTGCCCGAGTCGAGTTTCAGGCCGTACATGGCAAACGCATCCAGGCCAAAGCCTACGGTGCCTTGAGTAAAGCCGGATTCGAATTTGCCGATCAGACCCTGCGCCCAGGCTTGGGAATACCCATTGCCGGTCGGGCTGGACTGGCCCTTGCGGTCATCGCGATTGAAGTAAAAGTTGCGCGCCAGCACGGTTACGCTGCTGCCTTGGGTAAAACCATCGGGCGTGTCTTCCACCGCCGCGGCTGCCAGAGGCAGTGCAACAATCAATGAAAAGGGAAGGGTGTAGTAAGTAATGCTCATGTTTCGCTCCTGGGTGTTGGCAGTTTTCAGCTTCTTATAGGTAGGGGCGTTTTTATTGATCTGGCCCCGGCTGATAGTTGCAAACAGTGGATAACGGTCAGGTGGCGCGAACATTACAATTCTGGAAGCTCACCGCGATCTAACAGATAAGTAATGTGTTGGTGAACATGGCGACAGGGTTGGTTGATTAGTCTCGTGACTGAACTTATCAACCGAGGAACCTGTAATGACATTTTATAAAATTGGCTTGGGTGTATTAGCTGCAGTCCTGTCACTGAGTGCGATGGCCGAAGGCGGAGGCGACCGCACGTTTGCGCTGATGATGGAGCGTAATCAAAAAGCCATGGCGGCTTACGCGCAAAAAAACGGCCAGCCAGCACCCCAGGTGCAGGCGTATCGCTATGGCATGGCGCTGGATATTGCCAAGGTCGTCAACGTTACGCCGCCGATCAGTTCGTGCAATGCCGTGCCTTCACGCATGACCTATGAAGACTCCAGCGGCAAGCTCAATACGGTGGAATACAAGGTGATGGGTGTTTGCCGAAACAACGGCAGTTAATGGATCCAAAAAAACAGTTGGGCGCGCCACACAAAAGCGCTTCAGAAAACCTCGTCAGCGCCGATGCAGGTCAGATCCATCTCCCCAAATGACCATCGGTGCCCCATGTTCAACACCCGTTTGAAGCAGGAGCTGTCGGCTCTTCGCGAAGAGTTGTCCAGCTTGCAACAGGTCAAGGAGAGCCTGGAAAGCGAAATGCTGTGCCTGACGCTGGACGCCGAAGGCCGGGTGGAGTGGGCGAATGCCAACTTCCTGCAAGAACTGTCGTACCAGGCCTCCAACATAGTGGGGCGGCACATAGACGAGCTGGTGCCCACGCACCTGCGCCAGGACGAATTCCAGCAGCGCTTTCGCAATGCCCTGGTGCGCGGCGAACACTTCGCCGGCACCGTGCGCCTGATGCGCGGCAACGGCAAAGAGGCATGGTTGCGCTCGATCCTGCAACCGGTGCGCAGTTCTGACGGACGCATCAAGCATTTTTCGATTTACTCCAGCGACCTCACCCGCACCATCGAGGGGTCGCGCGAGCATGAGAACCTGATCACCGCGCTGGTGCGTTCCACTGCAGTGATCGAGTTCGACCTCGGCGGCCATGTGCTGACCGCGAACGACCGGTTCCTCGGTGGCATGGGCTACAGCCTGGCGCAGATCCAGGGCAAACATCACCGTATGTTCTGCGAACCGGAGGAATACAACAGCGCCGAGTACCAGCATTTCTGGAAACGTTTGAACGCCGGTGAGTTTGTGGCGGCGCGCTTCAAACGGGTCGACAGCCATGGCCGTGTGGTGTGGCTGGAGGCGACCTACAACCCGGTGCTGGATGCCAATGACCGCCTTTACAAAGTGGTCAAGTTCGCCACGGTGATCACCGACCAGGTCAACCAGGAACAGGCCGTGGCCGAAGCCGCAAACATCGCCTACAGCACTTCGCTGCAAACCGACAACAGTGCCCAGCGCGGCACCACTGTCGTGACGCAGGCGGTGGATGTCATGCGTGATCTGGCCAGGCACATGCAGCAGGCCGGTGATGGCATCGAGGCGCTGAACGCTCAGTCCCAAGTGATCGGCACCATCGTCAAGACCATCAGCGGCATCGCTGAGCAAACCAACTTGCTGGCGCTGAACGCGGCCATCGAAGCGGCGCGGGCCGGCGAGCAGGGCCGTGGCTTTGCGGTGGTGGCTGATGAAGTGCGTCAATTGGCCTCGCGCACCAGCAAGGCCACCGAGGAGATCGTCGGCGTGGTTCGTCAGAACCAGGACATGGCCCGCGATGCGGTGTCCTTGATGACCGAGGGCCGTTTGCAGGCCGAGCAAGGCTTGGCCCTGGCGGCCGAGGCGGGCACGGTGATTGTGGAAATCCAGGACGGTGCACAAAAAGTGGTGAGCGCGGTCGGGCAGTTTGCCAATCAGCTGTCGAGCTGACCCGCAGGGCTTGTGCTTGAGGTATCGTAGGTTTTTTCTTGCTTGAAGAGCCGTCCCTCCATGAGCCCTACCCACCGTCGTCCCGTACCTTTGTCCAAGGCCTACCGTTTGCTCAATCACGGGCCGACCGTACTGGTGAGCGCGGCCCACGATGGCAAGCGCAATATCATGGCCGCTGCCTGGGCCATGCCGCTTGATTTCGAGCCGCCGAAGGTCGCCGTGGTGCTCGACAAGGCCACCTGGACCCGCCAGCTGCTGGAAGCCGCCGGCACCTTTGTGCTGCAGGTGCCTTGCGTGGCCCAGGCCGATCTGGTGCAGACGGTCGGCAACACCACGGGCGCAGACACCGACAAATTCGCCACCTATGGCTTGCAGACATTCAGCGGTGAACACACCGAAGCGCCGCTGCTGGAAGGTTGCGTAGCGTGGCTGGAATGCCCCTGCTGCCCGAGCCTCATCACCAACAGACCTACGATTTATTCCTCGGCGAAGTCGTCGCGGCCTATGCCGACGCGCGCGTGTTCAGCGACGGGCACTGGCATTTCGAAGGCCATGACGAATTGCGCACCTTGCACCATATCGCGGGCGGAAATTTCCTGAGCATCGGCGAGCCGGTGGTCGGGCGCCAGCTGTAGGCTTTACCAGCGGGCGTTTGCCAGTGCCTGGGCAAACGCCATCAGCTTGGGCGAATACTGCCGGGACGGCGGATAGACCAGTGAGATCGCGCGACTGCGCCCGGCCACGTCTTCCAGCAACGGCACCAGGCGCCCGGCGGCCATGGCCTCGCGCACCGCAAAATCCATCACTTGGGCGATGCCGAACCCCCCCACCGCGCCGTCTACCAGCGCATCGCCGCTGTCGAAAATAAGCCGCCCCTCGACGCTCACGTCCTGCACTTTGCCCTCGCTCATGAACTGCCAATCCACCATGCGCCCGCTGCGCAAGTTACGCACAGTGAGGCAGCTGTGGTCCTTGAGCTCGTCCACCGTTTGCGGCGTGCCGCAACGCGCCAGATAAGCCGGCGAGGCCACCGTGACCCAGCGCAACGGCGGCAGGGCACGGGCGATCAGGCGTTGATCCTGGATCTCGCCCGTGCGCAACAGGGCGTCGAAACCTTCGTCGACGATATCCACCAGCCGGTCAGTCATCACCGCTTCGATGCGCAATTGGGGATGGCGCAATGTCAGTTCGCCGATCACCGGCATCACCACCTTGCGACCGAACAACGACGGTGTGCTGATTTTCAACAGGCCGGACGGGCTGCTGCGTCGGTCGAGCATCAGCTTTTCGGTTTCAGCCAGTTCTGCCAGTAACGGCGCGCTGCGCTCGTACAGCATCTGACCGTCGGGCGTAAGGCTGACGCTGCGCGTGTTGCGCTGCAGCAAGCGCACACCCAGCTGGCTTTCCAGGCGCGAGATGGCGCGGGACAGCCCGGACTGCGTCAGCCCCAATTCGCCGGCCGCGCGGGTAAAGCTGCGGGTTTCGGCCACGCGGACCAAGAGTCGAACAGCGTTCAGATCCATGATTAAAGTCATTACTGAAAGAGTGATAGCGCTATTTATCATCTGTCGGGCATGAAAGAAACTGGCACCTCTTATTTTCGGACTGGACGCTGTGATGTCTCCCTCTCGACCCTCTGGCTGGATGCTTTTATTGCTGGCCACCGCACAACTGATCATCGCCCTGGATGCCACCATTGTGTTTGTCGCCCTGCCGCAGATTGGCGCGCACCTGGATTTTTCCGCGCAGCAATTGCAATGGGTGGTGAGCGCCTACAGCGTGGCGTTTGGTGGCTTTCTGTTGCTGGGTGGCAGGGCGACGGACTTGCTTGGCAAGCGCCGTTTTTACCGGGTGGGCCAGTCGCTGTATGCGCTGGCCTCCCTGGCGGCGGTGCTCGGCGGCAGCGCGGTGTTGCTGGTGCTGGCGCGGGCGGTGCAAGGCGTGGGCGGGGCATTGTTGTTCCCGGCCACGTTGGCGTTGATCAACACGCACTATGCCGAAGGCCCTGCACGCAATCGGGCGTTTGCGGTGTGGAGTGCAGCCTCGGCAGCGGGGCTGGCACTCGGCGCATTACTGGGCGGCGTGCTGACTCAGGTGTGGGGATGGGAGGCGGTGTTTCTGGTGAATGTGCCGTTGGCGGGCGGCTGCGCGTGGGCGGCGGGTTACTGGATTCCAGCCGATGGCGAGCGTGTACGTGGGCGCAAATTCGACATCGTCGGCGCCTTGACGGTGACCGTCGGCGGCACGTTGCTGGTGTTCGCGCTGGTGCAAGGCCCCGAGTGGGGCTGGTCGGCGCCGCAGACGCTGGGCTGCATCGCCTTGGCGCTGGCGTTGCTTGGGTTGTTCGCGTGGATCGAGCACCGCGGCAGCGATCCGCTGATGCCGCTGCGTTTGTTTGCCTACCGCGAACTGCGCATGGCGATGGTGCTTACGGCGGTGTTCATGAGCAGCTTTGGCGTGCAGTACTACTTCCTGGCGCTGTATTACCAGCAGGTCTATGGCTACAGCGTATTGCAGGCCGGTTTGGCGTTTTTACCGGCGACCCTGGTGTGCACGTTCGGCATCTGGTTGGCAGAGCGTTCGCTGGCCAGGCTGGGGTTGCGCAACACCTTGGTCAGCGGGCAACTGGCGGGCGCGGTGGGCATTGCACTGGTGTGTTGGGCGTTGCCGACGGGCGTGGGGTTTTGGTCGCTGTTGCCGGGCATCTTCATTTTGAGCATCGGGCAGGGCATGACCTGGACAGCGATGTGGGTGGCGGCGGGGCTGGGTATTCGGCCTGGGGAGCAGGGCGTGGCGGCGGGGATGGCGTCTACCAGCCAGCAGATCGGCGGGGCGTTGGGCCTGGCGGTGCTGGTGTCGGTGGCGAATGCGGGCGGGATCGAGCTGGCGCTGTGGTGGAGCGCGGCAATTGCCTTGGTCGGCGCGGTGTTGGCGCTACGGCTCAAAACGCAAGCGCCCGAGCCGAATGCGATAGTGGAAACAACATAGAACCCATGTGGGAGCGGGCTTGCTCGCGAAGGCGGTGGGTCAGTCACTCATAAGTCGACTGACACTGCGCTTTCGCGAGCAAGCCCGCTCCCACATTTTTAATGCGTTGCACATCAGCGCCCGAGCATCTTCACCCAGCGCGACGGCGGCATGCCGTAGGTGCTGCGAAACTGTCGAGTCATATGGCTCTGGTCGGTGAAACCGGCGGTCAGCGCCGCGTCCACCAGCGATTGGCCCTG
>Ga0105856_1001308_pt1 | contig 10736 bp, 8 predicted proteins | sample OrgsoiDNA_201060_FD_89681 | JGI IMG/M metagenome (GOLD analysis project Ga0105856, IMG submission 89681) | Permafrost soil microbial communities from the Arctic, to analyse light accelerated degradation of dissolved organic matter (DOM) -... | ecosystem: Environmental > Terrestrial > Soil >...
AGATGGTGGTGGGGGAAGGATTCGAACCTTCGAAGTCGATGACGGCAGATTTACAGTCTGCTCCCTTTGGCCGCTCGGGAACCCCACCACGAAATTCGTGGATTTCGAATTGTGTACTACATATTGCGATAACTTTATTCACTGCGTCGGCTATTGCGGTGAACGGGGCGCATCATATCAAATGAAACGAAGCTGTAAAGTGCTGAAACTGATAAAAATGTTCGTTTGATGTTTTTTTACACGCAGCGGTGCTTCTCTGTACAAAAAGCACCGCCGCTGAGCGTATTACAGAATAACGGTACGGTTTCCGTAAACAAACACACGTTGGGCAAGAACATGGTAGAGCGCACGGCTGAGGACGTTTTTCTCGACGTCACGGCCTGCACGCATCATGTCTTCTGCGGTGTAGGTGTGATCGACATTAATGACGTCTTGCATGATGATCGGGCCTTCATCAAGGCTGTCATTGACGTAATGCGCCGTCGCACCGATGATTTTCACCCCGCGCTCGTAAGCCTGTTGATACGGGCGCGCACCGATAAAGGCCGGTAAGAATGAGTGGTGAATGTTGATCACCTGATGCGGATAGTGCTGAACAAAACCCGGTGTCAGAACGCGCATGTATTTCGCCAGAACTACATAGTCAGGCTGATACTGATCGATTTGTTCCATCATGGCGCTGTCATGTTGTTCGCGGGTCAGACCTTCATGGCTGACCAGATGAAACGGAATATCAAAGCGCTCGACCAGATTTTGCAGGGTGTCATGGTTGCCGATGACGGCTGCAATTTCTACATCCAGACCGCCATAGGCGGATTTCATCAGCAGATCGCCCAGACAATGGGCTTCTTTGGTAACCAGAATAACAATGCGGCGGCGACCTGTGCTGTGCAGCTCGCGAACAGAACCTTTCGGCAGTGCGCTGTCGAGATCGGCTAGCAATGTGTTGTCGTTGAAAATACCCTCAAGCTCGGTGCGCATGAAGAACCGGCCGGTGCGGTGATCGACGAACTCGTTGTTCTGCACGATATTCAGTTCATGTTTGTAGCAAATATTGGTGATCTTGGCGATCAGGCCCTTAGCGTCAGGGCAAATGGTGCGTAATACCTTGGTTTGTACATTCTGTTGCGGCATGGCGTTGAGGATCCTGTCCTGTGCGTCGAAATTCGTAATGTAGTAATGAGTGTGCGAAATGTCCGCCAGGCAGAGTTAGCGGCCGCAGCACTTCTTATATTTTTTGCCGGAACCGCAAGGGCAGGCGTCGTTTCTGCCAGTCTGTGGTTTGACTCCGTCAATATAGTACCAGCGTTCATTCATACGAAGAAAGCGCGAACGTTCGTGGACCAGATGGGTATCTTCAGCTCCAGCTTCCTGAAAGCGTGCGGCAAACTCTACATAGCCTTCATCACTGTTTTTCCCCTCTTGTTGGGCAATGACATTCAACCCGAGCCACTCTGTATTGGCGAACCCTTCTTGCAGGCTTGTACGCCAGCGGGTGGGCTGGCAGTCGGGATGCCAGGTTTCAACCAGATAATCGGCATCTTTCATGACGTATGCGCTGTAGCGCGAACGCATCAGGGCGGATGGGGTTGGTGCAGAACGTGCGTTAAGCAGAAAAGGTTGGCAACACTTTTCAAACGCTGCACCGCTTCCACAAGGGCAGGGATGTGACAAAGTAACTCCTGAATGGGCTTAAACAGCGCTGACTACGCTATTGAATGCATGATCGCGATATGTTACCTAACAATCTTACCGGGTGACAACGCACTTGCACGATCAATCACAAGCCAGCGGGCTGGAGTCAGCAGAAATGGAAGCAAATACAGGCACGGGCAGGCAATTCAAGATCGGGCTGGCGCTTGGCGCAGGGGCAGCAAAAGGCTGGGCTCATATTGGGGTCATCAATGCCCTGAAAGAGATGGGGATCCAAATTGATGTGGTCGCCGGATGTTCGGTGGGGGCGTTAGTCGGCGCCGCGCATGTCAGTGGCCGCTTGCCTGCCATGGAAGCGTGGGTGCGCTCATTCAGTTACTGGGACGTTCTGCGGCTGATGGATTTTTCCTGGCGCCGCGGCGGTTTACTGCGCGGTGAACGCGTCTTCAATGCTGTCGGACAACTGATTCGTGTGAGCGATTTTGATCAATGCCACAGTAAGTTTGGCACCGTGGCGACCAACCTTAGCACCGGACGAGAGTTATGGCTGACCCAGGGTGATTTACATCAGGCGGTTCGCGCGTCGTGCAGTATGCCCGGGCTTCTGGCACCGGTTTGGTATAATGGCTACTGGCTGGTCGATGGTGCGGTGGTGAACCCGGTGCCGGTTTCACTGACGCGAGCACTGGGGGCAGATATCGTCATCGCCGTCGATCTTCAACATGATGCCCATCTGATGCATCAGGATCTCCTTTCTGCGCCCGTGACGCCGGAACTTCTGCAGGATGAAAAAGAGCTGGGATGGCGCAATAAAATCCGCCAGCGGTTATCTCGCCCGCGGGTCAGACGGCCAGATGTCAGCCCGACCGCGATGGAAATCATGTCGACATCCATTCAGGTTCTCGAAAACCGTTTGAAGCGAAACCGTATGGCCGGGGATCCGCCAGATGTCATTTTACAGCCTTATTGTCCTCAAATTTCCATGCTGGATTTTCATCGTGCAGAAGAGGCAATTGAGGCGGGAAGGCTGGCAGTAGAAAAACAAAGAGAGCAGTTACTCCCTTTGATAAAAAACAAACATTTCTGAGTAACTTAAAAATTCATTGAAGGAATCTGACAATTCTGACAAGCAAAATCAGGCTTTATGGGCCACTATTAAGAGAAGAATTACTGGGAGACCCTGATGGATAAGCCACTTACAAGCAAGCACATTCTGATCGTCGAAGACGAAGCCGTTTTCCGTTCGGTGCTCGCTGGGTATGTGAGTTCATTGGGCGCGACGTTCACTGAAGCAGCAAATGGTCTTGAGGCGCTCGCGCTGGTGGAAGACTATCCTCCTGACCTGATTTTATGCGATCTGGCGATGCCAGAAATGGGCGGCATTGAATTTGTCGAAAACTTACGTCTGCAAGGCATTACGATCCCCGTTCTGGTGATTTCCGCCACGGATAAAATGACCGATGTGGCAACTATGCTGCGTCTGGGGGTTGAAGACGTACTGCTCAAACCTATCAATGATCTCCAGCGTTTGCGTGATGCTCTGCTGGCCAGTTTATTTCCTAAACTCTTCACATCTCAGGCTCTGCAAAAAAGTGATCTAATGCAAGACTGGGAAGCGCTATGCCGCAACCCCAGAGAGGCCGCGAGGTTGTTGCAAGAGCTCCAGCCACCTGTGCAGCAAACGCTGGCGAATTGCCGAATCAATTACCGGCAACTGACGATGGCTGAGAATGCCGGACTGGTGCTGGATATTGCCGCGCTCTCTTCAAAAGATTTGGGTTTTTATTGTCTGGATGTGACGCGGGCGAAAGAAAACGGCGTATTGGCGGCATTATTACTGCGCGCCATTTTTAACGGATTGCTGCGCGAACATCTGAGCGGTCAGCAACAGAGGTTACCCCAAATGTCGACCTTGCTGAAACAGGTAAACCAGCTCTTCAAACAGGCGCGTCTTGAAGGTCAGTTCCCTTTACTGCTGGGTTATTATCACGCTGAACAAAAAAATCTGATTTTGGTGAGTGCCGGGCTGCATGCCAACGTTAACACCGGCACTAACCAAATTCAGTTGAGTAACGGCGTACCGCTTGGTACCACAGGGTCAACTTACTCCAACCAGATAAGTCAGCGATGTGAAGCATTTCAATGTCAGGTATGGGGGGCGGGCGGACGTTTGCGGCTCATGTTGTCCAGTGAATGACTTCTAAAATGTATCATTTTGTTTCACCCACATTGAAATATCTCCTTCCACACTGCTTATAAATTCCTCTGGACCTCTCTGAAAGTTAGACAAAGCACGTGTTTGAAAGCGCCTTGCTCATCGAAGCTGTTATACTGCGCCACAGAATTTTTGCCATTTTCACGTACGAAATAGAAAATCACAGATTAGGAATTCGCTGATGAAAGTAACGGTTTTTGGAATCGGTTATGTTGGGCTGGTCCAGGCTGCGGTATTAGCTGAAGTAGGACACGAAGTGTTGTGTATTGATGTCGACGCCAAAAAAGTCGAAAACCTGAAAAATGGTCAAATCCCTATTTTCGAACCCGGCCTCACTCCGTTGGTCCAGCAGAACTATGAAGCAGGGCGTTTACGCTTTAGTACCAACGCAGAGGACGGCGTTGCGCACGCTGAGATTCAGTTTATCGCCGTGGGTACGCCTCCGGATGAGGACGGTTCCGCCGATCTCAAATATGTGACCGCTGTTGCCCGCACCATCGCCCAATATATGACTGACCCCAAAGTGGTGATCGACAAGTCTACTGTCCCTGTAGGGACTGCCGATAAAGTTCGCCAGGTCATGAGCGAAGCCCTCAAAAAACGTGGCTGTGATCTCACGTTTAATGTCATCTCGAATCCTGAATTTCTGAAAGAAGGCGCGGCCGTCGCTGACTGTATGCGCCCGGAGCGGATTGTTATTGGCACCGATAATCCGGATGCTATCGATCCTATCCGTGAGTTATATGAGCCATTCAACCGTAATCATGACCGTATGATATTGATGGATATCCGCAGTGCCGAGCTGACCAAATATGCCGCTAACTGCATGTTAGCTACCAAAATCAGCTTTATGAATGAAATGGCAAATCTGGCGGAATTACTGGGTGCTGATATTGAAAAAGTGCGCCAGGGCATTGGTTCTGATTCCCGTATTGGCTATCACTTTATATATCCTGGCTGCGGCTACGGCGGTTCATGTTTCCCGAAAGATGTTCAGGCACTTATTCGTACCGCGGAACAAATTGGTTACCAGCCGAAACTGTTACAAGCGGTTGAGGAAGTTAATTTCCAGCAAAAGTATAAATTGCCTGCGTTTATTCATCGTCACTTTGGTGAAAACCTGCAAGGTAAGACCTTCGCTTTGTGGGGGCTTTCATTCAAACCCAATACTGATGATATGCGTGAAGCCTCAAGCCGGGTTTTAATGGAACAATTGTGGGCCGCCGGAGCAAAAATTAAAGCCTACGATCCCGAAGCCATGAATGAGGCTCAACGTATTTACGGACATCGTGACGATTTAGAATTAATGGGCACAAAAGAAGCCGCATTGCACGGCGCAGATGCACTGGTTGTCTGTACTGAATGGCAAAATTTCCGTGCGCCTGATTTTGATGTGATCAAAAAAACGTTAAAAAACCCGGTTATCTTTGATGGGCGTAATTTGTTTGATCCCGAACGTCTTGAAAAACGCGGTTTCACTTACTATGCCATCGGGCGCGGTGCGTCTGTTAATCCAGTTCTGTAAGGGTAGCCTATGAAGTTTTTAGTGACAGGAGCCGCTGGCTTTATTGGATGTTTTGTAGCACAACGGCTGCTCGACCAAGGGCATCAGGTGACGGGCATAGATAATCTTAACGATTACTATGACGTCAACCTTAAATTAGCCCGCTTAAAGTTGCTGGAAAATAAACCGGGCTTTGAGTTTATCAAAATAGATCTTGCCGATCGTAGTGGCATTGCCGATCTGTTTGCGGCGCAACAATTTGAGCGGGTGATCCATTTAGCCGCTCAGGCGGGGGTTCGTTATTCTCTCGAAAACCCCCTGGCTTATGCAGACTCAAACCTGATTGGTTTTGTTAACATTCTGGAAGGATGTCGCCATAATAAAGTGGGGCATCTTCTCTATGCGTCCTCGAGCTCTGTCTATGGTTTGAATAAAAAACAACCTTTTTCGACCGAGGACTCCGTAGACCATCCGATTTCGTTGTATGCCGCGACTAAAAAAGCCAACGAGCTTATGGCACACAGCTATTCTCATCTGTATGGGCTGCCAACTACCGGCATGCGCTTCTTTACGGTCTATGGTCCATTAGGACGCCCTGATATGGCCCTATTTAAGTTCACCAAAGCTATTCTCGCAGGGCAGAGTATTGACGTTTATAATCATGGCGAAATGCGCCGGGACTTCACTTATATCGACGATATTGCTGAGACGGTGGTTCGGCTGCAAGATGTCGTTCCTGTCGCGGATAATAACTGGACAGTAGAACAAGGTTCATTGGCTGGCAGTTCAGCGCCTTATCGGATATACAACATTGGCAACAGCGATCCGATCAGTCTGATGACCTATATTCACGCGCTGGAGGCTGCGCTCGGTATCGAGGCTCGCAAAAATATGCTGCCGATGCAGGCAGGCGACGTACTTGAGACCAGTGCGGATACACAGCCGCTGTACGAGGCTATTGATTTCAGGCCTGAAACACCGGTAGAGCAGGGTGTAAAAAACTTCGTTAGCTGGTATCGCGAGTTCTATCAGAGCTAAACCTGCTGATGTGAGGGCATTGAGAGGCTGCTTCGGCAGCCTTTTTTACATCTTAACGATGGCCAGTCAGATCTGGTCTTTAAACGGCTGTTGAATAATTCTACAACTGATTATCAGCGCTCATCTATTTGATAAAATGCAGATGACCGCTGCGTATGAAAAAATGAAAAAACCCACCGTGAAGGTGGGTTTGCAAGAAGTATTAAGCGAGAGCAGTAATAGGATATTACAGCAGGAAATCTTCCAGCTTTTTACCTTGTTCTTCGATTGCTTTCTTAATCACTGCAGGAGTACGACCCTGGCCAGTCCAGGTTTTGTTTTCGCCGTTCTCATCAATGTATTTGTATTTAGCTGGACGAGCAGCACGTTTCGCTTTACCAGTTGCTTTGGTAGCAGCCATAGTTTGCAGCAATTCGTTAGGATCAATGCCGTCAGCAATCAGCATTTCACGATATTGTTGCAGTTTACGAGTACGTTCTTCGATCTCAACAGCGGCCTGAGAATCTTCTTCACGACGTTCGTTAACTACAACTTCTAATTTCTCAAGCATCTCTTCCAGAGTTTCCAGAGTGCATTCTCTTGCTTGTGCGCGCAGAGTGCGGATGTTGTTCAGAATCTTTAATGCTTCGCTCATTATACTAGTCTCAATTTATATTGGTGGGGGGCGTTGTTAAGGTAATAATAGATTGCTCTTTAACGTTCTGCAATAGCCAATTTGTTTACTTGACGGGAATTTACCATTTAAAACCTCAATTGCATTTTTTGCTAAAAATATAACCGCCTTTTAGAGCCCTATTTATCTAGGGGCTATAAGTGAAATTTCAATATGTGGATGACGGATTTTTTGTTAACACGGTCATAGAATTTTATAACGCAAAGCCTTACAGCACTGAATTAAATCCCCACATGACAGCGACAAAACGTCTGCATAATGTAAGTAAATCGCCTGCACACTGTGGCTATAAGTGTTCACGGAAGAGGAGAGGGATAACCATAGAGGAGCGATATTCTCCCCTGTAAGAGGAAAAATCTTACCCCGCCATCACTGCACGGTTTATATTGCAGCGAAGGTAGCGCTTTAGCCCCCTGCTTGGGGGAATTTATATGCTTTAAACTTATTCCTAATATTCGATTGTAAATAACTGTGACGTTACCGCTGTAAAAAAAGCTTCCATCTGCCTGTTTTTGTAGCACGTTTACAACCAAATGTCGGTCGGCCAGCAGCTTATGATACAATTGATAACACAGTCGTTACCCCCACAATATACTTATGGAGTTGCCTTTTCATGGCTCAACTTTATTTCTACTATTCGGCAATGAACGCCGGAAAATCCACCTCTTTGTTACAGTCTTCATATAACTATCAGGAGCGTGGGATGCGCACACTGGTATTAACTGCAGAATTTGACCATCGCTTTGGTGTGGGTAAGGTGAGTTCCCGTATTGGCTTATCTTCGCAGGCGCAGCTCTACAATAAAGAAAGCGATCTCTACTCGATGATAGCGCAGGAGCATCGTGAACAAACGGTCCACTGTATTCTGATTGACGAAAGCCAATTTCTCTCTAAGGCGCAGGTAGCGCAGCTCACGGACATTGTGGATGAGTTAGACATCCCGGTGCTTTGTTACGGTTTACGTACCGATTTTCGGGGGGAGTTATTTGAGGGAAGCGAATATTTGCTGGCCTGGGCTGACAAACTGGTTGAGCTTAAAACTATCTGTCATTGCGGGCGTAAGGCCAACCGTGTACTCAGACTGGATGAGCATGGTGAGCCGCTTCACGATGGTGCACAGGTGGTTATAGGGGGGAATGAGAGCTATGTATCAGTATGTCGTAAGCATTTCAAAGAGGCGATGGCAGCGTGCAGTTCAGATTCATCAGGAAAAGCCTGAAAGCTCTGAATAAAGCTTAGCAATAGCTTATAGCCAATAAAAAACCCGCCGAAGCGGGTTTTTTGTTTTAGCCAGTTAGCTAATTATTTCTTGGCAGACTTCTTTTCCACTTTCACAGCGGGAGCAGCCACTAAGGTCTCAGTCTCTTCTTCACTGAATTTACGACCGTAGTAAGTATCCATCAGAATCTGTTTCAGTTCAGCGATCAGTGGGTAACGTGGGTTAGCACCGGTACACTGGTCATCGAATGCATCTTCAGACAGTTTATCAACTTTAGCCAGGAAGTCAGCTTCCTGAACGCCTGCTTCACGGATGGAAGTAGGGATGCCCAGTTCAGCTTTGATTTCATCCAACCAAGTCAACAGTTTTTCGATTTTCTGTGCAGTACGGTCACCAGCAGCGCTGAGACCTAAGTGGTCGGCAACTTCTGCATAACGACGACGCGCTTGCGGGCGGTCATACTGACTGAAAGCAGTCTGTTTAGTTGGGTTGTCGTTCGCGTTATAGCGGATAACGTTAGAAATCAACATGGCGTTAGCCAAACCGTGTGGGATATGGAACTCTGAACCCAGTTTGTGGGCCATGGAGTGGCAGACACCCAAGAAGGCGTTGGCAAAAGCAATACCCGCAATAGTTGCCGCATTGTGAACACGTTCACGAGCAACCGGATTTTTCGCGCCATCTTTGTAGCTTGCTGGCAGGAACTCTTTCAGAAGTTTAAGCGCTTGCAGAGCCTGGCCATCTGAATATTCGTTAGCCAGTACGGAAACATAGGCTTCCAACGCGTGAGTTACGGCGTCAAGACCACCGAAAGCACACAGTGACTTAGGCATATTCATTACCAGGTTGGCATCAACAATCGCCATGTCTGGAGTTAACGCGTAATCAGCCAGTGGATATTTTTGACCTGTTGCATCATCAGTTACAACTGCAAACGGTGTGACTTCTGAACCGGTACCTGAAGTGGTCGTAACGGCGATCATTTTCGCTTTTACGCCCATTTTAGGGAATTTGTAGATACGTTTACGGATATCCATAAAGCGCAGCGCCAAATCTTCGAACTGAGTGTTTGGATGTTCGTAGAGAACCCACATGATCTTCGCAGCATCCATCGGTGAACCACCACCCAGCGCGATAATCACGTCTGGTTTGAAGGAGTTCATCTGCTCAGCACCTTTACGAACAATGCTCAGTGTTGGATCCGCTTCGACTTCGAAGAACACTTCAGTCTCGATACCGTGGCCTTTCAGTACGCTGGTGATCTGGTCTGCATAGCCAGCGTTGAACAGGAAACGGTCAGTTACGATGAAGGCACGTTTTGCACCGTCAGTCGCTACTTCTTCCAGTGCGATTGGCAGTGAGCCACGACGGAAGTAGATTGATTTAGGAAGTTTGTGCCACAACATGTTTTCTGCTCGCTTCGCTACAGTTTTCTTGTTGATCAAATGTTTAGGACCGACGTTTTCAGAAATGGAGTTACCACCCCATGAGCCGCAACCTAAAGTCAATGATGGAGCAAGTTTGAAGTTGTAGAGGTCACCGATACCACCCTGAGATGCTGGGGTGTTAATCAGAATACGTGCGGTCTTCATTTTGTCGCCAAAATAGTTAACACGTTCTGGTTGGTTATCCTGGTCGGTGTACAAGCAAGAGGTATGACCGATACCGCCCATTTCTACCAGTTTCTCAGCTTTCTCTACCGCATCTTCAAAATTCTTAGCGCGGTACATCGCGAGGGTAGGGGACAGTTTTTCATGAGCGAAAGGTTCAGACTCGTCGACATTCTTCACTTCACCAATCAACACTTTGGTGTGCGATGGAACTTTGATGCCTGCCATTTCAGCAATTTTCGTCGCTGGCTGACCAACGATAGCCGCATTCAGGCCACCATTTTTCAGGATAATATCCTGAACAGCTTTCAGCTCTTTGCCCTGCAGCATATAGCCGCCGTGGGAAGCGAAACGCTCACGAACAGCATCATAGACAGAATCAACAACAATGATTGACTGTTCTGAGGCACAAATCACGCCGTTATCGAAGGTTTTTGACATCAGGATTGAAGCAACCACACGTTTGATGTCAGCCGTTTCGTCAACAACAACAGGTGTGTTACCTGCACCAACACCGATTGCTGGCTTACCAGAGCTGTATGCTGCTTTCACCATGCCCGGACCACCGGTTGCAAGGATCAGGTTCACGTCTGGGTGATGCATCAGTTGGTTAGACAGTTCTACACTTGGCTCATCGATCCAGCCGATGATGTCTTTCGGTGCACCCGCTGCAATCGCTGCCTGCAGAACGATATCTGCGGCTTTGTTGGTGGCGTTTTTGGCACGTGGGTGTGGAGAGAAGATGATACCGTTACGTGTTTTCAAGCTGATAAGCGCTTTGAAAATCGCAGTAGAAGTTGGGTTGGTGGTAGGGACGATACCGC
>Ga0105856_1001310_pt1 | contig 10719 bp, 12 predicted proteins | sample OrgsoiDNA_201060_FD_89681 | JGI IMG/M metagenome (GOLD analysis project Ga0105856, IMG submission 89681) | Permafrost soil microbial communities from the Arctic, to analyse light accelerated degradation of dissolved organic matter (DOM) -... | ecosystem: Environmental > Terrestrial > Soil >...
CTGGCGGTGAAAACCGCCGAGTTAAAAGACGCCCTGGCCGACCACATTGTGGTGACGGTGCTCGAGTGGTTAAGCGTAAATCAGCCCGACATGATGAGCAGCAGCACCCGCCGGTTGACCGATTTCGTCTTCACGTCACTGACCGACAGCCTGACCATTACGCTGCAACTCACTGAACGGGTTCAGGTGCAGGACGTCGAGGGGACGCGATCCATCACGCATCTGCCGGAACCGGCGTTACCGGACAACGACGTTCGTCCGCATCAGGTTTACCTCAATGGTGAACTGATCAGTCAGTGGCGCGAATAACCAGATATCGGCCACCGTTCGTTGTGCCACGGCCCGCCGGACGGTGTTCGATTGTCGACTTCCCTCCTAAAACGGCATCCTTTATTCCATGAATACATACGCACAACTCAACGACATGATGCGGCTGCTCCACAACATTGTTCGCATTGGTAATGTCAGCGCCGTCGACCTCGACAACGCCCGCTGCCGGGTGGCGACCGGCGATAACACCACCGCCTGGCTGCCGTGGCTCACCAGCCGCGCAGGAGGTTCGCGCAGTTGGTGGGCGCCGTCAGTCGGCGAACAGGTTCTTTTGCTGTCGATGGGCGGTGAACTGAATACCGCGTTCGTCTTACCGGCCATTTTTTCTGATGCTCATCCCGCGCCTTCGGCCTCGGCAGACGCGGTGCACCTGAGCTTCCCTGACGGCGCGGTGCTCGAATACGAACCGGCGAACGGCGCATTAACCGTGACCGGTGTGAAAACCGCAGTGATCAATGCCACTGAAAAAGTCTCGGTCACCGCGCCGGAGATCGAATGTCATGCCAGTACGCGTATCACGCTCGATACCCCCGAAGTGGTGTGCACCAACAAACTCACTACTGGCTCATTGGAAGTGAAACAAGGCGGCAGCATGACCGGCAACATCAGCCACAGCGGCGGCAGCCTGACATCCAACGGAATCGCTTTACACACTCACCGTCACAGTGGCGTTCAAACTGGCGGCGGTCAAACCGGAGGCCCGCAATGAGTGTTCCTAAATATTTGGGCATGGCGCGTGACAGCTGATTGGCGATTGAAGATCTCGATCATATTCGCCAGTCGGTCAGTGACATTTTGCAAACGCCGGTGGGTTCACGCGTGATGCGGCGAGACTATGGTTCGCTGCTCTCAGAACTTATCGACCAGCCGCAAAATGACGCGCTGCGCCTGCAAATTATGGCGGTTTGCTACACCGCGTTATTGCAGTGGGAACCCAGAATTTCACTGACCGCCATCACTTTCAATGCCGATCACAACGGCAAGATGGTGGTGGACATGACCGGAAACCGTAGCGATACGGCGACGGATTTTTCCCTGAGTATTCCTGTGAGCTGACACTATGGCAACTATCGATTTGAGCCAGTTACCTGCCCCGGACGTGGTAGAGCAACTGGATTATGAAAGCCTATTTGAAGAACGTAAATCCACCCTAATTTCGCTGTATCCGGTCGAGCAACAAGAGGCCATCCGCCGTACCTTGTCGTTCGAGTCTGAGCCATTAGTGAAATTATTGCAGGAGAACGCCTACCGCGAAGTGATCTTGCGCCAGCGCGTTAACGAAGCTGCTCGCGCGGTGATGGTGGCCTATGCGACCGGCAGTGATCTGGACCAGTTGGCGGCAAACACCAACGTCCAGCGCCTGGTTTTGCAACCGGCCAATAACACGACGATCCCGCCGACCGACGCGGTGATGGAAAGCGACAGCGATTTTCGCATGCGTATTCCTCAAGCCTTTGAAGGTTTGAGCGTGGCGGGGCCCAGCGGTGCTTACGAATACCATGCGCGCAGCGCCGATGGCCGAGTGGCGGACGCGTCAGCCATCAGCCCCGCGCCGGCCGAAGTCACCATCACCATCTTGTCCCGTGACAATGACGGTAAAGCAACGGCGGATTTATTGGCCGCCGTCGAAAAAGCCCTGAATGACGAAGACGTCCGTCCGGTGGCTGACCGCGTTACCGTACAAGCTGCGGAGATCGTGAATTATCAAATCAACGCCGTTTTGTACGTCTTACCGACGCCTGAAATTGAACCGGTTCGCGCCGCTTCTGAAGCGCAGTTGAAGAAATATATCAACACGCAGGCTCGCTTAGGTCGTGATATTCGCCTCTCGGCCATTTATGCCGCACTGCACGTCGAAGGCGTTCAGCGGGTGGAGTTGTCCGCACCGGTGGCCGATATCGTGCTGGATAAAACCCAGGCGTCATTGTGCACCGCTTACACCCTGTCGGTCGGAGGGTCAGATGAATGATCGCCTTTTGCCTTCCGGTTCAACCCCTCTGGAAGTGGCTGCCGCGGATGCGCTTTCGCAAATAGCCCACATTCCCGTGCCACTGCGCCAGTTGTGGAACCCGAACACCTGCCCGCTCCCGCTGCTTCCTTATCTGGCATGGGCATTTTCGGTCGACCGCTGGGATGAGAAATGGCCGGAAGCGGCGAAGCGAGCAGCGGTTCGCTCGGCGCTGTTTGTCCATAAACACAAAGGGACAACCGGCGCGTTGCGCAGAGTGGTGGAGCCGCTCGGCTACCTCATTCGCATTACCGAATGGTGGCAAACCCATGAGGCGCCCGGCACGTTTCGCCTCGATATTGGCGTGCTGGAAACCGGCATCACCGAAGAGATGTATCAGGAGCTGGAACGCCTGATTACGGACGCCAAACCTTGTAGTCGCCATCTGATTGGTCTGTCGATCAATCTGGATGTCACCGGAGATACCTATATCGGGGCGGCGACCTATGACGGCGAAGAGCTGACCGTTTACCCGTATTTCCCTGAAACCCTCATCGCGTCCGGTTCTGCGTTCACCGGTTCAGCAATCCATTTAATCGACAACCTGAGAGTAAATTATGACAGCTAAATATTATGCCTTGCTGACCAACCTCGGCGCCGCAAAACTGGCTAACGCCACGGCGCTTGGCACGCAGTTGAGCCTGACACAAATGGCAGTCGGTGACGGTGGCGGCGTATTGCCAACGCCGGATCCGGCTCAAACCCAACTGATTGGCGAAAAGCGCCGCGCCGCCTTAAATTCGCTAAGCGTTGATCCGGCAAATACCAACCAGATTATCGCCGAGCAGATTATTCCTGAAGATCTGGGCGGATTCTGGATCCGCGAAATCGGCTTGTTTGATCAAGACAACACGCTGATCGCCATCGCCAATTGCCCCGAAACTTACAAACCCCAACTTCAGGAAGGCAGCGGCCGAACCCAAACCGTGCGCATGATTTTGGTAGTCAATAGCACCGAAGCCGTGACCCTAAAAATCGATCCGTCCGTCGTTCTGGCAACGCGCAAATATGTCGACGATAAAGTCATTGAAGTGAAGGCGTATGCTGATGATGTGATGGCGAAGCATGTGGCAGCGGTGAATCCTCATGGTCAGTATCTGCAGATCAGTAAGCTATTTTCTGAGATTAAAGCTCTCGGTTCCAATTCAGTTGCAGGGGCGCTGAAAAATCTCGGTATAGAAGAGGTGACATTCCAGGGCCGATGGTTGAGAACATCCGTTATTACCGATAGTGGTCAATATCAAAAACCCATTGCCCGAATGATAAAGGTGACCGTCATTGCGGGCGGCGGCGGCGGCAGCGGTACTCCAGCTACTGGTAACAGTCAAGGGGCGGTGGGGTCAGGCGGTGGCGCAGGTGGTACATCGGTTTCATATTACCTAGTCGCTAACCTCGCATTCCCGATCCTCCTCACCGTAGGTAAAGGCGGTGCCGGTGGTGTGGCGAGCAGCCGACCACAATCCGGTGACAGTAGTTCGTTTGGCTCATATCAATCAGCGGCGAACGGCCACAGCGCGGCCAATGGAACTCTTTTCAACTTTGGCGAGTTTCTACTGCTATCAAACGGTGGCGGTGGTGACGGTATTGGAGGGAATTACATGAATATCAAGGGAGGGGCTGGTACTCCTGCTATTGTGCTGAGTAATGGTTATGAAAGTGGCGGTGGTGGCGCTTCTTCTATTTCTGCGGGTGGCAATCCTATTGCAGCGGGGATCGTTTTACCTGGTGATGATGGGCGTTTGGGTAGCGGCGGAGGTGGGGCTTTCTCCGTTCAGAATTCACCTGCAATGTCGGGCGGCAAAGGCGGTGATGGATTGATCGTGATTGAGGAGTTTTCATGAAGGAATATGCGCGCATTGATAACGGTATAATGGCTTAGTTTTGAGACTGATGCAGATATAAAAAAGCTCTTACATCCACCCCTGATGTGGGTGGATGTAAGAGATTTAGTGCGCCAGCCATTAGAGGGGGCAGTTCAAAAGTGGTGCGTTTTCGAAAGCACCTAGTATTAACGACATTATGAAATAACATCAAAGCACAACAATACATCAAGTACAGACAGAGATGTCTATGCTTGATGAATTGTTGTGCCCTTCCCTTCAGATTTATCATCCAATAACCATCACAGCCCATATTATAACGCTATGAAGACTTCCTAAATACGGCCGACATACGCGCATAAACCGTATTATCGGGTACATCGTTTTTAACCACATTTTTTCCCCACTCTGTTGTGCCATCCCCCCCACGCCTGCCATCGAGTGCGCGTCTTTCTGTTTGTCGGCATCCTTGCTTCACCACCCACAAAAGAGAGAGTCAACCCGATGGCTGATTATCACCACGGCGTACGTGTTGTTGAAATCAACGACGGTACCCGCGTTATTTCCACTGTTTCAACCGCAATTATCGGCATGGTTTGTACCGCAGAAGATGCCGACCAGACCCTGTTCCCACTCAACACACCGGTTCTCATCACCGACGTGCTGGCCGCCAGCGGCAAAGCGGGTAAAACCGGCACGCTTGGCCCGGCGTTGTTGGCGATTGCCGACCAATGTAAACCGGTCACCGTCGTGGTTCGCGTTGCCGAAGGCGCAGATGAAGCGGCGACCACCACCAATATTATTGGCGGTTCGGATACCAATGGTCGCTACACAGGCATGAAAGCCTTGCTTTCAGCGCAGGCTGAACTGGGCGTCAAACCGCGCATTCTCGGTGTGCCGGGACACGACAATCAGGCGGTTGCAACTGCGCTGGCCTCTGTATGCCAACAGCTTCGCGCTTTCGGTTATGTCAGCGTATTTGGTGCAAAAACCCTTTCTGATGCCATCAAGTATCGCGAGAACTTTAGCCAACGTGAGCTGATGCTGATCTGGCCGGATTTCGTCAATTGGAATACCACCACCAGTCAGTCCGACACCGCATATGCGTCGGCTCGTGCCTTGGGCCTGCGCGCCAAAATTGACCAGGACACCGGCTGGCACAAAACCCTGTCTAACGTCGGCGTCAACGGCGTGACCGGTCTTTCCGCCAGCGTGTTCTGGGATCTGCAAGCCACCGGCACCGATGCTGACCTGCTGAACCAGGCCAGCGTCACCACCCTGGTGCGCAAAGACGGCTTCCGTTTCTGGGGCAACCGCACCTGTAGCGATGACCCGCTGTTCGCCTTCGAAAACTACACCCGCACTGCGCAAATCCTGGCTGACACCATGGCTGAAGCGCACATGTGGGCGGTGGATAAGCCGATGACCCCCTCCCTCATTCGCGACATGATCGACGGCATCAAAGCCAAAATGCGTGAAATGAAATCAGCCGGTTACATTATTGATGGCAACTGCTGGTATGACGAATCGGCCAATACGCCGGAGTCGTTGAAAGCAGGCAAATTGTATATCGACTACGACTACACGCCAGTGCCACCACTGGAAGATCTGACCCTGCGCCAACGCATCACCGATAAGTATCTGGTGAACTTTGCCGCCTCCGTGAACAGCTAAGGAGAATTTGACTCATGGCACTCCCTAAGAAACTGAAATACCTGAACCTGTTCAATGACGGGAACAGCTACCTCGGCGTGGTCTCTTCGCTGACGTTACCCAAACTCACCCGCAAGCTGGAAAACTACCGCGGCGGTGGCATGAGCGGTTCGACCTCGGTGGACTTCGGTCTGGACGACGATGCGCTGGCGCTGGAATGGACCCTCGGCGGCATGGACGAACTGGTTTTACAGCAGTGGGGCAGCTCGTCGGATATTCCTCTGCGTTTCGCCGGTTCGTTCCAGCGCGATGACACCGGTGATATCTCCGCGGTGGAGGTGGTGATGCGCGGTCGTCACAAAGAGTTCGACTTTGGCGAATACAAGCAAGGCGAAGACACCACCACCAAGATTTCAACCCAGTGCACGTACTTCAAGCTGACTATTGATGGCAAAGAGCTGATTGAAGTCGACACCGTCAACATGGTCGAAATCGTCAACGGCGTTGACCGTCTGGCTGAGCATCGTTCAGCCCTCGGCCTGTAATTCCCCGTATCAAAAATCGCCGGCAACCGTTGCCGGCCTCTTTGCAACTCAAGACTGGAACGCTCATGAACCCGATTGAACAAAATGACAACACCGTTGTTCTGGATGTACCGCTCAAGCGCGGTGACGTGGAAATCACTGAAATTCAGGTAACGAAACCTAACGCGGGCAGCCTGCGCGGTATCGGTTTGGCGGCACTGGCGAATGCCGATGTCGATGCGCTGATCACCATTTTGCCGCGCATTACCTACCCGAACCTGACCAAAGAAGAGTGTGCACGCCTGGAACTGCCTGACCTGATTGCGCTGGCGGGCAAGGTGATCGGTTTTTTATCGCCGAAACAGGGCGGGTAGAGATTGCGCCCCGCCTTACCGTGGATGATCTGATGGCAGACATCGCGGTGATTTTTCATTGGCCGCCGTCCGAAATGGACGGCATGTCACTCACCGAGCTGATGAACTGGCGACATAAAGCGTTGCAACGCAGCGGAGTAAAAACTGATGAGTAATCTCGAACACATGCCCGCTACGCTGGGGAAAATTAATCAGGAACTGTCGTCGCTCAAACAAGCGACGGCGGATGTCTGGTCGCGTCTGACGAAAACGCCGCAAAAAAATCTCTATAGCCTGATGTCTGAGGATATTGATGACGTATCCCAAAAGCTGCGTGAACTTAATAAGCAGTCTCGCCAGTTGGCAAAACTCAATGATGCACGAGAGAAACTGGCGACCAACGGGCCGACATTATTCAATAGCCAATATTCCATTGATAAGAAGACTAAAAAACTTAAAACGCAGGGGATTGACGCTGAGAATACGCCTGAAGAACAGTTCATTGTTGATATTAAAAAACAGTTGGCTAATGACTCCATAACGAAATTAAAGCAGCAGCGTCCTGCACTGATCGAACAAAAAGGCGCTGAAATTGGCGCGCAGTATAAAAATCGCGCGCAGAAAATCAGTCAGTTTAAACAGTCGAGTTCTGCGATGGTCAACTTCGCTCAACCCAAGCTTGAACTGGCAAAAAGCTTTCTCAAACCTGGCGCCGAGCTGCAAGCAGCACTCTCTGAAGTTCAGTCGGTACTCGGCCTGAAAAATGGCGATCCGCGCGTTGCAGCCCTCCGTCAGCAAAGCCTGTCGATGGCGTCGTCTGGACATGACCCAGCGGAAGTTGTCGCGATGCAAAAAGATTTGGCTAAAAACGGGATGTCTGCCGATCAAGTCTTGGCGCAAACCCCATTGGCGCTGAAAGGTGCGACGCCCGCCGAACAAATGGCGGTCACGGTCAAAGGCGACAATCTGGATGGCGATATCACCAAACTGTTTGCCACCTGGGACACCCTTCGCATCAATCTGTTTGAAGGACAAAGCTCGGCATTGCGTGAGCTGACGCAAACGGCGACCGGGTGGTTGAGCACCTTAAACACCTGGATCACCGATAATCCGCAGTTGGTGAACTCTCTGCTGGGGTTAGCGTTAGGCGTCACGGGAATTATTGGCGGGCTTGGCTTTTTAGGCGGCGCCATCGCGCCGGTGCTGAGTGGCGTAAGTATGCTCATCGCAGGGGCAAGTTTACTGGGCACCCTTTTTGCTGGAGTCGGCGGCATCATGGGCGCTGCTTTTGCTTTAGTTGGCGGGCCAGTGATTGCACTAATCGCCGTGATTGCGGGAATTGGCTTCGCCGTCGTCAAACTTTGGGAACCGATTAAAGCCTTTGTCGGGGGAGTTATTGACGGGTTTAGCGCCGCAATGGGTCCCGTTAATGATGCTTTTTCTCCTTTCTCTGCTGCCCTCGGATGGATCACCGATTTATTCAAACCACTTAAGTTTACACAGGAATCTCTAAGCAACTTTAGTGACATAGGAAAGATCGTGGGTGCAGCCATTGCCGAAATTTTTGTCACCTTAAACAAAGCCTTTTCGCAAATAGGTGAGGTATTTACTGCCGTTCGTAAAGGGATTGATTGGGTATTTAGTTCAGATAACAACGATGACAAAAGCTCGTCGGACGCTGAGTCCTCTCCATTGGGTAACAGCTTGTCCCCAACGGGAGGCACGTTAGACCTCTATCAGCCAGCCAAGCCTAATGTAGGGGCCAATCTGACAGATAACCGAACGACTACTCAAAACGTTGCCATCTATGCGACATCCGAAATGGATCATAACCAGCTGCAGAATGCCGTCACACAAGCGTTGAACCAGCAGAAATGGGACGAAAAGAATTCATCATTAAGCCAGTATAATTTCGGAGGACCTTACTCATGATGATGACGCTAGGTTTATTTGTTTTCAAACTTAGAACATTACCCTATCAGACGCTAAAAAGAGATGTGGGTTACAACTGGGTTCAAAACGCCCGAGTGGGCCAGCGCCCGATCACTCAATATCTCGGTTTAGGCACGGAAACCATCACCTTATCAGGGCAACTCCTGCCAGAGATCACCGGCGGACAGCGCTATTTGGAAGTGTTTGAAAGCATGGCCGACTCAGGCCGCGCATGGCCGCTGATTGAAGGCAGCGGTACGATTTACGGCATGTTTGTGGTGCAAAAATTTAACCATACCAATTCGCAACTGAATGCCGATGGTAAAGCGCGCAATATCAACTTCGAGCTGACGCTAACGCGCGTTGATGAATCTTATACGGCTATGTATGGCGATTTACAGAAACAAGCCACTGGCCTGTATGACAAAGCCAGCCAATCGCTACAGCAGTTTTTCCCAGGAGCATTTAACGCATGATCACCCAACTTCAATTACCGGTGGGCGCGAAAATCATGCCGGACTTTATGCTGAGCATTGAAGATAAGGCGTTGGAAAGAAGCATCGCTGAACGTGTGATGTCACTGAAAGTCACTGATAACAGTGGCTTTAGTGCAGACAGCCTCGAAGTGACTTTTGATGATAGCGACAGTGCGCTTGAAATGCCTTTACGTGGTGCAGTTCTTCACCTGCATCTTGGCTGGAAGGGAAAACCACTGATTGATTGTGGCCGCTTTGTTGTCGATACTGTCAAACACATCGGTGCACCAGATAAACTCACTATTGTCGCCAGAAGCGCTGACTTTCGAGGGTCGTTCAACACCAAAGGCAGCTATTCCTATGATGACTACACCTTGGGCGCTATCGTCGGGATCATTTCTCGGCGTAATAAACTTCTGCCTGCAAATCTGTCTCCCGAGATGGCTGCCATCAAGGTTTCCCATATTGACCAGACCGATGAGACAGATGCTTTTTTCCTGATGCGATTAGCACAATTGTATGGTGCTCAGGCCAGCGTAAAACAGGGCGCCATTATTTTCATCAAGTCTGGCTACGCGGTGACGGGCTCAGGAAAATCGCTTCCGTGGATGACAATAAACCGCTCAGATGGCGACTCACACAATTTTGAAATCGCCGATAAGCACTCCTATTCGGGCGTAAAAGCTAAATGGCATGATGCTAAAAAAGCCCAGGCAGCTCAGTCAGGTATTCAACGAACATCTGGTACAACGAACGCCGCGACCACGCCTCATCCGAATGCTAAATCGGCCAGTACGCCTCCTGCAAAAACCTCATCGGACGAACAGAATTACATGGTGGGCTCCCCAGAGAATGTTCTGGTTCTCAGTAAAATTTACCCTGATAAAGACACGGCAACACGTGCTGCTGACGCTATTTTCAAGCAAGTACAAATTGGCTTAGCCAGTTTCTCGATCAAGCTGGCTTTGGGTAGAGCCGACCTATCCCCGCAGACACCGGTTGTCGTGAGAGGATTCAAACAGATTATTGATCAACAGCGCTGGATTATTGATTCGGTAGTTCATGATGTGAATGGCAGTGGATTTGTCACCACCTTGAATTTGAAACTTTATATTGACGATGTCGCTTATCAACATTCCGAACCACAAAATTAACTTGCATTTGCAAGATAAAGGTTTCATAATCATCTCAACGCTTACTCATACGCCGGAGGTTTTTATGATGCATTGTCCACTATGCGGGAAAGTCGCCCATACCCGCTCAAGCCGCTATCTCAGCGAGTCGACCAAAGAACGTTATCATCAGTGCCAGAATATTGAATGCAGTTGTACCTTCGCCACGCATGAATCCGTAGCGCGAGTGATTGCCAAGCCGGGCGCGAATTTGCAAGCTGGACTGCGTCCCGCATAAGTCAGTTTGAGAAACCCCTCGTTTTCTGCTCTGCCCTTTGCCTGCGCCCCGCAGGCTTTTTTCTGTCGTCAATTTGTCGTCATTGAACACAAAAAAGGGGTTAGCCGATGGCTAACCCCTTGTTCGATATTAACTAGTCGATGTCGCGTTAGCGATACCTTAGCCAAGACGCTCTTTGATACGCGCAGACTTACCAGTACGCTCACGCAGGTA
>Ga0105856_1001311_pt1 | contig 10718 bp, 7 predicted proteins | sample OrgsoiDNA_201060_FD_89681 | JGI IMG/M metagenome (GOLD analysis project Ga0105856, IMG submission 89681) | Permafrost soil microbial communities from the Arctic, to analyse light accelerated degradation of dissolved organic matter (DOM) -... | ecosystem: Environmental > Terrestrial > Soil >...
AAAGCTCTCCGGCGTCTCCCAACCCTCGTAGGCGTCCACTTGCGGCGCCGAGCCCTCGTACCCGCCGCTTGTCTGCTCGTCGCGCTTGTCGCGTCGGGTTGCGGCGCGGTCGGCCGGGTGACCTCGGGCGATCCGAGCCATGGGAAGCAGCTCTTCACTTCGGCCGCCCAGCCCTCGCAGCCGTCGTGCGCCTCGTGCCACACGCTCGCGGACGCCAAGTCACAAGGGACGGTCGGCCCGAACCTCGATGACGCGTTCGCCTCCGACAAGTCGCAGGGCTTCTCGGAACAGACAATCCGCGACGTCGTCCGCGGGCAGATCGCCTATCCGGAGAAGCCGATGCCGTCGAACCTCTTCCGCGGGCAGGATGCAAAGGACGTTGCGGCCTACGTCGCCCGGTGCGCCGCCGACCCAGGCTGCGCGGTGACCGCGTCCAACGCGCCGGCGCCGGCGGCCGGTTCCGGCGGGAGTCAGGCCGGCGGGTCGAAAGGCGGTGGGTCGAAAGGCAGCGGGTCGAAAGGCGGCGGGTCGAAAGGCGGCGGGTCGAAAGGCGGCGGCAAAGCTGCGCCGGAAGGCAAGAAGGTCTTCGCCTCGGCCGGCTGCGGCAGCTGCCACACTCTGAAGGACGCCGGTTCCAGCGGAACCGTCGGCCCGAACCTCGACCAGCTCAAGCCGTCGCAGCCGCGCGTCGCCAAGCAGGTGACAAACGGCGGTGCTGCAATGCCTCCGTTCAAGGGTCAGCTGACCACAGCACAGATCCAGGCCGTCGCCACCTACGTGGCGAAGGTCGCCGGCAAGTAGCCCGAGGCGAGCAGCTTGCCGAGCACGATGTACGGCGGGTAGCCCGTGCCGAAGTCGACGCTTGCGAGCTCCGCCCAACCGTTCTTTGCGTAAAAGTCGCGAGCCTTGCGCGAGCCGAGTTGCGTCGAGAGCAGCGCCCGGTCGTGCGGCTGCCGCGTCAGCAGTTGCGCGAGCAGCGCGCTGCCGAGCCCCCGCCGCTGCGAGGCCGGCCGCACATGCAGCTCGACGATCTCGAAGTGCGGCGGGTCGAGCCACTCCGCCCGCTGGGCGGCCGTCAGCGAGCCGGCGACGCACTCGGTCCACCACTGGCCGAACGCACCCGTGTAGCCGTACCCGAAGCCCGCTATCTCGCCGCCCTCGCGCGCGACGAGGAAGACGAAGTCCTCCCGCGTGACGTGCAGCGGCAGGCGCTCGCGCACCCAGTCATCGGAGAGCGCGCCGGCCCCAAGGGCCGAACGGTGCACCTCGCGCAGTTCCGCCCGCAGCGGGAGTGGATCGACTTCTTCGACTATGAGTTTAGACGCTTGACGTGAATGTCACGCACTCGCGGAACCTCGAGCCTCTGGGTCGACGACGACGTGTGTGAGCGGGACGGCAAAGCGCGTGCGCGTCTTCTCGACGACCCCTCGCTCGAGCCAGTGCGACCGGCCCGGCGGGTGGGTGGAAAGGATCAGTTCGTCGGGCCGGAACGTGCGGACGGCGTCTTCGATCGCCTGGATCGGGTCGCCGTCGCCGATCTCACCGGTGGCGTCGAGGCCGGCGGCACGCATCGCAGTGAGGCTCGCGTCGAGCCGTGCCTGCGCGGCCGCTCGCGCGCCGTCCTCATCGGAGGCCCAGTGCCGAAGCGGCGAATTCAGAGCAGGACAGACCACGAGGACACGCGCCTGGGCGCGGCTCGAACGCTCGCGAATCTCGCGGAGGAGCTCTGCTCCTCCGACCGTCTCGTTCGCGACGACGAGGATCCTGTGCTCGCCGGGCGGACTCGCCGCGGGCGCCTGCTGCACAGGCGCCTCGTCCTGACCGCGGCGCAGAATCCACCAGAAGATGCCGGCAGTGAGGACGACGAACACCCCGAGGCCGACCCAGGCGTCGATCAACGAGCCGAGCACGATCAGGGCGAAGTAGCCGATCGTCACCCAGACGAACCGGAACGCGTCGGCCTCGCTCCGGATCGGGTTCCGCATCTACAGAAGGTAGACGGTTACGTAGACGACGATCCACATGACGTCGACGAAGTGCCAGTAGATCCCCCCGATCTCCACGCCGTGGTGGTGCTCGGGCGAGAAGTGCCCGCGGAAGGCCCGGATCGTCATCGCGAGCAGGATCATCAGGCCTATGAAGACATGGATGCCGTGCAACCCGGTCAGTCCGAAGAACGTTGCGGCGAACGAGGTGTCGCCTGTGTTGAAACCGATGCGGTGGTATTCGATCACCTGCGTCAGTAGGAACGTCAGCCCGAGCAGGAAGGTGAGTGCGAGGCCCGCCTTCATGCCGGAGCGGTTGCCCTTTTTCACCGAGGTGGTGGCCCAGTGCATCGTCCCGCTCGAGGTGAGAAGGATCGCGGTGTTGATGCCCGCGACGAAGGCCGGGCGGTGGAAGCCGGGCGGCGGCCAGTGCCCGCCGACCCCGTGGTTCACGACGCGGTCGAAGAAGTAGACGGTGAAGAACGAGCCGAAGAGCATGATCTCCGACCCGATGAAGAGGAACATCCCGAGCAGTGCCGGCGAGACGCGCGAGCTGTAGTGGATCGGCGGCGGACCATGGTGCTCGGAGGCGCCTTGCGGATGGGGCTCTGCGTGAGCGCTCACGTCACTCCAACAGGCGGGGCGGCGGAGATGACGTGCTCGACCGGAAGCCCGGTGTCCTTGCGCAGCCGCTCGACGAGGTCGCGCCGTAGCCAGCCGCTCTTTTCGCCGGGGAACGTCGAAACGATGATCTCGTCGACGCGCTCGTCGTTCACGACCTGCCGCGCCGCCGTGTACGGGTCGGGGTGCACGACCTGGCCGTGAGCCTCGATGCCGTCACCAAGCAGCTGGGTCAGTGCGAGGCGAAGCCGGCGGTCGGCGTCCGTGTGCTCCTCCTCGTCACCCTGTGGTGCGACGATCAGGAAGCTCGCGGCCCCGCCCGCGGCGCGCTTGCGGATGCGGTCGAGCAGCTCGCCGGAGAGGACCGTCTGGTTGGCGATCACCAGCACTTTCGTGTCGCCCTCACCGGGCGTGGCTTCGACGACGACGTGTTTCACCGGGATGCCCGAAGCGACGAGCTCGATCTCGTGCACGGCGTCACGGCGCAGCCAGCCGGAGCGTTCCGCGCCGTGCGTGGAGACGACGATCCCGTCCACCTTCGGCTCGAGTTGGGCCAGCGCGTCCTTGGCCGCCTGCACGGGGCCCGTCTCGACGACGAAGCCCTGTGCGGCGAGTCCTCCCTTGCGCAGGGCCGTCAGCACGTTCTCGAGACGCCGGCCCGCCGCCGCGCGGCGCGTGTCCTCGTAGACGACGTAGCCCTGCGCCGGCTCGTTCACCGGCGCGACCACCGTGACCCGGTCGCCCGAGCCGCCCGCCTCGCCGCGTACCGCGTCGAGCAGCGTCTGCGACGCCACCGTCTCGTTCGCGATCACGAGGATGTGGGCCACCTAGTCCGCCGCTCCCGCGACCGGCTCGGGGGCGGGTGTGCCGAAGATGGCGTGGCGCGCGCCCGGCACGCCGTACTCGTACGGGCTGCCGACGACCTGCGGGATCTCGTCGAAGTTGAAGACCGGCGGCGGCGAGCTCACCTGCCACTCGAGCGTCATCGACCTCCACGGATTGCCCTCCGCGATGGGACCGTGCGCCCAGGAGCGGATCATGTTGTAGAGGAAGACGAGCGTCGAGGCGCCGAGGCCGAACGAGGCGATCGAGATGAAGAGATTGATGTCGGCGAAGCGGCCGGCATAGTCGGCGACGCGGCGCGGCATCCCCTGAAGCCCGATGTAGTGCATCGGGAAGAACGTCAGGTTGAACCCGATGAACGTCAGCCAGAAATGCAGCTGGCCCAGCCGCTCGTCATACATCCGGCCGGTCATCTTCGGGAACCAGTAGTAGATCCCGCAGAAGATCGTGAAGACCGAGCCGCCGAAGAGCACGTAGTGGATGTGCGCGACGATGAAGTACGTGTCGCTGGCGTGGATGTCGATCGGCACCGATGCGAGGTAGATGCCCGAGAGGCCGCCGATCACGAACATCGACAGGAAGCCGAGGGCAAACAGCATCGGCGTCGAGAAGCGAATTCGCCCTTCCCACATCGTGGCTAACCAGGAAAAGATCTTGATGCCGGTTGGCACCGCGATCACCATCGACGTGACCATCATCGGCACGCGCAGCCAGCCCGCCATGCCGGCGACGAACATGTGGTGCGCCCACACGGAAAAGCCGAGCACGAGGATCGCCATCAGCGAAAGGGCCATCAAGCGGTAACCGAAGATCGGCTTGCGGCTCATCACGGAGATCACCTCGCTGATGATCCCGAAGCCGGGCAACATCATGATGTAGACCGCCGGGTGCGAGTAGAACCAGAAGATGTGCTGGTAGCCGAGCACGTACCCGCCGCCGCTCGCCTCGAAGAAGTTCGTGTGCAGCACGCGGTCGAACAGCACGAAGAACTGCGAGCCGGCGATGAACGGTGTCGCGATCACGACCAGCATCGAGGTCGTGAAGTTCGCCCACACGAGCAGCGGCATGCGCCAGAAGGTCATGCCCGGCGCGCGCATCGTGATGATCGTGACCAGGAAGTTGAGGGCCGTCATGATCGAGCTCGCGCCCGCCCACTGGACGCCCATGTTGAAGAACACCTGGCCGAGCGGCTGGTGCGAGCAGAGCGGCGCGTAGCACGTCCAGCCGGCCGACGGCCCGCCGCCGGGCACGACCATGCCGACCAGGAGCATCGTGCCGGCGATCGGCAGCAACCAGAACGACAGGGCGTTCAGACGTGGGAACGCCATGTCGGCCGCGCCGAGCATCAACGGGATGACGTAGTTACCGAGCCCGGCGAACGCGGGAATGACGAACAGGAAGATCATCAGCGCCGCGTGGTTCGAGATCAGAACGTTGAACGTCTGCGGGTTGAAGTACTGGTCGCCCGGCTGCGCCAGCTCGGCGCGGAAGAGCATCGCCAAGAGGCCGCCGATGCAGAAGAAGATGATCGTCGTGACGAGGTACTGGATGCCGATCACCTTGTGGTCGGTGTTGACCCGGAAGTAGTCGCGCCACGAGCGCGCGCCGTGTCCGGAATGATCCTCCGGCCGGGTCGGGCGGCCGCTCGCGTAGTGGGCCCAGTAGTCGAAGCCGCCGATGCCGGCCAGGAATCCGATCGGCGTCGTCACGAGCTCGATGGTGACGAGCACCGAGCCTTTCCAGACCGGTTGCCAGCCGGCGAGCCACCGGACGAGGACGGGCAGGCCGAGCCCGATCCCGAAGAAGAGCGGCGTCACCCAGAGAACTCGCAACCAGCCGGGCGCGGTCAGGCGGCGCAGGCCGATCGGAACGGGTGGGGCGTGGTGGTCGGTCACTTCGAGACTGGTCATTTCGAAACTCTCACTTTGACCCCGCGGCCAGATACTGCACCAGTTGATCCAGCTTGCCGGCCGGGATCTGGCTGCCGTAGATATGCGGCATCCCTTCGGGGAAGCCGGGCGCGACGTACGCCGCGGGCGTCACGATCGACTCCTTGATGAAGGCAGCGAGCGGGCCGCGGCCGGCCTGAGCCGCGAACTGCTTCAGCTTGTCGAGGTCGGGCCCGACGTTGCCGGTCGCCGCCGCCGGCTTGAAGGTGTGGCAGCCGCCGCAGCCGTTCTGCTGGAAGACCGCGAGGCCGGGCGGGCCTGCCGGCGCCTTGCCGCCGCTGCGCTGGAATGCGGCAAAGCCGGCGGCGGTCATGATCGTCACATGGCTGCGCATCACGGAATGCCCGAGGCCGCAGAGCTCCGTGCAGATGACCGGGAACGTGCCGGTGCGCGTCGGTGTGATCACGAGAAAGTTGTGCTGGCCCGGGACGGCGTCCTGCTTCTGCGACAGCTGCGGGACCCAGAACGAGTGGATGACGTCTTTCGAGGTGATGTCGAGCTTCGTGTGCCGCCCCTCAGGAATCGTCAGGGACCCTTGGGTGGTTCCGTCCGGGTAGGTGAACGTCCAGGCGAATTGCTGGGCGGTCACTTTGATGATGAGCGGGTTCGAGCCCGCGTCGCCGTTCTGGGCGAGCACGATCGCGCTGACGATCGAGATCGCCGTGACGAGCACGGCGGGAACTGCGGTCCAGGCGATCTCGATGCCGGTATGGCCGTGCACCGGCGGTCCGTCCGAGTCGTCATCCGGGCCGGCGCGGAACTTCCAGACGGAGTAGATGAGGACGGCGGCGACGACCGAGAAGACTCCGATGCAGATGATCGTCGTGAACCAGAAGACGAAGTGGATCCGATGGGCTTCCTTGCCGGCGTCGACGGGGAGCCACGGAATCGCGAGCGCCACTGCGGTGCAGATCGCACCTGCGACCAGCGCGATCGCGGTGAGCTGAATGAGAGAGCCCCTGCGCACCCGGGCGCAAGCCTAGTTGATTGATCAGCGAGGCAATTGGGGCACCTGCGCATCCGGCCACGAGCCGAGCCGCCACGCCGTAACCAAATCGGTCGATCAGCCGTTGAATCCCTGATTCACCGACTGGAAGCTTTGTTTGTCGGCGACACGAAGCAGGAGGTTCTTTGAACATGGGCACTGGAGTCAGCCTCATCCTGATCGCCGTCGGTGCGGTCCTGACCTGGGCGGTCAACGCGACCCTGAGCGGTCTCAACATCAACACGGTCGGCATCATCCTCATGATCGTGGGAGCGGCAAGCCTCATCCTGTCCCTGATGTTCTGGTCGAGCTGGGGTGGTGTCGGCGCATCCGCCGCCGGCCGGCGGCGGACGACCGTCGTCGAGGACACAGCTCCTCCGAGCGTCTAGAGCTCGATCACTTTCGCGGAAACGCGGAACGCACGCAGGAGGGCGGCCCAGTGGCCGCCGTCTTGCGTTGGAGCGCGCCCGCCTACACGATGTGTGCGGTGAAGTCCCCTGCCAGAGGTAGCTCGATCGCGAAGGTCGACCCACGGCCGAGGCCCTCGGAGTCGACCCAGATCCGGCCGTCCATGCGCCGCACGAGCTCGCGGCAGATGTAGAGACCGAGGCCGGTTCCGCCGACTCCGCGGTTCATGTTCGGATCGAGGCGGTAGAACTTGTCGAAGATCCGCCGCTGCTCGGCGATCGGGATCCCGAGCCCCTGGTCGGTGATCGAGAACCGGACGTGCGCGCCGACCACCTGCACGGCCACGGTGACCGTTCCACCGTCCGGCGAGTACTTCACGGCGTTGTCGACGAGGTTGATCAGCACGCGGCCGACCTTGTCCGGGTCTCCCACGACCGCCGGCAAGCCCTCGTCTGCATGAAGCACGATCTCGTGCGCGCGGTCGAGGTGCGCGCGCTGAGCGGCGACCACGTCCCGCGCGAGCGTGAGCGGATCGCAGTTCTCGATCGCGACGTGCAGCGAGTCGGTGTCGAGCCTCGAGGCCCAGAGGATGTCGTTGACGGTGCGCGCCAGGCGATCGGCCTCGCCGGAGACGACGTCGAGCAGGCTGGCTCGCTGCTCTTCGGCCAGCGTGACGTCGCTCCGGCGCAAGGTCATGGCCGCGCCGTAGATCGCGGCGAGCGGCGTTCGGAGCTCATGCGACACCGTCGAGACGAATTCGGTTCGCATCGCCTCCAGAGCGCGCTCCTCGGTCAGGTCGCGGAATGCGTAGACGATCCCGTCGGGGACGGCGACGCCGTGCATCGAGAGCCACAGCTCGCGGCCGCCGAGGTCGAGCGGCAGAGACTCGGCGCGCGGCGCGCCGCCTCCTTCCGCCGTCACGGGCACGCGCGAGACGACCGCCGCCCAGCCCGGGATCGCCTCGACGGCGGCCCGGTCGATCACGAGGTCGGCGGGGAGGCCGGTTGCGGCGGCCGCGGCGCGGTTCCAGGTCCGCACGAGACCGTGGCTGTCGACGAGGAACACGCCGTCGCCGACAGAGGCGAGCACCCGTGCGGCTTGCGCGCGCTCCTCGGAGGCGCGATAGAGCCGGGCGTTGTCGAGCGCGACGGCCGCGCGGCGGGCAAGGTCGACAACGAAGTCGAGGTCCTCACGGGTGTAGCTCTCGGCCGTCTCCGCACGCACGAGCGACAGCGAGCCGACGGACCGGCCGCGCGCCACGAGCGGCACGACCATCCCGGAGTGCACGCCTTCCTCCCGCTCGAGCGCCCCCTCGGGCAGTGACCCATCCCGCTCGGCGATCAGTATCGGTTCGCCGGTCTCGATCGCCTGTGACACCATCGTCGGCGGCTCGCGTGTCGGCGGGAGTGCGGCCAGCTCCGCCTGGGCCGAGGCGGTGCGAACCGGATCTCTGTGCGCCACGGCGACCGCATGCGCGCGCCCGTTCTCGTCGAGCAGATGGATCGCGCACCAGTCGGCGAAGCGGCCCGCGACGAGCGAGCAGAGCTGGTCGAGGGTCTGCTCGACGTCGAGCGTCGAGCCGAGCAGCGCGCTCGCCTCGGCGAGAAACCCGAGGCGGTCGCGCCCCCGCTCCGCGTCGCGAAACAGGTGTGCGTTGTCGACGGCGACGGCAGCGCGCGAGGCGATCTCGGTTGCGAGCTGAAGGTCGGTCTCGCCGTAGCTCCGCCCCGACTCGGCAAAGACGAAGGTGAGCGCGCCAAGCGTCCGCCCGCGCGCGATGAGCGGTACGATCATCAGCTCGGCCGAGACCTCGGGCTCGCCCTTGCGAAGCGCGCCGGCAATTCCGGCGTTGTCGGCGAGTGCCGCGGGAAACTCGGCCACGAGGCTCTCTGCGAGCTCGACCTTCGCCTCATCGACGTGTGCCACCGTGACGCGGTTCAGCACACCCCGTTCGCCGAAGAGGTCGACGGCGCACCAGTCGGCGAAGTGCGGCACCGCCAGCCGGGCGACCCGGCCGAGCGTCGCGTCGACGTCGAGCGAAGACGCAAGCACGGTGCTCGCCTCGGCGAGGAACTGGAGGCGTTCCTGCGCCGCCCGCTCCGCTTCGAAGAGGGTGACCTGGTTGATCGCGAGCGCGATTCGGTCGGCGATCAGCTCGAGCAGGCGCGCGTCGTGCTCGCCGAACTGCGCCAGCGCCTCGGACCCTGCGTGGACGACGCCGATCAGGCTGTCCTCGACGACGAGCGGGATCGCGACGATCGAGTTGATGCCGCGCTCGAGCAGCACCGGACTGACGAGGTCGATCTTCGAGAGGTCGGGGACGAGCAGTGGCATGCGCGTCGCGGCGACGCGACCGGCCATTCCTTCACCAAGGGAGACCTTCACCGCCGGGTCCAGCTCGGCGTCGATCCCGACCATGGCTCGTACCGACAGCGTGCCGTCGTCGTCGAGCAGGAGGATCGCCGCCATGTCGGCGTCGAGCACCTCGACGATCCGGTCGAGGAGCGAGTCGAGCAGATCGTGCAGTGAGAGATGCTCGAGCGCCGCCTCCGAGACGCGTTCGAGCTTGCGCAGCGTCGCGGCCGCGGCCTCGGCCTCGGAGCGTGCGGCCCGCTCGCGCGCGAGCAGCGCCGCACGTTCGTCCTCGGCGCGCTTCCTGCTCAGGAACTGCCCGAGCTGCGCACCGAGCGCGCTCAGCAACTGCATGAGCTCGTCGTCCTGCTCCTGCGGAACGCTCGAGAACGCCTCGAGAACGCCGGCGATCTGGCCCGCGACGAGGATCGGAAACGCAACGCCCGACGCAAGGCCTTCGGCGGTAGCAATCGACGCGCGGGCAAATCGCTCGGGGGTGAGCCGCGCGATCCATTCCGACCGCCCCGTAGTAACAACGCGTCCCGGAAGCGTTCCCGGCGTCATCGCCGACCGCTCGGTCATCGCGAGGAAGCCCTGGAGCTCGGCATCCGGACGGGCCCAGACGACGCGCCGACGCTCTTGGTCGACCGGCCAGTAGCACGCGACGGCCCAGCCGAGTGCCTCGCAGATCGTCCGGAGCACGAGCGGTACCGCGTCGTCCGCCGTCTCCGCCTCGGCCAGGATGCGGGTGACGGCGTACTGAAGCTCGGCCCGATCCTCGGCGCGGCGGCGCTCGGTGGTCTCCTCGACGATCGCGCCGACACCGAGCAGCTCGCCGTCCGGCGCGAGCACGGGGTAGTAGCTCGCGAGCCAGTGGCGCGTCTCCTCCGGCGCGGCCGGTGTCCCCGCCGTCACCTCGAGCGCGACAACGGGCTCGCGCGTCTCGAGCACTCGTCGCGCGATCGGCTCGATCACATCGGCGAGCTGAGGGATCACCTCGGCCATCGACCGACCGACATGATCCTCCGCTCGGCGGTCGTTGATCCGCGCCAGCGCATCGTTGACGCGCACGTAGCGCAGGTCCCGGTCCCAGAAGCCGAGGCCGATCGGCGCGCTGCCGTAGAGCGAGTCGAGCAACGCCGACGTGCGCCGCACCTCGAGGTAGAGCAGCGCGTTCTCGATCGCGGCGACCGCCCGAATGGCGATCTCGCCCGCGATCAAGAGGTCGTTCTCGTCATAGCGCCGCGACCGCGCCTCGAACAGGATCGCCCCGAGAACGCGCCCGCCCGAGACCATCGGCACACACATGGACGACGGGCCGAGCACCGGCGTGCCGGCGGCGACGACGTGCTCGCAATCCGAAGGATCGAGTGGTGTATCGCCCACCGCCGCGACCCGCCGAAGCCTCTTGCCCTCGACCATGTCGACCGCGCAGGCGTCCGCGAGGGCGGGCACAGCGAGCTGGACGATCGCTTGCAGGATGCCGCCGTAGTCCAGCGTCGCGTTCAGCACCTCGGCCGCGTCTGCCGAGACTCGATGGCGCTCGGCGAGCACACGCTCCACCGTCACCTCGCG
>Ga0105856_1001313_pt1 | contig 10696 bp, 8 predicted proteins | sample OrgsoiDNA_201060_FD_89681 | JGI IMG/M metagenome (GOLD analysis project Ga0105856, IMG submission 89681) | Permafrost soil microbial communities from the Arctic, to analyse light accelerated degradation of dissolved organic matter (DOM) -... | ecosystem: Environmental > Terrestrial > Soil >...
ACCACGCCACGTACCGTCACACCCGCACCCGGCAGCGCGCCGACCAACGTGTGATACATCCGGTCCAAACCGCCCGCGCGCTCGGGGAACCAATGCATTCCAATTTGCAGCGACTTGATGGCTTGCGTGCTCATGTCCACGACCCTGATCGAAATTGTTGATGGATAACGACAACCGTCAAATTGCTCATACGGGCGATGCGTTTGATTCGTTCGAAATGCCCGGCAGCATGGATTGGACCGCGCTTGCCGTTGCACTTGCCGTTGCGTTCTTCGTCAGCGCCGCCGCTTGAGCCACCCCGCCCTCAGCCTGCGCTTCACCGGACGCCGCCGCGCCGGCCTGATTCGCAAAACCGCGATACAGATCCAGGTACCGCCGCGCCATACGCGCCCAGCCAAATTGGTCCGCCAGCAGCCGCGCAGCTTCACCCATGTCACGACGCAGTTCAGGTGCATCAGCAAGCTGGGTGATCGCGCCGGCAAGCGCGGTGGCGTCGTCGGGATCGTCGAGCACAATGCCGCAGTCCGTGCTGATAATCTCCGCCCCACCCGCCGTCTTTGCCGTAATGATCGGTAGACCCGCCGCGAGCGCCTCCAGCAGCGAGAGGCTCATCGCTTCGTAACGCGAGGGAAAGACGAACGCATCGACAGAATGCATCAGCGTGGGCATGTTCTTCACCAGCCCCAGGAAATGCACGCGATCCGCAATGCCCAGCGCCTTGGCTTCATCGGGATAAGGACTGCCCGGGAGATAACCCGCCACCACCAGTTGCACGTGGGCGGGAAGTTGCACCAGCGCCTTGAGCACTGTGTCCAGATTCTTGCGCGGCGTGCGCAAGTCGCCAACAAACAGCAACAAACATGAATCGTCTCGCAGTCCGAATGCTTTTCTGTCGGCACCGTGCACCCGGGCCGCACTGAACGCGCTCGTATCCACGCCGTTATAGACCACCTCGATACGCTCACCGGCCACACCGTTCGCGCGAATCTCGATAGCCACTTTCTCGGACACCGCCGCGATGATCTTCGAGCGCTGATACGCCCAATGTTCAAGCCGCGCATTCACGCGGCTATACACCACCTGATACGCAGACCACAAACCACCGGTGAGCTTGAACGGATAGTACGGACTGCGCAGCCAGCCGCCATGCACGAAGTGAGCGGTATTCACGTCGGCTTTTGCCCACGATATAAAACCGTTTACATGCAGGACGTCGTATTCGTTCTTGTGCGCCTTGAGCCACAACCCCGTCTTCAACGCGAAGATCTGCTGCTTGAAAAGCTTGGTCGGCCAGAAACGTCCGACCTTGATCGCGACCCATCGCAAGCGCGCCTCGGAAGCAAGTTCCGGTGCAACGTGCGACGCCAGCAGCGTGACCTGATGGCCTTCCGCCAATGCAGCACGCGCGATCTCGTAGTTCACGCGGCCTTGCCCATCGTTGTGACGCACGACATGGGTGACGATGGCGATTCTCATCGGAGTGCCTTTTCAGGGAGGGAGTGTGCAAAGAGCGCTTGCGCTCGGCGGCGGCCGAGCCGCTGGTGATGGCGCGCCGCGAGGACCGAGCAAAGGCCCATGTAAAGGATCATTCCGCCGATAGACGTGAACGTGTTCGTGAACACCAGCATGCCGACGATCGCAAACGCAACACTCAGGGAAGCCTGCGCGTATTTGTCGTCGCGCAGCGAGAACGAAGCACGGAACGCACGGGCGAGCAGCAAGCCCAGCCCGGCAAGATACATCAGCGAACCGGGCCAGCCGAGCACGAACGGCACGTTCATCACGCCGCTATCGAAGCTGCCGTATTTACCAAGATCGCCATTGGAGCTGGAGAGTTTCGTCGATGAACCGGTGGCGCCGAAACCTTCGCCGGAGACGTCGGTAAAGGCGGTTTTCGCGAACGACGCGTAGAACTCGTTGCGCGCGGCGTAGCTGTTGTCATCGCTGAGATTGGTGATGGACTGCAAGCGCGTCGCCATCTTGTCCGCAATCGGCCCGAAGGTCAGCAGCGGCACGGAAAGTCCCGCCAGCACCACTGCGCCCACAAGGATCCGTACCCGTACCTTGTTGCTCGCCTTGAGCAGTTGCAACACCATCGCGATGACCCAGCCGCCCCATGTAGAGCGAACCATGCACAGGCCAAACGAGATGAATCCGAGACCGCCCGCGACCCAGCGCACGCTTTGCGTGCCGGCCATGGTGAAGGTGAGCGCAGCCATCATGGCGAGCGCGAACGGGCCGGATGAATTCATGGTGCTGAACACCCGGACACCGAGCCGGACCGGGTCGCCTTGCGAAGCCATTTGCGAGCCGAGCATCCACATGGCGTCCCAGGCCGGCATCAGGAAGAACTGCACAAGACCGTAGCCGCCCATGAACAGCATGCCCCAGATGAACGTATCGAGGATCGCCTGGCGGTACTTCGGATAATCGCGGGCATGGACCATGATATGAAAGCCGATCAACACCGGATACAGCCACGCCGCGAGGTCATAGGTGGCAGCCATCGGGCCGTTGGACATCACGCCGATCAGGTACGCGTAGGCCAGGCCCATGAAGATCAGGAGGAACGGCAGGCCACGCCGCTCAGCGAGCACACGGTAATGCCTGACCACGGTCAGCGCGCAGATCATGCTCACGACCACGGGCGCGACCTGAATCAGGCTGGTTGGCGTGAAACCGCCCTTCGCGAAGTCCGCGAGCCGGCGCACTTCGGGACTGAGAAACCACTGCCACCAGACAAAGCCGATGTAACGCGCAGGACTCTTGAAGTACAGCCAGACGCCAACGGCCGTCGCCATGGCCGGGAACCCGTACGTCAGCGCCGTTCCCTGGTGCGCCAAGATAAGCAGCAGCGTGAACGTCCAGAACCCGCTTTGCGGCACCCAATGTTTGGGGTCATCGCGGAACAGGCCAAGAAAACCGGCGCGCAGGGGCCGGCCACCGTTCTCCATCAGATCGGCGAGATACTTCGGCGTACGCGGAGCGGCCGGTGTGCTCATGGATCAGTTCACCCGGCGTTGAGGCGCAACATTGCCAAGCTCGCCATGTAACGCGGTGTCTGAAGGACGCGTGGGCATATCCATGCGCCGCGTCCTCATGAACTCCTGCGTAAGACGGACATGCTGAAGCGCGAACTGACGTGTCGTGTAGTCACGTGCGGCGAAGTGACGGCTCGCCGCCTGCGCGCGTTCCAGCGCGAGTGCGGGATTGGCAACGATCGTGTCGAGCACGTGCTGCAACGCGGCCACGTCGTGCGGCGGCACATAAAACACATGCTCGGGGCCGAAGTAATCGCGCAAGGAACCGACATCGGAGACGATCACCGGCTTGCCTAGCGCCACCGCTTCGAGCACGACTGTTATGCCCGACACATGTGAGTTCGGGCGCAGCGGCACCACGATTACGTCAGCCCAGTCATACAGTTCACGCGCCGCTTTCATGCCGATTGCCGGCGCGATCTTCACGTTGCTTGCATGCAGCGCTTTCGATACGCGTCGACGCGTCGCGATGCGCACTTCACGCGCCGGGTTCTGCCGGAACGCCTGAGCAAGCGACTCCCAGTCGCGATCGCGATCATTGCCAATGGCAGCAATTCGCACCGGCGTATGCGGTTGCCAGGCGGTCGGTTCCTGCAACGGAAAGTCGACCGGGTTGATGCCATAGAAAACCTGTTCCACCTCGCGCTTGAAATAGCCACGCGCCATTTGCGCATTCTCGCTCGCATGCGTGGTCAGGACATCGGCACGGGCTAGCAGCTTTTTGTAGACCCATTTCCTGAGCGCACCGAAGCCCGCCCACTTGTCGACCAGCCATACGCTTTGTGCGAGCAACATCGGGTTGCCACGAGCACGGCCTTTCAAAAGCAACAACAACGCCGCTGATAAATGCTCGTGCTCGGTATGCGTCCACACGACATCGGCGTTGAGAATTTCTTCGCGATTGCGCCACGTATGAATGAAGTCGAAGCCTAGCGCCTCCTTCAATCCACGCCGTGCGAGGCGCACGAATTTGTTCTCGGGTTCGTCGCGCGAATACGTCAGCGTCAGTTCAGGAGACTCTGCATGGTGATAACCGTACAGGCAGCCGATGTTCTCCCCTTTGCGATAAGACCGCGGGTCTGCGCCGTAAAACAAATGCACGTGAACCTTGGTCGCTTGCATACGGGAAACCTCCACATCGATGTGATCCTGCGAGTTCCGAACCCGCGATACGCGGCTCATGCGGCGCTCGCGCCGTCGGTGCGGCCGCGCATGGCAAGCGCATAGGCTGCGGGCTCATGCTGTGCGTCACGGCGCGCGTCTTGAGCGCCTTTGCGCATGGCACGGTAACGCGCCCAGCAGGCCGTGTCGCGAGTGCGCGTAAGCGCTAGCAGCGCATGCGCGAAGCCGGGCATTGCACGGGTGCCAATGGCGGCGTACCAGTACCACGCAATGTGCCGTGCCACCGGACCCAGGTGCTCGCGCAGTACGAGATGCAGGTTGTATGCGGTGTCGGCGAGTGCGCCGAGCGTTTGCGCGTCGCGGCCATTGTCATCGAAACGTTCGGCGGGAAAATGATCGACCGCCACGCGCGGATCGTAGACCATCTTCCAGCCCGTGCGCCGCACGCTCAGGCTAAACGACAGGTCGTTGCAGGGCTGCGCGCCCTTGCCGCGCAGACGCGTATCGAAGCGCAATCCGCCCACCGCCGAGCGTCGATAAATCATGTTCGCGCCCTTCAGCAACGAGACCGTTCGCGGCGCACCCACACCGAGATGATGGTTGCCGCAAATCTTGCCGGTGCGGCGGATCACGCCGACTTCCGAACGCTCGCCATCAAGTAGCGCGCCGCGTTCGAACACCCAGTCACGGCCGCCGAGCGCACCCAGCGTTTGATCATTGCTGAACGCTTGATCAATTCGCGATAGCCAGTCGACGCGCGGCGCGGCGTCGTCGTCGGTGATCGCGATGATGTCGCCGTGCGCCGCATCAAGCCCGCGGTTAAGCGCGGCGACCTGCCCGCCCAGACCCGTCTCGATCACGCGCAGCAGGAACGGATTGTTCGCGGCCAGCTCCGTTTCGAGCGCGCGATGCGTCGCATCGTCTTCGGGACGCGCGACGACCAGCACTTCATCCGCCGGACGAGCTTGCGCACGCAACGCGTCGAGGCAACGCTTCAGGTCGGCGGGACGACGATACGTCGGCACCATCACGGAGATTGTCAGGGTCGAGGTCGATGTCATGCAGCGCTCCGCTCGCGTTCAAACATTCAAGTAGTCTTCAACCGCTGCATAGTGTCCGCGGTTATAACCACGCGAACGTGCCGGCATGCCGTTCATGATCGCGCCGTGCAGCGGAATACCCGCCGAACGCAGACGCCGGATGGCATCGGAAATTTCCATTTCGTTGTGCGCGCCCGAGCGCATCACGAGGAAGTTGGTCCCCGAGAGCTTGCCGATAATCGATGCATCCGTGACGGCGAGCACCGGCGGGGTATCGATGAAAACCACGTCGTACACACGCCCCAGGCCATCGAGGTATTGCTGCAAGCGCGGCGACATCAGCAGCTCTGACGGATTCTCCGGACGCTTGCCTGAAGGCATGAAACTCAGGAACGGCGTGCGCGTGGTGCGGATGGCCTGCTCGAGCCCAATCGTGCCGGCAAGCAATTCAGCCAGGCCGTTCGCACGCTCGAGGCCGAACGAACGTTCCAGCTTGCCGCGTCGCATATCGGCGTCGATCAGCAGCACCTTCTTGCCCGACGCCGCGAGCAGCACGGCCAGGTTCACCGCGAGAAAGCTCTTGCCGACACCCGACGCCGGGCCTGTCAGCATCACCGTATGATTGCGCGCTTCCATCAGCGTGAACTGCAGCGACGTGCGCAGGCTGCGCATGATTTCCACGCAGACATCGTTCGGACGCATGGTCGCGAGAATGGGCGAGACACGATCGCGATCACGCTCCGTGCGCTTCGCTTCGGCATCGAGCTTCACCTGCTCCGTGCTCATCGGAATGAGGCCGACCAGCGGCAACCCTGCCAGGCGCTCGACCTTGTCCGGGTCCACGATGCCCTTGAACATGGCGCGGCGCAGGAACACGAGGCCAGTGCCAAGGATCAGGCCGAGAATCACGGCCGCCGACATGATCAGGATTTTCTTCGGCTTGATCGGCGCACCCGGGCGCAGCGCGGCATCGACAATATGGACGTTGCCGCCCGTGCCGGCTTTCTGCACCGACAGTTCCTGCACGCGATTCAGCAGCAGCACATAGATGTCTTCGGCCACCTTCGCATCGCGTTGCAGCGATACCGCTTTGACTTCGGACGCCGGAAGGTTCTTGAATCGCTCGCTGAAGCGCGCACGTTCAGCTTCCAGTTGGCTGAGCTGCTGCTGCGCGACGATAAGCGCCGGATGGCTGCTTTCGAAGCGCTGGTCCAATGTCGCCATCTGAAGCTTCAACGCGGAGATCTGCGCTTCGTACGTGATGCTGCCTTCGAGGTAGACCTTCGCTTCGTCGCTTGCGTTGATCGAACCGGACTTGCTTTGGTATTCCGTCAGCGCAGCTTCGGCATGTTCGAGATCACCCTTCAGCCGCGGTTGTTCGCTCTTCAGGAATGCGAGCATTTTTTCAGCATCGGCTTGCTTGCTTTCAATGTGCTGAAGCAGATACGAATCGGCCAGCGCATTCGCAATTTCAGCCGCGCGTGCCGGGTCGCCGTTGTCGAGCGAGATCTGGATCACGCCCGTCGACTTGCCCTGCTCCACGACCGTGATGCCCGACTGAAATGCGGCGATGGCATCGAGGTCATTGGCCCGCATCACTACGAAGCGCGTACCCGGACGGGCCACCAGTTTCGTGACATCGATGGATACCCCATTGCCCTTCGCCATTTCACCCACGCGGCCTTGGAGCAACGGCACACCTTCGGGCGTCGCCAGCGAATAGCGGTCGTCGCCGAGCGCGGTCATGGTCAGCTTCACACCTTCCAGCGGCTGAACCACTTCAATTGAATCGACCGCGGCTTGTTCGCCACCCCACGCATACGACGTCAGGCCGAGCCAGGGCTTCGCCGGTTTGCCCGGCGTCGCGAGCCGCTCAGCAATGCTGCCGAGCACCGGTATGGTCATCGGGCTCACCGAGAAGTTGAGCTTTTGCTGCGTGATGACCGGCGCGACCACGCCACGGCTCTTGATGATCTCGATCTCGGCGTCGGTTGGCAACGCACCCGACGAGTTGCCGATCGCGGCGCCCGTCTGCGTCTGCGTGAGCGCTTGCGATGTGTTGTCGGACTGCTCGACACGCACGTGCGCATCGGCGGAATAGACCGGCTTCGCGACGTAGCAGTACGCCGCCGCGGCGAGAATGATGAACGCCGCGGTCCCGATCATCCACCAGATGTCGTCAAGGATCACTTGCAACAACTGCCCTAGGACGACGTCCTCTTCTTCGGTCTTACCCTGATAGGAATGTGCTGGCGTGCTCACGATTCAACCCCGGTTGGTTCGATGCATTCGACGTTATGGAAAGCGCTCATCGCGTCAGCTGCTTCAGGTAGAAGATTGTCTGCAAGGTCGGGAGGACCTGGTTGACCAGACGGTTGAACTGCACTGCACCGGCTGTGCCCACGTACACCACGTCAAGCGGGTGAAGCTGGAATTGCGTCGACAGCAACAGCGAATCCGGCTGCGTCAGGTCCAGCCTGTAGATATCCGGCGAAGTAGGCTTCTCGCGCGCGCCGCGCACCACGTAGACCTGTCGTGCATTCGCGTCCGTGTCCAGGATGCCGCCGGCTTGCGTCAGCGCATCGGCAATCGTCAGGCGGCCCTTCATCATGGAGACAGGCACCGGTGTCTTGACTTCGCCCATCACGAACACGCGGCTGTCGGTGCGGTCCGGGACGTTCACAATATCGCCCGCCTGCAGCATCACGTTCTGCGAAACCTCGCCACGGTCAAGCACGCCGTCGGCGTCGAGCTCGTAGAGCTTGCCGTTGCGCGTGAGGCGCACGCGTTGCAGGTCGGCGTCGGAGTTAGTACCACCGGAGCGCGTGATCGCATCGACCAGCGTGATCGGCACGTCGCTCATCGCGAGTGGTCCCGGTGTCTTCACTTCGCCCGTCACCGAAACCTTCTGGCTACGGTAAGCAAGCACGCGTACGTCGACTTGCGGCTTCTTCAGGTACGGCGACAAGCCCGCTGAGAGTTGATCGCGAATCTCGCCCGCAGTCTTGCCCGCGACGCGTATCTTGCCGACAAACGGAAAGTAGATCGTGCCATCAGGAGAGACCGTCTGCCCGAACGGATCGGCCTGGCCGGGCAACGCGGTGGTGTACGGCTGCGCGAGCGCGCCAGCGACCGTTTGCGTGGTGTTGCCACCCGCTGACAAGGTCTGTCCCTGCTGCGTGGTGAGCTCCGGGTGATCCCAGATCGTGATGCCGAGAACGTCCTGCGGCGCCACGCGATACACGTATTGCGCCGGATCCGCAAAACGCGAGGGCGGCAGCAGCGCTGCCGGGCCCGGCCGGTTTTGCTGCATGATCACGTCCGCCGTGATCAGATGCACGGGATAGGTCGCGGTCGGCGTGGGGTCCGTATCGTTCAGGCGCGACGTGTTCAGGTTGTAACCCGGCAAGGCGCCACAAGCCGACAAAAAGGTCGTCAGCGAAAAGACCACGGAAACAGATAGAACTAGAGACCGGTTCACCATATTTTTTTCAGCCATCCCTGGACCAGACGTTCAATTAGCGCGAAGCTCTCGCGATAGGCAACTTCGTGGCCGCCGTGTGGATCGGCCACTTCAGAGTCTTCCCACTTGCCAAGCAGATGCACTTTGCCGCGGGTGTGCGGCGCCATCTTTTCAATCGCGGCAATCTGCTGCCTTTCGGGCACGAGAATCAACTCGGCTGCGCATGCCATGGACTCGTCGAACCGGCGCGCAGAGTGTCCCGATGGATCGACATCGCGCTCCGCCAGCAGGCGGTGCATCGTTGAATCGATGCTGCGGCCATCCACTGCAAAGAGGCCCGCAGAGCGGAATTCGATCGGGCGTCTTTCGTGTTTGCCCGCCAGCTTGCCGGCGTAGGCGCGGAACAGCATTTCCGCGGCAGGGCTTCGGCAGACGTTCGCATGACAAACAATCAAGACGCTTCGAAACATAGGTTGTATCCGTTAAAGCGGCGCAGTCGCGGCATCGGGTCCCTCGACCGAAGCCGCGCTCGCAGCGCCTGGTGTGTCGATATCGTTTTAAAGGCCAGCTAATCGTGCTGGCTTGAAGAACCCGGTCAGGCTGCTACAGGCGCCTTCACCGCTTGCCGTACGCCGCGCCCGATGGCGTGATACTCCACGCCAATCTCGTTCATGGTTTCCGGCTCGTAGAGATTGCGGCCGTCGAAGATCAGCGGGGTCTTCAGGCGGCGTTTCATGCCGTCGAAGTCCGGGCTCTTGAACACCTTCCACTCCGTCACGATGATCAGCGCGTCGGCGTTATCGAGGACTTCGGTGTGGTCGTTCGCGTAGGTCAGGCGAGCGAGCAGCGCAGGCGTGTCGCGCAGGTCGAGCGCAATCACGCGGCGTGCTTCGTCCGTTGCGACCGGATCGTAGGCGCTGATCGACGCGCCGCGTTCCAGCAGTGCCGCGATCAATACACGGCTGGGGGCATCGCGCATGTCGTCGGTATTCGGCTTGAATGCGAGGCCCCAAAGCGCGAACTTCTTGCCGCGCAGATCATCGCCCAGGCGGGCCACGATCTTGTTGGCAAGCGTCTGTTTTTGCGCCTCGTTCACCGAGGTCACCGCCTTCAGGATTTCCATCTGCTCGTCGTACTCGCCCGCCGTCTGGATCAGCGAACGCACGTCCTTCGGAAAACACGAGCCGCCATAACCGCAACCCGCATACAGGAAGTCGTAGCCAATGCGCGGATCGGAGCCAATACCGCGACGCACCGCCTCAATGTCCGCGCCCACGCGATCCGCGAAATTCGCGAGTTCGTTCATGAACGAGATACGCGTGGCAAGCATGGCGTTAGCCGCGTACTTGGTGAATTCCGCCGAGCGCACATCCATGTAAAGCGTGCGTTCGTGATTGCGGTTGAACGGCGAATACAGGCGCTTCATACGCTCACGGGCGCGTTCGCCGGGTACGTCGTCGTCGCAACCCAACACGATCCGGTCGGGCCGCGTGAAGTCGTCGATAGCCGCGCCTTCCTTCAGGAACTCCGGGTTCGATACAACCGAGAACATGTGCTGCACACCGCGCGTGGCGAGCTCCTGGTCGATCGCTGCCTTCACGCGGCGCGCCGTACCCACCGGCACGGTCGACTTGTCGACGATCACCTTGAAGTTGTTCATATAACGGCCGATGTCGCGCGCCGCAGCAAGTACGTACTGCAAGTCCGCGGATCCGTCCTCGTCGGAAGGCGTGCCCACCGCAATGAACAGCACTTCGCCGTGTTCAACCGCAGCCTGGACATCGGTGGAAAAGCTGAGGCGTCCTGCCGCACGATTGCGTGCGATCACGTCCTGCAGGCCCGGTTCGTGGATCGGCACGCCGCCGCCGTTGAGGATCGCGATCTTGCGTTCGTCGAGATCGAGGCATAGCACGTCGTTACCGATATCGGCCAGACACGCGCCCGTCACGAGGCCTACATAGCCGCTACCGATGATGGTGAGTTTCATAGCACGCGCTCCAGGGTTGGCAAATTATTCAAAGCATTCTTAG
>Ga0105856_1001315_pt1 | contig 10691 bp, 9 predicted proteins | sample OrgsoiDNA_201060_FD_89681 | JGI IMG/M metagenome (GOLD analysis project Ga0105856, IMG submission 89681) | Permafrost soil microbial communities from the Arctic, to analyse light accelerated degradation of dissolved organic matter (DOM) -... | ecosystem: Environmental > Terrestrial > Soil >...
GATTCCTCTGTAGTTCAGTCGGTAGAACGGCGGACTGTTAATCCGTATGTCACTGGTTCGAGTCCAGTCAGAGGAGCCATATTAGAAAAGCCCGCTTAAGGAAACTTAAGCGGGCTTTTTGCTTTTGTCACTTTTGATTTATAAATGGCCAGATTCGTCAGTCGGCTTAAAATTCGTTATCATCCGCTCCCATTCTCCATCCCGGTAGCCTGATGTCTGCGATTATTGATACCTTTATTGCCCCACCGTGCCACGACGAGATAGAGATCCTCTATCAGGATGATCATCTGGCGCTTATCAATAAACCCGCCGGGCTGCTGAGCCTCTCGGGGAAAAACCCGCAAAATCTTGATTCGGTACATCACCGGCTGGTGCAGATATTCCCCGGCTGCACGCTGGTCCACCGCCTTGATTTCGGGACTTCCGGATTGATGGTGATTGCCCGTAATAAGGCGATCAATGCCGCCCTCTGCCACCAGTTCAGCCAGCGCACAGTGACCAAAGTATACAGCGCCCTGCTCTGCGGACATCTTGACGACAACCAAGGGGTGATAGACGCTGCCATTGCTAAAGACCCGGCGCTGTTCCCGCTAATGTCGATTTGCGCAATCCACGGCAAGCCCGCCCGCTCCGCCTATCAGGTCGTAAATCGCTTTTATCATGAGTTGGAGGACGGGACGTTACTGCCGTTAACGCGGGTCGAGCTTACCCCGCAAACCGGGCGGACTCATCAGCTGCGCATCCACTGTCAGCAGTTGGGCCACCCTATTTGGGGCTGTGACCTGTATGGCGGCCGTCTGGTGCCGGGTACCGAACGGACACCGCGGCTGATGCTACACGCCAGTGAGCTACATTTCGTTCATCCCGTTAGCGGAGAGAGGATCAAAGCCCGCCACGCCAGCCCGTTCTGAAAACGCGAGTTACCACATCAAATCATCGGGCACTTTAAAGTCGGCATAAGGATCTTCTTCATCCTGCTCTTCCTGGCTCAGCGCACTGTTTAATACAATACTACTGGCATCGCGCTGCGCAATTTTATCGGCAACGATCGCGGGGATAATCGCGTATTCACTCTTACCACTGTTATCCACAACCAAGCGGGCAATGGCGAGACGGCCACTGATCAGCTGAGCCTGAGTGGTTTTATCCACATCGATTTTTTTGATTACATTATTATCGGTGAAGTTAAAGCCAATATTGCCTTTTGAAATGTCGATTCTGTTCATTTCAATCAACTGCTTCACCTGCGCTTTATGCTCTTTAGATAAAGCCGCTTGTTTCTGTTGTTCGCTCAGCTGTTTATCACGCTCAAGCTGCGCTTTTTTATTTTCTTCCACTGCCTCTCGTGCCTCACGAGCCTGAACCCGTGACTTTTTAGCTGTTCTTTGAACTTTGGCCACTTTTTTGCTGGTCACTAATCCAGCTTTTAGCAGCTGCTCTTGCAAGGTGAGTTTTGTCATCTTCGTTTCTAAGCCCGTTGGATATTTTGTGGGATTATACCTGTAATTGTTGAGGCTGTACCACGTTGCAGGACCGGAACACTCTGTCGCTTGAGTTTGGAGGACCAATCAGAGGCAGGCGTGACCTGCCCTCAGGTTTAGACATAACGCTCAGTTAATCATGTCTGCTTTGAGTAAAGCACGCTCGGAATGACCATACCGAGTAGTATTGCTCGAAAGAGTCTGGACTCCTCTTGGCAGTGCCATCATTGAATGTTGTGCACAACTCGCCCCGTATCTTTACTGTGGGCTGCCAATAAGCAAGCCCTCAATGATACGGCAGCTAAATTTGGTTGAAAACGTTAAGTAACCCCAACTTTCACGAAGGGGTTTCCATGGCTACGTGTTTTTTTGATGAGCTTGCCAACGTACAAATCTCTTATTTCTTTAGCAGCGATTCGTCCAACAAACTCAGAGCGGTTAGTGTCAGTGCTAATGGTCAAATCACGTGTAAAGTATTGCTGAGAGCCAGCCTTCACCCAGCACTGTATTTCGTAGACTTCCATAATGAGGCCACCATAAGTTGCGTAGGCAAATTTAAGGCCCTCGTCTTTAGGAATCTTTGCCCAGATGCCTCGCGTGGCCTCATATAATTCCAGTGCGCTCATGCCGGACTTGTATGTACTGTTCAGAAGAAAAGCGAGCCCGGCATGCTCAGGTGCAATTTCCGTCTCTTCTTTTAGAAGTAAGTGTTGAAGCTCATCAAGTGTTATACGCCCCATCAGAGAGCTGCTTCCGCGCACTTTATTGGTGAGCTCGCCAACACCCAAGAGATCGATGCACGTTGCCTCAACAAGCTTGGCGGTTGGCTCATCCATACCGTGGCGAAGAATGTCGATACCCAGATTTTTTCTTGCTATGAGCTCTTTGATTCGTTCAGATTTCGGAGACTCATCGGGACGTTTTATGTGGTCCAGACAACGGTCTAACTTGCCTTTGCCAATGTAAAAGGGTTTTTTAGAAGTATCTTCAGTATCATAAAAGGCATAGACATAGTACTTAGCCAAACCCAAAGATTTTGTGTATTTTGATAAATCCTTCACAGCTTTGCTTCCTTAGCATCTGATGTGGATAGTTTATTTTAACTATCGGCCTAACACACCGGAACTTAAAACGTAAATGAGCAGGTGACTGACCTGCCCTCGTTGATTAAAAAAGCCCGCTTAAGTTTCCCTAAGCGGGCTTTTGCTATTCAGCAACCTGTTACCTAATCACGCCAGCCCATCGCCGGGGCAACGTGTTTGAGGATCGATTCGATCACATGCACATTGTAATCAACACCGAGCTGATTCGGCACGGTCAGCAATATCGTGTCGGCTTCAGCAATCGCTTCATCCTGCTTCAATTGTTTAACCAGCGTTTGCGGATCAGCGGCGTAGCTGCGTCCGAAAATCGCACGGGTTTGCTCATCGAGATAACCGATTTTATCGCCATCGTTGCTGCCCGCACCAAAATAGGCACGGTCGCGGTCGTTCATCAGGGCAAAAATACTGCGGCTGACGGAGACTCTTGGCGCATGTGGGTGGCCGGCTTCGACCCACGCAGCGCGGTAAGCCCGGATCTGTTTGGCTTGCTGAATATGGAACGGCTCGCCGGTTTCATCAAATTTCAGCGTAGAGCTTTGCAGGTTCATTCCAAGCTTCGCAGCCCAGACCGATGTCGCATTGGTCGCGGCCCCCCACCAGATGCGTTCCCGTAAGCCGGCAGAATAAGGCTCCGGGCGCAAAAGACCTGGGGGGTTCGGGAACATTGGCTGAGGGTGAGGTTCGGCAAAACCTTTGCCACGCAACACTTCCAGCAGCTCTTCTGTGTGACGCCGTGCCATATCGGCCTCGGTCTCACCTTCTGCCGGTTGAAAACCGAAATGACGCCAGCCGTCGATCACCTGTTCCGGCGAACCCCGGCTGATCCCCAGTTGCAGGCGTCCACCGGAGATCAAATCCGCCGCACTGGCCGTTTCAGCCATATACAGCGGATTTTCGTAGCGCATGTCAATCACGCCGGTGCCAATCTCAATCCTGCGGGTTTTCGCGCCAATCGCTGCCAGCAATGGGAAAGGTGAACTCAGCTGACGGGCAAAGTGATGCACTCTGAAATAAGCACCATCCGCCCCCAACTCCTCGGCTGCCACAGCCAGATCGATGGATTGCAGCAACACATCAGCTGCCGAGCGGGTCGCAGACTGTGGTGAAGGCGTCCAGTGACCAAACGATAAAAATCCAATCTTTTTCATAGCGTATTTATCCTCATGTTCTGCCTGACCGTCAGCAGATAGGCTTTACCTACCCCGGCAGGGCATGTCGCAGTCATACGTTCACTCTACGCGACTCAGGATGAGAATAAATTTCATTTATTTAACGTAAGGGTTCAGTTTATTTGATTAACATCGCGGGGTTTTCAGTCAAGGAACTTAAATAGAAAGCCCGCTCAGGGAGAGGTATGCGGGCTTTTTGCTTTTAAGCGTTCACTACTTTCTTCGCATCCAGTGCCCTATGGATTGCCGCTTCCAGTTCGTTGATTTCAAACTTGGCGACATAACCGTCCGCACCCACTTTTCGGACGTGGTCCTCGTTGGCGCTGCCGGATAATGACGAGTGAATGATCACCGGGACGTTTTTCAGGAATTCATCGCGTTTAATATTCAGCGTTAGCGTGAAGCCGTCCATCTCCGGCATTTCCAAATCCGTTAATACGAACGCGATTTTATCGGAAATTGGCCGCCCTTCTGCCTTAGCCTGTTCTGCAATTTTTTTAATATTGTTCCAGGCTTCGAGGCCGGTGACGTGCATGACGTTGGGTATTTTCATAGAATCCAGACCACGTTCAAGCATGGACCTCGCGACCTTAGAATCTTCAGCCACAATCGCCACTGCACCCGGTTTAAGATCAAAGGGCCGGGTTTGTGCGCTGTCAATTTGGGTATTACGTTCCGGCGGTGCGATGTCATACAGGATTTGCTCAACGTCGAGCACCAGCGCCAGGCGGTTGCTGGCGGAGTCATTGTCCAGACGCGCGATGCTGGTGATATTACGGCTCTTCACACCGGCCTCAGCGGCCAGAACCTGGCTCCACTCAAGACGTACAATGTCATCTACCGACTCCACGGCAAAGGCCTGCGTGCTGCGCGCATACTCGGTGACCAGTAAAATGTTCAGACCGGTTTTCGGTACACAGCCCACCACAGCCGGAAGGTCGATCACAGGGATGATTTCGCCGCGGATATTCGCGATGCCTAACATCGGTGATGCCATACCCGCCGCTTTGGTCAGCGCTGGCATCGGGACAATTTCACGCAGCTTGAATACGTTGATGCCATACAGCTCAGACTGCTCTTCATCCGCCGATGTGCCCAAGCGGAACAGCAACAACTCGAAGCGGTTTGATGAAGTGAGATTGGTTCTCTCATCGATATCTTTCTGAAAATTGTCCATACCTTCCCCAATGAGAAAATTTTGTGATGTGCACTTATCCGTGTGTGTCGTGCAGAACTGATCTTATTATCGGCAAATGGCGGAAAATACTTAGGCGGGAGAGTGACGGAGAGTGATAAAAGAAAAGCCCGCCGGAGGTGACGCGGGCGGGCTTCGGTTTGTCAGAGGATTCGATTCGTCTACGACTGCGTATCCCGGTCCTCAACAGACAGCGATACCAGCCCGACACCCAGTTTTCTCGGCTCGAATCCGCCGCTGGTGCCCTCGGTCGGCTCCGTCGGCGACGGTGGCGTGATGACGATGCTCTGTGCATTGCCCGGATTACTGAACTGCACGGTGATCGTTTCGTCTTTGTCACTGAAGGTCACAAAATGCTCTTCGTCACCGACTTTCACCGACATCGGTTTGCCAATGTTATTGCCATAAGCCCGGGCGCGCAGCACGACGTCAAAGCTAGCGGGAAGCGGGTCGACGTAATCAATTTTCACAGCCGGTGCTATATTGGCGTCCGACCAGCGGCCCCAGCTTTCCACCGTGGAGACACCGGTGATGGCTTTCACCTGCTGGGGTAAACCGGGTAGCATAAAGGCAATGGCCGGCGACTGGTATTTGGTTTGCTCGTCATCGATATTCAGGGTTTTCACCGTCTCCTGATAGGTCTGCTGGCTGCCAGCGGCCTCTTTGGTGAAGTCAATGCTGCCTTTGTACACCCCACCGCTGGCCTGCACGATGGCCGGTTTCGCCCCAAGATTGCCCGATGCCACGCACAGCCCGGTGTTCAGTGACAACTCCGGTGCCCACACGCGGCCCATCTCATAACACTTATCCACCCAGACAAAATTGTCGCTGACGCCCAGCGAGGCCAGCTGTTTTTTCAGCGGCGTTGACAGGTAAACGTCAAACATCGGCTCCACTTTATTGGGCGTCACTTTGAGGATAAACGGCGCTTTGATCGCCATGCCGGAGAAGGTAAAAGTATTGGCTTTGTTATCCACCACATATTTGCTGATGCTGTTTGGGAAGCCCCACTGCTTGATCACCGCCGGTTTCCAGCCATCGATTTTCTCGTCTATATTCATAAACTGCGTCGCCAGTGACGTGCTCGACATACCGCTGCGGCCAAGGCCGATGAAGTTATCCCCGCCCATAATATCGAGCACCGTGGCACCGTTATCGAGGGTGCTGCGTTTGACGTTATTCAGTTCGGCCTGAGGGTTGCGGCCATCCATCACGAAGAACAGATCTTTACGGTTTTTCTTGGTCAGGATGTCGTAGGCAGTGTTGTTCATCGCCAGATGGTCCGAACTCACCACAATAATGGTGTTGTCGTAATAGCCGGAGGTTTTAATTTTGTCGATAAACGCCGCCACCAGCTGCTGGCTGCAGGCGACCGCGCTCAGTGAACTGTTCTCTTTCTTGTTATAGAAGTACTCTTTTTTGGTACAGCCGCGCGAGATAAATCCGTCCGGGTGGTGGGTATCCACCGTCAGGGTAAACAGCGAGAAAGGCTTACCGCCCTTGCTCAGTTCGACAAATTTCTTAAAGACTTCGTCCAGCAAAGTGTCGTCATACCAGCCCCAGTCGTTTTTATATTTCGGATCGGCCACCGTGCTGCGTAGTTCGTTGTAACCGTATAAATAGTCAAAACCATGCGAGGTGAGAAAAGTGCCTTTACCGGCAAACGCCAGTTCTGCGCCCTGATAGAAATAGTTCTGATAACCCGCCGCTTTGAGCACGTCGCCCAGACAGACATTTTCAGGGTAGAAGGTGGAAAGCGCACTGGAAGCGTTGCCGTCAAAGGGCGCAAACAGCGGAATACCGCACTGGGAGGAGACCATACCCGCGATGGTATAACCGGTGCCCGGTACCTGCCGCGTCGCGGTGAAATCAATGCTGGCGTCTTTGTGACGCGACAATTCGGTGGTCAGACCGGGGAAAGTCTGCTCGTCGAAATAGGTTCTCTCCAGGCTTTCGCCGTAGATGTAGACCAGATTCGGTTTTTTACCTTTAATCACCTTCTGCGGCACTTTGTAGTAGCTGTCAAAGTCGGCGGTGTCGCCGCTGATTTGGGTTTTCACCAGTCGCGAAATGTTTTGGAATGCCTGCGTTGAGCCGACGGAAAATACCGCCAGCACCACGGCCAGCACGCTGAATTTCCAGCTACTGTTGTGATTTTTGCGTTTTTTCAGACACCAGACCAGCAAGGACACAATCACCGCCAGCGCCACCACCAGACCGGAAAACGGCAGGATATATTTGGTCAGACCTGCCCCTTTGAGGCTGCTGGTGACGGTATAGAGCACCGCATCGGTAATGCCGTCGCCAGTAAAATAGTTACTGCCGATCAGCACCAGATTCAGAATGACGTATAAACAGAGGAAAAACAGCAACAGGGAAAACCAGACGCGTCCCGCAGAGGCTCGCCGGATATAGAGGAAAATGGACGATATAAAGAACAGGAATGAAACCAAATCTGAGACCATCTGCTGCGCCCTGCGACATAAAAAAGGTTAAAAACGGAGATCATGCCTGCGATGCGCAGGGGCCGTAAAAAACGGGGATGCGCTATATAGCGTAATAAAATCAGCAGGGTCAACGACTGTTTACTGCCTGATGCCACGAAAGTGTCATAAAGTCACAAAACATCCAAAAAATGTGATCTGATTCGCGCATTGCTGTCTTTAATTTTTAACTTAAATTCAATTATGTCGTAACATTCGGCAGCAGCAAGTTAAATTGTGCGGATGCCCGCAGGCCCGCACAATTTCAGTTAATTCTCAGTTAAAAAACGGTTAAATCCCCCCTAAGTAGGCCTTGCGCACTTCACTGTCCCCCAATAGATCCGCCCCGCTGCCGGTCATACGGATCTGGCCGTTGACCATCACGTACCCCCGGTCCGAGAGCTTCAGCGCATGGTGTGCATTCTGTTCCACCAGAAAGATCGTCATGCCGCCCTGTGCCAGTTCGTGCAGCGTCTGGAAAATCTGCTTAACGATGATCGGCGCAAGCCCCAGGCTCGGTTCGTCCAGCAGCAGCAGTTTCGGCCGGCTCATCAATGCACGGGCGATTGCCAGCATCTGCTGCTCACCGCCGGACAGGGTCATCGCCCGCTGTTTACGCCGCTCTTTGAGACGGGGAAAGAGGTCAAACATGCTTTGCAGATCTTCCGCTGCATATTTATCGCCAATGGGAATCGTGCCCATCAGCAGGTTCTCTTCAACCGTCATATCTGGAAATACACGCCGCCCTTCCGGAGACTGAGCAATGCCGCCGGAGGCGATAAAATGCGTGGACTTACGGCTGATATCTTCGCCGCGAAACAGGATCTGCCCGCTGCGGATGTGCGGCTGGCCGAAAATAGACATCAGCAGGGTAGATTTCCCTGCGCCGTTGGCACCAATCAGCGCCACCGTTTCCCCCTGATTCACCGTCAGCGAGACGTTCTGCAACGCCTGAATCGCGCCGTAAAAGACGTTCACATCGCGAAATTCGAGCATGATCTCATTCATCGTTCCGTCTCTCCGTCATCCGCGCCCAGATAGGCGGCAATCACCCGTTCGTCATGCGCTATAACCTGTGGCGGGCCTTCGGCAATCACGTCGCCGTGGTCAAGCACGATGATGTGGTCGGAGATCTCCATCACCATGCCCATGTCGTGTTCAATCAGCAGCACCGTGATCTGATGGTGATCGCGCAGGAAGCGGATGATTTTACTCAGGGCCCGCGTTTCAACCGGGTTCAGCCCCGCCGCCGGTTCATCCAGACAGACAACCTCGGGGCCGGTACACATGGCGCGGGCAATCTCCAGCCGCCGCTGCTGTCCGTAAGACATCTCACCGGCCAGTCGGTTGGCGCAGTCCACCAGGTCCACCACTTCCAGCCAGTAAAAGGCGCGGTCCAGCGCGCGCTCTTCCGCCTGCCGGTAGCCCGGCGTATTAAGAATACCGGCGATCAGATTGCGGTTAGTCTGCATGTGCTGGGCTACCAGCAGATTTTCAACCACCGACATTTCGCGGAACAGGCGGATATTCTGGAAGGTACGGGCCAGCCCGGCGCGGTTCACCTGATGGGTACCGCCAAACATTTTATAGAACAGCCGCCGTCCGAGCTGTGGTGGATTCAGCCAGTCGCCGGGCTGGAATCTCTGCCCGAGTACCTGGATCACATTGGTGGTTTTCAGCCGGGTATTGAGCAAAATATTACCGCCGCTGGCTTTATAGAAACCGGTCAGACAGTTAAATACCGTGGTTTTCCCTGCACCGTTGGGGCCAATCAGCGCCGTGATCGAACCGCGCTTCACCTCAAGATTGACGTCGTTGAGCGCTTTGATGCCGCCAAAGTGCATCATCAGGTGTTCGACGCGAAGAATGTTGTCGCTGGTCTGCGTAAACGCTTCGCTCATGGTGCGACTCCTTTACGCACGGCAAACCCGCTGCGGCTGATACGCATTAATCCGCGTGGCCGCCAGATCATCATCACCACCATCAGCACGCCAAACAACAGCACGCGGTATTCGGCAAAGCTGCGCAGCAGTCCCGGCGCGACGGTGAGTACAAACGCCGCCAGCACCACGCCGAGGGTCGATCCCATCCCGCCCAGCACCACAATGGCGAGGATCAGGGCGGATTCAAAAAAGGTGAACGACGTCGGGTTAACGAAACCCTGATAAGTGGCGAAAAACACCCCCGCCAACCCGGCGGTTGAGGCCCCGAGCGTAAAGGCCGAGAGCTTGACCAGTACGTGATTCAGTCCCATCGCCCGGCAGGCGATCTCATCTTCCCGCAGCGCTTCCCACGCACGGCCAATCGGCATGCGGGTCAGCCGGTGCTTGATGTAAAGCACCAGCAGAACCACCAGAATGAGAATGGCGTAGATAAAGATGAATTTCAGGTTGGGGTTATAGGGAATATGCAGGAACTCGTGGATGGGCACACCGCCCTCTTTCGCCCGGCGGCCAAACTCCAGCCCGAAGAAGGTTGGCGACGGCGCGGAGATACCGTTCGGCCCGCCGGTAAAACTGACCCAGTTGTTGAGCACCAGTCGGATAATTTCACCAAAGCCCAGCGTGACAATCGCCAGATAGTCGCCGTGCATACGCAGCACCGGAAAGCCCAAGAGCGCTCCGGCCATCGCCGCCATGATCGCCGCAACCGGCAGCATCGACCAGAATCCCAGCCCAAGATATTGATAACCGAGCGCCAGCCCGTAAGCGCCGATGGCGTAAAAGGCCACATACCCCAGATCCAGCAGGCCCGCAAGCCCGACCACGATATTCAGTCCGAGGCCGAGCAGCACGTAAATCAGCCCCAGGATGGCCACCGTCAGAATGTATTTGGTCGCCACAAACGGGAAGAAAACCGCCAGCACCAGGATCAGCGGAATGACCCAGCGCAGATTGCTTTTATGCCCGACAGGCCGAACGTAAACGCCCGCGCTGTCGGCTTCAAAACGCTGCATCGCCCGCTGACCGGTGACTGTTTGTAAAAACAGGCTGAGCAGGAAACGCCCGGCCATCACCGCGGCAACTATCCACACCAGCCGCAGCGCGTGGAAATTAAAGCTGTAGCCGTCGAGCACCACACCGACAATCGGCCCGAAGATAATTAAGGCGATAAGCCCGGCCAGTATGGCGTCCAGCAGGCAGGGTTTGAGTTGAATGCGCGAGGACATCGTATGTTCAGACATCATTCCCCCTCAGACCTTAGCCACAACGGGACGGCCCAGCAGCCCCTGCGGACGAAAAATCAGGATAACCACCAGC
>Ga0105856_1001316_pt1 | contig 10691 bp, 8 predicted proteins | sample OrgsoiDNA_201060_FD_89681 | JGI IMG/M metagenome (GOLD analysis project Ga0105856, IMG submission 89681) | Permafrost soil microbial communities from the Arctic, to analyse light accelerated degradation of dissolved organic matter (DOM) -... | ecosystem: Environmental > Terrestrial > Soil >...
CGAGCGGAGCCTCGCTCGTGCGCAACACGCCGAGAATTTCTTCGCGGCTCGGAATCGGATACGGATATTTGTTCAAGGGCTTATCGATGATCTCTTCTCGTCTAACTGAATGTCGCGGTTAATGGGGGATCACCGTGGGTTATCACCTCTAGGCATCCCATCCCAGCTTTACTATCCAGCCCCCCAGGGGCCGGATCGGCGCGTTGCCGGGACGTTGCACTTAACGTTGTTCCGGTTCGTTCACGAATAGTTTGCGAACCATTCTAACACCCGCCAACGGGCCCACATCGGCTCGCAAGCCATATGGGTAATGGCTCGGAGCCGCGTTTCAGTTTCGGTCTCAAAATGCTTGACAGCGCGATACGCCCGGCTATAATTGCGTTCTTTGCTGCACACGCACCTGCCCAGGTGGCGGAATTGGTAGACGCACATGGTTCAGGTCCATGCGCCGCGAGGCGTGGAGGTTCGAGTCCTCTCTTGGGCACCAAGATTCAAATTCGGAGCAATCCGAAGAAGTCCGGAAACCCCGTAAATCCTTGTGATTACGGGGTTTTTTGTTTTAGGCGGTCCGAGATGTTCCAGTAACATCCTGCGTTTTTACGTGTGCCAGTTTCGGCGCAACGCCAAGCCCGGATACGTTGAACCGAAGTCGGGGACGGCGTTTCACCACAGTAATCCGCGAAGTCGGCGTCAACGACATGCGTGTGACCACGAAACAGCAATTTCTCTCGCGACAACGCGACGTCACGCGATCTGCTGCACCCATCGGCTCCGCCAACCCGGTGCCTCAAAGGGCTCGGAAAAATACTGGGTCTCGTGAACAACCTTACCGTTGCGGAACTCCATGATGCTCACCGTGTATGCCGCTCGCCCCAAATAGGTGATCGTGTATTCCGTGATCCAGAGATTACCGTTTCCTTGAATTCGCCTGACATCGAAACCCGACGGCTTTTCTGGGTGATGACTTCGCAATGCCTGTAAATTTAGCCGCCCAATGATTCGTTCACCTGATTGTGGATATTCGCAGATGGCATCGTCATCGTAAATATCGTGTTCCGCGTTGAGGTCGCCGGATGCCGACGCGTGCCAGTGCGCACTCAGGGCTTCACGTATTTTTTCCTCATGCATTGGCTGCCTCCGGACGTGGAACAGAAAAACATCAATATAGTTGAGTCGGCTAACTGCTTCGTAGCGAATCCCTGGCTAAAGAGTTCGTGAACTGCCTACTGAGTCTAGTTAGTGAATCTCGTTATTTAAAGGAAGGTGAAGTGCCTCTTCATCAGCAGTCGCGACTTCGGAGCTTTGGCAAAGAAGTCGGAGTCATCAACCCTTCTCTCTTAGGCCGAGTCGGTGTCGAGTGGGCGGGAGCCGCAACCTTCAAGTGGAGCCGCGTTGATTAGCAACTCAGCCGCCGCTAACAGCGGTCAAACCGAGCGACGAACAGGTCTGCTTTTCGATCCAGTGTAGCAGACGAATTCCAGGGCGGAAGGCGAAGCGTCGGGATGTGCAATCCAACGCTTCAGACCAGTCCGGCTGTTGTTGATCCAGGCCAGCAGTCTATTGCGGTAGTGTCCTGATGCATCGGCTTTGGTATTTCCGCCATTAATCTGCAGATACCCTCGCCGCTCCAAACGGGCCGTCGCGTCGGGAACCCCAGTCTTAAACCGCCGGCCAGGCGCGGTTACTCCACGGTTACTCATTACCCGGAAATCTCTAAAGCACGCCAGAAGAAACGTAGTTGCTTGCGCCGCTCCACCCGGTGAAATTTGTTCTGATTTGTTCTGTTAACCGAATGGAAAAGGATCATTTCCAGCTGGGCGTGTTGTCCCGATAGCTGTGGTGACATTGACCGGATTTGTGAATGGAATGGACTGATACGCGAACTTTGTTAGCTGTGAGAACACGAGCCCATCTCCTAGAATGAGATCAATCCATAGCGCGGCAGCGATACCTGAGTGAACTGGTTCGAATGACTGCGGAAAAAACCAATTGGGTCGTTGGACCAGGCTCTTTCGCGGCGCATCGGGGATCTTCGCGAGCACAACGCGTGAAAGGAAGACTTCCCGATCCAGTACCCCATTCAATACTAGTAGCCTCGCGGACTCTCATGAACACCGCCAAGCCAACGACAACTGGAACGGCAGAACCGAAGCCCGCACAATCGCCGGTGCCGGTTTCCGCACGGCAGGCAGAGACTCCTGCGCAGCAAACGTCCAAAGAACCCGAGTTGCCACTTCGTCTTGCTATCGGCCTGATCGGAATGCTGCTGGCGTCGCTACTGGCCATATTGAACGAACAGGTCACGGCAGCGGCGCTGGCTGATATTCGCGGCGCGTTCTCGATTGGATTTGACGATGGGACCTGGCTGACCGCTCTCTTCGAGGCTACGAACGCAGCCACGATGGTATTTGCTCCGTGGTTTGGGGTGACGCTTACGCTGAAGCGATTTACGATCGGCGCCGTGCTGGCTGTGATGCTCCTTGGATTCCTTTGTCCCTTGGCCCCGAACCTGCTTACGCTATATGTGTTGCGTGCGCTGCAGGGCGTAGCCGGCGGATGTCTGCCCCCAATGTTGATCATCGTGGCGCTGCGATATCTTCCCCCGAAAATCAAGCTATATGGGCTCGCAGGTTACGCACTGACTGCGACCTTCGGCCCAGCGCTCGGCACGCCTCTCGCGGCCTTATGGACCGAATATGTCGGTTGGCAAATGGCATTCTGGCAAATCGTGCCGCTTGGTTTAGTGAGCTGTGTGGCGATCTACATGGGACTCCCGGCGGATCCGACTAAACTCGAACGGTTCCGATCATTTAACTGGCTCGGATTCATACTGGGGTACCCTGCCATAGCCATGCTCGTCATTGGTCTTCTGCAGGGCGATCGCCTTGACTGGCTGAATTCCAAGTTCATCTCCACCATGTTTGGTGGCGGAGCGTTGTTGTTTGCGGCGTTCCTTATCAACGAGTGGTTTCATCCGCTGCCGTTTTTCAAGCTTCAGCTTTTTGCCCGCAGGAACTTCGCACACGGGCTTATGACACTGGCATGCACGGTTGTGCTGTTCACTAGTGTCGCCGCAATACCCGGCCAATATCTCGCGCATATTCACGGTTACAGGCCGCTGCAAACCACCCCGTTGTCTTTGCTCGTGGCAATTCCTCTGTTGATTTCGCTGCCTGCGGCCGCCGCGCTCCTGAACCTCCGGCAGGTCGACCACCGATGGGTCATGGCCATCGGACTTTGCCTGATGACCACCACGTGCTTCTTGGGGAGTTTCGTGACCTCCGATTGGGTTCGCGAGAACTTTTACTTGCTTCAATCGATACAAATCGTCGCGCAACCGATGGTGATTCTGGCGATCCTGATGGGTATTACGACGGGCTTGGCCCCGACAGACGGGCCATTTGCTTCGGCCATGGTCAACTCGCTCAGAACATTTAGTGCTGCCGCGGCAACCGGCCTTCTCGAAGGGCTACGGACTGCGCGCGAGCATTTTCATTCGAGCATGCTTGTGGACCGGTTGGGCAATAAAGCGTTAGTTGCCGCCCAAAGCATAGACACAGGTCACGGTCTCGGCGAACTCGCGCACCGGATCCACGAGCAGGCCGAAGTGCTGACATCGGCGGATCTCTATCGCGTGATGGCGGGCATCGCCGTCGCTTTTATTCTCATTATTCCAGTGTTACCCGTGCGTATTTATCCTCCCTGGAGCACTACGCCGCCCACTCCCCGCTAAGCGATGGTATCCATGTCATTTGCCACTCGACTTTCTCCCAAGACAATTCGTCTTGTCGCGTTCGTGGTCATACTTGCCGTCGCCATATGGGCTTGCGTCTGGCTACTTGCCGACTCAAGTAGCCAGACCACGAATGACGCCTATGTAGTGGCCGATTTCACGCTGGTAGCGCCGCGTATCCCTGGTCAAATTTCAGAGGTACCCGTAGAAGACAACCAGCAGGTGAAGGCCGGGCAATTACTGGTGCGCATTGATGACCGTGACTTCAAGGCCGCATTGATGAGCGCAGAAGCGGACGTGGTTGCGGCGAGGGCGTCGGTTGCGAACTACGACGCAGAGATTGCGCGGCAGCCCTCGCTCGTCGAGCAGGCGCGCGCGACGCTTAAATCCGACGAGGCGTCGATCGAGTTTGCGCGCGCCAACGCCGCGCGGTATCAGAACCTCTCGGCAGCCGGCGCGGGAACGGCTCAGGAGCAACAGCACGCTTCGAGCACGCTAGCCGAGCAGCTCGCGCAGCAGGTCCACGATCGGGCTGTACTCGTTGCGACTGAGCAAGACCTCAATGTCCTGCATACCGAGCGCGACAAGGCGGCGGGCGCGCTCGCACGCGCCGAGGCGGTGCTTGTGCAAGCGAAACTCAACCTGTCTTATACGGCGATCCCCGCGCCCATCGACGGCAAGGTGGGACGACGCTCCGTGCGGGTCGGCGCATTCGTCACAACAGGCGCGCCACTGCTCGCGATCGTCCCGCTTTCAGAAGCCTACGTCGTCGCCAACTTCCAGGAAAATCAGCTCACCAAGATGCGCCCCGGCCAGACCGTGCGTATCAAGGTCGACACCTTCCCGGGCGTCGTGATCCACGGACACGTCGATAGTCTTGCCCCGGCGACAGGCTTGAGCTTCGCGCCTATCGAGCCCGACAACGCAACGGGCAACTTCACCAAGGTCGTCCAGCGCGTGCCTGTCAAGATCACAATCGACCGGGGCCAACAGGCTGCGTCTGAGTTGAGCGTGGGGTTGTCGGTCGAAACGGAGGTTGCCGTTGGCAAGCGTGCCGATGCGCGTACCGAAACCCATACCGATGCGCCGGTCGCAGGAGCAGACGCGAAATGAAGGCGAGCGCATTCTCCCTCCGCACGCCGGCGCTCGCGGTATCGCTGTGCTTCGCGCTTAACGGCTGTCTGCTCGGCCCGAACTTCGAACGTCCGCAGTCGGATACGCCGGGCGTGTTTAACCGAACCCGGACTGCGCAAGCATCAAGCAAAGCAGTCGAATCCGAATTCAGCCAGGAATGGTGGACGCTGTTCAATGACCCAATGCTGGACTCACTGGAACAACAACTGACCGATGCGAACCTCGACGTAGCGGCGGCGTCGGCGCGTCTGCGGCAAAGCCGTGCGGAGCAACGGATTGCCGGTGCCGCGGAATATCCGACGCTGGACGGCAACGCGTCTTATGACCGCGAGCGCGGAAGTCCAACCGGCATCCTCTCGTTGCTGGGTGTCAGCCCGACGGGAAGTCAGCCGCAGTCGGCGGCGGGCAACACGCCGCTTGGCGTGGCGCCGTTGCCGGGTTCCAAGGGTTCGCCGGCTTACAACCTCTATCAGTTCGGTTTCGACGCATCCTGGGAGGTCGACATCTGGGGACGAGCTCGACGCGGTGTTGAGGCAGCGACCGCTTTGTCCGATGCTTCATACGAGGACCGCAACGCAGTTCTATTGTCGGCGCGCGCCGAACTCGCGCGAGACTACGTTCAGCTGCGTGACACGCAGGCATTACTGCAGATCGCAAGGCAGAACCTGGACATCGCCCGCGACACAACGAAACTCACGGAAAAGCGGGTACGTGAAGGCGTCGTTACGAATTTGGACGTGGACAACGCCGCCGCACAGGCTGAGTCCATCGAGAGCCTGATCCCGACGTTCGAATCGCGTTGCGAGACCACGATCAATGCCATCGGCGTGCTACTGGCGAAGGAACCTGGCGAATTGCAGCAGATGCTTGCCGAGCCGCGTGATGTTCCCGCACTCCCTGACCAAGTGCCTATCGGGGTTCCGTCGGAACTGCTGCAGCGCCGCCCCGACATCCGAAAAGCAGAAGCTCAACTGCACGCGGCCACGGCGGCGATCGGAATGGCTAAGGCTGATTTCTACCCACGCATATCGCTGAACGGCAGCGCCGGTTTCCAGAGCCTGCAACTGTCGAATTTCGCCGAATGGGCGTCCGGCCAGTTTGTCGTGGGACCGTCGATCACGCTTCCAATCTTCGAAGGCGGGCGCCTCAAGGGAACGCTTCACCTGCGCGAGGCGCAACAGCAGGAGGCTGCGATTGTTTACAAACACACCGTACTCGATGCGTGGCGAGAGGTGGATGATGCGCTCGTCGTCTACGACGCTGAACAGCGGCGTCGAGATCGCCTGAAAACGGTCGTGAGCCTGAACCAGAACGCGCTGTCGATCGCGCGGCAACGGTACAAGGCAGGCGCGGTCGACTTTCTCGACGTACTTAACGTGCAGAAACAGTTGCTCGACGCACAGAGCAACCTTGAGCAAAGCAACGCCGAGGCAGCCGCCAACCTGATCACGCTATGCAAGGTGCTCGGTGGCGGATGGGAGTCGACCTATGCCAAACAGGACAGTCTTCATTGACACGGCGCTCTGTTGCGAGCGCCGCGGATCTGCAGCCTGATGTCGATTCGTTCTCGTTGCGGCGCGAGGATTCAAAACCTGAGTCCATGCGCCTGGAGTAGCAACGCTCGGCGCCGTCGGCGCGATCGGCATTGAAGCCGGACAAAAATTCACAGGCGACCCTGGACGGCGTCGCCTGCATCCTTGCTCTCAACGCAGCGTCCGGAAGCTCACACGAAGCTCTTCCGAGAAGGCTTGCGGCTGTTCCCAGGCCGCAAAGTGTCCGCCTTTGGGAAGGCGGTTATAGTGAATCAGTTTGGGATACGCCTTCTCCGTCCAGCTTTGCGGCGCGGCGTAGATTTCATCTGGAAAGACGCTGACGGCAACCGGGATAGCAACGTGCTTGGGAGCAAAGAAGTTGAGCTTGTTTTCCCAATACAAACGCGCCGAAGAAATTCCCGTGTTCGTGAGCCAATAGAGCGTCACGTTGTCCAGAACGTCGTCTCGCGTAAGCCCCTCGGACTGACCGTCAAACACACGTGCGATAAGTGCCTGGCTGGCGGCGTCGTGGTCGAGCATCCACGCAGCGAGCCCGATAGGCGAGTCTTCGATTCCGTACAGCGTCTGCGGGCGGTTCGTCATCTCCTGTGCGTAGCCAAGGCCGTGCTTGTAGAAATAATCGAGCTGATCGAACGCGTGCTTCTCGTCAGGTGAAAGGCCTGCTGGCGCCGGCTCACCAAGCTTGAGTGCCTCTGCAACGTTGTCCGGCACAGTAGCCGGCATGTTGGTGTGGATGCCGAGCAGTTCCGGCGGTGCCAGCAGGGCCATCTGCTCCGTGACAGCATTCCCCCAATCGCCGCCTTGCGCAACGTATCGCGTGTATCCGAGACGCTTCATCAGTACGACCCATGCGCGTGCGATGCGAGCAGGATCCCACCCCGTCGTTGTTGGCTTGCCTGAGAACCCATAGCCCGGCAGCGACGGGATAACGACGTCGAAAGCATCGGATGCCGCATTGCCATGACCTGTCGGGTTAGTCAGCGGACCGACGATCTTCAACTGTTCGATGATCGAGCCGGGCCACCCGTGCGTGACGATAACCGGCAACGCATTTTGCTCTTTCGAACGAACGTGGATGAAATGAATGTCGAGCCCATCGATCTCGGTGACGAATTGCGGCAGAGCGTTCAGTCTCGCTTCCACTTTGCGCCAGTCGTAGTTGGTCGCCCAATAACGAGCGAGCTTCTGCATCGTCGCAAGCTGCACGCCTTGCGACGCATCAGTCACTGTTTCGTGCTCAGGCCACCTGGTCGCATTGATACGTCTCTTCAAATCGATGAGTTGCGATTCCGGCGCGTGCACATGAAGTGGTCGAATGGCGGTCTTGTCACCGCCGCTCGACTGCGAGACTGCAGTGATGGCTTGATTCGTTTCCGCGAAAGCGAGTCGACTCAACGAGCCGGCAACAGCGGCCGCCGCTGCCACGGCAATAAATCGACGGCGCGACGGGGTCTGGGGAAGGATATCGTCAGGCATACAAGCTCCTATTGGCAATTAGTATGATTAAGTGAAGCGATTAGGTGGAGCGATGAGTGCGGCAGCAACGCAATATCCCGGGCAAGCACTTTCACGATTGTCCAATTGAGCCGTCTATAGAGCGAACCAGTTGGCAAGCCCCACATCGTTACAACCTCGACCGACCGCAAACCGCAGTCCGCAGTAGTTGAGTGGATTGTGCGGAAGCAAACCCTCCGGGTAAACGGCCAAGCTAGAACAACAGTTGTGTCGGTCGCGAACAAATCCATCTCGATCGCCTTTTCTATGCCGCAACAGATCCCTCGAGCGTGCGACGTCTTATACGCGTAGCCCGGTTTTCTTCACGTTCAGGGCTACTTCAATGACCTTTCCGATGCGAGATGTCATGCAACGACGACCGTTCCGGTTGAATCATCCGGCATTGATTCGCATCGCTAAATATGATTTCCTGATTCTTGATTGAACGATGCGCTCATCCTCATTGGTATCTGCTGAGTGGATGTCTGCACTGGTTCGTTTAGTGGCGACACTTGCCGCGCGAGCAAGCGAGGCTTCCTGTTCCCGGGAAGCGATCACCAACAGAGCCCACTCAATCGAATCTGAGGTTCACAATAGGCAGGTCACGAAAGGTCGTCGTCGTTACCGGCGCGTCGCAAGGCATCGGCGCAGAGGTGCGCAGCGCGATCGTGTATCTGGACTCCGCTCCGTTCGTCAACTACGATCGTAGTCATCCAGGAGGTGGAAACGGAGAACTGGGCTGGGGCGGTCTACCAACTGACGAATATCCCTAGCAGCGAGGCTTGAAATAGGGGCGTTCGCAGGAATGTAGTCCCGCCGCGCCATCGTTTGGTTACATCGTTTGGTTATAAACGGAGAAAATGACAATGGACAGCAAACCTCTAACGCTCGGAATCGACCATATTGGGCTGACGGTTCGCAACCTGAACGACACGCGCGACTTCTTCATCCAGTGCCTTGGCTGGACTCTGGTGGGAGAGCGCCCCACCTACCCCGCGGCCTTTGTGTCCGATGGCCACGTCATGCTGACGCTCTGGCAGGTGACGAACCCCGACGGGCATGTTGAGTTCGACCGCAAGACCAATGTCGGTCTACACCACCTCGCGTTACGCGTCGGCAGCGAAGAGGCGCTCAACGAGAGCTTTGCGCGCGTCTCAGGATGGCCCGGCGTGGTGGCTGAGTTCGCGCCGGAAAATCTGGGTGAAGGACCAAAGCGGCACACGATGGTGTACGAACCCGGCGGCATCAGACTCGAGTTCGATTTCGATCCACGCATTCAAGCAACATAACCGCGAGCGGCAAGCCGCGCCAGGATGCCCCTTGGCGCGTGGCGCGGGCCGTCGAGCCCGCGCCAGAATGAAACTAGGCCTGCAGAAGCTTGACCAGTTCCCTGGCAGTCGGGCCAGATGACGCCGGATTCTGACCGGTGATCAACCGCCCGTCGACGATCGTATATACCGACCAGTCGGGGCCTTTTTCATAGAGGCCACCCAGACGCTTCAGTTCGTCCTCTACGAGGAACGGCACGACCTTGGTCAGTTGTACGGCTTCTTCCTCGGTATTGGCAAAGCCCGTGACGCGCTTTCCCTTGACAATGGGTTGCCCCTGATAGGTGACGTTGTTAAAAACGGCAGGGGCGTGACAGACGGCGGCGACCGGCTTGCCGGCGTCGTAGAACTCTTCGATCAGGGCGATCGATTTCTTGTCTCCTACCAGATCCCACAATGGGCCATGACCACCGGGATAGAAGACCGTGTCATAGCCGTCCGATGTTACTTCGGAGAGCTTTACAGTATTGGCGAGAACCTTCCGGGCTGCGGGGTCACTCTTGAAGCGTTCCATCGAGTCGGTCTGGTTGCCCGGCTCGTCACTTTTGGGATCGATCGGTGGCTGGCCACCCTTGACCGACGCCACGGTGACGTCTGCCCCCGCATCCGTGAAGACATAGTAGGGAGCCGTGAACTCCTCAAGCCAGAAGCCGGTAGGCTTGCCGGTGTCTCCAAGCACGTTGTGCGAAGTCAAAACCATCAAAATCTTCATCGTCAGTCTCCGTTCGTTGAGACAAATGCCCGAAGGGGCATCGCGGGGTGCACTCTCGAAATAGATATCCTTGCTCGGTTGAGACGGTTGAAGCCTTCACCGAAAAAATAGTTTGAGCAGGCATAAAAGAACCCTACTTCGAATAGCGTCGAGAGACCATACATCAAAGGGATGCCGTGCAGCCGCACTTCGGTTGGAAGACTCATACCAAGGTATGGCAGATACAGCGCGTCATTGATTCCATTTCGCCCGCTACGTGCACATGGCGTCTTCAAAACTTGTATCCCAAGGTATGACGGGAGCGGACGATGAGATGAATCGCATATCCGCTCGGACGACTAGTCACGAAGGGCGGGATTGACTACCTTAGTGCAACACGGCGACAGCCAGCCTCGACATGCAGGTGCGACGGGCAGCCGCTCTGCGCAATCAAGGTGCTCGCGCCAGCGTTCGAGCTTTCGCCGCGAAAGTAAAGCGCCACCTTTCGTCAGGAGTAGGAACAATGCACGCTAGCCAGTCCAATCCATGGGCCCAGACGATACAACTCCTGTCTCGCGGATCACAACTCCCGAACATCTGCCACAAGACGTCGGTGAGGGCAAGACGCCGTGCGCCCTTTGACCACGACAGCGGGCTCGGTATCGGGCCTTCACTGCATCGGGTGGTCAGTTTCATTGAGCGGACAAGCTCCTCGACTGTCACGATTGCATGGCGCGATCCGACGAGCTGTTCCTACG
>Ga0105856_1001318_pt1 | contig 10685 bp, 9 predicted proteins | sample OrgsoiDNA_201060_FD_89681 | JGI IMG/M metagenome (GOLD analysis project Ga0105856, IMG submission 89681) | Permafrost soil microbial communities from the Arctic, to analyse light accelerated degradation of dissolved organic matter (DOM) -... | ecosystem: Environmental > Terrestrial > Soil >...
GATCATCAGATGCAGCAGCTGTTTAACTTCAGACTGGAATCCGCGGGTTTCTTGTCCTTTCATACTCATCAAATTACCTCAATCACACTGTTTGATTTGTCATTACGCTGGAAAGCCCGGCCTCACGGCGGCATGCTTGCCAAAAAGTAAAACGCTGAGGAGTAGATGGGGTTTTAAGATGCAGAATTCAAGAGGAAAGTGTCGGTTCGGTGGAAAACTGAACCGACATAGACAGATGTATTCCCAAAATCGTTCGAATCGCCCGGGGGCGCCAACTTTTGGTGCGGAGCCTGGGCTTGAGGATATTGGGAATTTAGAACTTGAAAGGATGACGCCCAGCCAGAGAGTGCGACAACGTGGTGCCGTCAACCATCTCCAGCTCGCCGCCCACCGGCACGCCATGTGCGATGCGGCTGGCCAGTACGCCATACTGTCCGCACATTTCAGCAATGTAGTTCGCTGTGGCATCCCCTTCCACCGTCGGGTTGGTCGCCAGAATCACCTCTTTCATGCTTTCGCTGGAAAGACGGTGCTCAAGACGATCCAGACCGATGTCATCAGGGCCAATGCCGTCCATCGGAGACAAGTGGCCCATCAGCACAAAATAACGGCCGGAGAACTGTCCGGTTTGTTCTACTGCATGAATGTCTGCCGGGCTTTCTACCACACAAATCTGGCCATTTTCTTTACGCCGCGGATTGGCGCAAATGGTACAGATTTCCTGTTCGGTAAAAGTACGGCAATCGGCGCAGTGGCCGATTTCTGACATGGCACGCGTCAACGACTGCGCCAGCCGCATTCCGCCGCTGCGATCGCGCTGCAACAGCTGGAATGCCATACGCTGCGCCGATTTCGGACCAACGCCCGGCAGGCAGCGCAACGCCTCCATTAGTGACTCAAGGAGAGGGCTGGTTTGCATCAGAATGGCATCTTAAAGCCCGGTGGCAACTGCATGCCGCCCGAAACAGAAGCCATTTTTTCTTTCTGGGTTTCTTCGATGCGACGCGCAGCATCATTGAATGCCGCAGCAACCAAATCTTCCAGCATGTCTTTGTCATCTTCCAGCAGGCTTGGGTCAATCTCAACGCGACGGCAGTTATGCGCACCGTTGATGGTGACTTTTACCATGCCAGCACCGGATTCACCGGTGACTTCCAACTGGGCGATTTCTGCCTGTACCTGCTGCATTTTTTCCTGCATTTGCTGGGCCTGTTTCATCAGGTTACCAATGCCGCCTTTTCCAAACATAGTCTTCTCTCTCAGCAATGGCCGCGTGATCATCGCGGCGTTTAAACGGGGCGAATACTCTCTTCATCCAGATCTGCATCGAAGAAACGACGCAGGGTCTGAATGTTATTATCCGCAATAATGGACTGACGCGCCTGCGCCAGTTTTTCTTCATAAATGGCCTGTCGCCATTCAAGCGGCGTTTTGACCGCCAGATTATCATCTTCCAGCACAATCAGTTCAACCGGCTGCTGATGCAAAGCTGACAGAGCCTCCGCCAGCACTTTCTGCGCCGACGGTGAATTCAGATGCCGCTGCGAAGTACGCAAATGCAGACAAACTTTTCCCGATTCGGGCTTTTCACACCACGCATTCAGCGCCAGTTGCTGCACCAGTTTTGGCATCACCATCTGGTTGATTTCGGCTGCCCACGCATCGCGCTCGGTGGCTTCAACCGCCAGACGCGCAGCAAGCTCCGGGGACTTTTCATGTTCAAGCGCAGTACGCAGCGCTTTTGGCGTGGTGACCGGCTCAGCGACTTCTTCCACGTCATTTACGGCCTTCCAGCGGTAAGCTTCTTCTTTTACCGGCGGTTCGGGCTGTTTCTCTTTGCGGGCGCTGGCCTGGGTTTGTACACGCTCAGTCACTGAAGCGAGGCGCTCCAGTGCTGAGTTTGCCGGCCGCGCTTTTCCTGGCGCTGCCGGCTCAGCTTTTTTTGGGGTGGTGTTCCCCTGCTGTCTGAGTAACTGCGTCCGCGCCTGCAAAAGCTGGGCCGTGCTGTCCGGCATTCCCGGCTGCGGCCCTCCCTGCGGTGGCGGATTGTCTTGCTGAACACTTCTCGTGGGCTGCGGTGCAGCCGGAGCGATATAAGCCGGCGGCGCAGAAACTTGCGCAGGCACTGCGGGTTCAGCAATAAAAACTTTCGGGTGGAAGGCCAGCGCGCGCAGCAGGGTCATTTCAACCCCCATACGTTTGTCCGGCGCGTAGGCCAGCTCTTTGCGGCCAATCAGCAGGGTCTGATAATAGAGCTGGACATCAGCAGGGGGGATCACCCGGGCCAGCTCACGCAGACGTTGTTCAATGGCCGCATAGTGGTTGTCTAGCACGGTCGGCAACAGTTGCACCATCGCAATACGGTGTAGCAGGGCCAGTGTCTCCACCAGCAGGTTTTCCCAGTCAACACCGCGCGAGGCGGCCTGTTCAACCTGCGCCATCATCTGCGCACCATCGGCGCTGACCAGCGCTTCAAGCACGGCCAGCGGCTGTTCGTCGTCCAGCGTACCGAGCATTTGCGCCACGGTGTCGGTGGTGACAGCGCCCTGCCCCATAGCGATAGCCTGATCGGTGAGACTTAAGCCATCACGCATACTGCCGTCGGCGGCACGCGCCAGCAGTTGCAGCGCGCGCGGTTCACTGGCGATCTGCTCGGCGGTCAGTACACGCTCAAGCTGATGACGGATCTGTTCGACATCCAGCGCTTTCAGATGGAATTGCAGGCAACGAGATAAAATGGTCACCGGCAGCTTTTGCGGATCGGTGGTTGCCAGCAGGAATTTAACGTGTGAAGGCGGCTCTTCCAGCGTTTTCAACAGCGCATTAAAGCTGTGACGCGAGAGCATGTGCACTTCATCGATCAGATAAACTTTAAAGCGGCCGCGGGCCGGAGCGTACTGCACGTTGTCCAGCAGTTCGCGGGTGTCTTCAACTTTGGTGCGGGAGGCCGCATCGATTTCAATCAGGTCAACAAAACGGCCCTGTTCGATTTCACGGCAGTTATCGCACACACCGCACGGCGTGGACGTGATGCCGGTTTCGCAGTTCAGTCCTTTTGCCAGCAGACGCGCAATAGAGGTTTTGCCTACACCACGGGTACCTGAAAACAGATAGGCGTGATGGATGCGCCCGAGCGAGAGGCCGTTAGCCAGCGCGGTCAGCACATGTTCCTGTCCGACAACGTCGGCGAAAGTTTGGGGGCGCCACTTACGGGCCAGGACCTGATAGCTCATTAATACCGGAGAAGTCGAGTGGTCGGGGGGGCCATGCTATCACAGCCTCGCCTGAGCAGGCGAGGCTTGTCTGAATCAATGGCCCGCGAAGGAAACCAGGCTGTAACAGTTGATATTCAGATTGTTTAAACGCTGTTCACCACCGAGATCCGGCAGGTTAATAATGAACGCGGCGTCTGTCACTTCACCACCCAAACGGCGGATCAGTTTGGCGGTGGCTTCGATGGTCCCGCCGGTCGCCAGCAGGTCATCCACAACCAGAATTTTCTCACCGGGCTTGATAGCGTCAGTGTGAATTTCAAGGCTGTCTGTGCCGTATTCCAGCTCATAGCTTTCGCTGAACGTCGCACGCGGCAATTTGCCTGGCTTTCGTACGGGAACAAAACCGACGCCCAGCGCCAAAGCCACCGGCGCGCCAAACAGGAAACCACGGGCTTCGGTGCCCACGACTTTCGTTACACCGGCGTCACGGTAGCGGTCAGCAAGTAATTTGATGCTGGCGGCGTAAGCTTCCGGATTCTCCAGCAAGCTGGTGACGTCACGGAACAGAATACCCGGCTTCGGGTAGTCAGGAATGGTTTTGATGCTGCTTTTGATAAACTCTAGCTGCTGTGCGGTAGCTGTCATAGTAATTGCCTGATAAAGCTGCTGTTCATCCTTAAACGCGAGGGTCGAATATCCCCGCAGTGCCACAAAAGAGGGGCCGTTTAAGAAAGGAAAATTGGCGCGTAACGCAGTACGCGAGATGCCCAAATCTATGCAAAGCCGCTTTAAAAAGCAACCCGCAGCCGGACATGATCGCCTGTTTTATTGCTTCAGGTCAACCACTGGCAGACGCCACATCATGATCAGTAAAGCAATCATCATGCAGAGCAATAAGATACGCACCCACCATAGAGGCACAAAATAGAGCGAAGCGGCAAAGGTGGCGATGATCATCACCACTGCTTTGCTTTTCGCCCCCGGCGGTAAGGCGCGGTGTGCCTGCCAGTGACGCAGATAGCTGCCAAACCATGAACGGTGCAGCAGCCAGTGGTGGAAACGCGGCGATGACCGGGCAAAGCACCAAGCAGCCAGAAGTAAAAATGGCGTGGTCGGCAACAGCGGCAATACCACGCCGAGCGTGGCCAGCACCACGGACAGCCAGCCAAGAATAATCAGTAACAGACGTTTCATTTCACTCCATGAAAAGCGTTTCCGGCCCGTTTTTCTGGCCAAAAGAAGCAGTGTAAACAACCGCGCAGCCGCAGCCAAACCCCACATACCTTGTTTCTGGTGGTGTACAGGTTAAGCTAGGCGCGTCGTTATCGGAGAAACCCTGTGAGCACTGAACAAATATTGCATGCCCTCAGCCAGCAAATTGAGACGCTGGCCAGCGAAATTGAACCCATCGGCCATGTTTCTGCCCAGCAGGCCCGCTTCGACGTGGCGCTGTTTGCCACCAAAGGTACACGCCTGCGCGACTATCTCGCGGAGATCCGCCTGAATCTCAGCCAGCTAAATCAGGTGGTAAAGGAGAAACGTCAGGCGCAGGTTGCCTTTGTGGCCGAACGGCTGATTTCCCAAATAACGGCCTTGCAGCGAGAACTGGCCACTCAGGCGCTGCGTAAAAACAATCAGACGCCGGAACGCAAAAGTCATGATAATTATACCCGCTTGTCTGAACATCAGCAGTTTGAGAGACGTCTGATCGCGATGATTCAGGACCGGGAAAGCACGCTCGGCCAGCTTGCCACGTTCAGCGACCAGCAGCGGGTGCAGCAGGAGCTGGCGGCACTCGAAGGTCGTCTTATGCGATGCAGACAGGCGCTGGCGAAAATTGAGCGCCAGATTGAGCGGCAGGAAAAAGGTTTTTGAATGTTTATCACAACTTTTGAAAACGCCGGGTCAAACGCCCGCATTTGTATCTATAATCAGTTTCTGATCTTTACATCGCACACTACAAAAAATGTTGGCTTCCATGTCCGTTGAAAACGCGCCACCCGAGCTACAGCTCGCTGTTGATCTCATCTATCTGCTTGAGTGCAATGAAATTGCACCCGAGACGGCGCTGGCTGCGCTTGAAATCGTCCGCCGTGACTATCAGGAAAAGCTCAAGGGCAGTAAAAACACCCTGTCCATCAGCTATTTATAGCGCTCCTGTTGATAATTACTTTAGTGACTGAAATTCAGGGAATGTCGCCGCTCATTCCCTGAAGATGACGGTATTAACTCTGCCCTGGCGCTATCGCATCAGGCTCATCGCCCGGCTGGCGTAGCGTACGTTTCACTTCCTGCACTTCCTCATTACCGTTCTGGTTATGCAGGTAAACCTCAAGCTGATTGAATGCAATGTTAATGTCGTTTTCGCGGCAGAGTTTGTCGATGCTGCGGTTAAGCTCATCCACGGTCGCACTACGGTCGCCCAGTTCACGCACATATAAACGCAATTCGTGGTCAAGAGTGCTCGCACCAAAGTTGACGAAATAGACCTGAGCTGCAGGATCACTCATAACACGCGGGTTATCATGCGCCGCCTGCAGCAGCACCTCTTTGACTTTATCCAGATCCGAACCATAGGCCACACCGATCTTAATTACCACGCGGGTCACGGTGTCAGACAGCGACCAGTTGATCAACCTTTCCGTAACGAAAGCTTTATTCGGAATGATCACTTCTTTACGATCGAAGTCAGTGATGGTCGTCGCACGGATGCGGATACGGCTGACTGATCCGGAATAAGTGCCGATGGTGACGGTATCGCCAATACGTACCGGGCGTTCGAACAAAATAATCAGGCCCGATACAAAGTTGGCGAAGATCTCCTGCAAACCAAAGCCCAAACCGACCGACAGTGCCGCCACCAGCCATTGAAGTTTGTCCCAGGAAACGCCAAGGGATCCCAGCACCGTAATCGTGCCGATCACCGTGATCGAATAGCTGAGGATCGTAGTGATCGCATACGAGGCACCCTGCCGCAACTGCAACCGCGAAAGCACCACCACTTCGAGCAATCCGGGTAAGTTTCGTGTCATGACGTAGGCGACAATGATCGCGACAAACGCCAGCAACAGATTACCGAGCGTGACCGTTTGCTGTACCACCGAACCGGCTACATTACTTGAGTAGTGCCACAAAGAGATGCTGTCGAGGTAAGAGATCACCGTCAGTAAGTCAGACCAGATCCAGTAAAATACCGACGCAAAGACAAAGAACAGCGCCATCGTGGTCAGACGCAGAGATTGCTGGTTGATCTGATCCAGGCCCAGCGGCTGCTCTTCAACAACTTCACTGCCTTCTGCACCCTCTTTAGCGTTATTGCTTTGACGACGAGCAAGCGCACGCCGGTAGGCCAGGCGACGAGCTGCGACGCTCAACCCCCGCAAAGCAGTCTGATAGGTGAAATTCCACAGGATCAATAAGTAGAGGCTGTCTATCCAGCGACCGGCCAGACGCAGGGTGGTGTAGAAATAACCGGCCAACATCAGGCCAATTAAAAACAGTGGTGCCAGTGCAATGGCGGTGACAATCGTGAGGCGTACCGTATGGGAGTTTTTCTCGCGCCAGCCGTCCCGGCAGATAGGGAAAACTAAGACGGCCAACACGGCCAGCGTCACCAAAATCACGACCTGCCCGATGATGTCATCCACCAGCCCTAACGGGGCTTTTTCGCCCCCTACGGACCAGAAAATCAGCGGTAACATCACCAGACTTAGACGCACGACAGAACGGCGATAATGCTCACACAGTTTCGCCGGTGTGCCGAAATGACGTTCGCTCACACCGTTGGGTTTCAGCAAGCGATAACAGAAGCCCATCACCAGCATGAAGACCGCCAGACGCTGGGAGAGCGTCCACAGGAAGTCGCTGAGCGGGATATCGCACTGTGAGAACCAGTAGCCAATACCCAACACCAGTAACACCAGCGGTAAAGTATTCAGCAGGGTGAGCACCAACGCCCGTGGCGTATGCAATTGGGTATCGTGTTTTAGCTGACCCACTTCGCTGTTGAGCTTGTCGAGATGCATGTTGATCGATTTTCTGCGCAAAAGCAGCAGCAAAATAATCACAAGTATTGGCACGGTCACCGGCAGAGAGTGCAGCGCGCCCATCATCAGTTCGCCACGCGGGAGATCGATGTGCAAATTACTGAGCTGGGTTTTCACATCTTCAGGCAATGCTTTAATGAACGTCCAGTTCATCGGCTTGTTACTGTTTACCCAAAAAATCTGCTGCGTCAGAGTTTGCGTCAGCGACTCATTAATGCTCATCAGCTGCTGCTGGTTGATTTGCAGATTTATCGCCAGCGAGAGCTGGTTGCCCAACTGCTTATTGAGCTGATCGAGCAGTTCACGACGCATGTCGACTATCTGGTCTAGCGCATCGCTGATGTCGTCGTTGATCTTCTCTTTGCTGTTATCCACCACGCCCTGAATATAGGTATCACCCTGGAATAAAGCGTCTCGCTGCTGGTTAATGGTGAACTGCTCAAGGCGCAGATCGGCGATGCGGGCGCTCATATCAGTAATAAGCCCGGTTGGGGGAATGGTATTTTGCTGCTGCTGATAAAGAATCCGTGAGAGCAACAAACTGCCCTTAAGCACACTGATCTGCTCTTTCAGATCGTGCTCTGCCTGAGAGGAACGATCGAGCCAATTTTTGACAGTAATGTTCTTCTGAACCAGCTGGTTGCCCTCTTCTGTCGCGGCAATCAGGCGCTGGCTGAGCGTGCGGTTTATACCGAGCTCCTGCGCCACCAGCGGATCATTTTGAATATTTGACGTGTCGTCCGGCGTTTGTGCTTCTTTTGCCGTGCGTTCAGACAGCGTTAACCGCTTGCCATTGACGACCTGCTGGAAGAGTTGCGCCACCCGTTCAAGTTGGCTGATGTGGGCATTGGTGAAATCGCGTTGCTTTTGCAATAAGTCCTGTAAGGTGGTGTTCGCCTCGAGGCTTTTTCGCTGAAAATCTATCTGTGCATTGAGCAATGCCTGCTGGACTATCAGCATCGTCTGCTGGGTCGCCCTCAGGTTCTCCTGGCTAGGCGCCAATCCGTTAAGCTGGTTACGGATCTTCTGTAAGCCGAGCGAATACGTGTACATCGCGCTCTGCACGCGCTCAGGCTGCGTTTGTAATGAGATAAGCTGCGTGTTAAAAGTCGAGAGATCATCCTGCGAGGACTGTAGATCGTCGAGCGTGTCATTTAGACGGTTTTCCAGCTGACGCAATGACAGTGCGGCCAGAGATGCCTGCGTCACGCCGTCGTTATCGCCATTTTTCAGTTTTTCCAGACCGTCGGTTGCCGTTCGTAATTTGGCCGGGGCTTCGGTTATCTGCTGACGCAGCTCTGCGGCATCCTGTTTAACGCGATCCAGCGCATCAAGATATTCAAGGGTATGAATCAAATCCTGCTGGGATAACTTATCGACCGGCGTCAGGCTTTTCTGCTTGGTCAGGGAATCGAGCTGGTTTTGCACTTCGTTGCGGGTCGGCAAATCGTTACTGATAGCCGCACTCGCAGGTGACACTATGAAAGCCGACAGCGAGAGCGTCAGGACAAACGCCACCACACGCCAGAGGGTTAGCGGAAAAAAAGAAAACCACGACGTAGAGAACAACGCGGAAAATCGGCTTTGCATGAGTTAACTTTATGTCAGAAAAGAGAGAGTGATATTAACACTACAATAACAGCTGACACAGAGCCAAAAATTCGGAAAAGCGTGTCAGAATACAACAGACAGCAGGACGAAGTGATGGCCGGGAGGGTTTGAAATCAGAGGGCGTTTTTTGTTTTCAGCAGACTTGGGCACAGCTTAAGCATTTCTATATACGTATCAACAAATTGCGCTGCCTGATTTTCTAAATCAAAACTTTCGGGTATAAACAGCCAGTTCTCCATCAGACCGGTCAGATAGGCACGTAAGATAATGGCCGCCTGACGGGGGTGAAGATTGTGGGGTAATTGTTCAGCCTCGATGCAACTTTGCAGGATACGCTCTACTTTCCCATAACCTTCCATATAAAGCGCTTTACGCGCGTCATGGACCGAAGTCATCTCCCCAACAAATTCACATTTGTGAAATATAATTTCCATCAATGCCCTACGACGAGGATCCGTCACTGTGGCACGTAAAATGTAAATCAGTATCTCACGCAGAATACGCAGTGGATTATTAGGAAACTTTGTCTGATACTCTATTTCGAGATCATGTATCTGGGATTCGCATTGTTCCCAGACGCCATTAAACAGTTCCACTTTATTCTTGAAATGCCAGTAGATAGCGCCCCTCGTGACACCGGCTGCATTCGCAATATCGGTTAACGACGTAGAAGCCACTCCGCGGGCAGAGAATTCCCTTACTGCAGCATTAAGAATTTGCTGTCGGGTTTCAAGGGCCTGCAATTTGGTTTTTCGTGCCATAGGGTTAGCTTTTGGGGGCGTTTGATTTACATACATTCGGGAATGTATGTAACATAGCACGCACATATTAAAAGCGCAGCAATGGGTTTAAAAGGTTGTGATCCATTGGACAATTTGAAATCGGACACTTGAGGTTTATTTATGAACAAAAACAGAGGGTTAACGCCTCTGGCGCTAGTTCTGATGCTTTCCGGAAGCTTAGCACTTACTGGATGTAATGATAAAGAAGCTCAACAGGGTGCGCCAAAAGCGCCAGAAGTCGGCGTTGTTACGCTGAAAGCTGCGCCGCTGAATGTCACTACTGAACTTCCAGGTCGTACTGCATCATTCCGAATCGCTGAAGTCCGCCCACAAGTCACCGGGATTATCCTTAAACGTAACTTCGTTGAAGGAAGTGATATTAAAGCGGGTATGTCCCTGTATCAAATTGATCCGGCCACCTATCAGGCTGCCTATGACAGTGCTAAAGGCGATCTGGTGAAAGCTCAGGCTAACGCTCAGGTTTCCCGTGTGACGGTAAACCGCTATAAGGCGTTACTCGGCACCAACTACATCAGTAAACAAGATTACGATACTGCCTTCTCAACCGCGGCTCAGGCTGACGCATCTGTCGTCGCTGCCAAAGCGGCAGTTGAAACTGCCCGTATCAATCTGGCCTACACTAAAGTGACTTCCCCTATCAGCGGACGTATCGGTATTTCGTCTGTGACAGAAGGCGCACTGGTCTCCAACGGTCAAGCCACTGCGCTGGCAACGGTTCAACAACTCGACCCTATCTATGTTGACGTTACTCAGTCGAGCAATGACTTCCTGCGTCTGAAGCAGGAACTGGCTAACGGTTCGATTAAACAAGCTAACGGTAAAGCGCAAGTTAAGCTGCTGTTGGATAACGGTAGTGAATATTCTCAGGCGGGTACATTGGAATTCTCTGATGTTACCGTTGACGAAACCACCGGCTCCATTACGTTACGTGCTGTCTTCCCTAACCCGAAAGATGAGCTGTTGCCTGGCATGTTCGTTCGCGCCCGTCTTGATGAAGGTGTGAATGAGAA
>Ga0105856_1001319_pt1 | contig 10679 bp, 9 predicted proteins | sample OrgsoiDNA_201060_FD_89681 | JGI IMG/M metagenome (GOLD analysis project Ga0105856, IMG submission 89681) | Permafrost soil microbial communities from the Arctic, to analyse light accelerated degradation of dissolved organic matter (DOM) -... | ecosystem: Environmental > Terrestrial > Soil >...
AACCCATCGAATGAACGAGGCGGTCACCCAGAAGAAGGAGAGCGAGACCAAACGGGTCCGCGGCCTCGTCGAGCGCGCACAGAAGGGCGACCGCGCCGCGCTCGAGGAGCTCTACCTCATCCACTTCGACCGCATCTACAGCTACCTGCACGTCAGTGTCGGCAACCGGCACGACGCGGAGGACCTGACGACGCAGACCTTCCTGAGGATGCTCGAGGCGATCGGGAAGTTCCGCTGGCAGTCGGCCCCATTTTCGGCTTGGCTGTTTCGGATCGCCCACAACCTCGCGATGGACCACTTCCGCGCGACGAAGCGCTTGCAGTTCGAGGAGACGCCGCCCGAGCCGGAACCCGACGAGCAGACCTCCGCCGAGCACGGCGCACTCGAGTCGATCGGCCGTCGCTCGATGCTCGAGCTGATCGACGACCTCTCGCCGGAGCAGCAGCAGGTACTGACCCTGAAGTTCGTCTTCAACTTCGCGAACGCCGAGGCGGCGACGATCCTCGGCAAGACCGAGGGCGCGGTCAAGTCACTTCAGCACCGTGCGCTCGCCTCGCTCCAGAAGCAACTCGAGCAGCGCGAGCAGTCCGAGCAACCTCCGAGCTAGGCTGCGGCCGTGGCACTCGAGGTCGGCATCGTCGGCCCGTCGGGCAGCGGGAAGACGTCGCTCTTCACGGCACTGACCAAGACGGGCGGGGGCGAGTACGGAAAGACGAACGTCGGCATGGCGCCGATCGCCGACGCGCGCCTCGATGCGCTCGCCGAGGTCGTGCACGCGAAGAAGATCACGGCGGCGACGATCCGTGTCCAGGACATTCCCGGCGCGGGCGAGGCCCAGCTCGGAAACATGCGCCAGGTGGACGCGCTGCTCGTCGTCCTCGGCGGCTTCGGCCCGGGCGCCGACCCCGAGGGTGACCTCGAAACATTCAAGCTGGAGCTGCTCGTCGCCGACCGCGACCATGTCGAGCGCCGGCTCGAGCGGGTCGAGAAGCAGGCGCGCTCCGGTGAGGCGAAGCTGCGCGCCGAGTTGGAGGAGCTGCGCAAGGTGCTCGCCCACGTCGACGCGGGTGGCGCGCTCTCCGACTACACGGGCGAGCTGCCTGCCGCGCTCGAGCCGCTGACCACGAAGCCGTTGATCGCAGTCGAGAACGGGCCGAACGGGATCGACCTGAAGCTCGAGGCCGAGCTCGCCGAGCTCCCCGACGAGGAGGCCGCCGCGTACCGCGACGGCGGCACGAGCGCACTCGACGAGATCGCGGGCCGGTTGCGCGACGCACTCGACCTGATCACCTTCTTCACGGCCGGCGAGAAGGAGACGCGCGCGTGGACGCTGAGAAACGGCGAGTCGGCGCTCGACGCGGCCGAGTCGATCCATTCCGACATCGCGCGCGGGTTCATTCGCTGCGAGGTGGTGCACTGGCAGGACCTGATCGATGCCGGCTCGCACGCCGAGGTCGCGAAGCGCGGCAAGCAGGGCCTCGAAGGCAAGACCTACGTCGTCCGCGACGGCGACGTGCTGAACATCCGCTTCAACGTGTAGCCGCCGAGCCGCTACGCTTCGCACTGCCCGAACGCGATGAGGCTCGCGTCCAACTGCGGCGACCGCCGCTGATGGCCTCTACCCCGCAGTTCCACACCACGGAGGTAGAGCCATGAGCGACATCGCGATAGCAGCACTCCTTGCACTCACGATCCTGATCGCCTCGATGATCAGCGTGGAGATAGGCCTCGCAGTTGCGCTGATCGAGCTCGTTGCCGGGGTGGTCGTGGGCAACGCGTTCAGCCTCGACGTGCCGAACTGGCTCGCTTTCATCGGGTCGTTCGCCGGCGTCGTCCTGACCTTTCAGGCGGGAGCCGAGGTCGACGTCCCGCAGTTCAAGCGCGAATGGAGGCCGTCGCTCGCGATCGGCCTCTCGAGCTTCTTCGCACCCTTCGTCGTCGCCGGCCTCGTGGCGTACTACGGCCTCGGCTGGAACCACCGCCAGGCCGAGATCGGCGGGCTTGCGCTCTCGACGACGAGCCTCGCGGTCGTCTACGCGGTGCTCGTCGAGACGGGGCTCAACCGCGAGCTCGTCGGCAAGCGGCTGATGTCGGCGACGTTCGTGACCGACATCGCGACCGTGATCGGGCTGACCGTGCTCTTCGTGAAGCCGACGCTCTGGATCGTGCCGTTCGTCGGGGCGTCGCTCCTCCTGATCTTCGGGCTGCCGCGGATCTCACCGGGGTTTTTCGGTCGCTATGGCGACCGGGTGATCGAGCCGGAGATCAAGCTGGTGTTCGCGTCGCTCTTTCTCCTGATGTGGCTCGGCGGGCGCGCCAATTCGCAGCCGGTCCTGCCCGCGTTCGTCCTCGGCCTGGCGATGAGTCGTCACTACGTGGAACACCGGCTCGAGCAGGAGCGGCTGCGGGTCGTCGCGTTCGCGTTCCTGACGCCGTTCTTCTTCATCAAGGGCGGGATGAGCGTCTCGCTCGGCGCTCTCTGGTCGAATCTGGGGATCCTCGGAGCTCTGGTTGCCGCGAAGATGCTGCCGAAGCTCGGCGGCGTCTACCCGCTCGCCCGCCGCTACTCGGCGCCGCATGCGACGTTCACGACACTTCTGATGTCGACCGGGCTCACCTTCGGGACGATCACCTCCCTGTACGGCCTGAACGCCGGGATCATCGACCGGACGAAGTTCTCGCTGCTGATCGCCGTCGTCGTGCTGTCGGCGATCGTGCCGACAGCGATCGCGCAGCGGTGGTTCTCGCCGCGCCCACGTGACCGCCGCTTGCTCGACGAGCCCAGGGTATAGAGGCCTGAAGTGTCCTGAGCCCGCGGGAACGATCCGCTCCGGATCGGCCTCTACACCGAGATCAGGATGACGCCCGCGAGCGTCAGCGCGATCCCGGCCCTCTGCGTGGGCGCCGTGCGCTCGCTCAGCACGGCCGCGGCGAGCAGCACCGTGACGATCGGGTAGAGCGACGCCAGCACCGCCGTGAGGCTGACGAGCCCTTGGCCGGACGAGGCGGCGTAGAGCGCGTTGCCGAGTGTGTCGCCGATCCCGACGCCGAATACGATCGCCAGGTCGCGTGGGCGCAGCCGCAGGTTGGGCCTCTGCACGCCGGCCGCCGCGGCGATCACGAGCAGCGCCGTCGTGCGGAAGACGAGCGAAGCCCACCAGAAGTCCGCTTTCCCGGCTGCGTGCATCGGCGGGAAGTAGAAGCCGAAGCCGACCGCCGCGAGCAGTGCGAGCCCGACGCCGGAGGCGACGCGGCGAGCACACTCCTGACGCTCGAGCGACGCGAGCACGACGCCCACGATCGCGCAGGCGATGCCGCCGATCTGGAGCGCGGAGGGGCTGTCCCCGGTGGAGATCCCGTAGACGACCGGGATGATCGCAGACACGCCCGCGATCGGGGCCACGACGCTGATCGCCCCCGCCGCGACCCCGCGGTAGTAGGCCCACAGGCCGAGCGTGCCGGCAAGTGCAGCCGGGATCGCGAGCAGTACGAGCCACGTGTGAGGCTGCTCTCCGCGCACGGCGACCGCGAGCCCGATCGCCGCCAGGCCGCCCACCTGCGCCCAGAAGAGCACGCGCAACGCGCCCAGCGTGCGGCCGACCAGAGGGCCCGCGAAGTCCGCGACGCCCCACGCGAGGCTCGCGCCGAGCGCCAGTGCGAGCGCGGTCAATCGACCTTGCGTGTTGCGGCGACCGCGTCGAGCTGGTTCGCGTGATACAGCACCGCTGCTTCGGCCGTGCGGGCGGCACGCGCGTCGTGGTGCACGGCGACGCAGTGCAGGAGCTCGGCCTTCTGCGCGGCCGTCAGGCCCTCCGCGTGCTTCTCGATCAGGCGCAGGCCCAGGTGCACGTGGCCGAGGAGTCGTCCTTCGTCGCCGACTGTGAACCCCGGCCCGCGGCCCAGCTCGAGCGTGCGTCCAACGTCGTGCAGCACGGCGGCGGCGAGCAGCAGGTCGGCGCGCAGGCGAGGGTGCAGTTGCGCCGTCTCCCGGCAGAGCGTCGCGACTCCGACCGTGTGCTCGAGCAGGCCGCCCGCGTAGGAGTGGTGATCGTCGGATGTCGCGGGGTACGCGCGTAGGTCGCAGGTGGCGAGCACCGCGTGCACGGTGGCGGCGAGGCCCGGATGTGAGATCTCCGCGACGAGGAACTCCAGGAAGCCGGCGAGCTCGTCGCCGTCGCGGCGCAGGGCCGGCGTCAGCGACGCCGGATCGACATCCGTCGCCTCGAGTGAGCGCACATCGAGCTGAAGCCGGTCGCGGAACCGCTCGACCCGTCCGAGCACGCGCACCGCGTCGCCCTCCGCGAACCGCCCGTCGAGCAACTCGACATCGTTCCAGACGCGCGCCTCGATGCGGCCCGTCGAGTCGACGAGCTCGAGCGCGAGGTACGTCGCCCCCGACTTCGTGCGCAGCTTGCGCTTCGTCTTGACGGCGTAGACGGCCTCGACGACCCGGTCTTCGGCGAGCTCGGCAATCGTCACGAAACAACCATCCAGCGCAGTCTACGGTCGCACCCAGACACGGAAGCCGTCCTCGTCACGGCTCTCCGCGATCTCGTCGAGCACGGCCGCCGCCTCCTTCCGCCGCCAGCCGAGCGCGCCGCCGATATCGGCCGCGGTCAGCTCCCCGGCCGAGTCGAGCACGACGCGGGCGAGGGCGCGGCGGGCCTCCTCCTGGGATGCGAGGCGGCGCGGGAGGGGCCACTTGCGGGCCAGGAGGTCGTGCGCGATCGCGCCCCAGGCGGCCCCGCCCTCCTGGACGAGGTGCGAGTTCGTGAGGAGGAGCCGCCGATGGAGCGCCGCGACCGCCTTGTCGACCTCCTGCTTCTCCACGCCGAGGGTCCCACGCAGCTGCGGGCCGGTCAGCGGGCCCTCCTCGCGCACGGCCTCGACGACCGAGCGCTCGACTCCGTCGGGCTCCGACGGCTCCGCGGCGGCGACGAGTGTCGGCACGAGCCGCGGGGCCACGCACGCGACGACCCGCGCGGCGTGCTTGCCCACGCAGGCGAGCCCCCGCGCGGGCAGGTCGTCCTTCGCACCCCAGAGGAAGCCCATCTCCTTCGTCCAGCCGACGAACTTTCCGTCGGCGTCGCGGGTCGCCCAGTTCTCCTCACGGCTGCCGTTGACCTGCTCCCAGAGAGAGGGGAGGACGACGTCGGCCTTCGGGAAGAGAAGGGCCAGGCCGACGCGGTCGACCCACGCGGCGGCCTGCTCCAGGGTGCGGACGCGCGCCATCGCCGGGGACACTAGAGCCTCTAATCTCCTGAGGTGCAGTCCGTGAAGCCGTTTCGCGCTCTCCGTTACGAGACGCAGGTCGCGGGACCGCTCGACCGGCTCGTCGCGCCGCCCTACGACGTGATCTCGGAGGAGCAGCGCGAGGAGTACCTCGCGCGCAGCCCCTACAACATCGTGCACCTGACGCTCCCGGACTCGCCTGCGCAGGCCGCCGAGGACCTCGCGGCCTGGAGAGGCTCGGGCGCCCTCTTCCGCGCCGGCGACGCGTACTGGTGGGTCGCTCAGGACTACACCGGCCCGGATGATGTCGCCCGCACGCGCGAGGGGTTCGCGGCCTCGGTCGAGGCGACGCCGTACGAGGCGGGCCACGTGCTGCCGCACGAGCGGACACACGCCGGCCCGAAGGAGGACCGCCTGCGGGTGCTGCGCGCGACGCGCACCCAGCTCGAGCCGATCTTCCTGCTCTACGACGCCGACCCGCCGTTCTCGCGTCCCGGCGGAGAGCCTGCGATGGACGTCAACGAGAGCGGCGTCCGCACACGCGTCTGGCCGATCGCTGCACCCGAGGTGACGGTCGATGCGCCGCTTCTGATCGCGGACGGTCACCACCGCTACGAGACTGCGGTCGCCTTCCGCGAGGAGGATCCGGTCGCGACGCACACGTTCGCGATCCTCGTCTCCTCGCGCGCGCCGGGCCTCGAGATCTTCCCGACCCACCGGCTCGTGCAGGACGTCGGCGACGTCCCGGGCGAGGAGATCGACGGTCCGGGGCCCGGCGTGACGCTCTACCGCGACGGGCGGTACACGAGCGTCGAAACCGCCGACGACTTCGGCCCGCGGGTCGTCGAGTCGTTCGCCCCAGAAGGCGTCACCTATACCGCGTACGCCGACGAGGCGATCGCCGCCGTCGACCGCGGCGAGGCCGTCGCGGCGTTCCTGCTTCAACCGGTGACGGTCGAGCAGGTCGCGGCATTCGCGCGCCGGGGCGAGACGATGCCGCAGAAGTCCACCTTCTTCTTTCCGAAGCTGACGTCCGGCCTCCTCCTGCACCCGGTCGACGCGGAGTGACACGCCCCGAAATGACACCTTCAGGCTGGCTCGCGCTCTGCCGCCTGGCGCGGGACGATGTTCGCGGCGTCCTCGAGTCGATGCCCGGCCGCGCGGAACGGGAGCCGGTTGTGGGAGACGGCGAGGGCGGGGACGAGACGACGGCGATCGACGCGGCGGCGGAAGCCGTGATCCTCGCTCGGTTTCGTGGCGAGGACGTGCGCATCGTCAGCGAGGAGGCGGGGATCGAGGGCGACGGCCGGTGGACGGTTGTCGTCGATCCCATCGACGGCTCCCTGAACGCAAAGCGTGGCATCCCGTTCTTCTCCATCTCGATCGCGGTCGCCGACGGCGAGACGATGGACGACGTCGTCTTCGGCTATGTCTATGACTTCGGCGCGAACGAGGAGTGGACCGCGACGCGCGGCGGCGGCGCATTCCTCGACGGCTCGCCGATCACCGAGCGACCCAAGGATGAGCTCGAGATCCTGTCATTCGAGGCGACGACGACCGCGTACGTCTCCGACAACGCGGCCCGCTTCGACGGTGTCGCCCACCGCCTCCGGATCATGGGGTCGCTCGCGATCACGCTCTGTCACCTCGCTGCCGGCCGCCTCGACGGGGTCGTCTCGTTGAAGGGCGCACGCGCGGTCGACATCGCAGCCGCGCAACTGCTCGTGCGGGAGCAGGGGCTCGCGATCGACTTGCCGGACGCCCCGCCGTTCGGCTCGGCGCCGCTCGACCTGGAGGGACGGTCTCGCGTGGTCGCAGCGGGAACGGCAGCGCTCTGCGACAGGCTCGCGTCGGCGCTCACCGGCTGAAGGATCTACACCGCCGGGGCGTAGAGCGTCGCGTCGAGCAGTTCGCGTACCTTCGACACGAGCTCGGCGTTCGCGAAGGGCTTGCGCAGGAACGCCGTGGACGGCTCGGCGAGCGTCGTTTCGTCGAGCACGTCGTCCGTGTAGCCGGACATGTAGAGCACGGCCACCTCGGCGAACCGGCCGCGCAGGAGCGAGGCAAGCTCAGGGCCGCTCATCTCGGGCATCACGACGTCGGTCAGCAGGAGGTCGAAGCGCTCCGCGCGCTCGAAGATCGCCACGGCGTCGCCGCCGCCCGAGGCGGTGGCTACCTCGAACCCGGCCGCCACGAGCACGTCGCGGACGAGGTTGCGCACGACGTCACGGTCCTCGACGACGAGCACGCGCTCGACGCCCTGTGCGAGGGGCGGTTCCACGGGTGCGTCGGCGGCGGCGAAGTCCGCGTCCCCTGCGGCGGCGGGCAGGACGGCCTCGATGGTCGTTCCCTCGGCGGGTGTGGAGCAGATCGAGAGCGTGCCGCCGAGGGAGTCGACGACGCCGTAGGCAACGGCCAGGCCGAGGCCCGTTCCCTCTCCCTCTCCTTTCGTCGTGAAGAACGGCTCGAAGGCACGCGACTTCGTGACGTTGCTCATGCCGCAGCCGGTGTCGCGGACGCGGAGGACGACGGACTCGCCGATCGAGGCGGTCTGGATCGTGAGTGTGCCGCCGTCGTCGTCCGCCATTGCGTCGCGCGCGTTCAGCGCGAGGTTCAGCACGACCTGCGTGAGCTGAGTCAGGTCGGCCGAGACCGCCGGCAGCGGCTCTTCCAGCTCGAGTCGCACGACGACGTCCTTGCGGACGAGGCGATCGAGCAGTTCCGCGGCGACGCGTACCACCTCGTTCAGGTCGACGAGGCGCCTTTCGATCACGGTCTGGCGGCTGAACGAGAGGAGACGCGACGTGAGGCGTGCAGCCTCCGCGGCGGCGGTCTTGATCGCAGCGAGGCAGTGCAGGAGAGCTGGGTCGGCGAGCAGCGAGCCAGAGCCGAGCTCGGCGTAGCCGGAGATCGCGGTGAGCAGGTTGTTGAAGTCGTGCGCAATTCCGCCGGCGAACTGGCCGAGCGCATCCATCTTCTGTGACTGGAGGAGCTGCTCTTCCAGCCGCTTCTGCCTGGTGATGTCGAGCAGAAAGCCTCGGGCGAACGCCTCGCCGCCGGCACTCTCGACGATCGCGCTGTGATCGCGCACCCAGACGTATTCCCCGTCTTTGCGGCGCAACCGGTACTCGTCTTCGAACGGCGCGCGAGTCGTGTTCGCGTGGAGGACCTTGGCCATCACACGCTCCGCGTCGTCGGGGTGCAGAAGTGCCTCGAAGAAACACGGGTCGGCGACCCAGTCCTCGAGCTCCCAGCCGAGAAGCTCGGAGACCTGCGGGCTGGTGTAGACGTTCGTCGCGTGGTCGTCGACTCGGTCGATGTAGGTGACGAGCGGTAGCGACTCGACGAGCTCGCGGTAACGGCTCTGCGCCTCGTCGCGCTCGCGTTCTGCACGCTTGCGTTCCTGAATGTCGTCGTACATGACGAGGAAGCCGCCGCGCGGCCCGGCCTCGGCGTCGATCGGGGAGGAGAAGAGGAGCAGCTCGAGCACGGTGCCGTCGGCCGCCCGCCGCTCGACCTCGACGCCCTTCAGCGTCTCGCCGCGGAGAATCTGCTGGTGCAACTCATTCGAGCCGTGCTGCTCGTTCGGCGGGACGATCGGATTCGTCTTGCCAAAAGCCTCTTGCGCACTCCAGCCGAACGTGGCCTCGGCGGTGCGGTTCCAGGTCATGACGCGCGCTTCGGCATCGAACGCAATCGTCGCGAGCGGGAGCGCGTCGATCAGCTTGACGAGTCGCTCGCGGTCGCGCACGATGATGCGCTCGACACGGCTGCGCCAGGTGGCAAAGCCGGCGAACAGGTAGGCGAGGAGCGCGAGCAGTGGCACCTCGTAGAGGTCGTTCGCCGGGGCCTGCCCGGAGATCGTGTGCCGGAGCAAGATCCCGCCGCCGATGACCGTCACGACCGTCGCCCGCAGCACGGTCGAGCGTCCCTCGCTGCGCAGGAACGCGCCGCAGGCCACGGCGATGTAGGCGACAAGGAGCCAGGCCATCACGGACTCGGTTTGCCAGAGGGCGAAGAGGGCCCCCGCCAGGGAGACGTCGAGAAGCACCCGCGAGGGAGCCGCGAGCCGGGTACACAAACCGCTCACAGGAGAGGCATCGGAACCCGGAGAGCCGAGCGGCATCCCCGAAACGGCGTAGCTCCGTCACCCGTTTCGCCTGTTGTCGATCCAATCATCTAGCCTGGGCCCGTGCCCACGCGCGAGGAGATCCTGACCGCACTCGCTCTCGTGATCGATCCCGAGTTGCGCAAGCCGGTCACCGAGCTCGACATGGTCAGGGAGATCCGGATCGACGGCGCCGAGGTCGCCGTCACGATCGCCCTGACTGTCGTCGGCTGCCCGCTCCGCTCGAGCTTCGAAGACCAGGTCGCGCGGCACGTCGGGACGCTGCCGAGCGTCGCGTCGGTCACGCTCCACTTCGACGTCATGACGCCCGACGAGCGGGCGGCGCTCACGATGAAGCTGCGCGGCGGCGCCGAGACCACGGTTGTGCAGCTACCAGCCACCACACGCGTGCTCGCAATCGCCTCGGGCAAGGGCGGCGTCGGCAAGTCGTCGCTCACAGTCAACCTCGCGGCGTCGCTCTCGCTGCTCGGACGCGAGGTCGGCATCCTCGACGCCGACATCTACGGGCACTCGATCCCGCACATGCTCGGGATCCACCAGAAGCCGGTCGTTGTCGACAAGATGATCATCCCACCCGTCGCACACGACCTGAAGCTGATGTCGATCGGGTTCTTCGTCGACGACAACGCGCCGGTGATGTGGCGGGGCCCGATGCTCCACCGAGCACTCGAGCAATTCCTCCAGGACGTCCACTGGGGCGAGATCGACGTGCTCGTGGTCGACATGCCACCTGGCACCGGTGACGTGTCGATCTCGCTCGGACAGCTGCTGCCACGGGCGGAGGTCGTCGTCGTGACGACGCCGCAGCCCCTCGCGCAGGAGGTTGCGTCGCGCGCTGCGACGATGGCGCAGAAGACGGGCATGCGCGTGGTCGGCGTGATCGAGAACATGACGTCGGAGGTCTTCGGCAGCGGCGGCGGCGAGCGGCTTGCGGCCGAACTCGGCGTCCGCATGCTCGGCCACGTGCCACTCGACTCTCGAGTGCGCGAGTCGGCCGACGCCGGCGTGCCGCTCGTCGTCAGCGACCCCGACTCGGAGCCCGCACAGGTGATCTTCGAGCTCGCGCAGGCGATCGACGGGAGTCGTGCGGGTGGGTTCACCCGCACGCTCCCTCTCGTGTCTTAGTGTGACCGCCTCTGCGGCCTTCTTCGATCTCGATCGCACGCTGATCCGGCGATCCTCGGCGCTCGCCCTCGCCGGCACGTTCCGCGAGCGGGGGCTGATCTCGCGGGTCGACCTCCTGAAGTCGGTGTACTTCCAGCTCTTGTTCGCGGCACGCGGTGCGAGCGCCGAGCGGGTGCGCTTCGCCGCCGTGGAC
>Ga0105856_1001321_pt1 | contig 10665 bp, 14 predicted proteins | sample OrgsoiDNA_201060_FD_89681 | JGI IMG/M metagenome (GOLD analysis project Ga0105856, IMG submission 89681) | Permafrost soil microbial communities from the Arctic, to analyse light accelerated degradation of dissolved organic matter (DOM) -... | ecosystem: Environmental > Terrestrial > Soil >...
AGTCAGCGCACGAATCGCCGCTTCTTTCGTTTTCCCAATCCAGGCGATCTGTATTTTCACTTTCTCTTTCGCGTCTTCTTCTTTGCCGGAGATTTCTTTGCTCTTGCGGCCTTACTTCTTTTGGGCGGGGCTTTGCCTTTGCGCTTCACAGGTGTCTTGCTGGCTGATGGCTTTTTGGCAGTAGCAGCGGCCTTCTTTGCCGCAACGGCCTTCTTTGCCGCAACTGGCTTCTTTGCCGCAGCAGGCTTCTTCAATAAATCAGCGGGCTTGAGCTTGCTGGCTGACTTCCACAATCTTTCCAGATCGTAGAACTTGCGCGCGCGCTCAGAGAAGATATGCACCACGAAGTGAACGTAATCGAGCAGCACCCACTCGGCCTGCTGATAACCTTCACGGCTTGCGGGCCGCTCGCCGCTTTCTGAAAGCAGCTTCTCCACTTCGTCACTGATCGCCTGCACCTGGCGCGGGTTGGTGCCGGTGCAAATCACAAAGTAATCAGTAAACGCACCGGATGCCCGATCCATTTCGAGGATGACAATCTCCTCGCCCTTCTTGTTTTCCACGGCCTCTACTGCAATGGCAACCTGCTGCCTGATTTGCTGACTCATCGTTTTATTGTTTCCTCCGCTGTCGCTCCGGAAAACCGCCACAGCTTCCTTTTCCACTTCAAATCCTCAATGCTCCTGTTGCAGCGGGCTCGTCGCGCGTGGACGGCGCGAGCCCTCTTTTTGACGCCTCCGCTGTCGCTCCGGAAAACCGCCACAGCTTCCTTTGTCCATTTCAAAGCCTGAAGGCTCGTCTATTCGCCATCTATAACTGTCGATGACGCGGCTCCTGGATTGAAAGCACGTTGTCCGGCAGCGCGCTGGCGCCGGATCGAATTGCGGATGTGTAAAGGCGCTCCTTCTTAATGTACTCCGCTACCAGTCTTGGAACATAACGACCCAGATGGGCGGCTGGTTTTGACGCCGCGACGCGTATCTGGGTGGATGAAATCCGCTCATGCACTTCCGGCAGCAAATGTATGGTGGCGCCTGGCACAGAAAACAGTGAATTCGCGCGCGATTTCTTCATCGCAGACAGGACAGCCGGTGAAGGCCGCAGGCTTTCCGGCAAGACTTTGCCAATATCGGCGAGCGAAAATCCCGGCCGGCTCGCGACGATGAATTCGCATTCTGCCAGCAGCTCTTCCGGCTGACGCCAGGTGGCAATGTCTTTGAACGCATCCATACCGATGAGAAAGTACAGCTTGTCCAACCGTTTTAGTTCCTGTTTTACCCGTAGCACGGTGTTGATGGAGTAATTTGGCTGCCCGGTGTGTGAATCCAGCAGCGACGGCACAAACCGCTTGTCTTCCGTTGCAGCAAGCGCAAGCATGGCAAAACGATGCTGAAAATCAGTGAGCTTGCGCTTCTGCTTGTGTGGCGGAATATTGGCCGGGACAAAGAAGACCTGGTTGAGCCTGAACTTTTCCAGCGCAGCGCGAGCCACAGCCATGTGGCCAAGATGTACCGGATCAAAAGTTCCGCCAAACAACGCAACTCTCATACCGGCTATCTGCTCTTCCTTTTTTTAAACGCAGCCCGCTTGGGAATGCGCTTGGCGGCGAGCACTTTCTTTCTGGCTTTGCGGGCAGAAGGCGCTTTTTTGCAAGCAGGCTTCTTCTCTTCGTACGTACCGGTACGAATCTCAACTACGCGCTTGCCCAGGCCGTACTTCAACTCCGGAATGCCTTTGCCGGTAACAGCCGAAATCTCAAACAGCTCAAGCTTTAGCTTTTTGCAATGCTTGCGCAGGGCCGCCAGCTTGTCAGGATTGGCAACGTCAAGCTTGGACGCGACAACGATCATCGGCTTTTTTTCAAGATCAGCGCCAAAGCTTGCCAGTTCTTTCACAATGACCTTGAAATCCTGGATCACGTCAGGCCGCCCGCTGGCGTCTGACACATCAATCAGATGCGCCAGCACACGCGTACGCTCAATGTGACGCAGAAACTGTATGCCCAGCCCTGTGCCTTCGTGCGCACCTTCAATCAGGCCGGGAATGTCAGCCACAACGTAACTGTCTTCATGCGGCGGATCGCCAATGGTGACCACGCCAAGGTTGGGCTGCAGCGTGGTGAATGGATAATCAGCGATCTTGGGCTTTGCCGCCGTGATGCGCGAAATCAATGTCGATTTACCGGCATTGGGATAGCCAACCAGGCCAACATCGGCGAGCAGCTTTAATTCCAGACGCAAAACACGTTCTTCGCCGGGCGTTCCGGGCTCGTGTTCTCGCGGAGCCTGATGGGTGCTGGTGGCAAAATGCTGATTACCGCGGCCACCGCGACCGCCATTAGCCACGATCAACTTCTGGTCTGGCTCAGAAAAATCAAAGAGCCGCTCGCCGGTATTGTTGTCGTACACAATGGTCCCGACCGGGACTTTCAGGGTAATGTTTTCGCCATCACGGCCGGAGCAGTTGGAACCTTCGCCGTGACGTCCACGATCGCCTTTGTATTCCGGGTTGAACCGGAAGTGAACCAGCGTGTTGTGACGCTCGCTGGATTCCATGACGATGTCGCCACCGCGACCACCATCCCCGCCGGACGGTCCGCCGCGAGGAACAAATTTCTCCCGGCGAAACGCCATACAGCCATTGCCGCCGTCGCCTGCTTTGATACGGATAATTGCCTGGTCTATAAACATGAATTCAAGCGGCCTGAGCCGGGATTTTGATCCCGAACTGGCCAATGATACCCTCTGTATTGATTGTACAGTCCGGGTGCTGGATTGGTGCCATAACACAAGCCCCGCGCGAGGGCGGCCGAATTCAAGCGAGTCTGTTATTTGTTGCTCAACGCGGCGATGCGCTTTTCCATTTCTTCCGGAGACACATCTTCTTTGTGCGTGGCGATAGTCCATTTGTGTCCAAAGGGATCGATGACCGTTCCGCTACGGTCGCCATAGAACTGGTCTGCCATCGGCTTGTTAACCTTTGCACCAAGTGAAATTGCGGTCGAAAACGTCTTGTCGGCATCGTCAACGTAGACCAGCAAAGCAGCGGTTGTGTGGCCAACGGTGGTGGGGCTGACTACATCCATTTCTGGAAACTCGTCAGAGAGCATGATAGTTGAGTCACCAATTTTGATTTCGGCATGGCCAACGCGGCCATCAGGTTGCGGCATGCGGAAAATCTCCGTGGCGCCAAAGGCTTTCTTGTAGAAATCAATGGCGGCCGCAGCGCCTTTCACCGTGAGGTAGGGCGTAATGGTGTGATATTGATCTGGCTGGGCTTTTACTTTTGCGAGCATGGTTTCAGACTCCTTCAATTCAAATTCTTGTCAGATGGCAGACCGCGCTCCACGGCCGTCCGCCCTGTTTACCGTTTGATTCCGGCAACCATGAGAAAAACCGGAGACTCCAGGGCAGGCGTTTGACCTTTGCCGCAGTCTTGATCATGGAATAAATCTCAACCGGCTTCCATCCGCAGGCGTTGAAATATTCCGGGCCTTCCGCAGGCGCGAATTTAAGCGGGGAGCCGGCTTTCTCCAGTGCGCCAAGATTCTTTTGCAGCATTTTGAGAAGCCCGGGCGACGCCAGATCAATAGCCCAATCGCGGAACGAAGGTTGAGCAGCCAGATCGCGACCAAAATCCAGCACGTCTTCAGGGCTCAGATATATCAATAAGCCTTCTGTCACAATGAGCGCCTTTTTGGATTGCGTGTCAAGCTCCTGAAACAACTGCTGGCGCTTTTCGCGATCAGACAGGTCCATGCGCACACGGCGTAGCTGGCAACGCGGCTTCTCTCCCGCGAGAATCTCTTCTTTGTAATCTGTGAGCGGCGCCAGGTCCACTTCCACCCATTGCAATTGCGGCGGCAGTTCCATGCGGTAAGGGCGGGCGTCAAGTCCGGCAGCAAGGTTGATCACCATGTCCGCACCCTCTTTGATCTGCTGGGTGATGATGCGATCAAAGTTTAAGGTCCGGGCAACGTAAGGCCACGCGTGGCGTTCAGCAAAAGGCATGCTACGGGCAATCTCTTCACCCCGATCGCCTGCCAGTTTGCGCGCATATGGATCTTTGAATAAAGCATCCGGACGTTCTGATTCGCGAGCACGATAGGCGGCAACCCATCGCGCTGTGTCAGAGATGTTGCGAAGCAGCGGCTCGCCGTCCTGAGATTTCTGTGTTGAAGAAGAACCAGGCATTGTTTTCTTCTCTTTCCTTTTGCGAGTGACTATTATCGCGAATCGCCCACAGGGCGTACACGGCAAGAAAAAGCCCCGCAGCATGCAGGGCTCAATCATTGAATCTAAATTCCTATGCCTGTACGGCCGGCTCAACCAGCACGTAACGGCCGTTGCCGCCACGGTCAACGAACTTGATGGTGCCCGTGACCTTGGCGAAAAGGGTGTCATCTTTACCGCGACCAACGTTGGCGCCGGGTTTGATCCTGGTTCCACGCTGACGAACGATGATGGTTCCACCAGGGACAAGCTGTCCACCAAAAGCTTTTACGCCGAGTCGCTGCGCGTTAGAGTCGCGCCCGTTTCTTGAACTTCCTAAACCTTTTTTATGTGCCATGACTCAATCCTTCTCAAAAATTCTGTGGGCGCCGACGCCCGAAATCTTCACCGCCAGTTATTTCTTTTTGCCCTTGGCGGCACTTTTCTTCTTGGCTGGGCTCTTCTTCTTCGCAGGCTTCGCAGTCGAGCGGTTGCGGCGCGTAGCGGCTGCTTTGCTGGTAGCTTTGGCCGAGCCTTCGGCTGGGGCAGCTTTTTTCTTTTTCGCCGGCAGAGCAGGAGCACTGAACGTCTGACCGTCAAAAGCAATCTCGGTAATACGGACAGCCGAGAACGCCTGGCGATGTCCGTACATCTTCTTGTATTGCTTCTTGCGCTTCAGGTGGAAGACCAGAATCTTGTCTTTGCGGCCTTCTTCCACCACCGTGCCAGTTACAGACGCGCCTGCGCCGGGGCCAATCTGGCCTTCCTGGCCGGAAACGGCCAGAACATCTTTAAATTCAACTGTTTCGCCTTCAGCGACGCCCAGTTTTTCCACTTTTACAACGTCGCCGGGAGCGACACGATACTGCTTCCCCCCGGCCCGAATGACCGCGTACATAACTCTCTCCAGCGCCCTTTGTCTTGGCAAAAGGCTATCTATAAACTTGAGGTTTGCTGAGTGCTTCTTGGTTTGCTCGAGCCTTGCTCACACGGCAGGAACTGACTATTCTGGCAAACCCAACAATTTTAACGTGATAAGCCGATTACGGTCAACCTCCTGGCGGTTACCAACGCGTAAGACGTCATATCTTCAATCTTCATATCTTCCCGTGAAAATACACGCGCCAGAAGAAATAGGCCGTCATGCTGAACCCGACCACCATCACAATGGCGCGAATCTTCGTGGGCGCAAGTTTTTGCGCATACCAGGCGCTGGCGTAACCTCCCAGTACTGATCCAAACACCATCAGCAACGCCTGCGGCCAGTAAACGGCGTGGGCAAAGATAAACATCACCGCCGCCACAAAGTTTCCGCAGGTTGCAAGCAGGGTCTTCAGTCCGTTCATGGAGTGGATGTTCTCCAAACCCATCACGGCCAGCAATGCCAGCATCACAATTCCCGCCCCGGCGCCGAAGTATCCGATGTAAATCGCCGCGCAGGCCTGAAGCGTTGTCACTCCTACAACCCGCCATGTGGATGGTCCGCCTTCTGTGTGATGGCGGATCACCCAGCGCGTGATTCGCGTACCGAAGCTGAATAGTGTGGTTGCGCCCAGCAGCAGCCACGGTACCAGCTTGTCAAAGGTAGATTGCCGCGTATGCAGCAGCAAATAACTTCCAATAATGCTGCCCAGGAACGTAATGATGATCAGCGGCATGATCTGCTTCAGCAGTTTAAAACTCAGCGCCTTACGATATGCGCCGGTTGACGCCACTGTTCCCGGCCACAACGCCACGGTGTTGGTGGCGTTGGCGTTGATGGAGGGCATGCCTGTAACCAGCAGCGCGGGAAAGGCAATAAATCCGCCGCCTCCGGCCACTGAGTTCACTGCGCCGCCCAGAACGGCGGCTCCAAAAAGTAAGACTGTCTCTGCTGGGCTCACAGAATATTGTAGCAACCGTTTGCGCTCATCTTGCCGCGCGCTAAGCTACTTTTCCTTTCTTGACACAATGAAATTTGACGACGAAGAAAACTGGCGATAGCGAAATTTCAAATACAGCAGCCACAGGATCAGCGCCAGTGTGACCGCATTCGCGGCGATGATCGGCGGCGCATGCAGCACCAGTCCATAAATCAACCAGAGCAAAACGCCGCTGCCGAACGCCAGCAACATCGTCAGTGAAAGATCGTCACAGCGCTTTGTCCGCCAGGCTTTGTGTACCTGCGGGACAAAGGAGACCGTGGTCAACGTTCCGGCGGCAAAGCCGAGCAGGGTGATGAATTGCATGTAAATTTGCGTTACCTTAAATACTTATATGACCAACGAGAGACCCCGGCTGATAATCGTAAAACGAGTCCTGCTGGGACCGCTGCATCTCACTCCCGGACGTACGCTTCATACCGTTCACGATAAAGACGGCTCGCGGCCGTTTCCTCCATTCACGTCTCTTGAAATCGCACATTACGAAGGCTCAAATGAGTACTATCTTCTTCACATCTGTAGCGACGGCCAAGTTGCCGATACATGGCATCAATCAATAGCAGACGCAACATACCAGGCTGAGTGCGAACTTGGGATTCAGTCCCACGAATGGACGGATATCGCCGAAGAATACGGTTGAGATTGAAATCATCTTTTCGACCCATCAATCCACTTCTCCACCTGCGGTGAAGGCTTCCACTCCATCAATCGCTCCAGCATGCCTTCTGGATTCGTAGCCACCAGAATCAACTCGCTGTTTTCCGGCTTCACAAATTCCTCATCCACGGAGTGGTCCAGCATGGCCAGAAAATGGTCCCAATAGCCTTCAATGTTCAACAGCCCGCATGGCTTCTGCTGGATCCCGAGTTGTGACCAGGTCACAATCTCGCAGAACTCTTCCATGGTTCCAAAGCCGCCCGGCAGCGCGACGAACGCGTCCGCCAGGTCCGCCATCAGGGCCTTGCGTTCATGCATGCTCTGCACGACGCGCAGTTCGGTCAACCCGTTGTGTCCCACCTCACGCCGCAATAACGAATCAGGAATCACTCCAATCACTTCACCGCCGGCAGCCAGCGCGGCATCAGCGATTGCTCCCATCAGTCCAACTCCCCCGCCTCCGTAGACGAGTCCAAGTTTTCGGGCAGCCAGAGCTTTGCCCAATTGCTGGGCAGCATGTTTATACGCAGGCCGCAAACCAAAAGATGATCCGCAGAAAACGCAAATTTTCTTGAGAGTTCTCATACATTCTTAGTGGATGAAAAACAAATCTGCCACTGATCCGGCGCGTTCATATCTGCCGGCAAAGCCATTCCATTCTTGAAACTAACATCGTTGCCGAGACGCATTTCCCCTACCCCCGGTAACAAGTCGTCTCTAAAAAACGAGAGACCCTGTTACGGGTCTCTGCTGGTTATGCGGCCAACCCCAATTTTTTCAGGTGGCGCCGCCATTTTTGAATCCGCTACACGCCAGACTTCACCACAAGCTCTGCCGGCACCTCAATATCCTGCGTTTGTAACTGCTGGGCTTGCTGGCGCAGATCTTCAAACAGGAAAGTGCTCAGGTAGCGCTCACCAAAGTCTGGGACCACCACCACAATCAACTTACCTGCATTCTCCGGACGAGCCGCAAGTTTTATCGCCTGGGCCACCGCTGCGCCCCCGGAGATCCCGACCAAAATTCCTTCTTCCTTCGCCATTCGACGCGCCACCTCAACCGATTCATCGGTCGTGGCCGTCATGACTTCGTCAATCAACTTGGTGTCGAGAATCTGCGGAACGAAGCCCGCGCCAATGCCCTGGATCTTCTGCGGACCAGGCTTGCCACCGGAGAGCACCGGAGAATCCGCGGGTTCCACGGCCACAATCTTGAAGCTCGCTTTCTTGGGCTTGATGTACTCGCCTACGCCGGTCAGCGTTCCGCCAGTTCCTACGCCGGAGACCAGAAAGTCAATCTTGCCGTCCGTATCATTCCAGAGTTCGGGCCCGGTGGTCTCGCGATGGACCTTCGGATTGGCCGGATTGGCAAACTGTTGCAGGATAACGCCATTCGGCGTGGCCTTGAGAATCTCATTGGCCTTGGCGATAGCGCCCTTCACGCCCTTGGGACCCGGCGTAAGCACCACCTCGGCGCCAAACGCCAGCAGCACCTGCCGCCGTTCCATGCTCATGGTCTCAGGCATCACCAGAATCAGGCGATATCCGCGTGCGGCCGCGACAAAGGCCAGCCCAATACCGGTGTTACCGCTGGTGGGCTCGATGATCACGGCCTTGCCGGGCTCAATCTTGCCGGCCTTTTCCGCCTCGTCAATCATGCTCACGCCGATGCGGTCTTTTACGCTGTGACACGGATTGAAGCCTTCCAGCTTCGCCAGAACCGTGCCCGGCATGCCGGCCGTGAGTTTGTTCAGGCGTACCAGCGGCGTCCGCCCGATGGTTTTTGTAATATCTGAATAAATGTTCATCTCTCCACCTTTTCTTCCTGCACCATTTTGTCCCAGAACCATTTGGTCTTACTTATTCAAACCTGCTTATTCACATCTGGTCATTCCAGGCTTTCAGCTCTGCTGCCGAAAATCAGGCGTCCCGCGAGAGATATATAAGATTAGCGGGAAAGGCGCGAAGAGGCAAAAAATTGGACCTACCCCTCCCCGGTCATCCCAAGGTTTAAAGGACTTTACACAACAGATCCCAATCTGTCGTCGATTTGGAGTTTCAGAACTTCGATCCGGGCGTTCAGTTCTTTGTTCTTGCTTTTCAATTACCCGATAACCAAATTACTCAATTACCCAATCTCGGAAGGGGTACCCCCATCATTCACCCCATCCGATCCCACTCATCCCAATTTGGCGTAGACTTCAGCGGTTCCGCCCCAAACTCACGCTCTTTCCGGATCAGTGTTATCCGAATTTCCCGTGCTCCGCGTTTGTGTTTTGCCGTTGCCTTGGCTTGCTTTTGGCTAATTGCTAATGGCTAAGTGCTAATTGCTGCTTTCATCCCAATTTGGCGTAGACTTCAGCGATTTCGACACGCAAGCATCCGCCCTTCTCCGTGTCTCCGTGCCTCCGTGGTGAGATGTGGTTCTACCGATGTCGCACGATGACGGCGATTCCCGGTTTCACTATGCCGCAGATCTTCCTGCAATTCAACTAAACTTTGGTTTAATCTCACGGGCTCCCATGGTGTCGAGCATCCTCGGGTCGTACCTAGCACTATGTGTATTCTTCAGGCACCGCCTCCCACAGTCATCTTGAGCGCAGTCGTAGCGTGTGCGATGGCAAATTGAAAGTTGAATCGTTTGGCGGACGTCTAAAGCCCGCAGGTCAAATCCCGCCAAGAAACACTAACGTCCACCAACTGCATGCTTCAGCGCGGCAGCCAGTTCCAAAGTCTCGTCATGCATCAGGCTGTCGCCAACCACGTACCGTCTCTTTCCAGACGTGAACTCAACATGGTTGCGCATCGCGTGCCACGGCGTTACCGCCTTCACATCTGAAATTTCGCTTGCTGGTAACTCAAGCTGCTGCTTCAACCACAACGCCCTGGATGTCCATTGCAATCGCCCGCCTTGGATCACAATCTCATCCACACCCAAAGCCCGGAACACCAGCGCGCGCATAACATAAAGGCAACCGCCAACAACCAGGATGAACATCAGCAGCACGGGCAAAACGCTTCTTGAGAAGCCGGAGTGTAGTAGGGGCTCAATAAAGATCGAAACCAGAAAGAACATCCCCAGTGAGAACCACGCCAAGGCAAAGAGGTACACCGTCTGGCGATTGCCAGGGGCTATGAACACACTCACGCGTCCATGGGAATGTTCAATCGAGACACGCCGTCGCAAATAGTTAAAGGTGAACATCTGGGATTGGTGTCGTTAGATTAAACCCGGTGTCAAGCTTGCGCTCTCTACTTGGCGTAAGCCGACTCTAGTATCCTTATCTCGTGCTCCTCACTATCACCAACCATCAGTCACCCGCCACTGATCTCGGCTTCCTTCTGCACAAGAATCCGTCTAACGTCCACTCCACTGAGCTCTCTTTCGGTCACGCCCATGTTTTCTACCCTGAAGCCACTGACGACCGATGCACCGCCGCCTTGCTTCTGGACGTTGATCCAGTCGGATTGGTTCGCAATCGGCGCGGCCCTGCCGGCGAAGGTGGATTGCTCGACCAGTATGTGAATGACCGGCCATACGTCGCATCGTCCTTAATGAGTGTCGCCATCGCCCGCGTGCTGGGGACTGCCTTAACTGGCCGCAGCAAACATCGCCAGGAGCTTGCGGATTCCGCTCTTCTTCTCTCCGCAAAGCTCTCTGTCATGCAATGCAAGCCTGGAGAAGAGTTCATTCGCAATCTTTTTGCTCCGCTGGGTTATGACGTAGTTACACAACGCCACGTTCTTGACGAGCGCTTTCCCGAGTGGGGTGAGAGTCCGTATTACACCGTGGAATTGAAGCGCACTATCCGCCTTCAGGACCTGCTCAGCCATCTTTATGTCCTGGTTCCCGTACTCGACGCGGAAAAACACTAC
>Ga0105856_1001328_pt1 | contig 10636 bp, 8 predicted proteins | sample OrgsoiDNA_201060_FD_89681 | JGI IMG/M metagenome (GOLD analysis project Ga0105856, IMG submission 89681) | Permafrost soil microbial communities from the Arctic, to analyse light accelerated degradation of dissolved organic matter (DOM) -... | ecosystem: Environmental > Terrestrial > Soil >...
ATACCGCGGGCCGTTAGCTCAGTTGGTAGAGCAGTTGACTTTTAATCAATTGGTCGCTGGTTCGAATCCAGCACGGCCCACCACTATTAAAGCGGAACTCGCAGTAAAGCAGTGCAGGATGAGAACCACTGGTTCGAGCCGAGCGAAGCGAGACGACAACGCGAACGCGTTGCCCGCAGGCCGAATCAATCCAGCACGGCCAACCATCTTTAAAGTGAAAAGGTACGTCGAGTAAAGAAACGCCTCATGGCGTTTTTTTTTGTTTATATCCCCTGAAAAACCCTTCTCTGCTCCCATTTTTTAAGTCCCTTAAACACTTTTCGCCTAAAGACTAAAATTTCGGCGACTTTCTCGTTCATCTGCGGTATTTTGTTTAGCATACAAAACAAACGGACGGATTTTCTCCGTTATGCTTCCTGAGTCCGGGCTGAGCCTCCGGCCACAAGAGATGATGAGTGATGAGCGAGACTTTAGATCTGAATGCAGCCGTGTATCCTTTTCCTCCTAAGCCGGTCCCTTTGAGCCAGGATGAAAAAGCGTTCTATAAAACTAAAATCAAAACCCTGCTGAAGCAGCGCAACGCCGTGATGGTTGCGCACTATTACACCGATCCGGAAATTCAGGCGCTGGCGGAAGAGACAGGCGGCTGCGTGGCGGACTCGCTGGAGATGGCGCGTTTCGGTAGTCAGCATCCGGCTTCAACACTGCTGGTCGCCGGCGTGCGCTTTATGGGGGAGACGGCCAAAATCCTCAGCCCTGAGAAAACCGTACTCATGCCGACACTCAACGCAGAATGCTCATTAGATTTGGGTTGCCCGGAGCAGGCATTCTCTGATTTTTGCGACAGCCATCCGGACCGCACCGTTGTGGTCTACGCTAATACTTCCGCTGCGGTGAAAGCACGCGCAGACTGGGTAGTCACATCGAGCATTGCCGTCGAGCTTATCGAGCACCTCGACAGCCTGGGGCAGAAAATCCTCTGGGCACCTGACCGCCATTTAGGGAATTACGTCCGTAAGCAGACCGGCGCGGATATTCTCTGCTGGCAGGGCGCGTGTATCGTGCATGACGAATTCAAAACTCAGGCGCTGGAACGCATGAAAGCGTTGTATCCGGATGCCGCGGTGCTGGTGCATCCTGAATCACCGCAGGCAATTGTCGATATGGCCGATGCCGTCGGTTCGACCAGCCAGCTGATTCAGGCGGCGAAAACCCTGCCAAACAGCAAACTGATTGTCGCCACCGATCGCGGTATTTTTTACAAAATGCAGCAGGCTGTGCCGGACAAAGAGCTGTTCGAAGCGCCAACTGCCGGCGAGGGTGCCAGCTGCCGTACCTGCGCGCACTGTCCGTGGATGGCAATGAATGGCCTGAAGGCCATCGCTGAAGGCCTGGAGCTGGGTGGCGTTCAGCACGCGATAGAAGTGGACGAAGCGCTGCGTGTCAAATCGCTGATCCCATTGAACCGGATGCTGGAATTTGCCGCACAACTTAAACTGCGCGTGCAGGGTAAGGCATAAACCGAGGGAGCACTGCTCCTGCCTGAATTTTGCAACAGAAGGGAATCGTCATGGATTTTTTCAGTACCAGTAATATTTTGGTCCATATTCCGCTGGGTAAGGGGGGGTATGATCTCTCGTGGATTGAGGCGATTGGCACTCTGTTCGGCCTGCTGTGCATCTGGTACGCCAGCAAAGAGAAGATCGTCAACTACCCGTTTGGCCTGATTAACGTCACGCTGTTCGCGGTCATTTTCTTCCAGATCCAGCTTTACGCCAGCCTGCTGCTGCAAATCTTCTTCTTCGCTGCCAACATTTACGGCTGGTATGCCTGGAGCCGTCAGACGGCAGACAAGCAGGCCGAATTGCAAATCCGCTGGCTCCCGCGGGGCAAAGCGCTGGTGTGGGGTGTTGTTTGTGTCGCCGGTATTCTGTTGATGACCTTCAATATCGACCGGGTGTTTGCTGCCCTGAGCCTGATTGCCGTGAATCTTATGCAGGCTTTGGGGCTGAATGTGCAGATGCCTGTGCTGCAACCGGACGCGTTCCCATTCTGGGACTCCTCCATGATGGTGCTGTCGATTATTGCGATGCTGCTGATGACCCGCAAATACGTGGAGAACTGGCTGGTGTGGGTGGTTATTGATGTGATCAGCGTGGCGATTTTTGCATATCAGGGCGTTTACGCTATGGCGCTGGAATATGTGTTGCTGACGCTGATTGCCCTGAACGGTTCGTGGCTTTGGATCAAGAGTGCAGCTGAGAACGGCTCTAAGCCTCTTCAGCGCGTTTAAAGCAGCAAGCAATAGGATTTATCGTAGCGCCTCCTTCATGGAGGCGCTGTGCGTTTGAGGGCCGAACAGATTAGTGGTGATGAGCGTGGCTGTGGTTGTGTCCGTGATGACCGTGGCCGGCTTCTGCCGCGCTGCTTTCGTTAATCACGCAATCCGGAGTGCTGCACTCGCCGTATTCCATCTGAATGGTCGCGTGGCCGATACGGTATTTATCCAGCAGATACTGTTGTATCCGGCCGAGTAACGCATCATGGTCGTGCGGCGGTACAACCTGCACATGCAATGTCATCAGGCGCTGTTCGCCAATCTGCCATACGTGAACGTGGTGAACGCTGCGCACTTCGGGGATTGTGACAGACAGGTCTTTGCGCAATTTATCAATATCCACCTCCTGTGGCGTGCCTTCGAGCAGCTCATGAAAGCTCTCTTTCATTAAGCGCCATGCATTGTTCAATACCAGACAAGAGACCAGCACTGACAGAATCGGATCAATCGGCGTCCAGCCGGTCTTCATGATGATAAGCGCTGCCGCGACGGCCCCGATAGAACCCAGCAGGTCGCCCATCACGTGAAGCGCCGCAGCGCGCACGTTGAGATTAGCTTTCTCTTCCCCCTGATGCAGTAACCAGAAGGAGAACAGATTGGCGAACAGCCCGGCGATACCCACCACCAGCATCGTTCCGCCCATAACCGGCTGAGGGTTAACGAAGCGGGTGATCGCTTCCCAGACGATCAAAATTACGATAACCAACAGCGCTGCCGCATTCACAAACGCCGCCATGGTAGTCAGGCGCAGGTAGCCAAAAGTATGGCTGGCGCTGGGTTTACGTTTGGCAAAGTGTACCGCCAGCAGGGCGATAAGTAGCGCCGCGGCATCGGTAAGCATATGACCGGCATCGGCCAGCAGTGCGAGCGAGCCGGAGATCAAACCACCCATCACCTCGACCACCATAAAGATCACGGTGATCAGAAATGCCAGCAGTAACCGGCGGCTATTTTTGTCCTGGGGTAAAAATGACGAAGCTGACATACCTATCCTTATCTAAAGTGAAACCGGATGAAGCGCGCCGGATGCTATCTGACTGTTGAGCGTCGTCAGCAAATCCTGCGATAACCGGTGCATTCTATTATAGGCACCGGGAGAAATTCTGCCTTGCTGGCACTCTGCGATAACCTTCTGACAGACCGCTGCCGGCGCCGGATAACCGAGGATCAGCAGGCTGCCTTTAATACGATGAGCGGCGTCTTTGAGCGCTTTGATATCCCCGCGTTGATAGGCCTTTTCTGCGTTCTGATGATCTTCCCTGAGCGTCTGTTGAAGTGTCTGCGTCAGGCGTGCCATCAGTTGCGGATCCTGATGACTGATCTGTGCGAGACGGTCCGGCAGATCACCAAAAGACGTGCTGACTGGCAACAGCACACGACGAAGGTCATCGAGAGATATCGGTTTGGTCAGGCAGTGTTGCACATTGAGGTGACCGAGCGGCAATTGGGTGAACTCCTGCACATCGGCGGAGCAGAGAATAATCTGGCTGCGCTGTTGCGACGGATGCTGACGCTCACCACGGCGAACCAGTTTGGCAAGCAGTAAGCCGTCTGGACGAGGCATGTTGTAATCGATGAACAGTATCCCGAAAGGCGTTGAGGCATGGGCTTGCAGGAAAGTGCGGCCATTATCGAAGACCGTGGCGCTGATACCGAAAGAAGCCAGCTGGCGCTGCATTAACAGCAAATTGGTCGGATGATCGTCAATCACGGCCACACGTAATTCTGATGTCATCGAAAGGTGCGACTCAGACGGTGCGGTCAGCGCTGGCGTCAGGACCGGAGGTGCGGGCAGAACGACGCGAACCTCTGTGCCAATATCAAGCCGAGAGTTGAGACAGAGCGTACCTGCCATTTTCTCAACGATCTCTTTGCAAACGGAGAGCCCAAGACCGCTGCCCTGAACGGAAAATCGCTGCGCGCCCTGACCGCGATAGTAGGGTTCGAACAGTTTATCGATCTCATCGGGTTCAATCCCGCAGCCGGTATCACTGACCACAATGTCCAGCACTCCGCCGAACTTCGCCTCTTCCCGCCAACTGACGACGACGCTGATTTTCCCACGTGCCGTAAATTTAATGGCATTACCAATCAGATTATTCATCAGCTGCATCAGACGATCGCCGTCGATCAACAGCATTTCCGGCAACGGCGTCAGGGGTTTAGCCTCAAAACTGACCGGCCTCAGGCCAATCAGCGGCGGATATAAATGCCTGAGTTGTTCCAGCCAGCTAGCCGGAGAAAGGGGCTTCGGGGATAGCGTCAGGGTACCGGTGTCGAGGCGGGCGTAGTCCTGCAAATCATTAAGCAGATTCATCAGCGACGACGCCGAACTGTAGATCAGCGGTAAGTTCTCTCCAGGCGGTGTCTCGCGCTGAAGTTCCAGTTCCAGCAGACCGAGGATCGCGTGCATTGGCGTGCGCAGTTCATGGCTGAGCGTTGCCAGAAACTGACTTTTATTGCGGTTCGCCGTCTCTGCCTGTTGCCGAGCCAGTTCCAGCCTGTTTCTCTCATCTCGCTCCCTGCGCCGTTCACGACGTTGCAGCCACAGACGGCGCGCCAGAATCAGCAGTAATATCAACACTATCGCGGCCAGCAGACTCAGCAGCCAGGTGGTTTGCGGTTGCATACGGTTATCGTTGACGGCGTCAATCAGGTTACGCCGGTCGCTGGTCCATTCATCACGCAGTGATTGCAAGGTCTGTGGCGGGATCTGTTGCAGATTTTTATCCAGAATCGACAGCAGCAAAGGGGAGTGCAAACCGACGCCAAAGGAGATCGGATAGGAAATATTGTTGGCTGCGAAGGCCAGTTTTATAGCCCCGGCGTAGCGCGAGAGGGAGATGAAATTGGCGGACACAATGTTATCCGCCAAGGCATCAATCTGCCCGTTCGCCAGTGCATCGTACAGCGCCTGAGCATCATTGAATTCCACACGCTGCGCCCCGGCTGGGATGAGCGTTGCCGCCAGATCACCACGCATCACGCCAATGCGTTTTCCTGCTAAATCCTGCCAGGTGGAGACACTGTCCTTGTTCTGGCGAATATAGACGCCCCACAGTGAACGGTGGAACGGCATGCTGCTCAGGTAACGGTCGCGTGAATCTGGTGACAGCGGTAATACTGCGCGAAACAGCGCTTTCCCCCGACTGACCAGCGCGTCGGCCTGCTGCGGATCGCGCGCCCACACGGGCTCAAACGTCAGCCCGGTATTCTGCGCAATGATATTAAGAATATCGACCACATAGCCGTGTGGCTCGCTGTCAGAGCCGCGGTAGACGAAGGGATAATTGTTCTCTGTCGCGGCATAGGTCACGTGGCGATGCTGATGAACCCACTGTTCTTCGAGCGGGGTGAGCGAAGCATTACCTGCATCCAGATAGCTTGGGATCGGTTTGTTCCAGCGCTCCTGAAGCGTATTCATCACTTCCATCGGTGTGCCGGAGATCGTCTGATTCAGCACCTCGAGCAGGGCAGGATTATTACTGGCGAACACGAAAGAGAGCGTGCCGAAATCCAGTACACTTTCGATGCGGTAAATCTGGCCAAGCTGCAGCTGATCAACAATAAAACTGGCACTGGCTTCATCGGCAATCAGGTAATCACTTTTGCCGTTGAGCAGGGAGTAGACCGCCTGCAAATTATTATCGAACAGATGAATGTCCGGGGTCAGCTTGCGGATACGGTCATAGGCCTGCATACCGGTCATTTTGCTGATAGCAATCTGCGCATCGTGGGAATTCACCATAATCTGGCGGTTATTTTGCCGGTTGCGCAGGACCCGCAGCGGGCTGATGTAATAAGGCTTTGACGCCCACATACCCGTCGGCAGCGCACTGAGCGGTACACCGTAAAAGAGGTCGATATCGCCCTGCATCAGGGCATTTTGTAACGCAGCGAGGGAAGGGTAGCCGCGCAGATCGAGCGTAATGCCCGTGACCTGCTGCACATAGCTCAGATAATCTGCGTTCAGACCATAATAATCATTGTCGATCAGAATGTTATATGGGCTGGTATTGTCACTGAGGATACCGATACGCAGCGTTTTTCCGCGCCACGGGTTCTTCACGCCGCTGAGCAGCACGTCGGTGGGTAAACTCAGGCTATTCGCCAGATGCAACGGGACAGGGGCCGCCAGGACCGGAGCACCGATCAGCAAACCGATCAACAGCCAGCAGGTGTGAAGCAGAGATTTCACGGCTGCAACTCTCTGTATACCGCCGCCAGTTCAAGCAGGTTACTGGCACCGGTTTTTCGTAGGATACTGTTCTTATGGGTGCTTACGGTTTTATTGCTGATATTCAGCATCTGGGCTATTTGTAAATTCGAGAGACCCTGTGCCAGCAAACCGATCACCTGTAACTATTTTGGGGTTAACACCTGTGGCTCACCGGGCTCGGTCGGAGGGGCATTAGGTAGCCATAACGGGAAGAAGCGTTCTCCCTGACTGACGGCATCGACGGCGGCTATCAACCGGTCCATCGCCTGGCCTTTACTGACAAACCCGCAGGCTCCGCCATGTTGTGCAAGACGGGCGTAAACATCCTCTTCCTGCGCGGTGTAAATCATGATGTTCAGCGCAGGGTAGTGGCGCAGCATCCGTTTCATCAGTTGTAAGCCATCTACCTGCGGCAGGCCAATGTCCAAAATTACCAGATGAAAAGCCCGTTCTGTCAGACACCGCATGGCCTGCACATCGTCGGCCACGCTGGTTAGCTGCCACGGGTACGCTGATTTCTGCAAGGCGGCCTCCAGTGCTACCTGAACTAACGGGTGATCGTCGACCAGCAGCAGAGACAGTCTAGACATGAGGATATTCAACGCTGAAAGATAAAAGGACTTTCAGCATAACTGAAGAGGGATCGCTTGCAAACGCCCATGAAAAAGGGAGCCGAAGCTCCCCTTACGCATTAGATATGCATTAATTCCGCTAACTGATATCTCGCTGCGTTATTAGTTACCTGTTGCTTTGGACTGATTGGTTCCCGGAACCTGATCCGGACAGCGGCCGTCTTTACACATGGCTTTTTTGTGATCGACGGTTTTCTTGCTCATCTTGTGATGCGCTTTATCGGTGCTTTTATGCGTCTTTTTATGGACTTCATTCACCGGCTTATCAGTATCATTAATTTTGCTGTTATCGACACCGTTCGGTGCGATTTTTTGAATGGAGCCCGGGCTGTTGGACTCATTCGCAGAACCGTTATTGGAACCCGCGTCAGTGCCCTCTGCAAACGCTGCACCACTACCTAACGTCATTGTTGCGGCAAGAATCATAATCGCAAGCTTGTTCATATCTTGTCTCTCCATCTTATGGTTGTGATATATCGTCGTTGTGTTGCTGTAAAAAATCTCTGTCTAAAGCCTAGCTGAGGATTCGCCTGCTGCAATATTATTGAGACTATTCGTAAAGGCTTCGCAGCCTTAAAGTGCATTTACACCAGCGCACAATGCGGCTAGATTGGACGCGTTCAGCATTTCGCTACGCCTTCATTTTGAAAGACCCAATGGAACAGTTATGAATTATCAAAACGACGATTTACGCATCAAAGAAATTCAGGAACTTTTGCCTCCGGTAGCGCTTCTGGAGAAATTCCCGGCGACCGACAAAGCAGCAAAAACAGTATCTCAGGCACGTAATGCTATTCATAAGATACTGAAAGGAAACGATGATCGTTTACTCGTTGTCATTGGTCCTTGTTCAATTAATGATCCTAAAGCCGCGAAAGAGTACGCCGCCCGTTTGCTGACTATGCGCGAAGAGCTGCGTGGCGAACTGGAAATCGTCATGCGCGTATATTTTGAAAAACCGCGTACGACCGTGGGCTGGAAAGGGCTGATTAATGACCCGCATATGAACAACAGCTATCAGATTAATGATGGCCTGCGTATTGCACGCAAATTGTTGCTGGATATTAATGACTCAGGTTTACCGGCCGCCGGTGAATTCCTCGATATGATCACGCCGCAATATTTAGCCGATCTGATGAGCTGGGGCGCTATCGGTGCGCGTACTACGGAATCTCAGGTTCACCGCGAACTGGCTTCAGGTCTCTCCTGTCCGGTTGGCTTCAAAAACGGCACTGACGGCACCATTAAAGTGGCTATCGACGCCATTAACGCTGCCGGTGCACCGCACTGCTTCCTGTCCGTCACCAAATGGGGCCACTCGGCGATTGTCAGCACCAGCGGCAATAACGACTGCCACATCATCCTGCGCGGCGGCAAGAAACCGAACTACAGCGCAGTAGATGTGAAAGAAGTGAAAGAAGGCCTGAAAAAAGGCGGTTTACCCGCGCAAATCATGATCGACTTCAGCCATGCCAACAGCAGCAAGCAGTTCAAAAAACAGATGGAAGTCTGTACAGACGTTTGCGGTCAGCTGGCCAACGGTGAGCAGTCAATAATGGGCGTGATGGTAGAAAGTCATCTGGTCGAAGGCAATCAAAACCTCGACAGCGGTGAACCTCTGACTTACGGCCAGAGCGTGACCGATGCCTGTATCGGCTGGGAAGATACCGAAGTTCTGCTGCGTGACCTGGCCAGTGCAGTCAAAGCGCGTCGCGGTTAATCCGGCACAATAGAAAATGTTTACAGAGCCCCGTTGAACGGGGCTTTTTCATTTCTTGCTTTTGCGCGACACGGCAATACCGGCATCTGGTGCCAGGCGGGCAATGTCGATCACCGCAAGCGCCGTCACCACGGCAATAATTACAAATCCCAGCCGGAAGGCGATACCGGGTACTGCCGCTAACCCTGCTTTCAGGGCGATAAACTCTCCCACCCTGATACTGAGCGCGCCGAGCGTGACACCAAGACCTGCTGCAAGCTGTAATGACGTACTGAATAACGTATTGGCCGAGCTCATTTCCGTGTCCGGCACCTCGGCAAAGGCCAACGTGCTGATCCCGGTGAACTGCATTGAGCGGCACAGTCCGCCCCAGAACAGCATCACCATCGTCAATATGACCGGGCTGGAGGGGGTGAGAAAGGCGCATACCAGCAGGGAGAGGGCGCTGAGTAATCCGTTGCCGATCAGTAACTTTTTAAAGCCAAAATGGCGGATCAGCGGCGTGGTGGCCGGTTTCATCATAAGATTACCCGCGAACACGGCCAGCACCAAAATACCTGACTGAAAGGCATCCATCCCGAACCCAACCTGAAACATCAGCGGCAACATGAAAGGCACTGCGCTGATAGTGGTACGGAAAATAAACCCGCCGCGCATGGTGACCTTAAAGCTGTTCACCTTGAGCGAAGTGAGCCGGATCATCGGGAAGCGGGCATCACGCAGATGCCTGACAGCCATCCACAGCGCGATCCCGCCCGCCGCCAGTAACAGCAATGCGTAAGTGAGATTAACCTGCTGCTGGCTGCACAGTTCCAGACCGATCACTAAACACAGCATCGCCACACCCATGGCAATAAAGCCTTTGATGTCGAAAGGCTGTTTGGCCGCCGTGGGAGTGTTGGGGATCAGCCGCCAGGCTAAGAAAATGGCCAACGCACCCAGCGGAACATTGATGAAGAATATCCAGTGCCAGCTGGCATAGGTGGTAATGAAGCCGCCAAGCGGTGGCCCGAGAATAGGCGCGACCAGCGCCGGCCAGGTCAGCGTGGCTATCGCCTTAATCAGTTGATCTTTCGACGTACTGCGCAAGACTGCCAGCCTCCCCACCGGCACCATCATCGCACCGCCAATGCCCTGCATGACCCGCATCACGACAAATTCGGTGACGTTGGTTGCCAGCCCGCAAAATAACGATGAGAGGGTGAAGATAAGCAGGGCAGAGCTGAAGACGTTTCTGGCACCGAAGCGCTCGGCGATCCAGCCACTGGCAGGGATCAGCACCGCCAGTGTCAGTAAATAGGCGCTGATGCCGATGTTTAAATCCACCGCCGATACGCCAAATGACAGCGCCATACTGGGCAGCGCGGTGGCAATGACGGTGCCGTCCAGAAACTCCATAAAAAAGGCCCCGGCCACCAGCAGTGCCATGGAGGAAATGCCCGCACTGCGGTTCGGGCTCTCTGCGGGCTGAGGGTTTTCTTCTGTTTCTGCATCAGCGCGGGACATGACTCATTCCTGTACGGATAAATATATCTCTACTTTATCACTGAAAACCATAAAAAAAGGGACAGCTTTCGCTACCCCTTTTCTGTTTCTGCCATCAAATGCAGACGTGGCGAAATTACTTCGCTTTACCCTGGTTTGCTACGGCCGCGGCTTTCGCAGCGATTTCGTCGGCATTGCCCAGATAGTAATGTTTGATAGGTTTGAAGTTTTCGTCGAATTCG
>Ga0105856_1001329_pt1 | contig 10634 bp, 10 predicted proteins | sample OrgsoiDNA_201060_FD_89681 | JGI IMG/M metagenome (GOLD analysis project Ga0105856, IMG submission 89681) | Permafrost soil microbial communities from the Arctic, to analyse light accelerated degradation of dissolved organic matter (DOM) -... | ecosystem: Environmental > Terrestrial > Soil >...
AAAACTCCGGGTGCTTGTCGGAACTATTGCTGGAGCATAGCCCGGCGTGCCATTGGATGATCTCGGCGGACGGGGTTTTCCAGCGCGTCTTTGGCGATGCCTCGTCTATTTTTGGAAAGCCCGCCGCGCAGTTGGTGGGTCAGGCCGTCTCTGAAGCCCTGGAACGGGAAGTCTCCGATGCCTGGAGCGGAAGGTTCGCCCGCGCCTTGCAGGGTGAGACCCTGACCCTGCGCGAGCGGCACGGCAATGGCGTCTGGCACATCACCGTGTTTCCCGTTCGCGTGGATGGGGAAATTCGCCACTCCGGAGGATTGGCCAGGGAAAGCACCCCCTGGAGCACCGCCGAGCAGCAACTGCGCCACACCGTGCTGGGCGCGCTCAAGGCCCAGGCCGGCGAGCGGTCTAAGGTTGCCAGATTCCTGCACGATATCATCGGGCAGAATCTGACGGCGCTTGGCCTGCAACTCGACCTGGTGCGGATGGATCTGGAGAGCGTCTCGCCCGAGACCTGCGCACACGTTTCGGAAATCCAGCAATTGCTGGGCGTCATGATGGAGGAAGTCCGCGACTTCAGCTACCTCTTTAACCCCTCCATTGTAGAGCGGGCGGGCTTGCGGCCCGCTCTGGACAGGCTGGTGGACGGCCTCCGCACCCGATTTGCCGGCACGCTGCGGGTGAGTGCCGATCCCTTACTCAGGCTGGATCCGAAGATTGCCAGCGCCATGTACCAGATTGCGCAGGAGGCTCTGGAAAACTCGGTACAACATGCCGGTTGCTCTACAATTGAAATCGCGCTAAAGTCCACACGTACCGGTACGGTTTTGGAAATTCGGGACAACGGGCACGGATTCGACCCAGCCGACCCGGCGGGAGGCGGCCGCGGGCTGGGGCTGCTCAGCATGGAACATTACGCCGCCCAGGCGGGGTTACGCCTTTCGATCGACAGTAACCGGAAGACCGGCACTACCGTTAAGGTAAGGCCGCTGCCCACTAAAGGTTAGACTATGCCGTTCGACGTTGTTCTTGTCGATGATCACAAACTGGTGCGGGATGGCGTGAGGACGATCCTGGAACGCGGCGTGGAGTTCCGCGTGGTAGGGGAAGCGGAGAACGGCGCCGATGCCGTGCAACTGTGCAGGAAGAGCCCTCCGGACATGGTTCTGATGGACATCGGGCTGCCGGGAATGAACGGCATTGAGGCCACTACTGAGTTGTTGCGCCATTGCCCCGGAGTGAAGGTCGTGATTCTGTCGATGTACGACGACGAGAATTCGGTGGTTAGCGCGATCCGCTCGGGGGCGCGGGCATTCGTGCTGAAGAAGGCGTCGTCTATCGAGCTGCTGGAAGCGCTGCGCACGGTGGCCGGCGGCGGTTCCTACCTGAGTCCGCAGGTCTCCGACCGCCTGCTGGCCCGCATCCACCGCGGCGAGCTGGATACGCACGACCGCAGCCCGCTGGAATCGCTCTCGCCGCGCGAGCTGCAAGTGTTGCGGATGGTCGCCGAAGGCAAGACGAGCAAGGATATCGCCGTGCTTCTGGACCTGGGCCTGCAAACCGTGCGCAGCTATCGCAAGACCATGATGAAGAAACTTGGCGTGAACAATGTGGCGGGGCTGACGCAACTGGCGCTGGCCGCCGGAATTACACACTGGAACAAACCGGATGCAAACTCCCTGGGGTGACTTCAGCGTCTTAGACGCGCACGTTCACTTTTTTTCGCGGCGGTTCTTCGAAGCGCTGGGCGCGCAGGCGGGCCGCACCGCCGCGCAGGTTGCCACGGCCGCGGGCTGGGACCTGCCGCCCGAAGACCCGGCCGCGCTGGCGCAGGCGTGGGCCGCGGCGATGGACACCTACGGCGTGACGCGGGCCGCCCTGATTTCGAGCGTGCCGGGCGATGAGGCCTCCGTGGCGGCCGCCGTAGCCGCGCGCCCCGATCGATTCTTCGGGTTCTTCATGCTCAATCCGCTGGACGAGGGCGCGCTCGATCGCGTGCAGGTGGCCTTCCGCTGCGGATTGCATGCCGTCTGCCTGTTCCCCGCCATGCACCGCTATTCGGTGCACGATGCCAAAGTGCTGGCGGTGCTGGACGAAGCGGCACGCGCGCCCGGCCGCGTGGTCTTCGTGCATTGCGGCGTACTCACCGTAGGCGTGCGCAAGAAGCTGGCGCTGCCCTCCCCTTTCGACATGCGATACTCGAACCCCATCGATCTGCATGCCGTGGCGCTCCGCTACGCCGGGCTGAAGTTCGTGATTCCGCACTTTGGCGCCGGCTACCTTCGCGAAGCCCTGATGCTGGCCGACCTGTGCCCCAACGTTTACCTCGACACTTCCAGCAGCAATTCCTGGATGCGGTACGAGGGTCTTGAGCTGAAGACCGTGTTCCGGCGAGCGATCGATGTAGCCGGCGCGCGGCGTCTGCTGTTCGGCACGGACTCCTCGTTTTTTCCGCGCGGCTGGAACAACGAAGTCTTCGAGGCGCAAACCCGCGCGCTGCTGGACATGGGGATCAGCGGAGCGGATGCGCGCCTGATTCTGGGTGAGAATCTACAGCGCCTGTTTGAGGGCGGCGCATAGACACACCGGGCCGGGCAACCGATAGCGGACAAGTCGCCCGGCCCCTACAGATCGGCCCGCCATCAATTGATGGACACGACGGTCAGCCGATCTCCATTCAACACTCCACTGGCGCTGGCGTGAATCGGCTTTTGGGCCGCGGCGCCGTCGGTCCACTTCTTCTTGCTCTTAAGCGCTTCCAGTGCCCTCTGGTTGCCGACGTCGTCGAACTTCACTACCTGCCCGTCCTTGAGCTTGAGGGCAAACTGGCTCGTACTCGCCGAAACGGAGCACGCCTGCCCCTGGCCGGAGGTTGTCGCGCGGTTCGCATCGCCAGCCGTGGTTTTGGGTTTTTCGGCCGCACCTGAAGCCGCTGCCGGATCGGATGCGGCCGGACTGGCAGCCGCGGGTGTTGCCGCACCGGCGGCCCCGCAGGTAGCGTCCGCCAGGGTTCCCGAGTAATTCTGGGTCTTCATTTCCGGCAGAGCCTGACGGTCCTGCGTGCCCGCCGCCGCGGCCTTCGTCTCTGGCTTGGGCGGAGTGGCCGCCTGTGGAACGGGATCCTGTGCGAACGCAACGACCGCAAGAAGCGGTATCGCCGCCATGTAAAGTTGGGCTCTCATATAGGTCTCCTTTAAGGTAGTATTTGCCTTTTCGGCTTGATTGAACAGTTCGTAACAGAATAGTAAGCGCCTTTGCGGCCACTGTGAGTTGTGGTACGGTGCTTCCAAGCACGGACAAAGTTACTATACTTAAGAGCGCATTAAGGAGATCACTTGAAACCACTCGCCGCGATGTTGGCCGCGTTCACCGGACTGGTGTTCGCCCAACAGCCACCCTTGAAAGTGCCGCCGGTGAAATTCAGCGACACGACCCTCGACAACGGGCTTCGCGTCATTATCTCGGAGGACCATTACGCGCCCGTCTATGCGATTGCGGTCAGCTACAAGGTCGGCTCCCGCGACGAGCGCGAAGGGCGTACCGGCTTTGCCCACCTGTTCGAGCACATGATGTTCAAAGGCTCGGAAAATGTGGGGCCGGGCGAGCACTTCTACCTGGTCTTCACGAAGGGCGGCAGCATGAACGGCACCACCGACAACGACCGTACCTTGTATTTCGAAGTCATGCCCAAGAACCAGCTCGATCTCGGCCTCTTTCTGGAAGCGGACCGGATGCGGTCGCTCGCGATCAACAAGGACAACCTGGAGAATCAGCGCCAGGCCGTCAAAGAGGAGCGGCGTCTGGGCGTGGACAACCAGCCGTACGGGCAGGCCTTCGAAAGGATGGACGAGTTGATCTACGATAATCCCGCGTACAAGCATTCGGTGATCGGCTCCATGGCCGATCTGGATGCCGCGTCGGTGGAAGACGTCCAGCAATTCTTCAAGATGTATTACGCTCCGAACAACGCCGTGCTGTCGCTGGCGGGCGATCTGGACACTAAGGAAGCGCTGGTCAAGGTGAAGAAGTATTTCGGGGGCGTCGCGCGTCAACCCGCGCCCAAGCCCGTCGATTTGAAAGAGCCCGAGAAGAAGGAAGAGCGCCGCGCCAGGATCGACGATAAGCTGGCGCGCCTGGGCCGCATCGATATCGCCTACCGGATTCCGGATGTCACCGACGCCGACACGCGCGCGCTGGCGGTGGCGGCCTCGATTCTGGGCGGCGGCGAGAGCGGACGGCTGTATCAGAAGCTGGTCAAGGACAAGGAAGTGGCGAGCAACATTTTCTGCTTCCAGGACGGCCGCGCCGGCCCTTCGAAGTTCGAGATCGTGGCCACGGTCCGGCCCGGCAAGACTCCGGAAGAGGTGGATGGCTTGATTTCCGAAGAAATCGCCCGGCTGATCTCGGAGCCCGTCACGGACAGAGAACTGCTGCGCGCCCGCACCGCGATTCGCCGCAGCGTGCTGATCCCGCGCGAGAGCGTTCTTTCCATCGCCATCGCACTAGCGGACAGTACGGCCCTCTACAACGACCCGGGCCGCATCAACACGGAACCCGAAAAGCGGCTCGCCGTGAGTGCCGCCGATATTCAGAAGGCCGCGAAAACGTATCTGCGGGCTGCCAACCGGGCGGTCGTGGTGAGCGTACCGGCGGCGCCGGCCGCGGCCAGGCCTGCCGCGCCGAAGCCGGAGAAATGAGGAGACACCGCCATGAAGAAGCCGATTGTTCTCTCCATCGTTTTCGCTGCCCTGGTGTTCGCGCAGGTGGTGTTCGCGCAGAATCCCCAGGGCCAGCAGATGCAATCCATCAAGGGGGTTGTCAAATATAACAAAGCTCCGGTTGCGAGCGAGGTGCTGAAGGTCAAGCTGCCCCGCCCCGTGGAGCGGCAACTCTCGAACGGCATCAAGCTCCTGGCAGTCGAGAGCCATCGGGTGCCCAGCATCTCATTGCGGATTACGATCCCCTCGGGCGATTTGCGCGATCCCGCGGGCCTGCCCGGAGTCTCCGACGCGACCGCGGCGCTGATCCGCCTGGGCACCAAGACGCGCAGCTCGAAGGAAATCGCCGAAACTCTGGCGGACCTCGGCGCCAGCCTGACTGTGGGCTCGGGCGAGGGTGAAGGCACGATATCGCTCAGTGCGCTGACCGAGAACTTCGATGCCGCGCTGGCCGTGCTCACGGACGTGCTGATGAACCCGGCGTTCCCGCAGGATGAGCTCGACAAATGGAAGACCCGGCAGCGGGCCAGCCTGGAGCAGAACAAAGCCCAGCCGGGATTCCTGGCCAATGACCGCCTGTTCAAGGTGCTCTACGGCGCCGATGCGCGCCAGTACACGCACCCCACGCTCGACTCTTTGAACAAGATGACGCGGGACAACATCGTGGAGCATTACAAGACCTACTACGTGCCCTCCGGAGAGTGGGCCGGCATAGCGGGCGATATCACGCCGGGCGATGCCGTGGCGAAACTCAATAAAGCGCTGGGGGCCTGGAAAGGCGGACCGGTGGCGCGCGTCTCCCTGCCGCTGCCGGCGCCGATCGCCGAAAAGAAGGTGTACCTGATCGCGCGGCCCAACTCCGTGCAGACTTACCTGGCGATCGCCAACCATGCGATCGATCGCAACAGCCCCGACTACATCGAGTGCCAGGTGATGAACCGCGTGCTCGGCTCGGGCCCCTCTTCGCGGCTTTTCCGGATTATCCGGGAGGAGAAGGGCTACACCTATGGCGTCGGCTCGGGCTTCACCGCCACGCGCTATCTCAACCACTTTATCGCCTCCACTTCGGTGCGGACCGATGTCACCGAACCGGCGCTGGGCGAGTTGCTGACGCAATTCGGCGACATCCGCAACCGCGCCGTTCCCGCCGACGAGCTGGCCGATGCCAAGAGCGCCATCGTAGCCAGTTTCGTGCTCGGTCTCGAGAGCTCGCAGTCGGTGCTGGGGCGGTGGATGGAGCAGCGGCAATACGGTCTGCCCGAGGACTACTGGGACACCTTCGCGCAGAAGGTGATGGCCGTGACGGCGGAAGATGTCGGACGCGTGGCGAAGAAGTATGTGCCGCTCGATAACGTGCAGATCGTCGCGGTGGGCGATGCGGCGAAGATCGGCGACCTGCTGAAGAAGTTCGGGCCGGTGGAGGAGATTTCACCGGAGTCGAATTAAGACTTCTTCCAGCTCATCCAGACCTCCGGCGAAGAAGTGGTCGGCGGCTTCGATATAGATCAACTGTTTGGGCTCGGGGAGCCGGGCATAGAGGGCGTCGAGCTCGGGGCGCGGGCCGAATTCGTCGTGGCTGCTCTGGATGAAAATCTTGGGAACGGCGCAGGTTTCCAGATAATCGGTCGCGCCCATCGTGGTGGGGAAACCGGCGGCTATCAGGAATTGCGGGGTACCCAACTCGCGGCTTAATTCGCACCCCAGACGCGTGATGACGCGGGCGCCGAAGGAGAAGCCGGCCAGGGCGAACGGCAGATTCGGGTAGCGGGCGCGGAGCCAGCCAAGAGCGGCCCGGGCATCCTCAATTTCACCGGTAAGATGGGCGTGAACGCCCTGGCTTCGGCCGGCGCCGCGGAAATTGAAGCGCAGCACAACGGCGCCGGCGCGGCGCAATCCGCGTGCCATGCGGTAGACCACTTTATTGTGCATGGTACCGCCGTATAGCGGATGGGGATGGCAGACGATGGTGGCCAGCCGCAGTTCGCGGGCGTCGGGTTCGGCGTCGTCAGGTTCTTCGAGCAGCGCTTCGAGAACGCCCGCGGGGCCGGCGATGGAGTGCGACTCGATGCGGCGCGGCACTTATCGAGGTTCGCCTAATAAAGTGATCATCAAGCCGTGGGGCGGCCAATTCTGGCCGCAAGCCGGCCTTCCGGCCGGCTGGACCCGCTGGAAAGCGGGTCCGCAGCCTGAAAGGCTGCCCCACATGGCTATCGATTTGTTCAATGAATCTCCAACTCAGAACACTAGTTCGTGCGGTAATTGGTGTACTGCATGTCGATGCCGAAATCGGCGCCCTTCAGCAGCGCAATCGCGGACTGCAGAGTATCGCGGTCCTTGCTGGAGACGCGCACGAAATCACCCTGGATGGCGGCCTGCACCTTGAGCTTGCTGTCCTTGATTTTCTTGACGATTTCGCGGGCCTTCTCGATCTCGATGCCCTGCTGCAGGGTGATCTCCTGGCGGACGGTGGAGCCGGCGGCGGGAATGATTTCACCATAGGCCAGGCCCTTGAGCGGCACGTTGCGCTTGACCAGCTTGGACTGGAAGATATCGACCACCGCCTTCAGCTTGAATTCGTCTTTGCTGGCCAGGACGATCTTGTTATCCTTTTCCTTCAGCTCGATGCTGGAGTGGGAGTCCTTCAGGTCGAAGCGCTGGATGATCTCTTTCATCGCCTGTTGAATGGCGTTGATCACTTCCGGAATTTCTATTTTGGAAACTACGTCAAAACTGTTGTCGGGCATATTTTTATTCGGCGTCTGGTTTATTCGGGGAGCTATCCGGTTCGCGACGGCCGATATCGAGACCCAGGAAGGAACTGGACCGCAAGCGCAGGGGGTTCACCCGGCGGACGGGTTCCACGCGCTCCATCGCCGGCGGCGGGGCCGCGGGCCTGGCCGGATCGGGGGGCGCGAGCGGCGCCAGTATCATTGGCGTCGGCGCCTCGATAGCATGAGCTTCCGATTTCTTCGAATTCAGTGCCGCCAGAACGCGGGCCGTGATTTCATCCACCATCTTGAGCATGGAGGCATCGAGCGCAACCGTCACGGCCGCCCGCACCAGTTCGGAATCGATCACCGCAACGAAGGGCGCCACACTGGCTGCCCCGCCCCGGATCGCGGCTCCTTCTTCCCGCGGCTCCTGTTGGTTCGCGCGCGCCGCCACAGCGGCTTCGGCCAGCGGCTTCACGGCTGCGATCAGGGCGCTGGCTTCGAACGGCTTCTTCAGCGTTGCATCGGCCTCGACGCGTTTGACGTTGGCCTCGTCGAGAGGCTCCAGCACGCCGGCGGTGAGAATCACGCGCACGTGCTTGTGGCGCGGGCTCATTTTCAGGTACTGGCAAATATCGTAGCCGGTGCGGCCCGGCATGACGGTGTCGGCCAGGACCACATCGGGGTCGACATCGTCCAGCCGGATGAGGGCGGAATCGGAGTTACTGACGGTGACGACTTCGAAGCCTTCTTCGGTGAGGATGCGCTCACCCATGCGCTGGGCGTGCGGGCTATCGTCGACCAACAGGATGCGGCTCATTGCTTCTTCTGGTCGTCCTGCTGCTTCTGTTCATCCTGCTTCTTCTTGTTGTCTTTCTTGGCCACGGCCGCCGCCGCCTTCAGCTCCTGATCTTTTTTCGCCTGCACCTTCTTCTGCTGATCCTGCGACTTCTTCATGTCCCGCTGCTGCTTGCGGATTGACTCCTGCTGCGCTTTCAATTGCTGCTTGGGAGTGCCGGTGTGGTTCTGCGGCGTGGTGATCGGGGACTCGATTCCGGGAACGGTTCCGGGAGCGGGTGTTGTGGTAGTGGCCGGCGTCGTGATAGCGCCTGCTGGAGCACCTGGCGCAGCGGTATCGGCCGGAGTGGCGCCCGCGGCCGGCGAACGCACTTCCGGGCCCGCGTCGACGGCGGAGTTGGCGCCGCCCGGCTGGGAAATGGTCACATCGTTGGTTCCGAGAGTGGGCTGGGCGGAAGCCGGCACGCTCACCGGGATGGTGGGGCGCAGGCCCTGCATGGGCGGCGATCCCGCCTTGGCGGCCTGGGTCATATCCGGCCTGCCGCCGAAAACACCCAAAGACTTGGACACCAAGCGGCGCTTGGTATGGTTCTCCTGCTCGTACTTCATGCGGGAGATTTGCACGGGATCGGCTTCGGGCACGGTGCGTTTCATAGCCACCAACTGCGCCTTGGCATCCTCGGCATGCGAGCTGAGCGGGTAATCTTTTACGATCTTCGTATAGGCGCCGGCCTGCTGGTTTTCGAATTTGTCGCCCATGCGGTGGTAGGCTTCGGCCATCTGCCAGAGCGCCTCATCGGCCCTGCTATAGAGCGGGAACTGATCGGTCAGCGCCTGGTAACGGTTGGAGGCGGCGGGGTAGCTGCCCTTTTTCAGATACAGCGTTCCGACCCTGAACTCCGCTTCGGCCAGCACTTCCTGAATGTCGCGCAGCTTCTGCTGGGCAGCGGGCGCGAACTTGCTGTTGGGGAACTGGAGGATGAGTTCCTTGCATTCGCTTTCGGCGCGCAACCCGTGCATGGGGTCGCGGTCGGCCTTCTCCATCTGCTTATAGTGGATGTCGCAGACCTTTTCCTGCGCCTCGGCGGCTTCTTCCATGGCAGGGTAAAAAAGAATGAAATCCTTGTACTCGGCCTCGGCCTGCGCCAGACCGTGCGCGCCGCCTTCGCGGAACCAGGCGTCGGCGATGGCGAGCTTGGCCTTGGCCAGATATTCGCTGGTGTCGTAGGTGTTGATCAGGTTCTGCAGCAGCAGCCTGGCGATTTCGAAGCGGCTGTGCTCGATATCGTTGACCGCCTTATCGAAGAGAACCTTGTCGGGCTGCTGGGTATCCTTCGCGATGGGGTTGTCGTACTTCTTCCTGCGAATTCCGCACGAACTCAACAGAACCGCGGCTACCGCCAGCACTGCAATAGAACGAATGACATTTTTTAACATAAATGAATTTATCACCCCCAACTAAACTTCAGCACTGCACCGCATTGGCATGGGCCGCGATTTCGCGCATTTCCCGCACCGTGGCCTCCGGGTCCGGACTGTGAAAGACAGCCGACCCTGTGACAATCCAGTCACACCCGGCGCGGACCACATCGGCCAGGTTTTCCCGATGTACGCCGCCGTCAATTTCGATAGGCAGCGCTAACTTCTTTTCGCGCCTCATCCGGTCAAGCTTGCGTACCTTGTCCAGCACGTAGGGGATGAGCTTCTGTCCCCCAAACCCTGGATTTACAGACATAAGTAGCACGTAGTCCGCCACTTCCAAAACATCCTCCAGCACGGCAACCGGAGTGCCGGGATTCAGCACCACGCCTGCCATTGCGCCTGCGTCGCGGATCAAGCCGAGCACGCCATCCAGGTGGCGGCAGGCCTCGTAATGCACGGAGACGGAATTGGCGCCGGCCCTCACGAACTCAGCCGCGTAGCGCCCGGGGTTCTCGATCATGAGGTGAACGTCCAGGTGCAGGCGGGTGGCTTTGCGAACGCATTCCACCACCGGCGGACCGATGGTGAGATTGTCGACGAAGTGGCCGTCCATGACATCCAGGTGGAGCATGGAAGCGCCGCCGCGCTCGACGCGGGAAATCTCGCGAGCCAGATGGGCGAAATCCGCCGACAGGATCTATGGAACAATTTCAATCATTTTGCGGGCTTTGTCTATTTTATCACAGCGGCGTAAAAACCGTCACCGGGGTCGCGTCCGGGGAGGCGCCGCAGGGTCTCCAAAATCAGGGGGGATGGGGCTTCGGCCATCAACCGGGCGATCACCGCTTCGTTCTCTTCCGGTTCGAGGGAACAGGTGGAGTAGACCAGCAGGCCGCCGGGCGCAAGGGCTGCGCGGGCGTTGGCCAGAAGCGCGGACTGGCGACGCGGGAGGTCATCCAGATCGGCGGGTTTGAGGCGCCATTTGATTTCA
>Ga0105856_1001330_pt1 | contig 10629 bp, 8 predicted proteins | sample OrgsoiDNA_201060_FD_89681 | JGI IMG/M metagenome (GOLD analysis project Ga0105856, IMG submission 89681) | Permafrost soil microbial communities from the Arctic, to analyse light accelerated degradation of dissolved organic matter (DOM) -... | ecosystem: Environmental > Terrestrial > Soil >...
AATCCTTCCTGCCGACGATGCGCGCGCCGCCTTTGGCGAAGCCGGCGACGATGAACACCGGCGCTCCCGCGGACCGCGCGAAGATGGCGCCGTCCACCGCGCTTGCAGCCAGGTCCACGTCGCCGGAGAGGAGCGCGGGCACGATGTCGATGCCTTTGGCAAAGACGTGCTCGGTGATGTTGAGGCCGAACTTGGGGCCGAGCTCCTTCATGTAGGAGACCGCGCCGTAGTGGGCGAACTTGAGATCGCCGAGCCGGACGTCGTCGGCTGCGCGGGCGGTCAAAGCCGGGAAAGCGAGGGCGAAGGATGCGAGCGCGGCGCGAAAAACCACTTTGCCTCCGAGTCAGCGTGGAGCGAAGTCTTCACTGCCGCCCGCTCTGGGGCGCGGAGTCTCGCACGAGACCGCTTGCAATTGCGCGGCAATCCCAGCTCTTCGCATGACATGCCGCGCAAATTCTTCGCGCGATGACCGCGCCGCGACGAAGAATTTGCGCCGCTCGCGCGAAGATCCGGTGCCCGGCGGCGGCCCGGAGGTTGCACTTTGCGGCCGCATGGTCTCGGCCCAGCTTCCGCTGCACACCCCCGCGCACGCGCAGTACGCGAGCGCCTCCCGTCTGCGGCAGGAGCCCTTCCTGCTGCTCTTTCCGCTCGGCGCCGCGCTTGCCTGGGCGGGCGTTCTGCACTGGCTGTTCTTCGCGCTCGGCGTGACGCAGGAGTACCGCAGCATCTTCCATTCGCTGGCGCAGGTGGAGGGATTTCTCGCCTGCTTCGCGAGCGGCTTTCTGCTCACCTTCGTGCCGCGCAGGACCCGCAGCCAGGCGGCCTCTTCCGTCGAGATTGCGCTCGCGGCGGCCTTGCCGCTCTTGACCGTGGCGTTTGCCTGGGCCGAGCGCTGGGCGCTTTCCCAGATCTTCTGGATCGCGCTCCTGGTGATGCTGGCGCAGTTTGCCCTGCGTCGCATCGGCCGCGCCGAAGGCACCGTTCCCCCGGCGTTCGTCTGGGTCGCAGTCGCGCTCCTTTCCGGGCTTGTGGGGTCGGTGCTTGCGGGCGTTGGCGCCGCCCGGGGCGACGAAGGGATGTGGCTTCACGACGTGGGCCGTGGCCTCGTGCTGCAAGGAGTCTTCACCGGCCTCGTACTGGGGACGGGCTCCTTCCTGCTGCCGGCGATCGCGCGCGGCCAGACGCCGCCAGATGCCCGGCGCAGCTCTCGCGATCGCGCGCTCTTCGCTGGTCATCTGCTGCTCGGAGCGGCGCTGGTCGCGAGCTTCTTCGTCGAGCAGCTCGTCTCGGTGCGGGCGGGTTTCGCGCTCCGTACCGCGGTGGTGCTCGCGGCGCTCCTGCCCACTCGCCCGTGGCGTTTGCCCACGCTCCCCGGCTTGCACCGGCGCATCGCCTGGGTGGCGCAGTGGATGCTGCCGCTCGGCTACGCATGGGTGGCTGTCGCTCCCGAACAGCGCCGCATCGGGCTGCACGTCGTGTTCATCGGCTGCTTTGCGGCGCTGGTGCTCGCCGTCTCCATCCATGTCACGCTTTCGCATTCCGAGAGGGCTGCGCAACTGAGCCGGACGACGCCGCTGCTCGTCGCGCTCTGTGCGTTGCTCGCCATCGCGCTCCTGGCGCGGCTCCTCGTCGACTTGGACCCGGCCCACCTCCTGCTCTGGATCGGCGTGGCGTCGTCGTCGTTCCTCGCCGCAAGCCTCGCCTGGGCGGCGGTGCTGCTGAGCGGCCGCAAACGCGTTTCCACAGCGAGGGGTAGCATCGTGGCCATTGCCGGGACGGTCGTCCTGGTGGGCGCCATGCACCAGGAAAACGCTACAGCCCCATAAGGCGTCGCGCGCGCCCGATAACGTCAGGTTGTCGCAGGAGGCCTTTTGTCTGAAGCGCCGGCCGCCCGATGTGCCCAGATCGCCTGCACGTCGGTCAGGAGGCCACGATGACGACTTCGTTTGGCGCGGCGGTGCTGGTCCTCGCGCTGTTGGCGATGCCGCGGCCCGCGGTCGCCTGCGTATTCCTCGACGAGCCGGGCGCGCCGCAGTCCGCGAGCCAGCAGCCGAAAGCGGAGGAGCCGCCGCCGAACGCGGTCACCAATCCTCCTCTGGACTTCGAATTGCTCGACGCCAAAAAGCCCCTGGTCCCGGTCGATGACGCAGCGATCCGTCGTCGCCGAACGCTCCTCTCCTGGCACCAAGGGGTGGGGCTGGGCATGTTCGCGGTCGCGCTCGCGAACACGGTGGTGGGGCAGCTCAACTATTCGGACCGCTTCGCCTCGGGGCCCTCGACCGGCCGCTACCAGCTGGCGCACGAGCTCACCGCCGGCGCCACGGTGGCGGCCTTCACCGCAACCGGCCTGCTCGCTCTCTTCGCGCCGACTCCCCTGCCCAAGACGGACGGCTTCGATCGCATCTCGCTGCACAAGCTGGCCACGGGAGCGGCCGCGGCTGGAATGGCCGCGGAGGTGGTCCTCGGCCTCTACACCGCCAGCCGGGAAGGCTACTTGAACCAGCCCGACTTCGCTGCCGCGCACCTGATCATCGGTTACTTCACCTTTGCCGCCATCACTCTCGGCGTCGGCACCATCGTCTTCTAACCCGGAGGTCGTCCGTTGCTCATCGCGCTCATTCTCGCTTCCGCGGCCGCCGCTCCCGGGACCTGGACGGTGGATTCCGCGCAGAGCGCCCTGCGCTACGCGGTCAACCACAAGCTGCACAAAGTCGACGCGACCTCCAAGGAAGCCGAAGGAAAAGCGGTCGTGCGCCCCGACGGCACCTTGATGGTGGAGGTCCGGGCGCCGGTGGCGAGCTTAAAGTCGGGCGACTGCAACCGCGACGAGCACATGCTGGAGGTGATGAACGTGTGCGCTCATCCCTTCGTCGTCTTCAAGGGCCTTGGCCATCTTGCGCACGGCGACGCGCAATTGCAGCTTCAAGGGCAGATCGAGCTTCATGGCGTGAAGGCTCCTGCGCCGGTCTCGCTCTCGTTGGAGGCGCAGCCCGACGGCTCGCTGCGCGTCAAAGGCAGCTTCGACGTCAGCCTCGACGCGCACGGGATCGAGCGGCCGTCGCTCTTGTTCGCGAAGGTCGATGACGCCTGCCGCATCGAGGTGGACCTGTTGCTGCGCGGACCCAAATGAGGTGTCTGCTGCTGGCAGCGGCGCTGTGCGCCTGCGTTCCGGACAACGGACCGCTGATGCGGCCCGGCGAGGACTGCCTCGCCTGCCACGGCGGCGACGGAACCGTCCTCGCTGAGCGCACGCGGCACGCGGGTGCCTGGAGCGCCGCCGGCACCGTCTTCGACGCCTCCGACACAGCGATGGGCGTGGAAGGCGTGCAGGTGCAGATCACCGATGCGAAAGGTTTCGCTTTCGCCTTGCGGACGAACCTCGCGGGCAATTTCTACACCGCCGAAAGCATCCAACCGCCCCTGGGGGCATGCCTTTCCCGTGGCGGTGTGACGGTCTGTCAGCAAAGCCAGCAGAGCGGCGCCTGCAACTCCTGCCATGCGGCAGGCGGGTCGCAGCCGCCGCTCACCGCGCCGTAGGCATTCGCGCGGCGAGCTTCGTGTCCAGCTCGAGGACCTGCTTCTCGGCGAAGCCGCTGTAGCGGCCGTCGAGGGAGTAGATCAGGGAGCGTGCGCGGTCGCGGTCGCCGCGGGCGATCGCCGCATCGGCCTCGGCAACCTTCGCGGCCAGGTCGCGCTGCAGGCCTGCATTGCACTCCGCGAGCTTGCGCTCGTCGATGGAGCCGGGGGACCCCGGCCGGTCCAGCAGGTCGAGCGCGCGGCCGAAGCTGCCGGCGTCGAGCGGCTCGTGACCTACTTTGGCAACGGTCATGACCTCCTCGTTGAAGACGCACCAGCTGCGCATCGAGTTGCGGCTCGTCAGGTCCTCGTTGATGTGCTCCTCATCCTTCTCGCCGGTCACGTAGACGAGCCGCGTGTGCTGGAATTGCGCGAACAGCTCCGCGGGCGGCAGACGAAACTCGGACTCGTTGCCAATCGGGTTGCTGCCCGCGTTGAGCAGGGCACCGCGAAACACGTCGGGATAGGCGAGCGCGAGCGCCTCCGCCGTGCGCGAGCCTCCCGAGAGGCCCCCGACATAGGTGCGCTTCGGATCGACGTGATACCGCGCGCGGACGTTTTCATAAGCGAGCAGGGCGAGCGGCATGCGCCGGTCGTAGAGCCTGGTCTCGTTGCCGGAGGCGCCCGCGACGACGAAGATGAGGTCGCGAAGGTCCAGCGCCAGCCGCCAGGTCTTGGGCGTGCCGCGCTCTTCCCAAGGCGCTACGAAGACCAGCAGGCCATAGCCTTCCTTCGGCGGCGTTCGACCCGGAACGTAGATGCTGAACTTCTCCTTCGCGAGGTCTATCGGCTGCTCGCGCAGCGCCGTCTTGTTCGTCGCCATCGCCTCCTCGCCGCGGCGGACGGTGAGTGGCGTCAACACCCGGCGCGCCAACTCTGCGTTGCTCGAGAGCGGCGTGTAGCGTTCGAAGACCAGGTCGCTGTGCTCGCTGCCGGGAACCCGCGGCAACTGGGCGCAGGCGAGGAGCAAGAGCAGCAGTGCGGAGCGTCGATTCATGGCGGCCTGCCTCCGGGGCGGACGATACCCCGCTTGAAAAGCGTCTAACGCACGCTCTATCCCGGCGGTCTGGCTCGATTCCCGCATCCCGCTGGTGGAGGGCCCGTCCGGACGAAACGCGACGCAGACGATTCGTTTTGCCCGGTGGCGGCCCGCAAGAAGTGCGCCTCTCGAGTGCGCCCCGAAGAGAGGACGAACCGATGACTCTGGGCAGACAGCAGTGGCTGAAGATGGGCGCCGGCACCGGCGCGGCCCTCGCGCTGGTCGAGCTTGGCCTCAGCGCCAGCGAGGTCAAGGCCGCGACGCGAGCGATGAAGCTCACGGGCGCCAAGGAGTACACGACCGCCTGCAACTTCTGCTCGTGCGGCTGCGGCATGGTCGGCCACGTCCAGGAAGGCAAGCTGGTCAGCCTGGAAGGCGACCCAGGCCACGCCATCAACCAGGGCTCGCTCTGCACCAAGGGCTCGGCCATGCGCGCTACCCACGAGTCGCCCCGCCGCGTGAAGGTGCCGATGTACCGCGCGCCCGGCTCCGACCATTGGCAGGAGCTCAGCTGGAGCGATGCGCTAGGCAAGGTCGCGAGCAAGATCAAGCAGACCCGCGACGAGAACTGGATCGCCACCCAGAAGGACGGTGACACCGAGTACCCGGTGAACCGCACCGACGCCATCGGCTTCCTGGGCGGCGCGCAGAACACCAACGAGGAGTGCTACCTCATCAACAAGATGGGCCGGCTCTTCGGCACCAGCTACGTCGAACATCAAGCCAGACTTTGACACAGCCCCACCGTCCCCGGTCTGGGGGCATCGTTCGGCCGCGGCGCGATGACGAACCACTGGGCGGACCTGCAGCACGCCAAGGTCTTCCTCGTCGAGGGCAGCAACGTCGCAGAGAACCACGTGATGGCGCTGAAGTGGATGAATAAGGCGCGCGACGCAGGCGCAATCGTCATCCACGTCGATCCGCGCTTCAACCGCACCTCTTCGATGGCCGACATCTACGCGCGCATCCGGCCCGGCGCCGACATCGCCTTCCTCTCGGCGGTGATCAACCACGTGCTCGTCGACAAGCTCTATGACGAGGAGTACGTGAAGCTGCACACCAACGCGCTCTACACCATCGGCGACGAGTTCGGCTTCAGCGACGGCCTCTTCTCCGGCTTCCACCAGGACAAGCACAAGTACGACCAGACCTCCTGGGGCTATGACCTGGAAGAGAAGACCCACAAGCCGCGGAAGGCGGACAGCCTCGACGATCCTCGCTGCGCCTTCGGCAAGCTGAAGGAGCACTTCGCGCGCTACACGCCGGAGCTGGCCGAGCAGATTTCGGGCATTCCTGCGGCGCAGATACGGCTCATCGCCGAGACCATGGCGAAGAACAAGCCCGCCACCATCATGTACGCACTCGGCATGACCCAGCACACGGTCGCCGTGCAGAACATCCGCTGCTACGGCATCTTGCAAATGCTGCTCGGCAACATCGGCAAGCTGGGCGGCGGCGTCAATGCGTTGCGCGGCGAGCCGAACGTGCAGGGCGCCTGCGATATGTCGGTGCTGAACAACTATATGTTTGGATATATCAACTATCCGAACCACGACCAGCCCACCCTCGCGAGCTGGACCCGCGAGAACGGCACCTTCCGCGCCAAGATGGTGGTCAACGGGCTCAAGGCCTGGTTCGGCGACAACGCCAAGAAGGAGAACGACTTCGCCTTTGGCCTCTTGCCCAAGAAGGATGCCGGCAAGGACTACTCCATCTTCGGCATGTTCGAGAGTGCGCTCGCGGGCAAGATGAAGATGCTCTGGACCATCGGACAGAATCCGATGGTCACCAATCCCAACCTGAGCATCGTCCAGGACGCGCTGGCAAAGCTCGACATGCTGGTGGTGCAGGAGCTGTGGGAGACCGAAACCGCGGCCTTCTGGCAGCGGCCCGGCGCCGACGCGAAGTCGATCAAGACCGAGGTGCTGATCCTGCCGGCCGCCTACTTCATGGAGAAGGAGGGCACCATCAGCGGCTCGGGCCGCATGGTGCAGTGGCGTTACGCAGGCGTTGCGCCGCCGGGTCAAGCCAAGGCCGACTTCGAGATCATCGACACCGTCTTCAAGCGGGTGCGCGATCTCTACGCTTACTCGACCGAGGCCAAGGATGCGGCCATCGTCCAGGCTTCATGGAAGTATGCCAATGCCGAAGAAGTGCTGAAGGAGATCAACGGCACCAACTTCAAGACCGGCGAGCTGGTGACGAAGATCGGCGAGCTGGAGGCCGACGGCTCGACCTCTTCGGGATGCTGGCTCTACGCGGGCGTCTTCGCCGGCGGCAAGAACCTCTCCAAGCGCCGCGACATGAAGGACCCGAGCGGGCTCGGCATGTATCCGGGCTTCGCCTGGACCTGGCCGGGCAACATGAAGATTCTCTACAACCGCGCTTCCTGCGACGCCAACGGGAAGCCCTGGCCAGGAACCAAGCCATTGGTGTGGTGGGACGAGACCGAGAAGAAGTGGAAGGGCCACGACACGCCCGACGTGCCGGTCCCCACCGACGGTCCGGACACGCCCAACGTTCAGCGCGCCTTCCGCATGAACGCCGAGGGCGTGGGCCGGCTCTTCGCGGCGGTCTACAAAGACCCGGGCGCCAGCGCCAGGGATCTGCCGCGCGACGCTTCCTACACGCCCAAGGACGGCCCGCTGCCGGAGATGTACGAGCCGGTGGAGAGCCCCACTGGCAACGTGCTGCACCCGTTGGTCTCGGTGAATCCTTGCGTGAAGTACCCGCGCATCAAAGGCCGGCAGCCCATCGGGTCGACGAAAGACTTTCCCTACGTGCTGATGACCTCGAGTATCGCCGAGCACTGGTGCGCCGGCTCGACCACCCGCAACCTGCCCTGGCTCAACGAGCTGGTTCCCGAGCCTACGGTGGAGCTCCCGGAGAAACTGGCCAGGGAGCTCAGAATCGATACCGGCGATCAGGTCAAGGTCTCCAGCGCCCGCGGCGAGATCACCGTCAAGGCGGTAGTCACGAAGCGCATGCAGTCGCTGCGGATCAACGGCAAGGAAGTCGCCACCGTGTGGATGCCCTACAACTGGGGCTTCAAGGGATTGTCGACCGGGCCCTCTACCAACTACCTGACCATCGACGCCGTCGATCCCGGAGCCGGGACGCAGGAAAGCAAGGCCTGTCTCGTCAACGTCCGAAAGGTTGCGGCGCAGGCCTGACGGCCTCGCGCTCAAGGATACCGCCATGGAAAAAGGCTATCTCATCGACATCAGCAACTGCGTCGGGTGCCGCGCCTGCCAGACGGCGTGCAAGCAGTGGAAGGATCTGCCGGGCGAGCAGACCTCGTTCAACGCCACCACCGGCAACCTGCAAAACCCGACCACGCTCTCGTCCAAGACGCTGACCGTGGTTCAGTTCCACGAGCTCGAGGACGACGCCGCGCCGGGCGGGCTGCGCTATCTCTTCGCCAAGCGCCAGTGCATGCACTGCCAGGAGCCGGCCTGCGCCTCGGCGTGTCCGGTCACCGCCATCCACAAGACGGCGGAAGGCGCGGTGGTGTACGACGCGTCCAAGTGCATCGGCTGCCGCTACTGCATGTGGGCTTGCCCCTGGGGCGTGCCGACGGCGGAGTGGGACTCGCTCGCGCCGAAGATCTCCAAGTGCGACATGTGCCACGAGCGCTTCGCCTTTGCTCCTCCGCTGGAGTTCAATGGCCAGATTCTCGCATCCGCCGACGCCGCGGACCTGGCGGCCATGAGCTCGCTGCCGGCCTGCGTGAAGTCGTGCCCTGCCGGAGCACTCGAATTTGGCGAGCGCGAGACGCTCTTGAAGAAGGCGAAGGAGCGCATCCGCGCCCACCCCGGCAGGTACGTCACGCACATCTACGGCGAGCACGAGGCGGGCGGCACCAACGTGCTGTACCTGTCGCCGGTGCCGTTCGAGAAGCTCGGTTTCCCCAAGGTGGGCAAGGAGCCGTACCCGAAGTACAGCAAGCTGGCCTTGGGCGCGGTCCCGCCGGCGGTGGTCGGTCTGGGCGCGCTGCTCGGCACCGCTCACGCCTTCTTCAAGCGCAAGCAGGAGGTGGCAAACGCGGAAGCCCGCGTGAAGCCGGCTGCCGTGCCGCAGGAGCGGATGATCCTGACGGTGCAGGAGCATCATCCGCGCTTCGAGCGCTTGCAGAAGAAGCTGTGGACCCCTGTCAACCTCGTGCTCGCGGTGTTGATGGGGTTCGGCGCCGTCTCGTTTCTCGCTCGCTTCGCGCTCGGGCTCGGCAAGGCGACGAACCTCTCCGATACCTATGCCTGGGGCCTCTGGATCGTCTTCGACCTGGTCTGGATCGCGGCCGCCGCAGGCGCGTTCGCGACTGCCGGCATCATCTACGTGTTCCAGCGCAAGGACCTGTACTCCATCGGCCGCTCGGCGGTGTTGATGGGTCTGCTGAGCTACTCGTTCGTCTTGGTCACGTTGGTGGGCGATCTGGGCCAGCCATGGCACTTCTACCAACTCGGGCTGAATGCGCCGGAGCACTCGGCGATGTACGAAGTCTCCTGGTGCGTCGGCCTCTATGTCACCGTTCTCTTGCTCGAGTTCCTGCCGGTGCCCTTCGAACGCCTGGGGTTGGCGCGAGCCGCGGAGATCTGGCGCAAGTACGCCCCGATCTACGTGGTGGGCGCGGTATCGCTCTTCGTCTGGATGCTCTCGCGCAAGCTGCTCTGGACGGGCCTCGCCTTCGCCGTCTTCGGCCTCTTGGCCTGGACCTTCCGCACGCCCAAGGGCAAGAAGCCAGAGCCGATCTTGCTGGCCATCGCCGCGGTGACCTTCTCCACCATGCACCAGAGCTCGCTCGGATCCTTGATGCTGCTGATGCCCGACAAGCTCAATCATCTCTGGTGGACGCCGGTCATTCCCGCGCTCTTCTTCCTCTCCTCCATCTCCGCCGGCCTGGGCCTCGTGCTGCTGCTCGAGATGTGCATCGCGAAGGCGTTGAACCGCCCGCTGCGCATCCAGCAGCTCGCCTCCTTGGGACAGATCATCTTCTGGGCGCTCCTCGTCTATCTGGCGGCCCGAATCACCGATGTAACCGTGCGAGGCGAGCTCTCGGGCCTGTCGGCCAATCCGAAGCGCGCGCTCTTTCTCGTCGAGATGTTGCCCTTTGGCGCCGTGCCGCTGGTGCTCTTCTCGCGCAAGGCGCTGCGCGAGAAGCCCTGGCTCTTGGGGCTGGCTGCCTTTCTCACCACGGGCGGGATCCTCCTGAACCGCATGAACGTCGTCTTCTTCGCGATGACGCTCAAGGGGCCGATGCCGCAGATCGCGGCCTCGACCTATACGCCGAGCGTCTGCGAGTGGGGCGTGTCGGTGGGCCTCATCGCCGCCACCATCTTCCTGTTCGGCCTTGGCGCAAGGCTCTTGCCCGTGCTGCCCGCCCCGGTGAAAGCATGACCGGACTCATCGACTCGGCCCGCAAACAGTGGCTCCTTGCTCACCCCTTTCTCGCGCCGGTCGCACGGTTCGACGAGGCTGTCTCCTGCGCGCTCGCCGCCGTCGCGCCGATACCGGCCGCACCGGTCCTGGCCCAGCCGGATTGGGAAGCCTATCTCACGGACTTCCAATCCGGCGTGCCGCTCTTGCGCAGCGAAGCGGCCGGGCTGGACGCAGCGCCCGCCGTCGCCGCGCAGCTCGAGAGCCTCGTCTCCCAACTCGCGGCCCTCGAGCACCTGCCGGAGAAGATACGCCTGGGCTGCCGAGCCTTGAACGAAGGCTTTCGCGCCGATCGATCGCGGGCCTTGCAGGCCGCTCGCTGGGTGCTCTCGGGCGGAGACGAAGGGCCGTTGCCGGACCATCCCGGCCTCTTGCGATTCCTCGGCTGGAGCGCCGCGATTCCCGTCCTCGAGCCGGTGCTCACCGCCTTTGCCGAGCGGCGCGACGAAGGACGGTGGGGCCACGGCCACTGCCCTGCCTGCGGTGCGATTCCGGTCATGGGCTGGCTCGTGCCCGGCGACGGCGTGCGCGAACGGCAGCTCGCCTGCGGCTGCTGCGGTACGCGCTGGAGCTTCCAACGC
>Ga0105856_1001335_pt1 | contig 10601 bp, 8 predicted proteins | sample OrgsoiDNA_201060_FD_89681 | JGI IMG/M metagenome (GOLD analysis project Ga0105856, IMG submission 89681) | Permafrost soil microbial communities from the Arctic, to analyse light accelerated degradation of dissolved organic matter (DOM) -... | ecosystem: Environmental > Terrestrial > Soil >...
AGTCAAGGCCAAACCTTGGGCTGCCGCCCAAACCGAGTCAAGGCCAAACCTTGGGCTGCCGCCCAAACCGAGTCAAGGCCAAACCTTGGGCTGCCGCCCAAACCGAGTCAAGGCCAAACCTTGGGCTGCCGCCCAAACCGGCCTAAAGAGGCGCCTATCGCCGCGCCTCTTTAGAATCTCCGGCTCTTTAACTGCGCGCTTCGCTGAATCGGGATGGCCCTGTTCCAGTTGCCACGGTGATAGCCGCAAAATGTCAGCCCTGACGGGCTGCCCGGCTGCGGGTTTGAGCCAACGGTAAAGACGTTGTCTCGCCACCAACTTGCCGGTGACATTTTTGAATGCGGCCGAAGCTTCTTTAAATTCAAAATCAAAATCTGCATGGTGTTTGTCTTTAAAAATGCCGAGGCCGCGTTCAAAACGACGTCGAGGGAGAGGCGCAAAACCGCGTGGGGTTTTACGCGGGTTGAAGCCCGAACTGAGAGAACCGCGCAGCGGCGGAGTTTGCGGCTGTAGCAGCGGCGACTGAAACACGGCCATTGTGACCCGCGAAGCTGCCGGTGCCTCATGAAAAAGCCCGGGGGTCCAGGGGGCGGCGGCGACTGGCGCCCCCTGGTCGGTGTGGGCCGACGCCCACGCCCTTGAATTTGAATTTGAATTTGAATTTGAATTTAAAAAGCGTGTTCGGGCCGCAGCCCTACTTCTTCAGCACCGAATCCTTCTGCAACAGCGAAAGAATAAACGCCAGCACCATGACTCCCGCGGCAATCTGGTAAACCGAGTGCAGGGCTGTGCCAAACGCCTGCAGATAATCATCCCGAATGGCCGGGGGTAATTGCTGAACGGCATGGGCGCCGAGCGAACGGGGAAGCACAGTGCCTTCGGGGATCCGCGCCTGAAGCTGATTGCGTAAAACGTGGGTGAAAATCGCACCAAACATCGCCACGCCGATTGAACCACCAATCGAACGGAACAGCGTAACGCCCGAAGTCGCCACACCCATCTGCTTCATGGACACCGAGTTTTGCACCGCCAACACCAAAATCTGCATCACCATACCCAGCCCAAAACCGAGCACGCCGATGTAGAGATACAGCAGATGCAGCGGCGTGTTGACCTTCAAAAAACCCAACAACACCATGCCGATAAAACTCAGCAGCGTACCGATAATCGGGAAAATACGGTAACGGCCGATACGGCTGATCAAGCGTCCGCTGATAATTGAACTCACCAGCAACGCGCCCATCAGCGGCAACAGCTGCATCCCCGCCTGCGATGGCGTAGACCCTTTCACTACCTGCAAATAGAGCGGCAGGAACGTCATCGACCCCATCAGCGACATACCGATAATAAAACTGATGGCGCAGCTCAGCAGGAATGTGCGGTCACGGAACAGGCTGAGGGGAATAATGGGCTCTGCGGCCAGTGTCTCTTCATAGATAAAACCGCCAAGCGTCACGATGGCGAATGCCAAAATGCACCACAACTGCGGGTCCGACCACTCATACACCGTGCCACCTTCCGTGGTGAACAGGATGATGCAGGTCAGCGCCGCCGCCAGATAACCCGCACCGAGGAAATCGATTTCATGGCGGATACGCGCACTCTGCGATTTCAGCGCCACGCCGATCACCAGCAGCGCGAAAATACCGAGCGGCAGGTTGATGTAAAAAATCCAGCGCCACGACATATGTTCCACCAGAAAACCGCCAATTAGCGGCCCGATGACGGTCGCCAGGCCAAACACGCCGCCAAACAGTCCCTGATATTTCCCGCGTTCTGACGGAGGAATGACATCGCCGACTGCGGCCATGCTCACCACCATCAGCCCGCCGCCGCCCAGCCCTTGTAAGGCGCGCATCAGGATCAGCTGTGTCATGTTCTGTGCCAGCCCGCACAATACGGAGCCGAGCAGGAAGACCACGATCGCCGTTTGCAGCACGATTTTACGGCCCAGCAGGTCACCGAACTTGCCGTACAGCGGCACCACAATGGTTGAAGCCAGCAGATAAGAGGTCACCACCCACGAAAGCTGATCCAGTCCGCCGAGCTCGCTGACGATGGTCGGCAGCGCCGTAGAAACAATGGTCTGGTCGAGCGCGGCCAGCAGCATGACCAGCATCAGCGCCGAGAACAGCAGCTTTATTGAAGGCTTCTGTTCCGTTATCTCGCTCTGTGCTGTATTCATAGTCGTCATGAATTGCATCCTGACTTGTAATTAATTAACTGTATAATTAATATTGCAGCATCACTTTCATTCGGTCAATGGATCAGCCCGCTTATGACAGACAGAAAAATCTCAGAAAAGAAAGAATCAGCACAAAAGGTTCAAAGCGGAGCTGAGACGCCAGCACGTCGTCCGGGTCGCCCGAGCGGGGTTAAAAAAGGCGCGGATAAGCGGGAACTCCTGCTGGATGCCGCCCTGAAGCTGTTTGCTCAGTCCGGCATCGGCGAAACGCCGCTGAGTGCCGTCGCAAAAGAAGCCGGTGTGACCACCGCCATGCTGCATTACTATTTCAATACCCGCGAAAAGCTGCTGGACGTGCTGATTGAGGAACGTTTTCAGCCGGTTCGCGCCGGTTTTACCGATATTTTCGATACCCATGCCGACGATCCGCTGATGGCTATCACGTCAATGGCCCAGTGCATGATTGATGCGGCAGTAAAATACCCCTGGGTGGCCCCGCTGTGGGTGAGCGAAGTGATCAGCGAAAGCGGAATGCTGAAAAAAAGGATGGAAGCCCGCAACGGCGATGCGAACCGCAAAATCGTGCACGAATCCATTACCCGCTGGCAGGCCGAAGGCCGCCTGAATCCGGATCTCGATCCCGCCCTGCTGTTCATCTCCCTGTTCGGGCTGACGCTGTTCCCGCTCGCCTCCATGAAGATGCGGCAAGGGGCAACGTCGCTCATCACCCCCGACATGCTGCGTAAACATGTCGCTGTTTTGTTGTTCCACGGCGTTGCGCCGCAGAAGCCTTAGATTGAATTCTTATCTGCGCGGGGGATCTCCGCGCAACTCACTTTAATCCCTCATTTTTGTATCGGAAAATATTGCGCGGACTCTATTATCATGTAACGGAATTGTTGCAGTGAAATAGGGAATGATTTTAAGAATGAAGGGAATGCCGCCACTGATCCTCGCTCTGCTTACCAGTTCGTTAGTGCTTACTATTGGACGTGGTGTCACGCTGCCGTTTATCACGATTTACCTGACTGAGCATTACCATCTGTTGCCGAAAAGTGTCGGCATCATTCTCGGTGCGAGCCTGGCGATCGGCATTCTGAGCAGCCTTTACGGCGGCTATCTGGTGGATAAATTCAGTCACCGCACGCTCATCACGGTATCGATCAGCGCATTTGGTCTGAGCTTTTTACTGCTGCCAGTACTGCCCAATGTTACTGGCGTATTACTGACACTGGCATTACTTAATTCGTCTTACGCCTTGCTCAGCATTACGCTCAAAGCCTGTATTGCCAGCTGGTTACCCATTGAGAAACGCATCAAAGCTTTTTCAATGAACTACACGCTGGTCAACGTCGGCTGGGCAGTAGGGTCATCGCTTGGCGTATGGCTGGCAGGGTTCAGCCCGATATTGCCGTTCGTGATATCCGGCATGCTGGCGCTGGGTACGGTAATTTCACTGGTCTGGGGGCTGCGCAACATCCCACCTAAACCGCCGCAAACGGGCCAGGAACAAAAACCGCTGCCAAAACTTAACCTGCGCCAGACGCTGAGCATTCTGGCCCATGACCGCCGCCTGATCTATTTCACTCTGGGCAGTACGCTGGGGTCAGTGGTGTTTGGTCAATTCACCGGGTATCTGTCGCAGTACCTGATTCTGGTCTCGAACGCGGCCTTCGCGTACAAAATTATCGGCGCAGTGATGATCACCAATGCGGTGATCGTTATTGCCTTCCAGTACTTACTCAGCAGCCGGATGAAACAAAGTACCCTGCTCAAATGGCTCATTCTCGGCACCCTGTTCTTTATCGCCGGACTTCTCGGCTTTATGACCGCCGGACAATCCGTGCTGTTCTGGATGATCGCGATGGCGATTTTCACTTTTGGCGAGCTGATCGTCATTCCGGTGGAATATATGTTTATCGATTTTATCGCCCCGGAAAACATGAAGGGCAGCTATTACGGTATGCAGAATCTGAGCAACCTCGGCGGTGCCATCAACCCGGTGCTGTGCGGTTTTCTGCTCAGTTACGCCGCTCCGCAGGTGATGTTTATCGCGCTGATCGCCGCCGCCGTGGGTGGGCTGGCATTCTTCTGGCTTGGGCACAGGCTGGCGACGCAGATGGCGGTTAAAGTATAGCGAGCGCCTGTTCCCTGAGGCGGGCCATCAGATCAATGTAAGGACGCGGGCCGAAGCTTATCCGGCTGACGCCCAGTTCACTAAGTTGCGCGACCGGAGGTGTCAGGTCGCTGACCATGATATTGACCGGCAATGCTGAGAACTCGCACAGTTCAGCGATAAGTGCAGGGTCGCTTAAACCGGGAACAAAAAAGCCACTGGCTCCCGCATCCTGATAGGCTAACAGACGTTCTTTCGCTTCAGCCATTAACTGCGGGTGCTCTGCCGGATCAGGCGCTCGCAGAAATACGTCTGTTCTGGCATTGATAAACAAAGCAATTTCATGAGCCTCTGCGACTTGCCGTAATGCGCTCAATAGCTGGCACTGTTCCGCGATGCCGTTTAACGCCGATAAGCCCATCAGTTGGTCCTCAACGTTAATCCCCGCCACGCCCGCCTGTAAAAGCGCCGCCAGATTATCGCGTTTATTCGCGCCATAACCGGTTTCGAAATCTACGGTAAGCGGCTGACTGACCGTGGAAGCGATTCTCTGCACCGTATGCAAAAGGACTGAAAAGGGCATTCCTTCACCATCCTGATAACCCTGCGCCGCCGCACAGGACCAGCTTCCGGTGGCAATCGCGGTGGCTCCTGCCTGCGCTACGGTTTGCGCACTTCCGGCATCCCAGATGTTGTACAACATCACCGGGCTATATTTTTTATGCTGCTGTGTGAAATCCAATGCCTGACTTTGCTGACTCATCTCTTGCTCCTAATGTCACTGGCTCAGCGCCATTCTTCTTTCATGTTCAATCAACCAGCGTTTGCGCCACAACCCGCCACCGTAACCCGTGAGCGAACCGTCTGCGCCAATCACGCGGTGGCAAGGAATAAGAATCGAAATCTGGTTAGCACCGTTGGCACGGGCCACCGCCCGGGAAGCCGACGCCTGGCCGATATCTGCCGCCAGCGCGGAGTAGCTTCGCAGTTCACCCAACGGAATGGCCCTCAGCGCATCCCAGACTTTACGGGTAAATACGGAGCCAAATTCGGCCAATGGCGTATAGAATGCAGGTGAGTGTCCGGTGAAATAAGCCGCGAGCTCACGTTCAACCTGATCGAGCGGTGCACTCCGACCGAAAATATTTCAGAAGACGTGAGTAGTTTTAGCCGCTCGATTTCATTTGGCAGTGCAGGCCTGTCGATGAACTCAAGCAAATACAGGGCGTCACGGCTGGCTACCGCCAGCATCGAACCAATCGGTGTATCCAGCCAGTCGGCTTTCAGAAATTGGTGCTTTCTCGCCTGAGTAGGACTGAGTCCAATTTGACGACTGATGGCCGCACGAAATCCACTGCCGGATTCGTAACTGGCATCCAGTTGCGCTTCGATCACCTGAGTACCATCAGTCAGTGCATCAATGCCTTTCCCCATCCGGCGTAAGCGCGCCATCTCCAGAAAGGTGATGCCAAACTGACGTTTGAACGCCCGGCGAACTGTTGAAGGATCGACATCCATCGCCTGCACATCACCTTCACTCCACTTCCTGTCAGGCTCAGCTTCCAGCGCAGCGAGCAGTTTCAGTACCAGCAGGTCCGTTTCACCGCCCTGCATCAGTGGCCGGCAGCGCTTACAAGGGCGATAACCCGCTTCCATCGCGCTTACCATCGACGAATAAAATACCGAGTTCTCGCGTTTAGGTTTTCGCGCAGGGCACGTCAGGCGGCAAAAAATACCTGTGCTTTTCACCCCCACAAACGCAAAACCGTCATAGGCCGGATCACGAGCAATCAGCGCAGCATAGAGAATATCGTCGTCGGGCAAATCAAATAGCATGATTCAACTCACAGGCTGGATAGGTGACAAAAAGCATAGGGGATTTTCAGAAAGGGATGCGACGTTTTTCGGGCGTCTATTTTTGATAGTAGAAAGGAAATGGAAAACGGAGAGAAAACAGCGCCCGGCACTCAACCGGGCGCGTTGTATTTACGCTTACAGTGACTCTTCCAGACCCCGGTTCTTCAGCATCGGTTCTATCGACGGTGCTTTACCGCGCCAGGTTTCATACAGCTTTTCGAGGTCTTCGCTGTTGCCGCGTGACAGGATTTGGTCACGGAATTTCTGCCCGTTTTCACGGGTCAATCCGCCCTGCTCTTCGATGCCGGCAAAGGCATCGTCAGCCAGCATTTCAGTCCACAGGTAGGCATAATAACCAGCGGCATAACCGTTACCCCAGATGTGCTGGAAGTAGCTGGAACGGTAACGCGGCGGTACATAAGAAAGGTCAATATGGTCTTTTTTCAGCGACGCCGCTTCGAATTTGTCCACGTCCTGCTCAGGCTCGCTGGCGCTCAGACTGTGCCAGTGCATATCGAGCAAAGCCGCCGCCAGCAGTTCGGTCATCTCATAACCCTTATTGAATTTGCTGGCCTTTTCGATTTTGTCCTGCAACGCCTGCGGCATCACTTCGCCGGTCTGGTAATGCTTCGCGAAGTGAGTAAACACTTTCGGATCGCTGGCCCAGTGTTCGTTGAACTGCGACGGGAATTCAACAAAATCGCGCGGCGTGGCGGTGCCGGACAGGCTCGGATACTGCTGGTCGGCGAACAGCCCGTGCAGCGTATGGCCGAACTCGTGGAACAGAGTGATCACATCATCCCACGACAGCAGCGCAGGCTGACCCGCAGCCGGTTTCTGGAAGTTGGCAACGTTGTAAATCACCGGTTTGGTGCCGAGTAATCTGGACTGATCAACGTAGTTGCTCATCCACGCGCCGCCGCCTTTGTTATCACGCTGGAAGTAGTCGGCGTAGAACAGCGCCATCGATTTGCCATCTTTGTCGAACACTTCAAAGACCCGCACGTCCGGGTTATAGACCGGCAGGTCGTGGCGCTCTTTGAAAGTTACGCCATACAGCAGGTTAGCGGCGTAAAACACGCCGTTTTCCAGCACATTGTTCAGCTCGAAGTAAGGTTTGATCTGCGCGTCGTCCAGATCATATTTAGCTTTGCGCACCTGCTCGGAATAGTGCTGCCAGTCCCAGGCTTCCAGTTTGAAGCCGCCGTTCTGTTTTTCGATTAACGCCTGAATGTCTCCCGCCTCACGCTGCGCCCGGCCCGTCGCGGCCGGAACGATTTTGTGCATGAAGTCCAGCGCCGCCTGTGGCGTTTTCGCCATCTGATCCTGCAATTTCCATGCGGCATACGACGGGAAACCGAGGATTTTAGCCTGCTCGGCGCGTACTTTCGCCAGTTTGGAAATCAGCTGGCGGGTGTCGTTGGCATCACCGCGTTCAGCGCGGTTGATCGAGGCATCGTACAGGGCTTTGCGCGTCTCGCGATCTTCCAGCGGCTGCAACAATGGCTGCTGTGTAGTGTTTTGCAGTACCAGCAGCCAGGCGTTATCCAGCTTGCGATCTTTGGCGGCCTGTGCGGCAGCGTTAAGTTCGGCCTCGCTCAGACCGGCCAGCTGTTTCTGGTCTTTAAGCGTCAGCCCGCCCGCTTTGGTGGCCGCCAGCAGTTTATTGGTGAACTGGGTGCTGAGCGTGGCGGCCTGCTGGTTCAGCGCCTTGAGTTTCTCTTTATCAGCATCAGAAAGATTCGCGCCCGCCAGTTCAAACTCTTTGTAGGTCACTTCAATCAGCCGCTGGGACTCCGGGTCCAGTTTCAGTGTATTACGCTGGTCATAAACCGCTTTAAGACGCGCAAACAGTTTGCTGTTCAGGTAAATACTGTCACTCATCGCTGCCAGTTTCGGCGACGTTTCTTCATCAATTTTTTGCAGGCCATCAGAAGTATTCGCGCCGGTCATCGCGCCAAACACATTCATGACGCGGGTCAGCAAGGTGCCGGATTTTTCCAGCGCCACGTACGTATTTTCAAAGGTAGGCGGTGATGTGTCGTTGGCGATGTGGTCCACCTCCGCCAGCTTCTGCTTAATCCCTTCGGCAATCGCCGGGGCATAATCGCTTTCCTGATAGAGATTGAACTGCGGCGCCTGATACTCAAGCGGGCTGCGTTCGAAGAACGGATTAACGTGTTTTGCCGGACTGTTCATGACATTTTCCTGCGAAGGGGCCGCCGCGGGTGCAGTCTCTGCTGCTACCGCGTGCTGGCCGCATGCCAGAGTAATGGCCAGAAAGAGGTTTGAAAAACGCATCGATAATCTCCTTTGCTATAAATTCCAGTAAGGCCCTGATCATAGTAACAGGTTGGGAAATCAGCAAAATCATGGCGGCATTAATGTGATTTCTGCTAGTCTTGCCGCATAAACACTGTGCATTTTTACAGGCCTAATCATGATTAAAAATCAGATATTTACCGATCAGCGCTTCAGCCAGCAGAACACGCTGGCGGGCGAAATATTCCATGATTGCCATTTTCTGCGCTGTCATTTCGACAGCACCGACCTGTCAGAAACGGCGTTCGTTAACTGCATTTTTTATGACGATGAATCGCAAAAAGGCTGCTCTTTCCAGCATGCACAGCTTAAAGATGCCAGCTTCAAAAACTGCGATCTCACCATGGCGGATTTTAAAAACGTTCAGGCGCTGGGTCTGGAGATGCGCGAATGTAAGGCCACCGGCGCGGATTTTGCCGGTGCCAATTTTATGAATATGATCACCGCCCGCACCTGGTTTTGCAGCGCCTTCCTGACCAAAAATAATTTCAGCTACGCCAACTTCAGTAAAGTGATTCTGGAAAAATGCGAGCTGTGGGAGAACCGCTGGACCGGCGCCAATATGCAAGGCAGTAACCTGAGCGGCTCCGATCTCTCCGGCGGCGAATTCACTGAATTCAACTGGAACGACGTCAACGTCACCCACTGCGACCTGACTAATTCAGATCTCGGCGAACTCAACCTGCGAAAAGTGGATCTCGACGGTGTGAAAATCGACGACTGGCAACAGAGTCACTTGCTGGAGAAATTGGGCGTGATTGTTATCCCTTCAAAATAGAAGCATTCGACGTAGAGGAATGTGGAGGTAAATCTCAGGCGGAATGACTGCCATTTAGCAGCGCGGCGGCCATGCCATCAAGACGAGATTTGATTTTTTCCCAGTGTGGCATCACCTGCTTCATCAGCCGGTAAAACTGTTCGCTGTGATTGTGCTCAGCCAAATGGCAAAGCTCATGCAAAATCACGTAATCGATGCTTTCTCGCGGCGCTTTAACAAGGTGTGGATTCAACGTAATACGCCCCTGCGGCGAACAACTTCCCCACTGGGTCTGCATGGTTTGCACGCGCAGAGGTGGCCGCTCATTTACCCATAACGCCTGCCCGAGCATTTCCTCCAGTCTGCGGGCGAAGACTTCTTTGGCCCGGTCTTTGTACCATTCATTGAGCAACACGCGGATGCGTTCCGGGTTTTTCTCCCGCACGGTGATTTCCAACCTGCCGCGCAGCATTTTAACCCGCGGCTTTTCCTGCGGCTCCACCAGCACTTTCAGCATGTACTGCTTACCGAGATAGAAGTGGCTTTCACCGCTGATGTACTGCCGTGGGGTAATATGTTGCTGCTGGGTGCGAAAATCTCGCAGTTGCAGCCAGATCCACCGCCCGCGCTTTTTCACCGCGCCAAGCACTTCTTCATCAGAACTATTTTCAGGCGCAGCGACCTGTATGCGGCAATCTGGATGTACCTTAATCAGCACCTTGCTTTTTTGGCTACGTCGGGCGCTGATCTCAAAACAGATCCGCTCATCACCGTAGTGAAAACAGAGCGTTGGAGAAGTCTTACGTGGCCGAGGAACTGCAATACGTACGCTCATTTGTCTCCCGTTACACGCCTGACAAGCCGACACGGGTGATTTGCACCACGCTTTCGACAATTCTATTCACCTGATCAATACCGGCACCCACCGCCTTGCACTCATGAAACAGCCTAGTTAGCAGATTTTTGCGAATCTCGGCCTCAATATTTTGCGTATTAATAGAGTGTTCGGTCACGGCGAGATCCACCGCTTTATCAATGACAAAAGCCAGTTCCACCCATTTCTTTTCGACTTGGGAATCTGCCACCGCAAAAACCTGAGGTAGCTCTTTCTTGAACACGCCGTAATAAGCCTGAGCATGTTTATTACTGCCGAAGGCATCAGGAATGTCCTGCAACCGGCGGTTTTCAACGTCCTGCATAAACTCGGTGTAGAGCAGATATTGTTTCGATGGGTGATCGAACTGTTTTTCCGCTTCTTCGATGGTTTTCAGTAGTAGAACGGAGAATTGCTCGCGGGCGTAGGGGTCGTCATGCAACTCCTGTTCAATCATTTTGGTGACACGGGTTTTGATGATGTCGGTTTC
>Ga0105856_1001337_pt1 | contig 10571 bp, 2 predicted proteins | sample OrgsoiDNA_201060_FD_89681 | JGI IMG/M metagenome (GOLD analysis project Ga0105856, IMG submission 89681) | Permafrost soil microbial communities from the Arctic, to analyse light accelerated degradation of dissolved organic matter (DOM) -... | ecosystem: Environmental > Terrestrial > Soil >...
CACCGGATCAAAAATGGCGCGCGCAGCCCTCTCCTCATGAAGAGAGAGACCCATGTCAAAGCGGCCGGCCGGGATGTAGCGGAACCGATGGCCGCTCGGCACGTGGAGGAATGCGGGCGTGTCGGTCACGGTCCTTTCGTCATCCGGCACGAATTCGCCGCCGAAGGCCAGTGCCACTTGCTGGCGCGCGGCGTCCTTTTCAGTCTTTGTCACGGGTACCTCCAGATCTGTCCGGTCGTGGTGTTGGTATAACTAATGCGAATGTTCATCTGCTCGGCAAACGCCTGCATGGCCGACCCGCATCCACGACCTCCAGGGTCGCAAGGCGGCTTGGTGCCTCGGATCGTGACATGGTCTCCCGGTTGCACGCGGCCCCGCAACATATCAAGAATCTTCCGTTCCGTATGTGTTTGTAGCTGCTCGTTCCAGGACAACCGTCGGCCCGGTGGCTTGTCGGAGCCACTGGAGAGACGCCCTCGGGTTTCGATCCGGCCATCGGGACCGCGGAGTTCCCAGCTTGCTGTATGACCCCGCATCAGCATGGTGGTCGTTCCCATGCTTGTGCCCGCGATGGTTGCCGCAGTGGTGGTGCTGACACCTGAGACGACTGGGGCAGCAACTGCGTTGCCCCATGTCGCTCCCATGGACGTCGCCAGTGTGCCTCCCTCCAGAGCCTCCCCCATAGCCGCCATTGCGGCAGTAGTGCCGCGGCCAAGCGAGGTCCCGAGGCCAGCCCCAATTTGGGCGGCTGGCCGTGCAAGTGCTCCCCCTGCTGCTGCGCCAAGGCCCAGCCCGAGGTTGTAATTGGCTTCCTCTTCCGAAATCGGGTTATTCCGTAGATCACGCTGGCGTACCGACTGAACTGTGTTTGCCACCGTTACCGCCGTGCCGGCCACTGCCAGCGCCGTGCCCACGCCGGAGGCGGCAATGGCGGCCGATGCGCCCGGTGCGATGACCGCCAGGGCCGCGCCACCTGTTGCCACCACCGCCACGACTGCCACGGTGACGGCCAAGCCGACCGCGAGACCGCGAAAGAAGCTGCTGGTGAAGAAGCTGCGCTCCCCTGAGCCGCCGCCTCCGCCTCCGGAGGATTCCGGGTTGTCGCTCCTTGAGGTGCTATCAGTGGAACTACTTCCGCCCGATACGCCATCGGTGCCGGGATTTGAATCTGCTGTTGCACCCGGTTCGATCGTCACTTCCACCTTTGAGGTGGCCGCGCTGTCAGTCGTGATCGGTGGCGATACTGAGGAGTCCTTGGTGTTGCCAGGAAGCGGCTCAAAGCGGCCCTCCGGACTCAGTTGCCAATGCCCCCGCTCCGGGCTTCCGATCCAGCTCTGCTGCTCAGGGTTTGGATCGACGATTTGCCTTCCATGTCGTGCGGCAAATGCCTGCCGATCCGCCAAGGTGGACTCCGGTGTCAGCCGGTCTTGGGTGCTTCCTGGAAGGTATGTGACTTCCAGCCCATTAGGATCCTGGATCATGACCGGCGAGTTGCGACAATAGCGAAACAGATTAGTGCCGTCGACAAACCCCCCTGGGTCGCTGGAAGTCCAGCGACCCAGCCAGGGCGCGTAATACCGGGCACCGAAGTGATAAAGACCCGTTTCGTCGTCAAGCTCCTTGCCGGAAAAGCGCATTCGCTTGAGACTGAGATTGGCACCGGGCTTGGAGGAACGGTAGGCCGAAGTGCCGAACGGATGGTATTCCTCGTATGAAATCACGCTGCCCGCTCGATCCGTCTCAAGCACTGCCGATCCGGCGTGATTGCCGTGCTGATAACGTATGAGCGGGACATCCAAGGGGTTGTCCGGATCGTTGTTGTACTGATCCCGGGTCTTTATGTCGACCTGTGCCAGGCGCATGCCCGCATCGACGACATGCAGTGTGTATCTCTCCAGATGCGGGGCTCGATCCGAGGTGCGCTCGCGGTAGATTTCAATACAGCCTAGGTAAGTACGCTCGACCCGCAAATTTCCCCCTCTCTCGGTAATCTTGCGGATGCGCTGACCGTCGCCGTCATACACATACCAGGCCGTGCCACCGCCACCGAGGTCCACCCGGCGAAGCCGATCCATGACATCCCAGTCCATCGAAGCTAGGTGGGACATACGGGTCATGTTGCCGTAAACGTCATAGCTGTACGTGGCTGAGAACGGTCCCGCCTTGCTATCGCCCGGCATGCTGGTAGAGATTAGCCGATTGGTGCGGTCGCCTGCCGCCTCGTCATAGGCATAACGGTAGCGGCGGGTCCAACCGCCGCCGATCATCTGCTGGGGTTGATACCGGTGGCGAAATGTTTTTAGGTTACCCAGCAAGTCATATTCGTACTCTTCGGTGTATTTGCGCACCGCATTTGTGTTGTTCGCCTGGGGAAGCTGAGCGAAGCCCAGGTCCGTGTAAGTGCGCTGGGAGTCGTTACCCAAGCCTGCGAGTTCGCGGCCGGTGGCACGGATCAGTTGGTAGGCGGCATCGTACTCGTACAGGTTCTCCGACTTGACAACTGCATTGTTGAAATAGTTGACTTGCTGGGCGTCGTCGCGAATTTGGGTGAGGTTGCCCACCGGGTCATAGCAGTAATTCAAATTCTGCAGCGCATCTGCGGGCGCGCTGGTTGCGGATTTCAGCGTCAGAAGATTGGTAAGTCGGAAGGTCCGAGGATCGTAGAAAAAGCGGGTGAGCACGCCATTGCCGTAGCGCAAGAGCTGGCGCTGGCCCTTAGCATCAAAGTCTTGGTCGGCAAGAAAGTCTACCGGCGGCCCCTTCCCTCGAATGCGCGCGCTCAATGACGACAAAAAGTTCGCCTGGGAGTACGTGGGTATGATCTCTGTCCCCTCCGGTAGAATGACTTGGGTAGGCCGATTTAGGGCATCATAGCGAGAGCGGACCGTGAAAACCTCGATCGTTTCAAGGGCGGGATTGGCAGCCGCCTCTATCGCGGCGACGTCCACTTGCTCGGTAAGCATGCGCCAGTCTATAGTTTGCTTGTAATCCTTGGCCAAGACGCGCTCGACCGATTTCGGGTTGCCCTTGAAATCGACCTCGGGCACGCGTACCAGACCTGACTGGTCGTACATCAAGTACGTGGTGCCCAACAGATTCAAGGGCGCGGCATCGGCCAGCCGGTCTCCGTACACGATGTAGTTGTGTAGCACTTCGTTCCCGCCGGCCTGGCGTACAAAGGTGCCGACCGGACGATGCAGATGGTCGTAAGCACCGCGGAGTTCGAGTCCGTGTTCGTCCCAACTCCTGACCATGGCGCCAAGCACATCGTGCAGTATCCAGCGGCGGCCCTTTTCCGCGGAGCTGCCCACCACCGGGATGCCGGCCATCGCTGCCAGTCCGCTAGATACTTCACGGCCCAGCGCGTCGAAAATCCGGGTCGAGCGGCCGGTCAGATCCACCTCGGAACGCACCGCTGCAGTTTTGCCGCCGCCGAAATCCGTCAAGGCATACACTCGGCGCCCGAGGCTGTTGAAGTAGGTCACGCCCGGTGTATCTGCATGCTTGGCGGCCAGCCAGGCGGCGCGCCGTTCTGGATCATTTGCGGGTTCAGACTCGCCCGGGTCCGGGCTGCCGCGGTCAACATACCAACGGCTACGCCTCACCGAGTCGTTGGCATCGAACACTTTCTGCTGCCAGGGCGTGAACTCCACCGTGGTAAAGGTGCCGTTGGGAAAGTCCGTGCGGATGTTGCGCCCCATGGGGTCGTACGTAAGGATGGGTGTAACGCCGAGTTCGCGCAATGACGACGCGTCCTCGTAGTTATGCGTGGTGCTGAAGTAGGGCTCGTACTGCTTGACTGGCTTGCCCTTGTTGTTGACGACGGTTCGACCGCTTCCCACCCAGCGTGGATCTGCGTCGACTTCAATGGCGGTGCCGTCAGGCTGAACCTGGAGCGCCTTGCCGGGATGGGCCTGGGCCTTCGCGAGCGCCACGCCGCCACTGCCGTTGGAGTAGACGTAGCTTTCCTGCCAGCGCGGATTGACCGCCCCATGCTGCTCACGTGCGAACGAACGCGCGAAATTCGGCTGGCGATTGTGCATCCAGTTGAACAAATCGTATTCGACCCTTGTGGTCGGATCGGCAAGCGTGTCGCCTTCTCCTGAATTGGCCTTGCCCATAACGGCTGTCTTGACCACCATGCCCACTTCGTCATGCGCGACCGCGGTGCGATTGCCGTTGGGATCGGTCATCAGGACCGGGCCGAGCACGCGATAGTCGTTATGTGCGCTGCTGACGTTCCATGCCGCCTGACGCAGCTCGACCTTTTCGATAAGTAGCGAATACCTGTCATAGGTAGCGAGCGTCTCGATGCCAAATGGGTCCTTCACTCCGATTGCATGGTAGAAAGCGGCCATCGGATCTGGAGGATAGATGGCTGTGCCGGATGGGATCCACCAATTTGCGTCCCCATCGAGATGCACGTAGCCGGCCGACGCGAACTCATCGTCATTGACTTGGCCGGCGAAATAAGCGTTGGCGATGGCGGGCGTGAAGGCCAGCACATAGCTGCAGTGGCTCTGGCCCAGCGTGTCCCACTGACCCGCAGGCAATGGCTTAAGGGAGTTGTCGAGAAAAGTCGTTCGACTCCGAGACAACAGGCGCTTTTGCCTAGTCACGCCGTCGGCTATGACCTCGTAGCCGATCGCCTCGGCGTCGGCAATCCCAGTTTGTAGCTCGTCGGAGCGAAATAGCGACTTTGCGGGAACGAGTCCCGTGATTTCGTAGTCCCGCGTCTCATAAGGAACCCGCATCCGGTAAGCATCGACAGGGATCGTGTGCTCTAGGTCTGGCGTGTAATCGACTTCTGTGTACGTAACTAGCAACTGCTTCTGATCGCGCGCCACTTCTGGCGGGAGAACCGGGTCAGATTGCTGGCGCCCGTAGGCAAGCGAACATGATTTTCTTGCATTCCCGTATTCGTCCAGTTCCACCGCAACTGTGTGCACGATGCGCGGGTCTGACGAATCGCGTTCGTAATTGATGGCAACCGATTCCCCCCCCAACGCCAGAAAGACCCCATGACGCTGGCCGCCGCGGTGTTGGACGCAGCGGACTTCATAAGTCTGCTCGGTCACCGTGTAGGGATGTGTCTCGGCAGCTGAGCCGTCAAGGCTGTAAATTTCTTGGCGCACCTGCAGGCCTTTCAGTGCGCGGACGCACTCGCGCATCTCCTCGGTGTCCAATCCGCTGGCAAGCATCGGCTCGGGCAGGTGCGAAGTATGGGAATAGTATTCGCGCTGGTACCGATGGCGGAGCCGATCGTATTCGAGATAGGCACCGGTGTGGAACCAGGTGCGCGTGGTTATCGGGGGTTGATACAAATTGGCTTCAACTGCTTGGCTACCGTCAATCGCCTCGACCCCGGCCAGGTAATCGACGAAGCCCTCGGTGTCGACCTGCTCAACCATGCCGAAGCCGCGGAATTCGCGCTCATCACTGTCGAAGTAGCCGTGGTGGTAGGCGAAGCTGCGGACAAATCGTGTACCGCTGACTAGATCCTGCGTCTCGACCCGCTCGACCACATGCACGGGAAATGGCAGCCGGGTGACCCACGGCTTGCCGTCGCGCTTGTCCTGCAAATAGAACTTGGTCGATGGCGCGTAATCGATCCGGGTTTCAGCACCCAGGTTGTTGACAGTCTTGACCAGCAGATGCGGCTTGCAGCCGCCCATGAGATTCACGTAGCGCATCGGCCGCCGCGCATCGCCTGGCAATGGCGATGACCAGACCAGGCAGGCGGTGCCGTTGCCGAGCAGGTCGGTCGGCACGATGCTTACCAAGTCGTCGATGCGAGGAAACACCTTCATCGCATGCGGCCGGCTCCAACCATTGCCCGACTGGTTGAAGTACAGACGCACGCCGTCGCGGTGCAAGTAGATGATGTCAGTGGTGCCGCTTCCGTCGATGTCAGCGAGACGAATGCGCTCGTGGTCGAACTGGTCGGGGTGGTCGAACCAGGGGGCGTTGTCCATCGCCACCTTTGCGCCGAAGCGGCCGTAGCCCAGGTTGGGCCAGTAGCAGACTTCGCCGTTGCGGATGCGCGCGATGTCGGTGAGGCCGTCGCCGGACAAATCGGCGAGATAGATGGACTGCGTCTCGTCGGCGAAGACGATGCGCGGGCCTTTCTCCTCGTCGAGCGCCCGTGCAACACACCGGGCGGGGCCGAAGCCTTCTTCGGCCAGCGAGGCATGCCAGACAAAGGCGTAATCTTCGGTGATAAGCACGTCGGCATGGCCGTCACCGTCCAAGTCGACGAACTTGAGGTTGGGGTCACGCAGGTCGCGGTTCAGGCGCGAGGTGAAGGGGCGGAAGGGCTGCCAGCCCTCGGCCTCGTCATGTTTGTATAGGCCAGGCGTGGGGCCTTCCATGACGACGACGTCGGGCTGGCCGTCACCGGCGAGGTCAATGATTTCCGCCCCGCCGCTCAGGGTGAGGTTGGGCTTGAGGGCGACGGCTTCGAGCGAGGCGAATTGCGCCGTATCCGCAAGTGGACTTAGGTTGCGCTTGTAGAACCAGGCCCCGCCCCGCTCTGTGAGGATGCCCGGAATGCCTTCGCCGTGCAGATCGATCCAGCTGTATGCGCTTCCATCCAGACCGACTGGCAAGTTCTCTAGGCTCGCCCGATCAACCTCCTCGACGACCTGTTGCACGAGGGGTTCGGTGTACTCGAACTCCACTGGCGGCAGGCTGCGCCGGTTGTAGCCGCCATTGTTGCGGCGATAGCCGGTCAGAGTGACTGCCTTCAGGAAAGTGTAAACAGCGTCGTGTACGTCGGTGGGATCGACTTCGTCCGAGTAGGTGAAATCGGTAGAGCGCACGAGGCAATCGCTTTCCACACCGTTCTCACCCGGGAAGTGGTGGAACATCAGGACGCGCTGGCAGAGCCGGTAGGTGCGCACATCGAAAGTGGCGCGATGGGACGAGAACGGATCCTGGCGCGTGGGCCATGTGCCCGCGTCGTTGGGCTTTGGCGCATTGGCGTCATGCTCGCCGTAATCGAAGACGGCCTCGAACAACCAGGCGTTGTTGCCGTCAGTTGCGCCGGCATCCGGAGGTTCGGGCCAGGGAACATCCGACTTCAATACCGGGAAGTACGGCAAACGATTGCCATAACGAATGCGCTTGAGGTAGCGCTGCGCTGAACGGGACTGATTGGTGCGGTTGCACTCGTGGGCCTTAGTCAGTCTCTTGCCGGACGAACACTCGAAGACTTTCGCCGAGTCCTCTGCCTTGTAGCCATAGACGATGACGTTGCCCTTGTCGTCGTGGCTCTGGCAGATGAGCCAGGTAAAGATACGGCGTTGGTCCGCAGGATCGGCAATGCGGCTGTCGGCCGTCTTGCCATACCAGGTGGTGATGTTATCCTTGGAGATGGAGCGCCAAAACACGTCAGTCGCGTCGACGGTGTTCGTCCAGCGCTCGATGCGGGCGAAGAGGCCTTCGATCCGAGGGCGGTAACGGTCAACCTGGTAGGTCACCCCATTGACTGTTCGAGCAGGCAATTTCTCTCGCTCCCACTTGTCTCGTGCGTTCTTAACGAGCACCGGCACTAGATCTTCGGCACCGGAGAGAACAAAGACGTCGGATTCCTGGGCATCCAGGTACTGAGGCAATCCTTTCTCGGTCTTGCGCGTGATCGACGGCAGGGGCAGGATCCAGCCGAAGCCAAATGGACCATTGCCGACGCCGGAGTCGTAGCTCAGCGACAGTTGAGGCTCAAAGCCCGAACGACCGGGGCTCGTGGCAATGGGCACCGACATCGAGCCGGTGCCAGTGACCGGGCTTACAGCGAACTTCTCGCCGGTGCTGCGTATGGCGCCGCCGCCTTTGGGCAAATCAATGGAGGGCGCGTCAAAGTGATCGCGTCGGGGCTGAGTCCCATCGCCGCCGCTGAAGTCGCCCCCTGCTTTCCCCTGCTCCATCGCGCTCTCCTGTATGGAGCTTGTGAGCCACGGAACCGGTACGGAAAGTGGCCAAAAGACTCACGTACGCCTTAGACGTCTGCGACTAGGCACCTCGGAACAGACGCAGTTCCATTTATATGCAAAAGACATCCGTATTTCAACGTAGGTGATCCGCCACCCCTGTCCGTTCAAGACGTTATTTCACCGCGCGCCGCTCGACTCGATAGAGTTGACGAGAAGGGTCGTGGTGTAGGCGCGGTTCATTGAGCACGTCACGGTCGGCATGAGCTTCGGCAATCGGCCCCCTCACGCTTCGCAAAATGAGATGCCACGCCATGAGATAGCCGCATCAATAAAGGGAATGCAGCACCAATTCGAATCGGGTTGGTCGGTGCTAACCCGTCCTTTGCGTCGTCTTCCGCGGCAACTACCTGCATGCCCTAGTCTTAATTAGTTGTTCTGTCGAGTCCCTTCTGTCATTTCTCGCATTGAAACTGTCCGCTGGAACGACCTCACGTAATGCGTCCGCGTAACCACCATCAAGGTGGCTGAACGTCACTCATAAAGACGCTAGGATAAGAAACTGTTGGTTTGCACTGAATCCTGACCAATTACCGCGTCAGGTGGGTCAGAATTCGGTGCAAATCAACAGACAGTGCGTACCGGCCAGATGTGTAGTTCCTGCGTTGTCGGCGCGGGCTCGTCGTACTCGCCGTAATCGAGAAGTACTTCAAACAACTAATCGTTGCGCAGCGCCAGGTCCTCGCCCGCGATCCTCTCGGTTCGATTGCCGTTCTCAGTTGTCGTGAGATTACGTTGCGGAAGCCTTCCTGAGATCAGGTGATTGCGTTCAAACGGCGAGTCCCGATCGATTCTGGAATCGTTTTCCGACTTGTAGTGGAAGAGGAACGCGTTGCCTATGTCGTCAAAACTTTCGCAGACGAGCCATTTAAAGACGCGGGTTGAGTCGTCAGGGTCGGTAATGCCAGCTTTTTCGCGACTTCCGTAGAGCGTCGTGGTGTTGTCCTTGGAAATCGGACTCCAATGGCTGATTCCGCTGGCCACATCGAGCCAGCGTGCAATGCGAGCGAACAAGCCTTCAATTCTCTGACGGTAGCGATGTACGACGTAGCCCGGCTCACCGGCAGGCGAAGCGAACACTTCGCGGCGCCAATCACTTTCGCCTTGCACCAGGATTGGAACCAGATCCTCGGCGCCTGAAAGAATGAACGTGTCGGAATTATCGACGTCGTTGTATTGCTGCAGCGCTTTGTCTGTCTTCCGTACGATTGACGGCGTCGAACGTGTCCAACCAAAACAGAACGGGCCGTTGCCGGTACCTGAGTCATACGCAAGTGTTAGTTCCGGTCCGAAGCCCGAGCGGCCCGGCGAGGTGAAAACTGAAACCTTCGTTCCCGCGGTTCCGGCTACTGGATTGGCGCTGAACTTTTCGGTCGCTTTTTGAATCAATCATGGGACTCTCCTCGTGTGCTAGCGTGCCGTGTACTGGCACACCAGAACGATGTCGTTGAAAACAGCCGCTCGAAGCTTGCGCGGTTTGTCGTCAGAGGCTTCAGAGATTAAAGACGCGGGCAGGTTGGCGATGTCCTCTGCCTTCACCTCGATCATCCAGGTTCCGAGGCCGGCAGACTGATCGCTCACGTCAACGGAAGCATGGGGCATACCGCCCAGGATTGCTTTGTCGCTCTTGAATTGCGAGTTGACCGCGGTACCGCCCGGAGGTGTTAGAGTGAAGTTCAACGGTTTGCCTGCAGCATAGTCCGCTTCCGGGGCGCCGTCGCGGAGGCTGAGGAAGATGTCGATGTGTTGGATGGAGTGCGCTTTCCCCCGATATTGGTAGGGGAAGCGGTCGGAGGTGAGTTCAACCGTCAACGCAGAACTAGGCGCCGCGGCTACGTTGGGATCGAACAGGCGGTACCAAGCCGTGGGAAACTCGTGTCTTATGCTGAACATCCGCGTCATCTCCGTAGGTGAGTCCGAGGTTGCCAGCGCCTGGCTCGCCGCCTGTCGCAGCGGTTCGCCGCCATCGCGGGCCGTGTAGTTGATGTGAAGAATCACATCTGATACCGTCTCGAAGTCGAAGCCATTGTTCTCCTTCGGCATCTCGAGCCGCCAGCGGGACACAACGCCCGCACCCTCGAACGGAAGATAGCGTTCGTCGCGGAAGTTCACTTCAAACAAGCCGCTGTCATTTTGTCCGTTGCTCGTGGCTATCGAATGGAGCGCCACGAAGTTGTTGACGAAGCGCACGTCACCGTTTTCCAGATCCTCCGCGTAGGAATCGCCTGGATCGCTGCTGATGCGGGTCTTGTTGGACAGCAGAGTGAGGCGGCAATTGAGACTGGTGTACGGGCCGATGATGCAGGGAATGGTCAGTGTTACGTTCTTGAGCCGGCGCATGTAGTGGCCAGGGTAGTCCGCGTCAAAAAATGACTCCGGAATCGATATCTCGCAGCGTCCGGTTGCTTTCAGGGCGATGAGCGCCAGCGGTGCATTCAGTTGGGTGGAAATATTGCGCGAGATTTCGTATTCGCGCGTGTTTTGGTCAGTGTAGGCCGCGTCGAGTTGCATGAGGGCGAGTTGCAGTCGGTCTCCGGCAAGCAAGCCCTTGCGCAAGCTGTCCCAGTAGCCGAACTGGATGAA
>Ga0105856_1001338_pt1 | contig 10570 bp, 10 predicted proteins | sample OrgsoiDNA_201060_FD_89681 | JGI IMG/M metagenome (GOLD analysis project Ga0105856, IMG submission 89681) | Permafrost soil microbial communities from the Arctic, to analyse light accelerated degradation of dissolved organic matter (DOM) -... | ecosystem: Environmental > Terrestrial > Soil >...
GACTTTGATTTTCGGTTCGAAGGCGACGTGACGGACCGGCAGGTTGCGCGGCAGGTTGTCGGACTCGCCTTTCACCAGTTTGCGCATGAACAGTTTGACAATGCGGTCTTCCAGGGAGTGGAAGCTGATGACCACCAGACGACCGCCAATTTCCAGGCTTTCCAGTGCGGCTTCGAGGCCGGCTTCCAGATCACCCAGTTCGTTGTTGACGTGAATACGCAGGCCCTGGAACGCACGGGTGGCCGGGTTCTTGCCCTTTTCCCATGCAGGGTTCGCGACTTTCAGGACTTCGGCCAGGTCAGCAGTGCGCTCGAACGGCTTGATGTCGCGACGCTCGGCCACGGCACGGGCCATGCGGCCGGAGAAACGTTCTTCGCCGTATTCCTTGAACACCCGGGCGATTTCTTCCACCGGCGCGGTGTTGACGAATTCGGCAGCGCTGATCCCGCGGGACGGGTCCATGCGCATGTCCAGCGGGCCATCGTTGAGGAAACTGAAGCCGCGCTCAGGGTCGTCGAGCTGTGGCGACGAGACGCCCAGGTCGAGCAGAATGCCGCTGACCTTGCCGGCCAGACCGCGTTCGGCGACTTCCGAACCGAGCTCGGCAAAGCTGCGCTGCACAACGACAAAGCGGCCGTCTTCGGCCGCTAGCGTTTGCCCGGTGGCAATCGCTTGAGGATCTTTATCGAATCCAAGCAACCGACCATCGGGACCGAGCTGGCTGAGGATCAACCGACTGTGTCCGCCGCGTCCGAACGTACCGTCCAGATAGCAGCCATCAGGACGTACGGCGAGAGCCTCCACGGCTTCGTCAAGCAGTACGGTGATGTGGTTAAAGCCGCTATCAATAGTCACAGGATCAAATCACGCAGTTCATCAGGCATGGCGCCCGGTTGTTGAATAGCAGCCAGGTCAGCGGCAGAAACCGCATCCCAGGCATCCTCGTCCCATAATTGGAACTTGTTCAGTTGGCCCACCAGCATTGCGCGCTTATCCAACTTGGCATATTCGCGCAGACGCGGCGGAACCAGAAAACGACCACTGCCATCGAGCTCGAGGTCGACGGCATTACCAATCAGCAAACGTTGCAGGCGACGGTTCTCTTCGCGAAGCGAAGGCAGTGCGCGCAGTTTGGTTTCAATAATTTCCCACTCATCGAGGGGGTAAACGCACAAACATGGATCAACGGCATCGATGGTGACAATTAATTGCCCGGAACTTCTCGAAACCAGCTCGTCACGGTACCGGCTCGGCATAGCGAGACGGCCCTTTGCATCGAGACTGATAGCGTTAGCTCCGCGAAACACGTCAGCGTTTCTCCAATTTTTAGCGTTTTGAGCTCAAAAAACCCACTTCATGCCACTTTCCGCCACTTGCGCACACTATAGGAATGCGCCCACCACACCGTCAAGGCGCGGATTAAAGGAAAACCCTTACAGAACGGAGATTTAGGAGTGTAAAAGGAGGGGGAACGAGAATCTGGCGTATGTTTTCGCTCAATAACTTGAATCAGCACGGATAGCTGCATTCGAAAGTTAAAGTAATTTGTTAAGAGTAAGATTTTTTCGGTATTACGAGAGGGGGTCTGCTGGTGTTTATGTAAGGAGGGAAATTGCCACTACCAGCACCCTGCTCAATGATTCAAGCAGGGGAGAAAAAAAGGTGGAGAGTCGATCTGTAAGCCGGGTTCTGTCTTGAACAGTCATTCGTCTACGATGGCCATCACTGGACATCTTTAGCAACCTACCCGGTCCCAGCGCGGGCCACGCCTTGGGACCCTATTTGGTCTTGCTCCAAGTGGGGTTTACCTAGCCACGAACTGTTGCCAGACGTGCGGTGCGCTCTTACCGCACCTTTTCACCCTTACCGGTGCCGAAGCACTTAGGCGGTTATTTTCTGTGGCACTTTCCGTAGGCTCACGCCTCCCAGGCATTACCTGGCACTTCGCCCTATGGAGCCCGGACTTTCCTCCCCCCCCTAATTTTCATAGAGGGCAGCGACTGTCCAATCGACTCTCCGCCGCAAAGGTTAACGGCAGAGCGGCCGAAGAACAAGCGCTAAAAGCCTTTGGCCACTCCTGCGCGTCGGGTTTTACTCGCTCTTCTGTTTATCCAGCGCGACTTGATACAGAACATTCTTACGCTCGCCGGTAATTTGCGCGGCCAAGGCGGCGGCACGCTTGAGCGGCATTTCTTCGAGCAACAGGTTGAGGATGCGCATGGCTTCGCTGCTGACTGCGTCTTCCGTCTCCGGCGCCGACCAGCCGGCCACCAGCACCACGCACTCCCCGCGCTGCTGATTGCTGTCGGACTCGACAAACTCACGCAACTCGGCGAGCGGCAACCCCTTGAGTGTCTCGAACGTTTTAGTGATTTCCCGCGCCAACAACGCCGGGCGCTCGCCGCCGAATACCAGTTCCATGTCTTGCAGGCATTCAAGGATGCGGTGCGGAGCCTCGTAGAAAATCAGCGTGCGCGGTTCTTCCTTGACCAACTCCAGTCGCGCCCGACGCCCCACAGCCTTGGCCGGCAGGAAGCCTTCGAAAATGAAGCGATCCGACGGCAGCCCCGCCGCCGAGAGTGCGGCGATCAACGCGCAAGCGCCGGGCACTGGCACCACATTGATCCCCGCTGCACGGGCCTGACGCACCAGGTGATAACCCGGATCGGAAATCAGCGGCGTGCCGGCGTCAGAGATCAATGCCACATCGTCGCCGGCCAGCAGGCGTGTGATAAAGCGGCTACCTTCATCACGTTCGTTGTGTTCATGGCAGGCGGCCAACGGCGTAGGAATGCCGAAGTGCTGCATCAAACGCTGGGAGTGACGCGTGTCTTCGGCGGCAATCAACGCCACCTCGCGCAGGATTTTCAGCGCACGGGCACTGATGTCGTCCAGGTTGCCGATGGGCGTCGCCACCACATAAAGCGAGCCAGCAGCGGAATTCAAAGCACCTGGAGCAGTCAAAGCGCACACCTCATGATCGGTAAAAGTCGCCATTGTAGCGCGTAGCAGCTTTCGCGATACGCCCCACCCACCCTTGGTTTTTCGGCCTTTTGTGCAGTACTGCAACATTTACACGAGCTAAATTGACGGTTTCACGCCAGTAACATCGCGCCCCGGCCAGCGCTTGGGTACAATTCCACGCTAATTTGATCGAGTATCAGGAACACTTACATGATCGCTTGCCTGCGGCTGTTCTCTGCCCTCTGCCTCGCTGCCTTGCTGGTGGCTTGCGCCAGCTCGCCCTGCTCCAGCCTTGGCGAACTTCCACGCACCCCGGATGCCAGTATCGAGCAATTGCTCGAAAAGGCTGCCCAAAGCAAAACGCCGGAACAAGCTGCACTGTTTCGCCTGAGCGCGGCAGACCTGGCTTACCGTCAGGGCAATGCCGGCCAGTCCGCGCAAATCCTGCAACAGGTGCCGATGGAACAACTCAAGCCTGGCCAACAGGTCTTCGCCAGCACTCTGGCGGCTGAACTGGCCATGGTGCGCAATCAGCCCAAAGCGGCGCTTACTGCCTTGAGCCATCCGAGCCTGCAACGCTTGGGCGAACTGCCTGTCGAGCAACAAGTACGCACCGGCACCGTTCACGCCCGCGCCCTTGAAGCCGATGGCCAGACCCTGGCCGCTGCACGGGAACGCATCTTTATTGCGCCAATGCTCGAAGGTGAAGCAGCCAGCAAAAACCACGAAGCGATCTGGATCCTGATCGCCTCGCTGCCCACAGATCAATTGCAGCCGACCACCTCCGACGACCTCGGTGGCTGGATGGGCCTGGCTCTGGCGGTGAAAACTGCCGGCACACTGGAGCAGCAGCAAGCGGCGATCGACAACTGGCGCGCACAGAATCCCAAGCACCCAGCCGCCCTTCAATTGCCGCTGCCGCTGACCAAACTCAAAGAGCTGGCGAGCCAGCCCCTGAGCAAAATTGCTCTGCTGCTGCCACAAGAAGGCCAGTTGGCGGCGGTTGGCAAGGCACTGCGCGACGGTTTCATGGCCGCTCACTACCAGGCACAACAAGCCGGGCAGAAGCCGCCAGCCATCGTGTTCTATGACAGCTCGAAACTGACCTCGATGGACGAGTTCTATCGCAAGGCCCAGGCCGATGGCGTGCAACTGGTCGTTGGCCCGCTGGAGAAGCCGCTGGTCAAACAGCTCAGCGCTCACCCTCAGCTACCGATCACCACGTTGGCGCTGAACTATAGCGAAGGCGAGCAAGGTCCGGCACAGCTGTTCCAGTTTGGCCTTGCGGCTGAAGACGAAGCTCGCGAAGTGTCCCGCCGCGCTCGCGCCGATGGCTTGCATCGTGCTGCCATCATGGTGCCAAAAGGCGAATGGGGCGACCGCGTAATGAAGGCATTCAGCCAGGACTGGCAAGCGAACGGTGGCAGCATTGTCGCCGTCGAACGTGTTGACCAGCCGGTACAACTGGCACAGCAGATTGCTGACATGTTCCAGTTGCGCCAGAGCGAAGGTCGCGCCAAGAGCCTGCAGAGCACCGTTGGCTCGCAAGTCGCCGCCCAGCCTTCCCGTCGTCAGGACATCGAGTTCATCTTCCTGGCGGCCACCCCGCAACAGGCGCAACAGATCAAACCAACCCTGAACTTCCAGTACGCCGGTGACGTCCCGGTTTACGCGACGTCCCACGTGTTCAGTGCCAGCGGCGATGTAAACCAGTACAACGACATGAACGGTGTGCGCTTCTGCGAAACCCCGTGGCTACTGGATGCCAACGATCCACTGCGCAAACAGGTCACTGCACAATGGCCGCAGGCCGGTGGCAGCCTCGGTCGCCTTTACGCAATGGGTGTTGACGCCTATCGCCTGGCACCGCGCCTGGGGCAACTCAAGGCTTTGCCGGACAGCCGCATCGAAGGTCAATCGGGCAGCCTCGGCATGACCCAGAACCAACGCGTGGTTCGCCAGTTGCCGTGGGCACAGTTCGTTAATGGTCAGATTCAACGCCTGCCGGACACCCCGCGCTAATGCCTGACAGGTCACGCCAGCAAAGCGGCAAAGATGCCGAGCGCCATGCGCTCGAGCATCTTCAACAACACGGTCTGCGCCTGCTGGCGCAGAACTGGTTGTGTAAACGCGGCGAGCTTGATCTGGTCATGCTTGATGGCGATACAGTAGTATTCGTTGAAGTCCGCTACAGAAAAAACACTCAATGTGGTGGCGCACTCGATAGCATCGATGGGCGCAAACGGCAGAAACTGATTTTCGCCGCGCAGTATTTTCTTCAGCGCGAGTCGCGTTGGGCCAATTCCCCTTGCCGTTTCGACGTGGTTGCCATCGAAAGCAGCCTTGATCAGTTGAACTGGATGCAGAATGCCTTCGACAGCTGATCGCTTGCACCCCGAACCGGACACCTTCACCCAACACTTTTGCTCTTTGCTTTGCGGGCTGCACATTCATGTGCCGAGTAGCCGCGCTAATTAAGGTCACACAGATGGACATGCAATCCCGAATTCGCCAGCTTTTTCAGGCCAGTATCGACACCAAGCAACAGGCGATGGACGTACTTGCACCGCACATCGAGCAAGCCAGCCAAGTGATGGTCAACGCCCTGCTCAACGAGGGCAAAATGCTTTCCTGCGGCAACGGCGGCTCTGCCGGTGATGCCCAGCACTTCTCGTCGGAGCTGCTCAACCGCTTCGAGCGCGAGCGTCCGAGCCTGCCAGCCATCGCGCTGACCACCGACAGCTCGACGATCACCTCGATCGCCAACGACTACAGCTACAACGAAATCTTTTCCAAACAGATCCGCGCCCTCGGCCAGCCGGGTGACGTATTGCTGGCGATTTCCACCAGCGGCAACTCGGCGAACATTATTCAAGCGATCCAGGCCGCACATGATCGCGAAATGATTGTCGTAGCATTGACCGGTCGTGATGGCGGCGGCATGGCGTCGCTGCTATTGCCCGAGGACGTCGAGATTCGCGTACCGGCCAATGTCACCGCACGTATTCAGGAAGTCCAACTGCTGGCGATCCATTGCCTTTGCGACTTGATCGACAGCCAACTGTTCGGGAGTGAAGAATGACCCCTAATCGCCTAGGCCTTCTGGCCTTGACCCTGTGCCTCGTCGGCATCAGCGGCTGCACCTCGGTGGTTAACGCCAGCCGTGAAGCACCGATTGAAGATGACCGCGGCACGCGCACCTTCGGCAGCAAAATCGACGACTCCCTGATTGATACCAAGGTTGGCGTTAACGTCGCCAAGGCCGATCCAGGGCTGGATAACGATTCGCACATCGTCGTCACCAGCTTCAACGGCGTTGTACTGCTGGCCGGGCAAACGCCTAGTGCAGACTTGAAGGCCAAGGCCGAACAGGCTGCTGCCGCCGTCCAGCGTGTGAAGACAGTCCATAACGAGCTGCAGATCCTGCCGCCGTCCGGATTCATCGCCCGCCAGAACGACACCTGGCTGACCACCAAGATCAAGACCCAGATGCTGGCCGACGCCAGCATCCCGGGTTCGCGCATCAAGGTCGTGACCGAGAACGGCATCGTTTATCTGCTGGGCCTGCTGACCAAGCAGGAAGCCGCCCAGGCCACCAATCTGGTTCAGAGCGTTGCCGGCGTGCAGAAGATTGTGAAGCTGTTCGAATACATCGACTGATGCCCCTCTTGTAGGAGCATGGCTTGCCGGCGATGGCGCTCTTGAGATCGCCCTCGCCCTGTAGGAACTGCCGAAGGCTGCGATCTTTTGATCTTAAAAAGCCAAAGTCAAAAGATCGCAGCCTTCGGCAGCTCCTACCCGTTTGAAAGTGGTGAATAAAAAAGGCGATCCTTTCGGATCGCCTTTTTTATTACTTCACCACTTTCAAACTTGGTCGACCGCTGGGACGCGGCGGCTCGTTGTCGGGTGGCGGAACATCATCGTCCGGCTCGATCTCTTCGTCGTCTTCCATAGGCGACTCCAGATCAAACACCATGCCTTGGCCGTTCTCCCGGGCGTAAATGCCCAGGATCGAAGCGATAGGCACGAACAGGGTGTGCGGCACGCCACCGAAGCGCCCTTCGAAGCTGACCGCTTCGTTGTCCATGTGCAAATGACGCACGGCTGCCGGCGAAACGTTCAGGACAATTTGTCCATCACTGGCGAAACCTTGAGGCACCTGCACCGACGGATATTCGGAATTGACCAGCATGTGCGGGGTGCAATCGTTATCAACAATCCACTCGTAGAGCGCGCGGACCAGATAAGGTCGACTGGAGTTCATAGCGGCTCCTTAAGCCTTAGCGCATATCGCGTTCGACACCAGACAGACTCGCCTGGAAAGCCTCACGCGCGAAAGAGCGCTCCATGTAATCAAGCAACGGCTTGGCAGGCCGCGGCAGTTCAATACCCAGAATCGGCAATCGCCAGAGTATTGGCAATAGGCAGCAATCCACCAGACTTTGTTCCTCGCTGAGGAAAAACGGCTTGTCGGCGAACAACGGCGACACGCCAGTCAGGCTTTCGCGCAGCTCTTTACGAGCCACGACGCGGGCTGCTTCCTTGGACCGGGAATCCAGAATCAGATCCACCAGGCCACACCAGTCACGCTGAATACGATGAATCAGCAGACGGCTATTTGCACGCGCCACAGGATAAACCGGCAGTAAAGGCGGGTGCGGGTAACGCTCATCCAGATATTCCATCACCACGGTCGACTCCCACAACGCCAGGTCACGATCGACCAGGGTGGGCAAGCTGCCGTAAGGGTTCACTTCGATCAGTTTAGGCGGGTGACGACCAGCTTCCACGTAAATGATCTCGGCGCTGACACCCTTCTCTGCAAGTACGATGCGTACTCGGTGGGAATAGTGGTCGGCGGGGTCGGAGTAACAGGCCAACCGATTGGTCACGCCCATGGCGGTCCTCCTCGCTTGTAGAAATTATCGGAAGCGGAAAAACGCGCGCGCCCAGAGGACGCCTCCCGTAACGCCTGGCTCACCAGACTCGTTACACCTTCAGAGACGCCCCTGGGCGCGCGCGATTAACAGCAATTGCTTACAGCTTTATCAATGTACGTCTTTCCAGTATTCACGCTTGAGCAAGTATGCGAATACGAAGAAGAACGCCAGGTACAGCAATACATAGGTACCGATGCGCTGATGTTGCAGCTTAACCGGGTTAGCCGAGTAAGCGAGGAAGTTTACCAGATTCTTGACCTTCTCATTGAACTGCTCTTCGTTCAGAGCACCGGTCTTCGGCACGATGGTCAGCTGATCGCACGCTTCATGAGTCAGTGGCGTACCGGTCAGCGGATCATACTGCTTCTTGTCGTCCTCGACGATTTGAACCTGTTTGCAGCCGACCACCTGACGACCTTGCAGACCGACCAGCACGTTAGGCATACCGACATTCGGGAAAACCTTGTTGTTCACACCCCAAGGACGCGCCGGGTCTTCATAGAACGAACGCAGGTAACCGTAGAGCCAGTCAGTGCCACGAACGCGAGCAACGAGGGTCAGGTCCGGCGGTGCAGCACCGAACCAGGCCTTGGCGTCTGCAGACTGCATGCCGATGGTCATGTGGTCGCCGATCTTGGCACCCGTGAACACCAGGTTTTTCAGCATCAGATCATGAGGAATACCCAGATCGTCGGCAACGCGCTCATAGCGCTGGAACTTGGCACTGTGGCAGCCCATGCAATAGTTGGCGAACGTACGCGCGCCGTCCTGCATGGCCGCTTTATCGGAAACGTCGATGTCGACTTTTTCCAGCTCGGGACCACCGTGCTCGGCTGCAAAGGACAACATCGGCATGGCAGCAAGAATCAATACAGCAAATAGCTTTTTCATCAGCCAGTCACCCTTTCCGGAACCGGTTTGGTCTTCTCGAGCCTGGTGTAGAACGGCATCAGAATGAAGTAGGCGAAGTACAGGAAGGTGCAAATCTGCGATACCAGCGTACGCTCAGGGGTTGGGGCCAATACGCCCAGCACGCCGAGGATCACGAAACAGATGCAGAACACCCAAAGCCAGATCTTGCTCAGCCAGCCCTTGTAGCGCATGGACTTGACTGGACTCCGATCGAGCCACGGCAGGACAAACAGCATGGCAATCGAAGCACCCATGGCGATAACACCCATGAGCTTGTCCGGAATCGCCCTCAAGATTGCGTAGAACGGTGTGAAGTACCAGACCGGAGCGATGTGCTCTGGGGTCTTGAAGGCGTTGGCCACTTCAAAGTTCGGCTTCTCGAGGAAGTAACCGCCCATTTCCGGGAAAAAGAACACGATCGAGCAGAAGATGAACAGGAACACCACCACGCCGACGATATCTTTCACGGTGTAGTACGGGTGGAAAGCAATGCCGTCCAGCGGTACGCCGTTTTCGTCTTTGTGTTTCTTGATGTCCACGCCGTCCGGGTTGTTCGAGCCGACTTCGTGCAGCGCCAGAACGTGCAACACCACGAGACCGAGGATCACGATCGGCAGGGCCACAACGTGCAAGGCGAAGAAGCGGTTCAGGGTAATACCGGAAATCAGATAGTCACCACGGATCCACTGGGTCAGGTCGTTACCGATGACCGGGATCGCACCGAACAGCGAGATGATCACCTGGGCACCCCAGTAGGACATCTGACCCCAAGGCAGCAGGTAACCCATGAAAGCTTCGGCCATCAGCGCCAGGTAGATCAGCATGCCAAAGACCCACACCAGCTCACGCGGCTTCTGGTAAGAACCGTAGAGCAAGCCACGGAACATATGCAGATAGACCACGATGAAGAACGCCGAAGCGCCGGTGGAGTGCAGCAGACGCAGGATCGAGCCGTACTCGACGTCGCGCATGATGTATTCGACGGAGGCAAATGCTTCTTCCGCCGACGGGGTGTAGCTCATGGTCAGCCAGACACCGGTTACGATCTGGTTGACCAGAACGAGCAGTGCGAGGGAACCAAAGAAATAGAAGAAGTTGAAGTTCTTCGGGGCGTAGTACTTGCTGAGATGGTCTTCCCACATTTTGGTCGCGGGAAAGCGCGCATCAACCCAATCCATGAACTTGCTCATCACGCTTTCTCCGTATCGACGCCAATGACAATAATCTCATCGGTCTCATAGGAATGCGGGGGAACTGGCAGGTTCAGAGGCGCAGGTTGCGACTTGTAGACGCGACCAGCCAGATCGTAATGGGAACCGTGGCAAGGGCAGAAATAACCACCTACCCAGTCTTTGCCCAGATCAGCGGGTGCCACTTCAGGGCGGAAGGTCGGCGAGCAACCCAGGTGTGTGCAGATACCGATCAGCAGCAGAACCTCTGGCTTGATCGAACGCGTTTCTGGATCAACGTAGGTCGGTTGTGTCGAGTTCTTGGAGGTCGGGTCAGACAACTGGCCCTCGATCTTCTTCAGATTCCCCAGGATTTCCGCGGTTCGGCGGACAATGAATACTGGCTGACCGCGCCACTCAGCAATCATCTGCTGGCCTGGCTCGACTTTGCTGACATTCACTTTCACCGGTGCACCTGCGGCTTTCGCCTTGGCACTGGGAAACCATGACCCCACGAACGGGACCGCAGCCCCCACCGCTCCTGCAGCACCCACCACGGATGTGGCTGCTACCAAGAAGCGACGC
>Ga0105856_1001342_pt1 | contig 10550 bp, 10 predicted proteins | sample OrgsoiDNA_201060_FD_89681 | JGI IMG/M metagenome (GOLD analysis project Ga0105856, IMG submission 89681) | Permafrost soil microbial communities from the Arctic, to analyse light accelerated degradation of dissolved organic matter (DOM) -... | ecosystem: Environmental > Terrestrial > Soil >...
AAAGGGCCTAGCTGCTGCTCTTGGAGACAGCGCGCGATTGGGGCGCGGAGAAGAGGTCGACCTTGAGCTTGCCAAAGCTCAATACGAAATAGCATTTGAATTCGGCATACGAGATGCCGCCCACACCCTTGGGCTTTACTGGGAACACAGTTGGAGCGGCACGGCACCCGGCGACGTACTCCCGGACCGGACCCGCGCAATTCAATGGTACAAACGCGGCGGCGCAGCCAGCCCGAGGTGCATGGCGCGACTTGAAGTCCTCAGTATCAAGTAGAGCGGCAGATTTCGCAGGTGGATCTATTCGTCGTCGCCCGTGAAGACCTGCGCCGGTAAGAGCGACAGATGTCGGGCTTCGTTTCCCGAAGAATACCCGGTTCTTTCGTCGCCTGGAGGTGGTAAGTCCCAGCGAGTTTCGGAAGCAGCAGCGGGACTATTCACGCGGCGCAGGCTGACCTTCATTTCGGTGACGTGCTGCATCGTGAACCGTCTGAAACGGTGCTTGTGTCGCAGGATCCAGTGCCACCCCAACGCAAAATAGTAGCCCGATTGGTTCGTCCGTGCATGCCATAGGCATGCGTACAGGCGGCCGGCTGTGGGTGACATAAACTTCCTCAGAGTCTCACGGATGAACGGCAGGTAGGCATCAATTTGCGAGCGCCGCAGCGCCGGGCCGCCTCAATTCGTACGTATGGTCTGCACGCGTCTGACTCTCGGCCCATGTTCCACGCGCAAGCGGCTCGACTTGATAAAGCTGCTTGGAATATTCAAGCGCATGGCGCCCACGGCAATTGGCGTGATTGTGCGTCGCGTAGAGAGGCTTCATTCGGTCCCGTCATCGACTCGTCATCTCCTTCGCATACCAAAATAATCTTGCGGTTGGTAAGCTTGTTGACAGAATTTTTTCGATCCTCTTGCCACAGTCTCCGAAAAACTTGGGGAAATTCAACAATGCATCATGTTTCGTCACTTCAAACATTCCTAATTTTCATGGCTTGCAGTCGTTAAAGTTTGCTGTTTCTCCTATAAAGCTACGATCGAGCAGGCCGTTACTAGAGATGTGACCAATTTATAGGCAGGGGACAAAAATGCTAGCAACACTTCGGGCACGAATCGCTCTGATATGCATGGCGACCGTAGGAACTGCTCTCGTCGCGACGTGCGTCATTAACTACACGTTGGTTAGTACCTACGAATCTCGAACGATCGCGAATGATGTCAATTCGATTTCTGATGGCTATGCCACATCGATAAGTCAATGGGTAGAGGCCCGAACGGGTTCGGTCAGTGGTGTAGGCGGCGAACTATTGGACGACGCAGCCCTTGATGCTGTCTCTCAGTTGAAGGATGGAGGCGGCTTTTCGTCAGCCTATGTCGGTTACCCTAACCACGATGTCATCCGTAACCGCGGCCACGCCGCGGCCAAGCCTGGGTACGATCCGACCGTAAGGCCTTGGTATCAACAAGCCGTCAAAAAAGGGAGTGCGATTCTGACCGCACCGTATGTAGATGCAAACACGGGCGGACTTGTTGTCACATTTGCCAACCCGATTTTGTCTCTTGGTTTGGTAAAAGCAGTTGTCGGCGCAGATATCAAACTCGATAGCGTCATTTCCATCATCGCGAATGTACATCCTACACCGGCTAGTTTTGCTTTCTTGATTGATAAAAGCGGCACGGTCATCGCCTATCCAAATAGCAACTTCGCGCTCAAACCGGTAATCGATATCTCGAAAGAATTCACTTCTTCAAAACTGAGCGAGCTACTTAGTGCGAGCACGCCGATTCCTATTCCGATTGACGGGGCAGTTAAATTGCTGCGCGCAAAACCGATCCTCGGCAGCGACTGGATGCTCGTCATCGCCTTAGACGAAACTGAAGCTAAAGCGGGCGTTCACGCATTCGCTTTAAGCTCCCTACTATCGGTTGTTATTTTGAGCACAGCAGCGTTGATTTTTGTATCAATAATGCTCTCAGGTCCCTTTAAACGACTTAGCGGTATCGGCGAAGCGATGAAACGAATCGCATCATCCGATGCTGATTTAACTCAACGCTTGCCCGTGAGCGGAGCCGACGAAGTGGCAAACATCGCAACGTCGTTCAACCTCTTCGCATCGAAGATCAACAACGTGCTGACCGAGGTCCGCACTGGGAGTTCTATTGTCAGCGACGCAGCATTGGAGATTGCCGAAGCAAATCAAGATCTCTCAGCCAGGACGGAGGCGGCTGCAAGTGCGCTGCAGGAAACTGCCGCATCGATGGAGCAGATTCATGGATCCATTCGACAGTCGGCTGAATCGATAGAAGTCGCCAACCGTCTTGCATTAAGTGCTTCCTCACTTGCTGCAGGAGGAGGCGATGCTATGCAAGACGTCGTGACGACTATGGAAGCGATAGCGCGGACTTCTAGAAAGGCGTCAGAAATTACTAGCGCGATTGACGGGATTGCCTTTCAAACAAATATCCTTGCTTTAAACGCTGCGGTTGAAGCTGCACGCGCTGGCGACTCTGGTCGAGGATTCGCCGTTGTGGCGGCAGAGGTTCGTGCGCTTGCCCAGCGCAGCGCAGTCGCGGCGAAAGAAATCAAAGTACTACTTGATGAGTCAAATAGCGCTGTGGTCATAGGAAACGGACAAGTCTCCCGCGCTGGTAAAACGATGAAAGATATTATTTCCAGCATTGGGTCTGTCGATTCAGCGATGAAAGAAATTGCGGCCGCAGTATCTGAACAGACATTAGGCGTCGGGCAAGTCAGTCAAGCCGTTTCACAACTCGATGAGACAACCCAAAGGAACGCCGCGCTCGTGGAGGAGACGGCTGCTGCAACTCAAACACTGCGCGCAGAGTCAACAAAGCTCGCAGACGTCGTGGCGCAATTCAAACTCGCCGCTCTCGAATCGATGCTATAGGAATTTGAGACGATCGAACCGTACTTGCTCGGTGCAAATCAGGGGCCGAAGGTCGGTGCATCCGAGCTCCCCGGGCGCCGGCATATGCAACGGCCAAAACGCCGCACGCATAGGCGCCGTATCGGCTTCATCCAAGGGCGCACAACTTAAAACATGAATAATTATCCTCTAATTATGTCGTTAAATTCCCTTGACGACTATATTGACCAATCGCAAAGTCACGTCATTAGCTGTGGAGTGTGCCGATTGGTCAATGTCCGACTCGGCGCGTCATTGGTTGCAACAGAGGATGAGCATGGAACTGATTTCAAAAAGACTGGGACTTATCAAACCGTCCCCGAGCATATCCGCAATGACCCGCGCGAAGGAACTCGCCGCGGCTGGCGAGGACATCTGCAATATGGCGGCTGGTGAACCCGATTTCCCTACCCCCAGTCACATTATCGAAGCCGCGGCAAATGCCATGCGTGCGGGCGAAACGCGATACACAGCGACTGACGGAACAGCTGCGCTGAAGCAGGCAATCGTCGACAAGTTCAAGCGAGAAAATCACCTGTCGGTATCGGCCGCCAACATCTCAGTCGCAGCGGGCGCAAAACAGATCATCTATAACGCGTTCACCTGTACCATCGATCAGGGTGATGAGGTCATCGTACCCGCGCCCTACTGGGTCTCCTATCCCGACATCGTGAAGCTGAACGGTGGTGTGCCCGTTATCCTCGCTGCGCCGGCGGCGCAGGACTTCAAAATCACGCCAGAACGGCTTGTCGGCGCGATTACCGCCCGCACTAAATGGCTTGTGCTGAACTCGCCCAATAACCCGACAGGCGCCACTTACACGGCCGCCGAACTGCGAAGCCTGGGCGAAGTCCTGAACGATTATCCGCACGTGCATGTCATGACGGATGACATCTATGAACATCTTCTTTTCAGCAATGTTCAATACGCAACATTTGCGCAGGTGAACCCGCAGTTGGCCGACCGCACACTCACCATAAATGGTGTGTCCAAGACTTTCGCCATGACCGGATTTCGTATTGGTTATGCGGCGGGTCCCGTCCAATTGATCAGGGCGATGGAAAAGCTGCAATCGCAGAGCACCGGTAATCCTGCTGCTGTAAGTCAAGCAGCAGCGCTCGCCGCGTTGACCGGGTCCATGGATTTTTTCACCGCATGGCGCGACGAGTATCACGCCCGTCGTGACCTCGTCGTGGCGAGGTTGCACAACCAGTACGGCTTGGAATGCCCGACACCCGCCGGTGCGTTCTATGTCTATGTATCGTGCGCGGCGCATATCGGCAAGACGACCGCTAAAGGCAGGCTGATCAGCGACGACAGTGACTTCGTCATGTACTTGCTAGATGACTTCAAGGTCGCGACGGTGCAAGGAGCTGCCTATGGCCTGTCGCCCGCATTCCGGATCTCGTTCGCAACTTCAAAAGCGATCATCGAAGAAGCGTGCCGACGGATTCTTCAAGCCTGCGCAGAGCTGCATTGAATCAGAGGTAATCCTTAACGTTTCGCCATCGAACCTGAGATCGATCATGAAATTTCGCCTTTGTATCCTGGCCATTTTTGCCGCATGCATTCACCCCGCCTTCGCCGATGAACTTGCCGACATCAAGGCGAGCGGCACCCTTACCTGCGGCGTTTTCGGCGACATCGTCCCGCTCGGCTTCGAGGATCCGAAGACCCGGCAGGTGGTCGGCTTCGACGTGGACGTCTGTTCTGCCATCGCCAATGACCTCAAGGTCAAACTGGATGTGAAGACCTTATCGGTCGAGGCACGAATTCCTGCCCTCCAGACCGGCCGCGTCAACGTGGTCGCAGCTGCCTTGGGCTATACACCCGTTCGCGCGAAACAAATCGATTTCTCGTCGGCGTATTATCAGACACCGATTCCGGTTCTCGTCAAAGCCGGTTCGGACATCAAGAACCTTGGCGATCTCAAAGGTCGAAAAGTCAGCGCCATTCGTGGCTCCACGCCCGAACTGTTCGCACGTCAGACCTTAAAGGATACGGACATCGTGACCTTCGACGATGGCCCGTCCGCTTTCCTCGCACTTCAGCAAAACAAGGTGCAAGGCATGGCCATGACGCTTGGCGGCGCAATTGGCTTCCGGAACCGCTCCAATGGTCAGACCGCCTTCCTCGACGACGTGCTGCATTGGGAGCCAGATTGCATCGGTGTCAAGCAAGGCGAACCTGCATTGCTCGCCGCGGTGAATGCCTCGCTCGACAAGCTTGAGACGTCGGGCCAGCTACAGACGATCTGGGATAAATGGTATGGCCCATCAACGGAATACAAGATGAAGCGCGAAAAGAAGGTCACCCCGATTTCCCAGTTTCAGTAACCGTAACAAGTGCCTCCAAGACCTACGCCGGTCGCGTTCGAAGGAAAACCATCATCATGAGTCTCCAGACTTTTCAGATACTCGCAGATCCCGACGTTCAAGCGCTCTTTGCGCGGGGCCTGCTGACAACCATTGAATTGTTCATCAGCTCCGCGGTAGCGGCTTACCTGCTGGGAGGAGTGCTCGTGGTCATGCGCATGTCCGGCCGGATTGCTTCGGCGGTCGTTGGCGCATTCGTGGAATATCACCGCAACGTACCGAGCATCGTGCAGATACTCGTTTGGTATTTTGGCGTTCCGCAACTTCTTCCCGACGCATGGCAGGCATGGACGAACGAGCACCTGAGTGGCTTCTTTTTCGCGGTGGTGGCGCTCGCGCTTAATGCCGCCGCTTATATCTGCGAAGACCTGCGCAGCGGATTTCGTGCCGTATCGTACGGGCAAATGGAAGCGGCGCGAGCGCTGGGACTCAACCATCTGCAGGCCATGCGCCTCGTGCTCGTGCCGCAAGCGGTACGCAATTCGCTGCCGGCTCTGGTGAACCAGGCGCTTAGCCTCTTGAAGACAACCAGCCTTGCCATGGCAATCGGCGTCAGCGACTTAATGTACGTCGCACGACAAGTCGATGGAGAGACCTATGCGACCTTCGCCGCCTACCTGACCCCAACCATCATCTACCTTGGTTGCACGCTTAGTCTGATGGCAATAGGCAATCATCTGCAAAAGCCGTCGCGCCCGGCGAGTCAAAGGTAATCTATGATCGATATCCTTTCCCAATACGGCATCTCGCTGCTCGTGGGTCAGTATCCACATGGCCCGCTGGGCGGCATCGCATTGACGCTCATCATGTCAGTCATCGCACTGGTCGCCGCGTTTCCTGTTGCGGTGGGAATCGCCGTTGCACGGACGAGCCCCATCGCCGGGTTGCGCCGGGCTGCCTCTATCTATGTGTACACGGTGCGCGGCATCCCCGTGCTGCTGCTGATCTTCTGGGCCTACTTCGTCCTGCCTCTTGCGACCGGGGTCAACACGTCGCCAGCGGTTACCGTGGTCTGTGCGCTTGTAGTATACGAAGGCGCCTATCTGGGCGAAGCGATCCGCGCGGCGCTCGAGGCGGTGCCCAAAGGACAGACCGAAGCGGCGCGTTCGCTCGGCCTTAGCTACGGCAAGACGCTGATAAAGGTGATCCTGCCGCAAGCGCTCTTCAATGGCCTGCCGAGCATGATGAATCAATTCATCCTCATCGTTAAGAACACCTCGCTTGCCTACATCATCGGTGCACACGAAGCGACTTTTGCCGCCAACGGCATCAACGCGCAGCTGCTCACGCGTCCATTCGAAGTCTACGCGATTCTTGCTGCCATCTACTTCTGCCTCTGCTACTCACTTAGCCAGCTTAGCCGTCTGGTCGAGCGGCGAGTCGTCATCAGGCGCTCCGGTGCGGCGTCGCTCAAGACCGAAACATCCCCTCCCATCGCAAGAGCTTCATCATGATCGAATTCAGGAAGGTTAATAAGTGGTATGGCCCTTACCACGCGCTCAACAACATCGATGAACGCGTCGAGCGCGGCGAAGTGGTCGTCATCTGCGGGCCGTCGGGTTCGGGGAAATCAACATTGATCCGGACTGTCAACCGGCTGGAGCCGATTCAGGAAGGCCAGGTGCTGGTTGGTGATATTGACGTGAACGCACGTACCACTAACGTCAACCGACTTCGCAGCGGCATCGGTTTCGTGTTTCAGCAATTCAACCTGTTTCCGCATCTATCGGTTAAGGAAAACGTCGCGCTCGCGCCCGTCAATGTTCGGGGCATGGCACGTCGCGAGGCCGGCGCGCGCGCAATCGATCTGCTGGACAAAGTCGGCCTACGGCATAAGGCGGATGCTTATCCTGCACAGCTATCAGGCGGTCAGCAACAACGAGTGGCCATCGCACGTGCGCTCGCCATGGATCCGCCTGCCATGCTTTTCGATGAACCAACCAGCGCGCTCGACCCGGAAATGGTTGGCGAGGTCCTGCAGGTCATGAAGCAGCTGGCCGCTGACGGGATGACAATGATCTGCGTCACGCACGAGATGGGCTTCGCCCGTGAGGTAGCCGACCGCGTGTGGTTCATGGCCGACGGACAGGTCCTCGAACGCACCACGCCCTCGGTTTTCTTCAGCAGGCCGACGCATCCGCGCGCCCAGAAGTTCATCGCGGACATTCGCGGCCCCGGATGAACGACCACGCGATGTCAGCCGAAGCGCCAGATCCGGACACACTTGCCACGCAGATCATCGACGAAGCTCGTGCGCTGGCGGTGCAGGAGCCACTGCTTCGCGCGCTGCTCAAGCGGCGCATTGGCGAAGTGCCGCACCTAGCCGCTCTGCTGTCCCGCATGCTGGCCGCCGAACTCGAGCAACCGGAGCTTGCCTACCGGCACCTGGTCCATTTTTTTCGCACGCTCTATAGCGAGAAACCGGCAGTCGTCGAAATCGCTGCATCGGACATCGGCGCAGTACTTCGGCGTGATCCCGCCACCGACTCACCACTCAGCGTCGTGCTCGAGCAGAAGGGCTTCCAGGCACTCTGCGCACATCGCGTCGCGCACGCATTGTGGAATAACGGACGCGACGCGCTCGCCCGGCAACTCCACGCGGCCGCCCGGCGCAGCACAGGCGTGGATATCCATCCTGCATGTCGTATTGGCCGGGCGGTGATGCTCGATCATGGACTCGGTATTGTGCTCGGGGAGACGGCGGCCATTGGCGACAATGTCTCGATCATGCAGGGCGTCACACTCGGTGGCACCGGTAAGGAGCACGGCGACCGGCACCCGAAAGTGGGCGATGGCGTGCTGATTGGCGCGGGGGCTACGCTGCTCGGTAACATCCGCATCGGAACTCATGCGCGAATCGGCGCTGGCAGCGTGGTGCTCGCCGATGTCCCCGCATACGCAACAGCGGTCGGCGTTCCGGCCAAGTCCCGTGTGCGGGCGCGGGGCGAAGCGCCGGCCGAATCGATGGATCATTTGGTGACAGGTCGCTAGCATCGGTGCGCTGAAAAGCAAAAAGGGAAGCCGCAATGGCCTCCCTCCTCTTCGCCAATGAGCTTCCTAACCGTTAGATTCGTCCCTCACGCACATCGATTTCGTAGCGCGCCTGATTTTCGGTGCTCATTGGATATAAGCCATTGAGCGACGCTCCAGACTTGACCTGCTTCAGGATCCAAGACTCGCTCTGTTCCTGAGCCAGCGCCACTTCGACTACTTCATCGAGCAGCGCGGCCGGAATAACGATGGCACCATCGTCGTCCGCCACGATAATGTCGTCTGGAATGACTGCGACGCCACCGCAACCAATCGTCTGCTGCCAGTCGACAAAGGCCAGCTGTGCTACCGCCGGAGGCGCGGCGACACCACTGCACCATACAGGCAGGCCTGCATCGGCGATACCTGCGCGATCGCGCACGGCTCCATCCGTCACGAGCCCTGCGACCTGTCGCTGCTGCATGCGAGCGCACAGGATGTCACCGAAAATTCCGGCATCGGGGATGCCCATCGTATCGGCCACGACCACGCACCCTTGCGGCATCGCTTCGACCGCCATGCGTGTCGATTTTGGCGACGACCACGCAGCCGGCGTTGCAATATCTTCGCGGGCCGGCACGAAGCGCAGCGTGAACGCCCGCCCGACCACCCGCGGTTGACCTGCGAACAGTGGCGCAGTTTTGCGCAACCATACGTTGCGCAAGCCTTTCTTAAAGAGGATCGTCGTCAGTGTGGCTGTCGTCACTTTCGACAGCGTCTCGACAATATGCGTTGGGAGCATGCGTCTTCCTGGAGGGTTTTCGCGCGACCCGCAAGCCGCGCATCGATAGCAAAGCGCGCTGCCGTGCGCCATTAAATTTTGTTCAGATACTCGCGATAAGGCCGCCATCCACGCGCACCACGGACCCGGTCATGTACGACGCCCGTTCGCTTGCGAGGAACGCCACTGTGTCAGCGTATTCCTCGGGGCGCCCATACCGTCCGGCTGGAATGGATGCCGTGCTTTGTGCGCTGACTTCTTCGACTGAACGCCCTTCACGCCTGGCCTTTTCCTGGTCGAGGAACTGAATCCGGTCGGTCGCGATGCGTCCCGGCACGATGACATTCACAGTGATGCCGTCGCCCGCCACCTCACGCGCGAGCGACTTCGACCAGCCGACGAGCGCAGAGCGTAGCGCGTTTGCGACCGCGAGATTGGGTATCGGTGCAATCACCCCCGACGAAGCGCTGGTGATCACGCGCCCCCAGCCCTTCTGCCGCATTCCGGGAAGGACGCGATCCGTAATGGCGATTGGCGGCTGGACCATCTTCCCGAAGTGTTCCTGCCAGAGCGCGGGACTGACGCCGAAAGCGGACGAAGGGGGTGGACCGCCGGTATTGTTGATAAGGATATCAACAGCGCCAAAGCGTTCCTCGATCCGAGCTACATGCCCATCGATACCAGCGAGGTCCGAGAGATCCCATTCGATGGACAGGCACGGTGCGTCCAGCGCGACCACACGCCGTTCGACCGCACTGAGAGCTTTGGCGTCGCGATCGCCGATTACGATGGTCGCACCCTCACTTGCCAGTGCGACCGCAATGGCCGATCCTAGTCCGCCGCCGCCCCCGAGCACGAGTGCTGTCTTACCCTTCAGACGCAAATCCATTGACTCTCCTTGAATGTTGAGGCGCGCGATGCCCACACGCCCTCCGATGATTGATTTGAGCATGGTAGAGTTGCGTTAAAGCATTCCACAAGCGACATTTTCGCTATCTTCGCTTGAATTTTTTTCTGCAAAGGAGCTTGCTCTGATGGTCACGCTGAAGCAACTCGAAGGGTTTTATTGGGCAGTCGAGCTGGGCGGTCTCGAACAGGCGGCCGATCGTCTCAACACGACGCAGTCCGCTATTTCCAAGCGCCTCCAGGAACTCGAGGGGCTACTCGGCCTGACGCTGTTCGACCGCAGCCGGCGTCGCGCGATGATCACGCCGCAAGGCGAACGGCTGCTTATCATGACACGTGAAATACTCGAGACCCGTGATCGGATCATGGGGCTGAGCACGGCCATCACGCCCACTTTGCGCACGCTGCGTCTCGGCGTCACCGAACTGACCGCCATGACCTGGCTGCCCGCCCTGGTTCAGCGCATCAGGGGCAGCTATCCGGAGATCGCGCTTGAGCCGACGGTAGATTCCAGCGCGCATCTGATCGAGAAGCTCGGCGCCAACGAACTCGACATGGTAGTTGTCCCAGATAACTATCGCGAACCACAATTCG
>Ga0105856_1001343_pt1 | contig 10545 bp, 9 predicted proteins | sample OrgsoiDNA_201060_FD_89681 | JGI IMG/M metagenome (GOLD analysis project Ga0105856, IMG submission 89681) | Permafrost soil microbial communities from the Arctic, to analyse light accelerated degradation of dissolved organic matter (DOM) -... | ecosystem: Environmental > Terrestrial > Soil >...
CTTAGCAGGGGAGCGCCTTCAGCCTCTCGGCCACCTCACCATACGCCTCTTTCGAGTTGTGCTGACTAACTTTGTTTAAGCTCATCGGCACTGCGTGGCGCACATATTACTTTCACGGGCTTATAAGTCAAACCCTTTTTTTCCATCATTCGTTTGTTTGCACAATTCACGCGCAACCTGTGCAGTTTCACGGCAATAAGTGCGATTAAATAGCGAAAAAACACTATTTTTTCTAGAGATAGCCGTTGGCAGAATGTGGGTCATTGATTTAAAAAAGCTGAAAAACTGGGAACGAAACAGAAAGGAACAGCGATTTGAGGCAGGAAAAGGTCAGCGTCTCGCCGTTAGCGAGACGCTTGATAAATCAGTTATCCGTGTCGTGATGATGGTGATGCGATTTCTCAGCCTGAATGCGCTGGTAAATCTCTTCACGATGGACTGAGACCTCTTTAGGCGCATTCACACCAATACGCACCTGATTACCTTTAACACCTAATACGGTAACCGTTACCTCATCGCCAATCATGAGGGTTTCACCAACTCGGCGGGTCAAAATAAGCATTCTTAGCTCCTTGAAGAATTAAAAGAGTCGGGTCTCTCAGTTTCCCGGCCATTATCTAACAACCACAGGTAAAACGTAAGCCATGACCCCCACATTATCAAAACTAGCCTGCGACCTCAGCCGTGCATGTTTTAAGTCTAGCTGAAAACAAGACAATCGTGGATGTTCGGACCTGACCTACCTGCGATAGCGAAAACGCCATAGTGCACAATACATTATGGCGTTTCTATGTGTAGTGATTTATTTCTTATGACAGCTTAGCGTCTACCCAAGCTTCTACACTGGCAAGAGCTGCAGGAAGTGCCTGTACGTCGCTACCACCGGCCTGAGCCATATCAGGGCGGCCACCGCCTTTACCACCTACCTGCTGCGCAATGGAGGCAATCAGTTCGCCTGCTTTGACGCGGTCAGTCAGGTCTTTGGTGACACCAGCAATCAGACTGACTTTATCATCAGCAATGGTCGCCAGAACAATAATCACCGAACCTAGCTGATTTTTCAGATCATCAACCATGGTACGCAGCATTTTAGGCTCTACGTTATCCAACTGGCTGACGAGCAACTTAATACCTTTTACGTCTTTGGTTTGGCTAGAGAGCGAAGCACTTTCTTGCGCTGCCTGCTGCCCTTTCACCTGCTGCAACTCTTTTTCTAGCTGACGCGAACGTTCGATCAGAGTACGAATTTTCTCTGCTACGCTGTTTACATCGCCTTTGACTAAATGAGCAACGTCTTGCAGCAAATCACTTTGTTGGTGAAGTGCAGCAATCGCATTCTCACCCGTGATACCTTCAATACGACGAATACCCGCCGCAGTACCCGATTCGCTTTGAATACGGAACAGGCCGATATCACCGGTACGGCTCGCATGGATCCCGCCGCAAAGCTCTGTTGAGAAGTCACCCATGGACAGTACGCGAACGTTATCTTCGTATTTTTCACCGAACAGCGCCATTGCGCCCTGCTCTTTTGCCTCATCCAGCGCCATTATTTTGGTCTGAATCGGCAAGTTACGACGAATTTGAGCATTCACCAAATCTTCGACCTGACGAATCTCTTCTGGCTTCATCGCTTCAAAATGCGAGAAGTCAAAGCGCAGATAATGATCGTTAACCAAGGAGCCTTTCTGAGCCACGTGCTTACCCAGCACCTGACGCAATGCGGCATGCAGCAAGTGAGTGGCAGAGTGGTTCAACCGAATGCGGTCACGGCGCGCAGCGTCCACGTCAGCCTCAACGCTATCGCCTACACGCAATTTACCGGTGTTCAGGGAACCCTGATGGCCAATCGCCTTACCGTATTTTTGGGTGTCGGATACGGTGAAGATACCTGACGCCCCTTTCAGCTCACCTTTGTCGCCCACCTGACCACCAGACTCAGCGTAGAATGGCGTATCATCAAGGATCACAATGGCGTTGACACCGGCCTGAATTTCGTCAACAGGCTGGCCTTCTACGAACATCGCAACCACTTTTGAATGACCTTGAACATGCTCGTAGCCAGAGAATTTCGTTACGCCATCAACACGCACCATGCTGTTGTAATCGGCGCTAAAACCGCTCGATTCACGGGCACGACGACGTTGAACTTCCATCGCTTTTTCAAAGCCAGCCTCATCCACTTTCAGATTACGTTCACGGCAAACATCAGCGGTTAAGTCCAGCGGGAATCCGAAGGTGTCATACAGACGGAAAGCAATTTCGCCATCCAGCGTATCGCCCTTCAGTGAAGACAGCTCTTCATCCAATAGTGCCAAACCACGCTCAAGCGTACGCGCAAACTGCTCTTCTTCGGTTTTCAGCAACTGCTCAACCATCGCCTGCTGTTGCTTTAATTCATCGGCCGCAGGGCCCATCACCTCGATCAGCGGAGCCACCAATTTGTAGAAGAAGGTTTCTTTGGCGCCGAGCATATTACCGTGGCGAATCGCACGACGGATGATACGACGCAGCACGTAGCCACGGTTTTCATTCGACGGGATCACACCATCCGAGATCAGGAAGGCACAAGAACGAATATGGTCAGCAATAACGCGCAATGATTTATTGTTCAGGTCGGTCGCACCGGTCACCTGAGCCACCGCGGCGATCAATTTCTGGAACAAATCGATGTCGTAGTTGGAATTCACATGCTGCATCACCGCGGTAATGCGCTCCAAGCCCATACCGGTATCGACCGATGGCTTAGGCAACGGCAGCATGGTGCCGTCAGATTGACGGTTGAACTGCATGAAGACGATGTTCCAGATCTCGATATAACGATCGCCATCTTCTTCAGCAGAGCCCGGAGGACCGCCCCAGATGTGGTCGCCGTGATCAAAGAAGATCTCAGTACAGGGGCCGCAAGGACCGGTATCACCCATCTGCCAGAAGTTATCTGACGCGAAGGCACCACCTTTATTGTCGCCGATACGGATGATGCGCTCTTTAGGAACACCGACTTCTTTTTCCCAAATTTCAAAGGCTTCGTCATCGGTTTCATACACTGTCACCCACAACTTTTCTTTTGGCAGGTTGAACCAGTTTTCACCGGTCAACAACTCCCATGCATAATTAATGGCGTCGTGCTTGAAGTAATCACCAAAGCTGAAGTTGCCCAGCATTTCGAAAAAGGTGTGATGGCGTGCGGTGTAACCGACGTTTTCCAAGTCGTTATGCTTGCCGCCTGCGCGAACGCAGCGCTGGGAAGTGGTGGCGCGGCTATAGTCGCGCTGATCCAAACCGAGGAAAACATCTTTAAATTGGTTCATCCCGGCATTGGTAAACAACAGTGTCGGATCGTTATTCGGGACAAGCGAACTGCTTGAAACAATGTTGTGTCCCTTACTATGGAAGAAATCGAGAAACGCTTGACGGATCTCAGCGGTGCTCTTGCTCATAAATGTCCCGGAATCTGGCTTGAAGAACCGTTCGCAAGCGAGAAAGTGCCGAATTCAGCAACAGACTGTACAGCTCACGAACAAAAAGTGTGGATAAGATAAAATTTCTTCGCGGGGAAGTAAAATCCCGTATGCGGTCAATCATCAAAATCGCGATAAATCGACTGGATTTCTTCCTGAAAGAACCCCCGATACAGCATATAACGCAAAACTTTCGACTTTTCTTTCCAGTCCACCGGCAAAGGCTCGCCAAACTTTCTTACCGCGATATCACGCGCCAGAGCGCACCAGTCAATTTCACTGTTTTCAAAAGCAGTCGCAATCACGTCTTTATCGACCCCTTTTTGTTGCAGCTCGGAGCGGATGCGCTGGGCGCCATACCCTTTACGGCTGCGGCCTGACATATAGCGGTCAGCGAATTTGGCATCATCCAGCCAGTTATGCTGATAGCAGTAATCAATGACCGCTTGGACATGTTCGGGAGAAATCTCTTCGGGAGGCTGACGTGATACTTTTTCTTGTTCACGAGCTTCTTCTTCCTGCCACTCTTTGGAAAAGGAGAGGGTGGATTTTTGGGTTTTGGGCTTTGCGGTTTTGGCGTAAGAGGGTTTGCTAAAAGCGATGGGAGGCGTAAGTAGTTTTTTTCGCAGTTCCATTTCACCGTGGTCACGCTGGGAGAGCAACCGCATTGCGCGGCTAATTAGCGCGTTAATTTTTCCCGCATCACCCTGTTTATCGGGCGATTCGAACAGTGCGGGCCCCTCAGGATCCACGATTTTATCATCGGACATTTGGGTCACCTTATATGGGAAAAATGCCAGCCTGAAACTCAGGCTGGCATTTTTTTGACTGCATCGTTTTCCTAAACCACCGTTTAGGAACCGGCGAGATTAGAACTCTTCGCTGGTTTCAACACTGTCACCGAGATCTTCGGCAGTCGCCGTAGCGCTGATTTCACCGGTGCCACCGTTGAGCAGCATGTCGCGCAGTTTTTTGTCGATCTCAGCGGCAATTTTCGGATTTTCTTTCAGGAAGTTGCTGGAGTTCGCTTTACCCTGACCAATCTTTTCGCCGTTGTAGCTGTACCATGCACCGGCTTTTTCGATCAGTTTATGTTTAACACCAAGGTCAACCAACTCACCGTTGATGTTGATCCCTTCGCCGTACATGATCTGGAATTCAGCCTGTTTGAAAGGTGCCGCAATTTTGTTTTTCACCACTTTAACGCGGGTCTCACTACCGACGACGACGTCACCGTCTTTGATGGCACCAATACGGCGAATATCAAGACGAACAGAAGCGTAGAACTTCAATGCGTTACCGCCAGTGGTGGTTTCTGGGTTACCGAACATCACACCAATTTTCATACGGATCTGGTTGATGAAGATCAGCAAGGTGTTCGCATTTTTCAGGTTACCGGCCAGCTTACGCATTGCCTGGCTCATCATACGTGCCGCAAGGCCCATGTGAGAGTCACCAATTTCACCTTCGATTTCAGCTTTTGGTGTCAGGGCAGCAACGGAGTCAACGATGATCACATCGACAGCGCCAGAGCGGGTCAATGCATCACAGATTTCCAAGGCTTGTTCGCCGGTATCAGGCTGCGAACACAGCAGGTTGTCGATATCTACACCGAGCTTTTTGGCATAAATCGGGTCAAGTGCGTGTTCAGCATCGATAAACGCACAGGTTTTACCTTCGCGCTGTGCCGCAGCAATAACTTGCAGCGTCAGCGTGGTTTTACCGGAAGATTCCGGGCCATAAATTTCAACGATACGGCCCATTGGCAAGCCGCCAGCGCCCAACGCGATATCCAGAGACAGAGAGCCGGTAGAGATCGTTTCAACGTCCATAGAGCGATCTTCACCAAGACGCATGATGGAGCCTTTACCGAATTGCTTTTCAATCTGGCCCAGTGCTGCAGCTAACGCTTTTTGCTTGTTCTCATCAATAGCCATTTTTGCTCCTTCGTCTGACGTTAAGTGAATGACCTCACTCGCGTCACTGAATGTAATTTATGTACAGGTCGTTGCGGGTAATTATACTGTATGCTCATACAGTATCAAGCCTATTTTTCAAGAAACTCATTAAGTGCGGTTTGTAATGAAAAAACAGCAGCTTGCAAACGGACAGAATCGCGGTCACCTGAAAATTGCTGTTTAATTGCCAGGGTCCGGCCACCATCGCCAGCAAATCCAAACCACACGGTCCCCACCGGTTTGGTGGCTGTTCCGCCATCAGGCCCGGCAATACCGCTGATCGATAACGCCAGATTCGCCCCTGCCGCATGCAGAGCCCCTTTGGCCATTTCGCGCACGGTCTCTTCGCTGACGGCACCAAATTTATCCAGCGTGGCGTCAGACACCCCTAGTAGCTGATGCTTGGAGGCATTACTGTAAGTGACAAATCCGCGATCAAACCACGCCGAACTGCCCGCGATATCGGTGATCGACTTCGCTACCCAGCCACCGGTGCAGGACTCGGCACAGGTGATCCATAATCCCTTTTCTTTCAATTTATTGCCCACCAGCACGCTTAGCTGGCGTAATTTCGGTTCGCTCATGACTTTTACTCTTTAAGGGCTTGTCTGGCCGTGAACACATCAACCGATGTTAGCACTTAAAGTATTCACAAATCAGCCCAGACACCGATTTTGCGAGGTGTATTCAAGTCATAACGTAAAACGATGTTAAGTCAGAGAAACCTGTTCAAAGCGTTGGATCATCGCCAATGCCAGCCCTTGTGCGGGATTAATTCGCTCTGTGACAAAGGTGATTTGCGTACGACTGAAAGGGAACGTCAGCGTAAATTGTTGCGCCGCCGCCAACGTATTTTCAACAAATAGCGGGTGGACATGATAGGGGCAATCAATCAGTAAGGTTTTGGGGTTAACCAGATGAATGATCTGGCTGAGCGCTTTGCCTAAACGTTGTCCCGCCGCGGCCATCACGTCATTCACCAAATGTTCTGACCGCTGACGATTCTCCCAGTTAAGGCCTTTTTCACGCTGGTCGAGTTGCGCATTTATCGCCGATAGGCTGATCAAAGACTCAAGGCAGCCGCGCTGTCCACAGGTACAGAGTGGACCTTCGGGTAGCACCGCTAAATGGCCCACCTCGCCAGCGGTCCAGCTTCCACCAGAATACACGCCGTGTTCGGTGAGCAGTGCACCACCGATCCCTTCGCCGATGCGCAGATAGAAACAGGCTTCATTTTCACTCGGCATTTCGCCCTGTCTGGCTATCAATGCCGCCGCCTTGACGTTATTCCACACGTTGACCGGTACAGAGACCGCACGGGTTAATAAAGGTTGTAAGGCCACTTCACCCCATCCCAAATGCGAGGAGACATGCAAAATCCCTTGTTGCTGGTTGATGATGCCGGGAAACCCCACGCCGATCCCCACCAGCTCTGGGTAAGTCTGCTGTAACTGCTGGCTGTACTGTGCTATTTGCGTCAGGACATTTTGCGGGTCGGTGGTGTCGAGAGAGAGGGATGATTGATCAATCATCTGCGAGAAATAGTCACATACCACCCAGTGAAGACGATGGCGTTCAACCATAATGCCCGCCGCTTTCATCGCCATGGGTTTAAGAGCCACATGAATTTTAGGCCGACCGATGCTGTTGGTTTGAGCGACGCCCTGCTCTTCGACATAACCGAGTGCCAGCAGGTCATCGACAATCAGTGAGATGGTATTTTTACTCAGGGCCAGCGCTCGTGAAATATCCAGACGGGAGCTAATTTTCTGCTGGCGCAGATAAGCCAGTACACGTTTTTCATTATACTGGCGCAGCAGCGCGGGCCCTTTGCCTGAGTCTTTCATGTCATGACTTTCCATCGCATTTCACCGTAGCGTGGCATTATTACATGAGGGTGAATCGGCGCGTCAACCTATTCGCCACGCCATACCTCCCTGCCATTTTTGTAGGTTGCCAACAGTGTTAATGCCTGGTCCGCGCTTTGCTGCAACAAGAGAGCATCCAGAGGCGCACCGATCTTAAGTCCTTGCTGAGTCGCCAGAGTGAGGCACCTTGCGGGTCTCACTGACGCCATGTCAATGGCCTGCGCCGTAGGCACAATCTCATTTTTTATCAGCGTATTCACGCCGTACAGCAGCCCTTGAACCGATCCCGCTAACAGCGCCGGATTATCCGCCATCGATAATCGCCCCTCGGCACTGAGCACCACATCACCGCCAATATGAGAATGATAATGCCCCGCCGCCATCCCCGCATGACTGGTAACGTCACTGACCAATATGGCGCCCTCGCCTTTGGCACGAATAAAGACCTTGAGCACCGATAGCGGCAGATGTTCGCCGTCGGCAATCATCGCGCAGCACAACGCATCTTGCGCGAGTTGCTCCCAAATATAGTTAGGGTGACGCGGCAACGTCAGGTGCGCACCGTTGCCAAGATGGGTCGACATCCGCGCACCGGCTTGTACCGCAGAGGCAATTTGGTCGGCGCTGGCGGCCGTATGCCCTATCGACACCACCACATTTTGAGCAACACAGCGGCGGATAAAATCGTCCGCCTGCGACCATTCTGGTGACAGCGTGATAAGCCGAATGCGCCCCTGCGCGGCCTCTTGCCAGCGCTGGAAGAGATCCCAGTCTGGCGCTTTAACGTGCTCACGCTGATGCGCGCCGCGCGGCCCGTCTAGGGCTGACAAAAACGGCCCTTCCAGATGAATACCGGCCACCGATTGCGCCACCAGCGGAAACTGCTGGCACGCCCTCGCCAGCGTTGCCATCATCTGCTCAATTTCGCTATCGCTGTTAGTGATGATGGTCGGGAAAAAGGTGGTCACACCTTGTTTAAACAGGGTATGTACCACCTGCTCTACGGCGTGCTCAGCGAACGGATAGCCGTTGAAATCCACACCACCATAACCATTAACCTGTAAATCGACCAACCCTGGGGCAATCAGCGGCAGCGTCGCCTCGTCCGCTATCGGCCTTATGGCATGAATCAGGCCGCCACGCGCGATAACTTCAATTGGCTGACCACTGCGGTATTCCCTGCCGCGTAGCGATATCTCATGCATGGGTTAGCTCCCCAAAACCCGCAACGTCGGTATAGAGGGTACAGGCCGGGTGCGAGCGCAAAATGGTGGCAGGACAGGCAACAGAAAGCGGCAACGTCAGTGTTTGCGTGATGGCCTGCTGTTTATTTTTACCAGGCACCATGCAAAAGAGTCGATGAGCCGCCATCAGCGTGGGAATGGTCAGCGTCAGCGCATGGGTCGGGACGTTATCCAGTGACGGGAAGCAACCATCATTGACTTGCTGCTGACGACACACGGCGTCCAGTTCGACAACTTTCATTACTTCAGGGTCATTAAAATCGGCCACCGGCGGATCATTAAAGGCCAAATGTCCGTTCTCCCCAATTCCCAGACAGACCATATCTATCGGCGCTCGTTGCAATAAGTTGGAATACATCTCGCATAAAGGTTGCGGATCACCGGTGGCGGGGATGCGATACACCACGCCTGGCTTCACCTTATCGAATAAATGCTGGGTCAAATAGTGGCTAAACAGCGCGTCTGAATTTTCGGGTAACCCGACATATTCATCCATATGAAAAGCCTCGACTCGCGCCCAGTCGATCCCTTCGGCATTGGCTAAATGTGCCAAAAATTCGTTTTGCGACGGCGCAGCGGCGAAAATGATCCGCACGGAACCTTGCCCGGCCAGTAGCTGCCGCAAATGCTGCGCGGCATCGGCGGCGGCAGACTGCCCCATCTCCGCACGCGTGTTAAATACCTGAACGTTCAGACGTTCAACCTGTTGGCTAAAACGTGGTGATTTCATCTCTAACATCCTGTTCTCAATAATGTGAATGGCCTAACGTGATTCGGCTTCATAAGCGGGTTTACCGACCGGAGACGGCAAATCATCGAGTTGATCTTGATTCAGCGCATTGAGCAACGTCTCCACCTCGGCGCTAACCGGCGTGCGGCGCAGGAAACCGCCGAGCGTATAAACCACCAGCGACAGCAAGACTGGGATCGCCACCACTTGCGTGGTGCTCATATCCGGGATGACAAATTTCACTAAGAAGAAGGCCGAAACGCCAACGGCCCAGGAGGCGATCGCCGCCGTGGCGTTGCATTTACGGAACCACGGCAACAGGCCGAGCAGCATCGGGATTGAAATCGGCCCCACCAGACCACCGAACCAGACAATCAGCAGCGATAACACTCCGCCAAAGCGGTTAGCATTTACTGCGATCAACAAGGTAGTAAGAATAAACAGCACCACGGTGACGCGCGCCACCAGCAGCGACGACTGCCCTTGCCCGAAACGTTTAGGGAACAGAACCGGCAGAATGTCGCGGGTTACCACGGCGGTGATGGCGTTGGAATCCGAAGAGGTCATCGACAAGGTGTGAGTAAACATCGCCACCAGCACCAGACCAATCAGACCGTTGGGCAACAGTTGCATCGCCATGATGGAATAGGACTGCGACGGGTCAGCAATATCAGGAAACAGCAGCGGCGCGGCCCACATCGGATAAAACAGGATAAGCGGCCAAACCAAATACAGCAGCGAGGAGAGCAGCGCGGCCTTACGCGCATCTTTGCCACGCGGGGAAGCGATAAACCGCTGCGCCAGATTCCAGGTTCCGCCGTTATAACTGAGGGTATAAATCACGAAATAGGCCAGAATAAAGCCCATCGAATAGGGGCCCGCCACGATATCCGTATGTCCGGCAGGTAATCGGTCCCAAATGGTCAGCAAATTGCTAAAGCCGCCGAGATGGAACGCCACCGCCACCACCATCACAATCGCGGCGATAAACTGCACAATAAACTGGCCGAAATCGTTGCAGGCATCCGCCCACAGCCCGCCCAGTACGGTATAAAACAGGCACAGCACGCCAGAAATACCAATCCCGACAATCGGGTCAAGGCCGGTGAACACGTTGATAATAATGGCAATCGCCGCCCATTTCGCGCCGACATCAAACGTCTTAAGCAGCACACCGCTCCACGCCAGAATTTGCTGAGTCGGCACGTTGTAGCGCGTCGCGAGGTATTCCATCGGCGATTCAATATTCATATGGATACGCAGCCGCGCCCAACGCGGTGCGAA
>Ga0105856_1001347_pt1 | contig 10508 bp, 2 predicted proteins | sample OrgsoiDNA_201060_FD_89681 | JGI IMG/M metagenome (GOLD analysis project Ga0105856, IMG submission 89681) | Permafrost soil microbial communities from the Arctic, to analyse light accelerated degradation of dissolved organic matter (DOM) -... | ecosystem: Environmental > Terrestrial > Soil >...
CCGTCGCTGTTGGTGCGGTTCTCATAGAACAGGTAATCCGGGAACTGATCGAAGCTCGGGTACATCGGGCGCAGCGTCAGTTTAGACGTCACGCGGCGCTCCTGCGCGGGCGTACCAAACAGGTTCTGTACGTCGATGTTGGCCTTCAGCTCAGACGGCTTAACCCAGCCCTGTTTACGCTCAGGCGTCAGCTGAAGTTTAACTTTCAGCTGGTCGGGCTCGAACTCTTTCACGTTGACGGCCACGTGGCCGAGCAGGGTAGAGGTGTCTTTGTCTTTGCCGATAAGGTACAGATAGACGTTCCACTCGCCGGTCGGAGAGCTTTCGCTGGTGGTATAACTCAGTTCGTTAAAGCCGCTGGCGTTGAGTGTCAGCGGTTGGGTGCTCATCAGGGTATCGCGCGGGTCACGAATTTCAGCGCGAACCGGCACGCCCGCCAGGCTGTTACCCCAAACGGCAGTGCGGGTGATCAGCCCGACATTAAAGGTGTCGCCGGGGCGATAAACGCCGCGGTCGGAGAACAGATAGCTGCTCAGAGTGCGCGGATCGGACGGCGTTTCTTCGCCGCTGATATCAAAGCGCGACAGATCCAGGCCACGGTCATTGTATTCACCGGTCGGCAGGAAGGAGACGTCGCCCTCTTTTTCTACCAGGAACATCACCGGCTGGCGCTCATTTTTATACACGTCAAGCGACGGGAAGCGCGCATGGCCATCGGCATCGGTGTTTTGGGTGAGCAGCGCCACACCGTTTTTCCCGATGACGGACACTTTGGCACCAGATACCGGCAGGCCGGAGTGCACGGACTGCACGAACACGTCGCGGGTTTTGTCCTGTGAACGCTTACTAATTATGCCCAGATCGGTAATGACCACGAAACGTGAGTCGCCGACGCTGGCTTCGCTTTCATCGTCGCCGCTTTCGCTACTGTATTGATCATCCTGCGCCGTGTCGTCGGTTTTGGCCTCTTTTTTGGCCGGATCCCACGGGGTCAGGGTCAGCAGGAAGACGCCACGCCGAGCATTCGGGTTATCCGACAGATAGCGTGACAAATCGATGCCCTGATAGCTGGCTTCGCCCGGCTTATCATTGTTCACCGCGCTGGTGTATTCGAAGTGCTCGGTGAAATATTCGTCGCCCAGACGGTTAAACTGCGCCGATGAATACGCGCTGCTTTTGAACGACACGATGTGCTGTAGCTGGCTTGGGATCACCCGCTTGATATCCAGTTTCAGGCCCGGCACGTTACGCGCCGCCACGCTGATTTGCTTTTCGCCGCTCATTGACAGCAGCGAGCCCTGTGACATAAAGCTCAGGGAGGTCGGGTAGTCGGGGACGGTGACCAGCTGATAGCGTTTTTCCGGCATCTTGTAGCCGCCAAACGAGGTCAGTGCATTGGTCACTTCAACCAGCATGTAGCGGTTGGCGGGGGCATCAAACTTAAAGCTGAACTGCGGCTGATACTCCTGCTCGGCATCGTTCAGCGTCAGTTTTACCGGTGCGGACTGTTTGATAATGCCGGTGTCGACTTCAGACATGTCCCACGGATAGATGGCATTCTGGTCATCATCGTTATTGTCGCTGTTTTTCGGATTTTTTTGCGGCAGCAGCCAGGCTTTCACCGCACTGCCGAGCTCTTTATCTTTTACGGCATCGCTCAGGGCGACGATCAGGGCGCGTTCCCCCTTGTTGTCACTGGCATCTACGACCGTGGCGCTGATGTCTTTCACCGCCAGACTGTAGAGCGTCGGTACGGCCACCCAGTTATTTTTCTTGGCTGCCGTCGGCTGGGACGGCGCGGTGGATTTTACGCCTTCACCCACGGTCAGATGCACAGAACCACCGTGATCCAGCGCCTGTAAGGCTTCAGAATGCACCCAGGCGTTGAGTTTTTTCTCGTCATAGACCAGCGAGTAATTAAGCTTTTTCTCCGGCGTCTCTTTGCCTTCGGTCAGCCCCAGCGAAATCTGTTTTTCGAAACTGGCGACATCCACCGGCGCATTAAACAGCACGCGGAAAATAGCGCTGCGCTTTTTGGGATCCTGCGGGTCCTGATAGTACTCTGCCTGAACCAGCTGGTAATCAAACGACGGCACGCTGACGTCATATTCGGTCTGTGTGATTTTGCTCTGCGGGGCCAGCAATTTGGCCGGCTCGAGTTTAATTTTGTAGGCCGCGCCCATCGGCAGCGGCGCTTTCGGGGCAAACACCAGCGTCGAGGCATTACGCCACTGCCACTGGCCGTCAACGGCCGGAGACAAACTGATACCCTGATCGACATTTTTACCCACCAGCGTGATCGGTGCCACTGAGTTTCTGAAATTAAGGGTAATTTCCTGCGGCAGACGGCTGTTGGTGTTGTAGTTAATCAGCTGCGGTGGTGAAACTCGCAGCGTGGTTTCCTGATAGACCAGCGGGGCCGGTTCAATCGGCTGCGGGCGGTTAAGCCAGACGTGGTAACCGTAAAAGCCGCCGACGGCCAGCAGAATCAGCAGCAGCACGGCTGCGCCCACGGATTTCGGGTGATTATCGACCCCGCGTTCCAGGCGGCTAAAACCCTTTTTCAGGCCACGGGCACTTTTCGTTGCCCAGTCCGGCGCACGCCACTCAATATTGCCGATCACCGGGCGGAAAATCCGTCCGATCAGCCAGAAAACTTTGCACACAACCCGGCACACGCCTTTGATCAGGGTAAAGGGCAGGCGAAGCAAAAACCGTAATAAATCCATTATTTGAACCTTTGTCCTGTCATTAAGGATCGGAGTCACTGCGTGCCGGAGCCATTACTGGCGCTGAATCAATTCACCGTGCTGGCAGTTAGTGCCACTATGTTTGTAAGGAATGGTAAGTAAAAGCGTTAAAAATAGCGAATCAATAAGGGCTTTTTTCACGCCATCGTGCAGGAAGTAGCGGGTCCGGCCTCCCTTCAGCCTCAAAAAGGTAATCAGTAATGATAATTCTTATCAATAATTATGGGTGTCGCTACATAATCCAATCAAAATCAAAGAGTTAAATGAAATGTTGTGATGTTTTTTCTCACGAAAAAACAAGCCATTAAAGCACATGAAAATTCTACACAACAAAATTACTTTTCATATTTTGCGTGATTCGGTTACATAATCTATACGTTAACTTAACCTAAATTTTTCAATGAAATCATTTCTGTCACTCAGCGCAGGGCGTTTTCAGTAGGCCACTTCTGACAAAAAGGATTTCTATCGACTTTATTCGATCAGATTCACGGAGGAATTAATGACTAACAACGTTGTTTAATTTGCCTGCCGGAGTCTTTATGCATCGCCGACCGCCATTATCAAAAGTTGCCTTAGCCGTTCTCGCCGTGATTGGTTCACCTTCCGCTGTACTCTTCCCCAATACCAGCTATGCCGTGGTTTTACAGGCATTTAACCCCGTCGATAACGATCAGCTTGTCGGTGATTTGGTGGTTAACAATGGCGGCAATGTCAGCCTTACCGGCAATCAGCTCTTTCAGACGGGTGTTGATGGTTCCGTCAATTCAACGTTGGGCGCATTGCAGGGACTTAACCGCATTGTGAATGCGCACGGAGCCATTGGCGCGGACCGGCTGGATATCGGTCCGGCAAACTTTGGTATCACCATCCCTGACCCGACGACCGGTGGGAATACCACGTTTCAGGTCTATAACCCGACCAGTCTGGTGGCACTGACGCCGATCAATGCCAGCACCGTTGTCGCTGATGTGGTGAACGTGGGGGATAACCAATACATCAATACCCGCGTTGCTGATGTGAGCACCGGCGGCACGTTGAACGTCAATATCGGCCAGGCGAATTCAGCGTCTACGGCCAGTACCAACGGCTGGAGCATGGCGGCCAAGCAGAGCACGCTGTTCAACGTTGACGGCACCAGCGGTGTCGATACCACGCTCAACTGGAATTCCAATAACCGTATTACCTTTACCGGTACGGCGGCCAATCCGGCTGTGCCGCGCCAGTTTGCGGTCAACAACGTGATCACTTATAAAGGCGCGTTTACCGTCCAGACGCTGGATAACCAGGTGAATAACTTCAATGTCACCGCGGCCGCTGGCTTGAAAAGTTATAACGACTGGCTGATAAGCCAGCTTCAGTCTGGGAATCTGGACAAGAGCACCTACCTTTCCAATTTCAATAAAGCCTTTACGCTCACCAACACCACCATCGATTACAACATTTCAGCCGATGACCCGACCGATGACGTCGCACAGGCTATCGGCAATCGTATTGTCGTCAATGCCAGCGGGGCGAATGCCAAAGTGAACGTGGCCGCCGGTAAAACGCTGGAAGTGATTGGCGCGACAGGAGGGGCTATTCATGCTTCCAACGGCGCGCTGGTGACGGTCAACGGCAAGGTCAGCAGCGCCAGTTCCTCAGGGGATGGTTCAGCGCTGTATCTTGACAACAGCGCAGGCGTCAATAATGGCGTGATCAACGGCGGCTTTGTTAATAAGAATGACGGTACGGGTGTCGGGTCGACGGGGTTTGGCTCCAACGGCGTTCAGGTGCTCAATACCAGTACCTTTGATAACAACGGCATCGTCAACTTCGCCACCACGGGGGGCACGACGTCGGCCATCAATCTTAGCCCCGGCTCCAGCGCGACCAACAGCGGGAATATTAATGTGGGTGTCAATGGCTCCAGCGCTAACGGCACCACGGCGGGCGTACTGGTCGGCGAGGCGGCCACCTTTACTAACAAATCTGGCGGCCTGATTTACCTCGGGCGCGGGGCACAAAATAGCCTGACGGACAGCGCGGCAGATACGTCACTCAACCAAAGCGGCACGACGGCGGGGGTTCAGGTCAACAGCGGCGGTATCGGCATCAACAATGGCAGCATTGTGCTTGGTTCAAAAGTCCAGAACGGTGCCGGGATGTTGGCAAACGGCGGCAATGGCAGCACGCTGATTAACAATGGCAATATCGACGTCAACGGCAAAGCCACCACGGTGCCGCGTGAGAATATCGCCATGTCGGTGCTCAATGCCGGCAGCGACGGCAACATTAATAACGCCGGTACGATCAATCTCAACGGGGTGAATGCCACCGGGATCAAAGTGATCGCGACGGCAGGAAATACGGCGGCGGCCAATTCAACCGGTACCATTAACGTGGCGGGGGGCGCTGATCCGGCCAGCGGCACGCGTAATTTCGGTGTGTGGATTGAAGGGCAGGGAACCGGCACCGCCAGTGCGGAAATTAACGGGCCGATCAATCTGTCGGGCAACGGCGCGATTGGCGTACATGCACGCGGAAACGCGACCGTCGATGTGGCAGCCGACGCCGTGCCGACCTTCACCGGCGGCAGCAACCAGATTGCCTTCTTCGCCTATGGCCCAAATGCTAAAATCAACACCATCGGCAATAACGCGTTTAACGTCACCACAACCGGCTCCACGCTGTTCCGCCTGGAACAGGGGGCAGATTTTGATGGTACCGATCTGTCACTGACTGCCTCGGGGGCGAACTCCGTCGGCGTTATCGGCACCGGAGCAGGCGGTACCGTGGTGGCGACAAAAAACGCCACCTTTGAAGTGTCCGGCAATGGTGCCACCGGCGTAATTGTTGAAGGCGGGGCGGCGGGGACGATTGACGCGGCGACCACCATTAATCTTTCCGGCACCAATGCCGTCGGTGCAATTGCCGACGGGCAAAAACATACCTTAACCGGTGCCAACAGCGGTTCGGCATCGCCTAACACCACGCTGAACTCGGCGGCAGTACTGACGTCGGCGCAAAATGGTTTAACCGGCTACATCGCCCGTAACCGTGCCGTCCTGACCAACTCTGGTGACATCACCTTTACTGGTGCGGGCGCGACCGGTATCCGGGTTGAGAGCGGCGCAACCGGCACCAATACCGGCAACATATCGATCAACGACGGCGGCACCGGGATCGTGGTTAACAGCGGCACCGGCACCCTCAATACCAGCGCCAGCACCAGCGGCAAAATTGACGTCAACGGCGGCAATACCACCACCCGCAGCCGGGGAGTGAGTGCCAGCGGCTCGAAAGCCAGCGCTACCCTGAGTAATGGCTCATTGATTAACCTTAACGGAGTGGGCGCGATAGGTGCCGAAGCCGTTAACGGCGCGACGGTTACCGTGTCGGGCACCGCCACACCGGCCTTCAATAATACCGACCAGATCGCTTACCGCGCCGTCGGTGTCGGTTCAACCATCAACAGCGCAACCAGCGTACTGAATGCCTCAACTGACCGCTCGACGCTCTATCGTATTGAAGATGGTGCGGGGCTGGCGCTCAGCAGTGGTTCAGCCCTCACCGCTTCCGGCAATGACAGCCAGGCGCTGGTGGGTTCCGGTCTTAATACCAACATCAATACACGAGGTTCCAGCCTGATTGTCAGCGGCAACGGCGCACGCGGCGTCATCGCCGAAGGCGGGGCAACCGGCAATCTGGATGCAGCCAGTCAGCTGACGCTGAGCGGTGTGAACAGTATCGGTGGCCTGGCCGACGGCCAGAAACACGACCTCACCGGCGCCGTCAGCGGTGCACCGGCGGCGACCCTCTTAACCAGTGCTGCAACATTGTTAGCCAGCGCCAGCGGCGTGACCGGTTATGTCGCGACGAACCTCGGGCAGGTGATCAACAACGGTCTGATGACCCTCAGCGGCGACAGCAGCACCGGGTTACAGGCTCAGGCGGCTGGCACCGTCAGCAATAACAGCACCGTCACACTGACCGGTAATAACAGCAGCGGGATGGCGGCGGCAGCAACAGGTAATGCCACTAACAGCGGCACTTTGGCCCTGAGCGGCGCGGGGGCAACAGGCATGAACGCCTCGCAGGGTGGTAATGTTACCAACGCCAGCACGATTAATCTCACCGGCACCAACAGCACCGGCATGTCAGCGGGACAGGGCGGCGCGGCGGTTAACAACGGCACGCTTAACCTCACCGGTGACAGCAGCAGCGCGATGATGACCACTTCAAGCGGCAGCGCCACCAACGGCGGAACCCTGACCCTGAGCGGTGCAGGCTCAACGGGTATGAACGCCTTACAGGGCGGCACGATCACCAACGCCAGCACGATTAATCTCACCGGCACCACCAGCACCGGCATGTCAGCGGGACAGGGCGGCGTGGCGGTCAACAACGGCACGCTTGATCTCGCAGGGGCAGGGAGCACCGGCATTCTTGCGAACTCAGGTAGTCACGTGACCAATAACGGTTCGCTGCATGTGGCGCAGGGAACGGGGATTGATGCCAGCGGGGTGGGAACGACCATCGCGCGCGCCGGGGTGATTGCTGTCGATGACGGCATAGCCGGGATACGCATTGCTGATGGCACACGGCTGTTACTGAACGGGGGCGACAGCACGATCACTACCGGCGGGACAGCACACGGCGTGCTGCTCGATACCGGAGCTGCGGGGGTGTCAATGAACGACGTGACCCTGAACGTCAACGGCAGCGGCAACGGGATTGAAAACCGTGCCGAGTCCGGGGACATCACCCTGAAAGACTCGACCATTAATATCGCCAACGGCAGCGGTGTGCGCACCGCGACGGCCTTCGACCCGGCCTCTGCGCTGCGGGTCAACGTGAGCGGCAGCGGCACGGCGTTTAACTTTACGCAAGCCGATCTCTCCACCACGCAGGGCGCGCTGAACTTAGGCAGTGGTTATGTGTTCAACGTCACCGGCGCAGGCGGGACCGGGATTAACGCCAACACTACTGGCGACGTGGTGACGGCGGCCACGGTTAATATCACCGATCCTGCGGGCGGTTCTGCGCTGGTGGCGGGCAGGGCCGGCGCGGTACTGAACACCGGCGTCCTGACCTCCGCCAGCCTGACGGCACCGGTGGTGGATCTCAGTAATGGCACCACGGCACGTTTTGAGAACCAGGGCACTATCACGCCGTCATCTGCCAGCGGAGTCGCGGTTGCGGGCAGCGGCGATAATGACAATATTCTGCTGACTTCCGGTAGCGTCTTTGGTGATATCAATACAGGTGACGGGGATGACACCATCACCTGGAACGGCGGTACGCTCGACGGCAGCCTGACATTAGGGGCGGGTAACCTCAACCGCGCTTATATCAACGGCGTGGACCTCTCTCAGACCCGGCATATTACCAGCGGAATCGGCACCGATAACGAAGTCACCTTTACGAAGATTGTGTCGCGCGGCGGCAGTTTCGACACCGACGATCTGACCCGCGGCGTCAACCTCGGTAACGGTTGGAACGTGATTAACTTCGTCGACAACACCCAGTGGGAGCTTACCGGTGACCTGAAGCTGGCCCACAGCAACGTCAATATTGATAGCACCTCCACGCTGTTTGCCGGTAATGGGGTCAATCCGACCATCTCCGGCGGCGAGCTGAACTCGGCTATCGTCACCAATGCCGGCACCATTGACTTAACCAACGGCAGCGGATCGCCGGGTAACAGCCTGACCATCGCAGGCGATCTGGTTTCCGACAGTGGTGTGGTGAAGATGATAACCGACCTCAACGAAGGGGGCGTGCTTGGCAATCAGTTCACCGATTCGTTGAAAATTAACGGCAACGCCAGTAGCGGAACCACCACGCTGGACGTCACACCGTCAGCCGTCAGTACCGGCAAACTGACTGACCTCAACCACTCTTCCACCATGGATGCCTACGAAGGAATTTCGCTGGTACAGGTGGCGGGCAATGCCAGCGCCAGCAGTTTTGCACTGAAGGGCGGTTATCTGGCCGCCGGGCCGTGGCGTTATGATCTTTACAGCTTTGCGCCGGGCAGCAGCGATGCTAACCAGCGTGAAGTGGCCGGCGGGCTCAGCAACACCTTCTGGGATTACCGCATCGGTAATGCTTATGTCTGTGAAGGTGATGAGTGTAATAAGGTGAGTAAACAACCGGTGGCGATAACGCCGACCAATCCGGGAACGCCAGAACAACCCGCGATACCGGCTGACCCTGCCGTCCAGCCTTCGACCAATCCACCGGATGACGGCTGTGTGGTCGACGGTATTGATAACTGCGCGCCCGGCCGCCCGGCCGTTACGCCGCAGGTGCCGTCCTATATTTCAGCGCCGGTAGCACTGGCCTATTACAACGCCGCCATTATCGATGATCTGCATAAACGTCTCGGTGAACTGCGTCATGAACAGAACCTGTCAGACGGTCCCGGCGGCGAGATGTTCCTGCGCTACATCGGGTCGAATATGACCTATAAATCCAACGTTGGGTTTAAGCAGTTTGGTTATAACTTCGACATGGATTACAGCGCGGTGCAGCTGGGCGGCAATGTGCTGCGACTCGACGGCGATAAAGACAGCCTGCGCGGCGGCCTGGCTTATACCCACGGCAACAGCCGTATGCGGCCAAAAGCGGCGGACGGATTTAGCAGCACCACCTTCAACAGCGACAGTCTGGCGCTCTATCTGACCTGGCAGCGTGAGAACGGTTTCTATATGGATGGCGTGCTGTCGTTTGATAATCACCGTGGCGAAACCGATATATCGCGTCAGAGCGACGTCGGCTCGCCAAAGGCGAAGAGCTGGAGTGCCTCGCTGGAGTCCGGTTATCCGTACCTGTTCGACAACGGCCTGAAACTCGAACCGCAGGCGCAACTGATGTACACCCGCATCAATATGGAAAACTTCACCGATGATGACAGCACCACGGTGGATTATCAGGATTACAGCCAGACCATTGGCCGCCTGGGCGTGCGTGCGGACCGTACCTGGGTGGATGAGAAGGGGCGTCAGTACACGCCGTACGTCAGGGCGAACTATTTCCGCGGCTGGGGCGGTGAAGCGAAAACAACGATTGGTGCCGAAAATACCGACATCAGCCAGACCTTTACCAGCGGTAAATTCGGACAGATGGGTGAACTTGGCGGTGGCGGAACGGTGACCTTTAAAAACGATCTGTCGCTGTACGCCGAAGTGGATTATCGCAGGGAGATCAACAGTAACGGGGCCAGAGGCTGGGGCTACACGGGCGGGGTGCGCTGGACGTTTTGATCAAAGTAAAACGGGAAGGGCAGTCTGATAAAGGGTCGCCCTTCCCGGTTGCCGGAATAAAATTGCGTTACCTGAGCGACTCCAGATACATCAGAAATTTACTGAGTTTGGTCGACAGGCCATCCGCGTTAAATAGCAGGGCTCCCCACAGTAAGATCATCAAAAACACCAGAATTTCCAGAATCCGGTAAAACACATGCTTTCCCTCGCCTTTTTCAATCTTTGAACCTTAACCCAAATTTCTGGAAGTGCCAAAAAAGAATAAAATCATTACTGCCTGTACTTGAGCGAGGGGTTCTGTCGAAAGGTAGAGAAGGCAGTAAACGGCAGGTTTATCCATATTTCATTGAAATAGGATGAGTTTTCGGTAATTCGAACTGTGGAATGGTGTCCCCTACAGGAATCGAACCTGTAACTAGCCCTTAGGAGGGGCTTGTTATATCCGTTTAACTAAGGAGACACGGACGGTGTTGAAACCGCCCGCGTAGTATACTCGTTTTTGTCACAA
>Ga0105856_1001349_pt1 | contig 10492 bp, 7 predicted proteins | sample OrgsoiDNA_201060_FD_89681 | JGI IMG/M metagenome (GOLD analysis project Ga0105856, IMG submission 89681) | Permafrost soil microbial communities from the Arctic, to analyse light accelerated degradation of dissolved organic matter (DOM) -... | ecosystem: Environmental > Terrestrial > Soil >...
ACCGTTGTTACTGAAAACCAATGATAAATGGTCATTAATTGGCATTCAAAGTTCCGCACCTGCGGCCCAAGACCGCTATCTGGCGGATAACCGCGCGCTGGCCGTTCCGGCAATCCGCGATGCGTTGAATAAGCTCTCGTCCGGTGCTGTCAGCGCCATGCCTGCCACGCAATAAACGGGACACATTGAATAAAAAAAGCCACTCAATCGAGTGGCTTTTTCTTTTACTGACAGCAGGTTAACGACAGAGCATTCACAACAAGGCAGATCAGGAATCCGCTTTGAGACGGTAAATGCAAGAGGCAAAGGGACGGCCATCATGGGTGATCACTTCGACGGCAACGCGCTCGTATTCATCCCCTTCGAATTCGTCAAGAATATGCCAGTGTTCAGCCAAATTGTCGGAGATAAAGAGAAAACCGTTCACACGATTTCCGCTGTCATCAAGAATAATGCCAGGAAAGCCCATCTCTGCGCCCCACCCTTTATTCTCCAGCGTTCCCCCGACATGCCCCTCTTCCCAACGACCACCAATGCCTTCCAGCACGTGTGCGTTCGGACGGCCTGGTCCCAATGTCCCATAAACAAATAAGCTTTCCATTTTGAACTCCCATGCCGACATTAATTAACGGTTGAAGAAACAGTCAGTGACTCGCCAACTGTTCCATAGTCTGTAAAATACGCTTGTCTGAAATCGGATACGGCGTGCCCAGTTGCTGCGCAAAATAGCTCACACGTAACTCTTCGATCATCCAACGCACTTCTTTAACCTCTTCGCTTTGCTGGCGAACCGGTGGCAGTTTATTCAACCACTGTTGCCACAGTTTTTGCACGTGTTCGACTTTCAGCATCTGCGCCCGATCGCGGTGGGCATCCATCGCCAGTTTATCCATACGTTTTTCGATAGCCTGCAAATAGCGCAAGGTGTCAGGCAGACGTTTCCAGCCATTTTGCGTCACAAAACCACGATAGATCAGGCCAGACATCTGGCTTTTAATGTCTGAGAGCGCCAGCGCCATGGTCATATCAATCCGGCCTTTTAAGCGCTTATTAATGCTAAACACGGCTGTCAGAATTTGCTCTACCTGTACCGCAATCTGCACCACGGCTTCATTAAGATGCGCACGCACATGTTCGTGTAAGCGGGCAAACTCCTCTTCTTTCCAGACCAGGCCGCCGCTTTCAGCAATCAGCTTGTCGATACCACAGGAAATACAGTCATCGATCAGATCCAGCACCTTGCCATAAGGGTTGAAATACAGACCCAACTTGGCTTTGTTTGGCAGTTTTTCATGCAGGTATTTGATAGGCGAAGGAATATTGAGCAGCAACAAGCGGCGAACACCGGCCCACATCGCCTGCTGCTGCTCCAGCTCGCTGTCGAAAAGACGAATCGCGATACTGTCTTTGGTATCGACTAACGCCGGATACGCTTTGACTTCATAACCGCCGCGTTTTTGCTCGTAACGTTCTGGCAAAGTACCAAAACTCCAGACATGCAGGCCACTTTGTTCAATGCCATCATCGGCCACGGCCGACAATGTCTGTTGAACTTGTTCCTTCAATCCGGCTTTCAGTGCCGTTAAGTCTTTGCCTTCGCGAAGGGTTTTGTTTTTATCATCCAGAATACGGAAGGTCATTTTGAGATGATCGGGAACCTGCTCAAGCTGCCACTCTTCGCGTGACACCGTCACGCCACTCATCTTACGTAACTCACGCTCCATCGCATCCAACAGCGGCATTTCAAAAGGTTTTAACCGGCCAAGCAACGCATCCGCATAGTTGGGGGCAGGAACGAAATTACGTCGTGTCGGCTTTGGCAGCGATTTAATCAGCGCCATCAGCAATTCACGGCGAATGCCTGGAATTTGCCAGTCGAAACCCTGCTCATCGATTTGGTTAAGCAGCGGTAACGGAATATGCACCGTCACACCATCGGCATCCGCACCCGGCTCAAACTGGTAGGTCACGCGGAGTTTGATGTTGCCCTGATGCCAAAAATTCGGGTAATCCTGGGCACTAATATTCCCCGCCCCCTCTTTGATCAACATACTTTTTTCAAAGTTTAGGCTGTCGGCAGGCTGCGTTTTCCACCAGCTATCAAAATGACGGGCTGAAACCACTTCTTGACCAATACGCTGTTCGTAGAACAGGAACAAGGTTTCGTCATCGACGAGAATGTCACGGCGACGCGACTTATGCTCCAGCTCTTCCACTTCAGTGCGTAGCTTGAGATTGGCGAGGAAGAAGGCATGGCGCGTTTGCCAGTCGCCTTCCACCAGCGCGTGTCGAATGAATAGTTCGCGCGAGATCACCGGGTCAATGGTGCCGTAATTCACCTTCCGCGCCGCCACAATCGGCAAGCCAAACAAACTGACTTTTTCGGTCGCCATCACCGCGCCTTGGGCTTTTTCCCAATGCGGTTCACTGAAGCTGCTTTTCACCAAATGCTTAGCCAGCGGTTCAATCCATTCCGGCTCGATGCGTGCGCCAATACGCCCCCATAAACGGCTGGTTTCCACCAGCTCGGCAACCATGATCCATTTTGGCGGTTTCTTAAATAAGCCGGAGCCAGGGAAGACCGCAAAGCGGGCATTACGCGCGCCGGTATACTCCTGTTTGTCGGCATCTTTCTGCCCAATGTGCGACAGCAGACCGGTCAGCAAGGCGCAGTGAACGCTGCGGTAGTCCGAGGGCTCACTGTTCACCGGCAGGCCCAATTCTTTCACCACCTGACGTAATTGGGTATAGATGTCCTGCCATTCGCGAACACGCAGGTAATTCAGGTAATCGCTGCGGCACATTTTGCGAAACTGTGCGGAAGAGAGTTCTTTCTGCTGTTCTTTCAGGAAGTCCCACAGGTTTACAAAGGCCAGAAAATCCGAGTCTTTATCTGCAAAGCGACGGTGTTTTTCATCCGACGCCTGTTTCTTGTCCATCGGACGTTCACGGGGATCTTGAATCGACAGCGCGGCGGTAATAATCATCACTTCACGGACGCAGCCGTTTTTACGCGCTTCCAGCACCATGCGCGCCAGGCGCGGGTCAACCGGCAGTTGCGCCAGCTGACGCCCAGAGGTCGTCAAGGTATAGCGGCCATCTTGCGCGTTGTTGATCGCGCCGAGTTCTTCCAGCAGCCGAACACCGTCTTGAATATTGCGTTTGTCCGGCGCTTCAACGAACGGGAATGCTGCAATATCGCCAAGTCCTAGCGACGTCATTTGTAAAATAACGGAAGCCAGATTGGTACGCAGGATCTCGGGATCGGTGAATTCAGGCCGCGACAGGAAGTCCTGTTCCGAATACAGACGAATACAGATACCTTCCGAAACACGTCCGCAACGTCCTTTACGCTGATTGGCTGAAGCCTGCGAAACCGGTTCAATCGGCAGTCGCTGCACTTTGGTACGGAAGCTATAACGACTGATTCGCGCGGTACCCGGGTCAATCACATATTTGATGCCCGGCACTGTCAGCGAGGTTTCCGCCACGTTAGTCGCCAGCACAATACGCCGTCCGGCATGGGACTGGAAAACGCGGTTCTGTTCGCTGTTAGACAAGCGCGCATACAGCGGTAAGATCTCGGTATGCGGTAAATCGAGCTTATTCAGTGCATCAGCGGTGTCGCGGATTTCACGTTCACCACTCATGAAAATCAGAATGTCTCCGGCACTTTCACGGCCCAGTTCATCGACGGCGTCGAAAATCGCCTGAAGCTGGTCGCGATCGGTATCATCAGCATCATCCACCACGGGACGATAACGTACATCTACCGGATAAGTGCGCCCTGAGACTTCGATGATCGGTGCATTATTAAAGTGTTTTGAGAAACGCTGCGGATCAATGGTCGCCGACGTAATAATGACTTTCAGGTCAGGACGCTTAGGCAACAACTGGCGTAAATAGCCGAGGATAAAGTCGATATTCAGGCTGCGTTCATGGGCTTCATCGATGATCAACGTATCGTATTGCATCAGCATGCGATCTTGTTGGATCTCCGCCAGCAAGATCCCGTCAGTCATCAGTTTCACCAGCGTGTTATCGCCGACCTGATCGTTAAAACGCACCTTATAACCGACGGTACCGCCCAGTGACGTTTCCAACTCATCGGCAATACGGTTAGCCACGGTTCGCGCCGCCAGACGACGTGGCTGGGTGTGACCAATCACGCCCTGAATACCACGACCCAGCTCCATACAGATTTTCGGGATCTGCGTGGTTTTACCGGAACCAGTTTCCCCGGCCACGATCACCACCTGATGGTCGCGAATGGCTTTAAAAATATCGTCTTTCTTTTGACTAACCGGCAGATTTTCAGGGTAGCTAATCGTTGGACGCGAAGCCTCACGCGCCCGAACTTTTTGCAGACTTTGCGCAATAGCCGCTTCAACCTCTTGCGTGAGGGCGTCTATCGCTTTGGGATCTTGACTGGCTTTATGGGCACCTTGAATACGTCGTTGCAGACGTTGTCGGTCACGAAGCATCAGCCCGTCTAATTGTGCTGACAGTGCCGCGAGCGGAGATTTCACGTTCGGAATTCCTTGTTGCAAATCAGATGGCAGGAAAATATCCTCAACTGCCAACTGAACTTGAAATGATGTGAGGCGGTTTAACAGGTGCCTGGTTGCGGATATGTTACCACAAGCTATTGGTGAAGCTGAAAATTGGCGGGAGAGATGGCCGCAAAAACTTCATTCAAAAATATTGAATATAGCACTCGAAATATTACGCTATCACTGAATAACATTTGTGAATAAAGTAACTTCCATTCACAGGGCATTCGCTCTTGCAGCACACACAGTTAAGGATTTTCACATGAGTAAAGTATTGGTTCTGAAATCAAGTATTCTGGCAAACTTCTCACAATCTAACCAACTGACCGACTATTTTGTGTCGCAATATCAGGCAGCTCACAGCGGTTCACAAGTGACCGTTCGCGACCTGGCAGCGGATCCGATCCCTGTTCTCGACGGTGAATTAGTCGGCGCGCTGCGTCCATCCGATGCTGCACTGACTCCACGTCAGGAAGAAGCACTGGCCCTGTCTAATACGCTGATTGAAGAATTAAAAGCCAATGACGTGATCGTCATCGCGGCACCTATGTACAACTTCAACATTCCTACTCAGTTGAAGAACTACATCGACCTCGTCGCTCGTGCTGGTGTGACCTTCAAATACACCGAGAAAGGTCCAGAAGGCCTGATCAAAGGTAAAAAAGTGATCGTGCTGACCAGCCGTGGTGGTATCCATAAAGATACTCAAAGCGATCTGGTGGCTCCGTACCTGTCCCTGCTGCTGGGCTTCCTGGGCATGAGCGATGTTGATTTCATCTTCGCTGAAGGCATCGGTTACGGTCCAGAAGTTGCTGCTAAAGCGCAAGCCGCAGCGAAAGAAGCGATTGACGAAGCGATCAAACAAGTCGCTGCAGCCTAAGTATCTTAACGATTATCACAATCAGGAAAGGTGAATTTCCCTCAAACGATTAGCCACTGGCTGACCTCTCCTGATGTTGTTGTGATAAGACCATTGCGCGCTGGAAAGCGCGCTTTTTTTTGCCTATTTTTCGATGAACGCACGCGGCCAACGCAGAGCCAACCGCAGGAGAAAGAGTCTATTTACTTCTGTAGCCACTGGCCGTTAATACCGCGCACAAACTCCCCTTTCCCCGCTCTTGCCACCAGCTTTTGACCGGCTAACTTCGCCACGTCACTGGTCGTGACCTGATTATTTTGCGCGACTTGCTGATACTGCTGCTCGCGCCCCTGATTAATCCGTTTAACCAGCGCCAGCGTTTCGGTGTCCTGTTGAACCGGTGCCAGATACCCTGACAAGGTTTCACCGACCTTCCCTTGCTGTTTTGCTTCTTCTAATGTCAGCGCAAATGCGCTAGCGCTGATGAATAATGCAGAGGCTAAAAGTAACATCGCGGACTTTCTGATTTTCATGAAATACATACCGACTCCTGAAACAGGCACATTTGCCACGCGGGTTTAGAACAAATCACTCTGATTTTTCAGCAAGTTTTCGACGTCTTTATCGACCTTGATATGGATCTCATGTTCAATTTTGACGTTCATATTGATGGTGATCGGGTCTTTCGGGGCCTGTAATTCAATTCGCGGTACGCAGCCATTCAACATGACAACGGTAAATGCGACAGCGGTACATACTGATGCTCGGTAAGCCAAATGCAACTTCATGGTTGAGTCCTCAAATCCGAATCCTTTTTAGTACGAGTCACGGGGTTAACCGGTGGATGAGACAGGGAGTTCTCAGGCAATGAAATCGCCTGTTGCAGCCACTCCTGCAAATTGTCGCCAAAGCGCAAACTGCGCCATAACTGATAAATATTTTCCTCGTGGTTGTAATTCAATACCACTTCACGGTCTTGTTTCTCGGACGTATTGGCCCCCGTCACATGGGACTTCATGGTTAAGACGCCCAGATTATCTAAATTCACCTGCGCATTCATCTCACGGATCTCCAGGTAGCGGATCCACTCGATAACCAGCCGGTTGGCAATATTGCCTGCCGCCATGGCATCGGCGAATTGTTGATCCAGACGCAGCGTCAGCCAGCCTTCATTTTTAATCCAGCCGTTGCGCACAATCCATTTTGGGTTATTGACATACAGCGGCAGCTCGCCGCTGACATCACCGGACATCGCCAATTGTTTGGGGTTCAAGGCGGTGAACACCTCGCTGAGATTGATTTTGTCGAGTTTAAGCACCGCAGGATCATGCTGTGGCATCCGCAAATCCGACATACTGACATGACCGCGCAGAGCATCAACACCCAGATTACTCAGCGTCAGCGGCGACTCCTCGCTCCACGGGTAATTTCCCTGCAGGTCTGCCGTAATATTCCCCAGCTTAACCAGATTATTCACTTCACGGATGCGTAACATCACCGGCTGCTTAACGCCAAGCGTCCAGATTTGATTTTTCAACCGATAAGAGAGATTGAAATCCAGCCCGCTCAAATCGCCGTCCGGCAACCACATGCCGCCATCTTTAACCACCCAATGACCGCCACCTATAAAGCCTTGTTCTTGCGCCATGGAGAAAGCCGTCTGCGCATAGAAGGTCCCGTCGCGCAGTCTGATATTTAAAGACGGCGTTAACAGCGGTTGGAAGACGGACAACTGTTGTTTAGGCCACCAGCCCTCGCCGCGCAAACGCTCGCCGTCCCAGCGGCCATTAAGGCGGATCGGGCCGATAGGATTGGCATCGAGCGAACCGCGTAGACTGAAACGTTGCGGGTCACTTCCGCTAAGTTGCAATATCAATTCTGCAGGCGGTAGATACCCCCCGTTTTCCAGCGCGATCTTTTTCGCCACCAGTTTAATATCACCCGCGAATTCCGGCGGTAACGCGGGCAGTTGATTCTTGTAGCGTTCCGGCACCGGACGCCGCCAACGTAAGGGTTTTTCCAGCGTCAGGCGTGGCGCTTCAACATCCATCAACCCGTAATGCAGTTTGTTAAAGCCGGTGGACAACGCGCTTAGGGTGATCAGGTTATCGTGCCAACTGCCTTTACCGGTCATATCCCAACGTCCGGCTAATGGCGGCAATTTACCATTGCCCCAATAGTTGAAATCCCAGCGCCCCTGATCGGGCCAAAATTGGTCAGATTTACCATCAAGGTGCAAATCAAAGGCGCCCCAATAGCTGTCACGAGCTTTGACAATCGCCTGCAACGGCCCGCTCACCCCTTCGGCAGAGACTTTGACGCCGGCCAACGGCCAGCGAGCATCTTGAACCGTGAGTTCAGGATAGGGTTTACCCCAGGCCCGTAATAAGGCTCCGCTACGCAGCGCTAGCGTCGGGTTAAGCACCGAACCGCTTAACACCCCCGGTAGCGAGGCGCTCATCGACGTCGCCTCTAAATTGGCCTGGCCCGTCAATTGGAATGCCAAATCACTGTCGATCAAACCGACCTTACCCGGCCCTAATGTCAGTACCACGTTGGCTTTGCCGTTATGCCCCTGCGTCAATACGTTCAGGCGTGCCGACATCTGGGTTTGGTCGAAGCTGTCGCTCCAGTCACTTAGGGTAAGATTGACACCGCCAGACAGCGGTTGCGTGCCATACGGCCAGTGCCATTGCCCCTGAGTGATGCGCAATTCTTTGTCATGCAGCGCCCACGGCAATATCGCCAGCGGTGTTTCAGCGCCTTTTTCTGCCAGCGTCAATACACCCGAGGTTTGCTGCCATTGCAGAGTGATGTCGAGCGGATTCGGTACCTGCGCCGTCTGCATTTCAGCGTGAAGTTCACCGGTTTCAGGCAAGGCCTCGAACGTCGCAGGCAGGGTGAGTTTACCGCTGAGGGTCAAGGGTTGCTGACTACCCGGTGGTATCAGGCGCAAGGAGTGAATGGCGAGCTGTTGTTGGCTATCAAGGGTCGCATCAAGCGTGAGATCTTCCCCCTCGGACGTAAGGTGCAAAAGGGTACCGTCGTTATCGAGATGGACTTCGCCCGCATAACGCTGCCACGGCGTCACCGACAAACGATGAATCACCAACGCACCAACGGGCAGACTTTTCCGCACATCGGCCAGAGAGATCGGTGTGTTATCGGTACTTTTAGGCAGTTGACTCAGGCAGGCCGTATCGACGTTCAGCGTATCGGCTTCCAATGTCCATTTCCCGCTTTGCTGACTGAGGCGGGCATGGGTGGTTTGTGCCAGTTCGCACTCGCCCGCCAGATAGCGCAGTCCTGGCAAAGACAGCGTGCCATCAGACCATGTCTGGGAGCCAGAAAGGTGTAGACTGGTCCCGGCAGGAAGCCAATGTTGAACCACATCAGGCAGCCAGCGAGGAAGGGTTTTCCATAAAATAAGTGCCAATAACAGCAGGATCAATACGGTGGTCAGACACACCAGTACGAAATTTCTCAGTCCTTTCCTCATGATATGCCTTGTTTTTCACTAAACCGCTATAAGATACCATAATTAGCGTAACAACTTATCGTGGAGAAGCAGGATGAAACTCGCCGTATACAGCACTAAAAACTACGATCGCAAATACCTCGAATTGGTCAATCAGCACTATGGCTTCGAGCTGGAGTTTTTCGACTTTCTGTTAACGCCACATACCGCCAAGACCGCCATTGGCGCGGATGCGGTGTGTATTTTTGTTAATGACGATGGCAGCCGTGAAGTTTTACAGGAGCTGAAAACGCTGGGCGTTAAGACGCTGGCATTGCGCTGTGCAGGCTTTAACAATGTGGACCTGGATGCGGCTAAGGAGCTGGGGATTTCGGTGGTTCGCGTTCCTGCTTATTCCCCGGAAGCGGTGGCCGAACATGCCGTGGGGATGATGATGTGCCTTAATCGCCATATTCACCGTGCTTATCAGCGTACCCGCGAAGCCAACTTTTCTCTCGAAGGTCTGATCGGTTTCAATATGCACCACCGCACCGCCGGTATTATCGGCACGGGCAAAATTGGCGTGGCCGCCATGCGGATTCTGAAAGGGTTCGGCATGAATATTTTGGCTTATGATCCGTACCCAAGTCCGCTGGCATTAGAATTAGGCGCTGAGTATGTTGACCTCGACACGCTGTATGCCCAGTCAGACGTCATCTCCCTGCACTGCCCGCTAACCCCAGAGAATCATCACCTGTTGAACGCGCAGTCCTTTGCGAAAATGAAAGACGGCGTGATGATTGTCAACACCAGCCGTGGCGCATTACTCGACGCCAATGCCGCGATTGATGCCCTGAAGAAACAGAAAATTGGTGCCTTAGGAATGGACGTTTATGAAAATGAGCGTGACTTGTTCTTCGAGGATAATTCTAACGAAGTCATATTGGACGATGTATTCCGCCGTCTGTCGTCATGTCACAACGTGTTGTTTACCGGTCATCAGGCGTTTTTGACCAGCGATGCGTTGATCAGTATTTCGGAAACCACCCTGTTGAATGTATCGCAGCTTGAGAAGGGCCAGACATGTCCTAACGTGCTTTAGTTTTTGGAAAACTAAGGTAACTTTTAAATTCAAATTCAACACCTTGGGCTGCCGCCCAAACTGGCCTTAAGGGGCGCCTATCGCCGCGCCCCTCAAGACTCCCCGGCTCTGAACTGCGCGCTATCGCTGGTTAGAATGGACGTATTTCAGCAACTTCTGTTCACACCGCAAAATGTCAGCGCTTAAGCGCTGCCTTCGCCGCGGGATTCGAGCCTTAGGTCTCGAACCTCTTGCTCAGTGCCATTTTTGAATGCGGTCTAGGGGCTATGTAGGGCAAAAGATAAATTTAAACCCTTCAAACCCTTCAAACCCTTCAAACCCTTCAAACCCTTCAAACCCTTCAAACCAACCTAATCCAACAGAATGACTTTCGATTTAAATGCCAGTAAGCCGCATTCAAAAATGACGCCGACCAAGTGGTGGAAAACCGCGAGTCTGTTTTCGCGGGTTGGAACCCGCAGGGAGGGAACCGCCTAAGCGGCGGCATTTTGCGGCTATCACTGCGGCACCTGAAACACGTC
>Ga0105856_1001352_pt1 | contig 10484 bp, 9 predicted proteins | sample OrgsoiDNA_201060_FD_89681 | JGI IMG/M metagenome (GOLD analysis project Ga0105856, IMG submission 89681) | Permafrost soil microbial communities from the Arctic, to analyse light accelerated degradation of dissolved organic matter (DOM) -... | ecosystem: Environmental > Terrestrial > Soil >...
CGACCAGATCGTAGCCAGCCTTCTTAGTGTTACGCACGATGTGTTCCACTGCCGCACGTTCCAGATTCCCTTCCCACACCAATGCGTGTACGCCGAAAGTATTCATAATATCTAACCTCTCTGTTATTTTTGTAGCTGAAGAAAATTGATTTTTTGAGTGCCGTTTTCCCTCTCATCTAAATATGCGGAGATGAAAAACTGCGTTTTTATAAAGAAATCTATCTACGCCTCTTTGAGTAACCTACTACTTCTTGAATCCGGACTTACGTCCTCTGAACCACCGAATAATCATGACTAGAATCAAAAACAGCCCCCAAACAGCCGTCGACAAATGCTGGTTAGCACCCAGCAAGTTCAATCCAGACGACAGTGTTTGAAGGATGATCAGTGCCAAGACAACGGGCACTACGCGACCAAAACCTCCAAAGGGATCAACCCCCCCCAAAAAACATGCGACGACGGTAATCAGCAGTAAAGCCTCACCGTGCCCTACACGTACAGAGTTGAATCGGGTAAGCATCAGCATGCCGGCAACCGCACACATGACGCCGGATAGGGTGTAGATCAGCACTAACGTCCGTTTGGTATTGATGCCCGAATAGCGTGAAGCGTTGATGTTGGAGCCGATCATGTATAGCGCGGCGCCATGGCGCGACCGGGTCAGTATCAAATGCCAGATCAGCGCGGCTACGGCAAAGATCACCAAGGGAATTGGAACGCCTACAAGGTAGCCATGCCCTAGAGGTTGCAGGAAAGCAGGGAACCCAGAGATATCGCCGCCTTGTGTCAAGAATTCCCCGCACCCGCGCAGGAAGATCATCATCGCCAGAGAGACCAGGATCGGATGGGCGCCGACAAATGCGATAACCAGACCCATCACGCAACCAGCTAAAGCTCCCACGCTAACTGCAGCGATACCCCCTAGAACGAACGCACCGATGGACGCATCCACCCCACCGAAATAGTGCAACACGTAGGCCATAGCCAGGCCGCTGATGTTGGCTGTGTACACGACTGCCAAATTGAAACCACCAGAGATGATGGGCATCAATATGGCCAACGTCAGCAGCCCCAGTTCAGGTAATTGGAAGGCGATCGAGTCCAGATTCGGCAACTTCAAAAACTGCGAAGAGAGCGATCCAAAAAACAGTAGAACTGCCAACAAAAAGCAGATAAGTCCAACAACTTCGCTATTAGACGTACTCCGGAACTGTGCATAGACATACTTGATCATGCTTGGCTCCTGGAGGCTGAATTGAAAAACGCCCCGAACTTGATATTTGAGGTCGAAATGGCAATGAGGATGATCGCTCCGATGATCATTTTGAACGCGAAGGGTGAGATGCCTAATAGATTCAGGCCATTCTGTGTGATGGCAACCAACAATACTCCCAGGAAGCACCCCAGCACTGTTCCCTTGCCACCACCTAGACGTGCACCACCTAAAACGACTGCGGCCAAAACGTCCAGTTCTCGGCCGATCAAGGCATTTGGAATAACCTCTTGGACAATGTTCGCCTGCATCAGGCCGCCTATTCCTGCCATAAGCCCACACCATCCGAATGCGAAAAACTGCATCCTGGCCACATTGATGCCGACACGGCGCGCACCCTCAGGGTTGTCACCTAATGCCAGCAGTTGCCTGCCAATGGTCGAGTACCTCAGCAATACCCACGTCAGCACCATGACTGCCAGCATCACAAATACCGGCAAGGTGAATTCTGCCCAACCTCCGTCCACCCTCTGCTGCCCGACGACCACAATCCGCTCCGCCAACCAATCGGGCAGATCGTAGAGAAAACGACCGTTGCTGAAATACATCAACAACCCGAAATAGGCGTTGTAGGTAGCGATGGTGACGACAATCGATATGATTCGAAAATAGTGAATCAAGGCAGCATTGATGAAGCCGAGCAAGACGCCAATCCCGCCGGCCACTAGAAAGCCACTGCACCACCCTGCCCCACCCATCGTTTCGAAACACTGAATCGCGACGTATTGCACCACGGAGGCCGAAACGGCGAATGAAATATCGATCCCGCCTGCAATGAGCACGATCAGCAGACCAAAGGCCCAGATCAGGTTTACGGAATTATTGTTCAGCAAATCGGCAAAATTCTGCAATGTCAGAAACTTATCGGACGCGATGGATAGCAGCACGCACAGCACGATAAGCACCAAGCCGAGCCGAAATTCGGTCTGATTATCGCGAATTAAGTTACCCATAAATTGACTCCTCCATTTTCTGGAGATCCATTACGCGAGGGTCGTATTCAGCAATGACTTCTCCTGCCTCCATATGCATCACCCGATCGGCATTAAAATAGACTTCTGGAACCTCGTCGGAGATCAGCAATATTGCCAGCCCCTCTTCAGCGAGTCGGCGCACGATCTTGAAGATCCCGGCGCGAGCGCTCACGTCTACGCCAACCGTGGGAGCATCGAGAATCAGTACCTTGGGATCGATGCTTAGCCACTTCGCCAAGGCTACACGTTGCTGATTGCCTCCTGACAACGTAGAGATAGCGTCATCAGTATTCCCCAGCTTGATGCCTAAGGCCTTGATCCATTGATCTACCGAGGCCTTCTTTCGACTGGGCGAGATGAGGCCGAAGACGTTCGACAGTCGAGGCAGCACCGCCAGCACCTGGTTATCCGCAATAGACTGCGGTTGGATCAACCCGAGGGTGAGCCTGTCCTCCGACAGGTACCCGACCCCATGCTTGATGGCATCGCGATTGGATCTGAACGTCACCGTCTTGCCGTTCAGCTTCACCTGCCCGCTGTGAGCCTTTGTCATACCAAAAAGCGTGTGCGCAAGTTCAGTACGGCCTGCGCCTATAAGCCCAATGAGACCTACGACTTCGCCCGATCGAATCGTCAAACTGACATTTTTAAACTCGCCCGGTCGAGCCAGGCAGTCGACCTCCAGCACAGGCGCTGCGGCAGACCGATCTCTAGCGGCAACCACCGAATCAAAACATTCGCCAGTCATTAGTTCGGTCAGTTTCGACTGGGTCATTCCTGCCGTGTCATACACACCGATCAAGCTGCCGTCTCGGAGCACCGTAACCCTGCTTGAAATCTCCAGAACCTCGGCCAACCGGTGACTGACAAACACAATGGCCACACCCCGCGCCGATAACGAGCGCACTACCTTCAGTAACCCGTTCGTTTCGGTCTGAGTCAGCGAAGCTGTCGGTTCGTCCATGAAAATCAGCTTGGCGTCGCCCACCAGTGCACGAGCGATCGCGACGAGCTGACGCTGTGCAATAGGCAACGTATGCAAGCGAGCGTCCAGGTCCAGTTCGACCCCCAATAGCTCGATTGCAGAATGTGCCTGATTCCTGATTTTGCGATGGCTTACCGGCTTGGGAACGCTGCTCAGAAGCGTTTCAAAAGCTATGTTCTCCGCCACCGTCATATGGGAAAACAGAGCCAAGTCTTGCCAGATAACCGCGATACCTCGCTTGCGCGCAAGTACCGGGGTAATGGCTTTTTCCGCATGGCCGAAGTACGTCATTGACGCACCCGGTTCGGGGGTATACGCGCCGGCGATGATTTTGATGAGGGTACTTTTTCCTGAACCGTTCACACCCGCCAGGCAATGCACCTCTCCTTCCTTGACCTCGAAGGAGACATCCTTCAAAGCCTTCACTCCGCCGAAAGTTTTACTGATATGCGCAAAGTCTATTGCGCTTGAAATATAGGAACCAGGCATTAGCGTATCACTCGAGGTTGGTATGGTTGGCACGCATCGCGTCTAAACTGACGGGCAACCTTTTTATAAGTTTTAACACCATTACTTCGAATAAAATGAATAGGGCTCCCTCGTAGAGCGACCCCATAGGCAGAACGGAGGTTCGCGTCTCACCAACATCGTCAGCCATCGTCTGAGCCGGTAAATAAAGAATAGAGCTCGCCTTTTGTGCGGCCCGCCCTGTGGGCTGCGCTGTCAATACGAGGGTATGTGCCCCCGCTTGATTGGCAACATCAAGTAATGCCAGAGCTGTAGAAATCTCTCCCGTTCCTGACGTGACTATAAACAAATCACCTGGACCTACAGAAGGAGCAGTTACATCTCCTTCAACTGCAGCGTCGAGGCCCATATGGAACATGCGCATAGCAAACCCCATAATTTGCAGACGCTCACGCCCACCACCGAAGACCACCACACGGCGCGCGTTCACGATCAACTCAACTGCGCTGTCTACTTGGGCATCGTCCAGACGGTCAAATGTTGACGCAAGTTCTGTCAAGGCTGCTTTGTACAAAGACGACATAGCTGACTCCTAAGGGAAATAAATTCTGACGGCGAATTTAATTACTCGATTGCCCGGACATTAGAGTCCGAGCTCAGCGAGTCCCTTTACAGTCTCAGCATTGATAGGCAGTAGGTTTTCCGTGATGATGTTATGCGTCTGCGCATTGGGATGGATAACACCCAACCCTTCTATGGTCATACCATCTGTAATAGGAGTGCCAGCTTTGAGCATCTTCCCGAGTGTTACGAATATGCGGCCTGCCTCGGCAGGATTCCACATGAATCCACCGCTGATAGCTCCGCTGAGCACGAGTTTGGCACCCTGGCCTGGCGACACTGGCCCAAGGACAAATACTTTGCCAACCACTCTACGCTCTTGAATGGCACGGCCAACACCGATCGGGCCCTGACTCCCGAATGCAAGGAACCCAGTGAGGTCGGGATTGGCTGACATCAGATCAAGTGCTGTTTTTCGACTTTCATCAACGCTTTCAGCTACGCCGTATCGATCGCCGACTAGCTCCATGTCAGGGTATTTTCGCTTTAGATAAGCAATGGCAGCGTCGGCCCATGCTTTATGGAGAGGTACGGTTAGGGAACCGACAAACACCGCGTACTTGCCCTTCCCACCCATTTTTTTTGCGAGCAGCTCGGCATGAGTTTCACCGAATCCTTGGGTGGATGACAGTTCGAAATTCCAATCCACATTTTTGAGCCCAGGCCCCTCATGCGAGATAACAATGATTCCCGCATCACGGGCTTTCTTCAAGACGGGTTCCAGTGCGGCTTCATCATTCGGAACTACACCAATGATGTCGACGCCTTTCGCGATCAGGTCTTCAATTGCACGTACTTGCAGCGATGGGTCTGTGCTGGTGGGGCCGATCATGGTTGCGTTGACGTTCAGCTCCTTAGCTTTCTCCTTGATGCCCGCCTCCATGGCGTTGAACCATGGAACACCGCCAATTTTTACAACGATACCCATAGTGGGAGCGTTTTCGGCTGCTGCACTAAGTGAGATGCCGCCAGCGACAAGGACTAGCGCAGACACTGCTAAAAATTTTCTTATCATTATTGTTCTCCAAGCTGTTTATCGCTAAAGCTGCACAATCGATTGTGCATTATTCGAATGAGGTACCCCTGCTTATCGGAAGGATCATCGTAGGCTGAAATCCGGTAAAAAGAGGTGGTTGCACAATCGGTTGTGCCTATCTAATCTCCGCATAGACCGTCAGTCAAGAAATTTCTAAAAAGGTGTACTGTGACACAGAGCAAAACGACCATTTATGACATTGCCAAGCTTCGCGGCGTCTCACCAGGGACGGTAAGCGCCGTTCTCAATGGCACGTGGAAGCAGCGTCGGATTGGCGAGAAAACGGCGTTGAAAATTCAGCAAATCGCGGATGAGCACGGCTACACCTTGAATTTGCAGGCCCGTGGACTACGCACAGCTAGATCCGGCATAGCCGGTTTCATCGTGCCGGTGCACGACAACCGCTTCTTTGCGTCAATGAGCCATGCCTTTGAAGCGGAGGCGAGAAACCGTGATCTCTGTCCTGTGATTGCGTCAACCTCCCGAGACCCGGAGCAAGAAGCGAGAACAGTTGAGACCTTGATTGCTCACGCCATTGATTTCCTGTTCATAGCCGGCGCAAACGATCCTAATACCGTATCGGCTTTGTGCAAATCGGCCAACGTCCCATACATTTTTCTGGACCTCCCAGGCGAAAATGCTCGCTCCGTGGTCAGCAATAACTATGGTGGTGCAGAAATGCTGACTCGAAAAATCTTGGAGACAATGCCATCTGTCGAAGATGCAAGACTCGCTAAACCTTATTATATTGGTGGTGGAAACGACGATTACGCATCTACGTTACGGCTAAAAGCATTCAAAGATACTGTGCTGTCGACTGGCGGACAGTTGGCTGATGATCAGATATTACTGTGTGGTTACGCCCCTAGCCATGCTGAGTCTGAAATTGCAGGTCTATGTGAACGTCTAGGAGGACTTCCTTCCGGGTTATTTATAAATTCCATACGTACATTCGAAGGAGCATTAAGCTACTTCGTTAATAAGCCAGCCCATTTTTTCGCAAATACCAGCATTGGAGTATATGACTACGACCCCATCTCTGCATTTTTACAATTCCCCATTCATATGGTACGGCAGGACAGCAAAGGACTAGTCTCCAAAGCTTTTGAGCTTCTTGACTCCAAAGACGAAAGCGCACGACTGATAATTATTGAACCAGAGCTTGTTGCACCTAGGACTATATACGGTAGCTTTTTCAGCGACATCGGATAGTCGTTCCACTCAACAGCAAAGTATATCGTATTAATTTAAATGTTTACTTCGATTAAAAAATTGAAAAAATTATGACATTGCCACGCATGGTTGTATTTGGTGAAGCACTGACAGACATCGTTCAGCACAAACCGGGAGAATGGCAAGGATACCCAGGTGGAGCTCCATGGAATGTGGCTCGCACGCTCAGCCGATTAGGAGTTAAAACCGCTTTCGCAGGTTCAGTCAGTAACGATTCTCTCGGCGATGAGATCGTCGCGCAGTCCATGGCTTCCGGACTCGATATGCGCTTTATTCAACGAGTGAACGCTGATCCTCTCGTAGCAATCGTCCCGTCAAGCCATCCGCCCCGTTATTTCTTCGCGGGAGAAGCAGATCTGCTGTTCACACCTGACCTGCTGCCGGCACAGTGGCTCGACCATGCAGATTCCTGCCATTTCAGTTGTATTAGCCTAACGCGCCAACCTCTAGACGATAAGCTTTTGTCGATAGCACAAGCGGCAAAAAAATGCGGAAAAACAATCAGCTTTGACCCCAATTGGAGGAATGTTATGGATACTCACTATCGCAATTATACGTATCCATCAATGCTGGCCTTAGCTGACACTGTCAAATTCTCCGACGAAGACTTGAGAAATATTTACCCAGGCCTCAGTGAGTCAGAAGCGCTTTATGAAATCAGACAACTGAATCCAAAAGCAGAAATTCTTTTGACCCGTGGCGAGCGTGGCCTTTCGCTTTATACATCTGAGACAGCTTATGAACAGGCTGCCATTCCGATTTGCGTATCGGATACCGTGGGGGCAGGTGATGCATCAATGGCCGGTTGGCTCGCCTCTAGATTGCTTGGAATCCATGAGGCCAGCCAACGGTTAGAGTTTTCTGCTGCTTGTGCTTCCCTTTCGTGCAGCGATCCTGGCGCTTACTCTCCAGACCACAAAGAGGTTTTGAGTTTTTTGAACAAAACAAAAGCAGGGCAATAAAATAGACAATCGACCAAAAGTTTCTAACTTACACATTCTAGGCGTGAGCGATTACTATATGAGATGTGACAATTGAAAATAAATGCAACTGAATGAAAATAGACGCAACCAGAGCGCCATCATCCCTCGTGACTGATTTTGCCCTCTCCTAGGGATGCTCCGATCAACTTGCCACACGGTCGCGTGTGAATTGAAATTTTCCCGACACTCATCGCGATTTACCGAAAACGGCCCGATATATCGTGTATTGAGGGCGTTTTCGCCCGGTTATCCCTGTTAAACGCGCAACTCGCCCATACCCATCAGCTGTTTTCGAGCCATCCACAGGTTCGAAAGGGCGAACAGCGTGGTCAACTGAGCCGTGTTTTTCATCAGCCCCCGAAAGCGCACTTTCACGTAACCAAATTGCCGCTTGATCACCCTAAACGGATGCTCAACCTTGGCCCGTGTCTGAGCTTTGAGTACTCGATCTTGCGCTTGGCTTTGTACAGCAGGCTGCATTTATTCAATTTGGAATAGATGCTGCGACGCGCCGCGATTTGCGAGATGACCTCACGATTTTCATGCTCTTTACGCTTCTCGACACCGGTGTATCCAGCGTCTGTATACACCGCGTTTTCTTCGCCATGGAGCAGTTAAGCGACCTGCGTGACATCCGCCACATTGGCGGCAGTGCCATGAACGTGATGAACCAGGCCGGACTCGACATCAGCGCCAATATGGGCCTTCATCCCGAAGAAATACTGGTTGCCTTTCTTGGTCTGGTGCATCTCGGGGTCGCGCTTTCCCTCTTCGTTTTTGGTCGAACTGGGGGCATGAATAATGGTGGCGTCGACGATGTTGCCTTGGCGCAGGGAAAGGCCTTTTTCTTGCAGATAACCGTTGATGACCGTGAAGATCGCCGGGGCCAGTTGATGCTTTTCCAGCAGGTGCCGGAAGTTCATGATCGTGGTGTCTTCGGGTATCGGCGCGCTCAAGGTCAGGCGGGCGAACTGGCGCATGGGCGTGATTTCGTAGAGCGCTTCTTCCATGGCCGGATCGCTCAGGGAGAACCAGTTTTGCAGCAGATGAATGCGCAACATGGTGTCCAGAGGATAGGGTTTTCTGCCGCCGCCGGCGTTGGGGTAGAACGGCTCGATCAGCCCCAGCAGACCCGTCCAAGGCACGACCTGATCCATCTCGGCGAGGAAGCGTTCGCGGCGTGTCTGCTTGCGCTTGCCGGCATATTCGAAATCGGCAAAGCTCATCTGGCTCATGGTGGGCTCGGATCAGGTGGTCAGCCGCATTTCAGCACATTTGAAGGCTTGTTCGGAGATTCCTTAGCTCAGACGCTCTGGAGAATTTGAACATAATAACCGTAGCGGAATCGGTCACTAGCCATGCCCCTGCACGCAGCGACGTTCAGGAGTATCTAACGTTTGTTTGTTCGAAACTTAAAGGGGAAAGTGGACAAATGGGGATATATATTTCGCGCGTGTACAAAACATTGCGGACCTTAACCTTAAGTACAGCTATTGTCGGCGTCTAGAATTGCGGGCGACTTTAGCACCCGCAGAGTTCATTAATTTGGCTTTATCAGAATACCGACTGAATTTTCAGGCCGGCCACTAACGCGTTGTCGACTTGCTTAACACCGCCTGGGTTGGCTATGTATTGCAGGTTAGGACGCACGGTCAGCCAGTTGGTGATGTGGAAGCCGTAGTTGAGTTCGACGTTGTACTCGGTGTTACGCATCGGTGCGTAGCCCGATTGGTCGTAGTCGGTGAAACCACCAGCGGCGTTGAGTAACTCGGCGTTTTTCTTCACGTCGCTGTTGGCATGGATACGGGAGAAACCGATACCCACGTCATCTTTTGTACGCGCGTCGAATGGGCCCTTATACACAAACATCAGCGACTGGTAGTTGTCGACCAGGTTGGTGTCTTTGTCGTGGAAGGTGACGTTTGCCGCGATGTTCAGGCCGCGGGAAGCGTCGCCGTTATGCGTGGTGAGTTGCTGTTGCACAACGCCCCAATAGCCTTTCTTGCTGCTGTGGGTACGGTAGCCCAGGCCCGTAGTGGCAGCATCGTTGCCGTTGATGTCTTCACGGACGTCGCTGGCATCCGCGGCGCTCTTGTAGTAACCCACGCGGTATTCGCCCGGCAGGCCATTGACCTTCGGCGACCAGACCAATTCCACCGGAATCACGGTGCCCTTGGTGCCGCTGCCGCTGAGTTTGAAGCCGTTGCCGTGCTCCAGTTGCGATGGGTTCTGGTTGTACGCACCGATCTGCGCGTACAACTCAGGCGTGATGTTGTACTTCACGCGGATAGCGGCCTGGCTGACCGGCCAGTTGTACCAGGTGTTTACGTAGTTACCCACTTGGGAGCCACAGAACGACAGGTTCTGGAAGTCGCACGGGAAGGTGTTGAAGTCTTCGCCTTCACCGAAGTAACCGAGTTTCACGTCCAGCTTGTTGTCGAACATCTGGTGCTGAATCCAGAACTGGGTCAGACGCACCATGTGGCCACGGCCATCAACTTCTTGAGACGAACTCAAGGTGCCGGCACGCGGGTCACCAATACGGTCATTGGAGATGTTCGCACCATTACGGTTGGTCAGTTGGATCTTGGCCTGGGTGTTATCCCAGCCCCACAGCTTTTGCAGATCCAATGCTACGCCGAGACCGAACTGGTCAGCGTAACGGGCAGTTTTGTCGTTGTTGTAGCCACCGCTCAGGTTGGCGCCAACTTCCCCAACGTAGTCAGCCTTGATGTCGATACCTTGCTCGATCAGCTTGGTACGCTCGCCGCCCCAATCGCCGGTCATCCACGTGGAATCGGCGCTGAACGCATCAGCCGCCATCGCATTGGCGGACAAGACCAGGGCTGCCGCTGCTGACAGTTGGCAGATCAGCCGAGTGTTGTTATGTTGCTTTTTCATCCCTACATCC
>Ga0105856_1001357_pt1 | contig 10468 bp, 12 predicted proteins | sample OrgsoiDNA_201060_FD_89681 | JGI IMG/M metagenome (GOLD analysis project Ga0105856, IMG submission 89681) | Permafrost soil microbial communities from the Arctic, to analyse light accelerated degradation of dissolved organic matter (DOM) -... | ecosystem: Environmental > Terrestrial > Soil >...
CGTTGTAGCCGGCCTCCTGGGCGGCCTTGGCGGAGAGCTCGGCGAGCTTGATTCCAGTGCGAGACTCGAAAACGTACTGGGCGCGTTCGGTGGTCAGGGCGACGGCGGCCAGGGCGACCTCGCGCTTCTGTTTGTTGCGCATCACGCTCAAGGCGACGCTGGTGCCGACCGGGACGTCGTTGAGTAAGAACCGCAGCTCATCCGCATCGCGCACCGGCGAGCCTTCCGCGCGGACCACGGCGTCGCCGCGCTTGAGGCCGGCCTTGTCCGCGGGAGAGCCGTCGTCGACGATGGTGATCACCGCGCCCGAGCGCGCGCCCAAAGCGGTGGCGGCTTCGGGGTCCAGGCTCTCCGATTCGAAGCCCCACCACGAGTCGGCGAGGCCGCCGGACTTCTGCAGCTCGCGAGCGACCCGCAGAGCGCGGTCGATGGGGATGGCGAAGCCGATTCCCTGCCCGCTCGCGAACACCGCCGAGCAGACGCCGATGACCGCGCCTTCGGCGTTGATCAAAGGCCCTCCGGAGTTGCCGGGGTTGATCGACGCGTCGATCTGGATGAAGTCGTAGTAGCTGCGGCCCTCGGCTTGGACGGTGCGGTGCAAGGCCGAGACCACGCCCGCGCTCACGCTCTGGTTCAAGCCGAAAGGGTTGCCGATCGCGATGGCCGGCTCGCCGAGGAGCAGATCGTTCGACGTTCCGAGCGGAGCGGCCGGGAACTTCTTCTCGGATTGAATCTTCAGGACGGCCAGGTCGCCTCCCGCGTCGGTGCCGACGACCTTGGCGGTGTAGTCCGCGCCGTCTTCGAAGCTGACCTGGATGCGCGTGCCGTGCGAGACGACGTGGTAGTTCGTGAGCACGTAGCCGCGCTCGTCGAAGACGAACCCCGAACCCCGGCTGATGGAGACCTGATCGCGGCGCTGTGCGCCGAAGAATCCGGACCAGGCGTCGTTGGTGGCGGCGCCCTTGACCACTGCCTGGGCGTTGATGTTCACCACTGTTGCCCGGGCGCGCTCGACGGCCGCGACCACGGGCGTGCGCCGGGAAGCTCCCGGCGCCGCTGCGAGGAGACTGACGATCAGCGCAAGCACGGCCGCCTAGCGGGTCGGGCCCAGCTCGCCGCCGGAGGAGAACTCCGTTTCGACCGAACCGGCGCTGGCGGACAGGTCCTCGAGCTGCTTGAGGTAACGGGCGTACTCTTTGTCGTCGATGGCGCCGCGCTTCAGGTACCGCTCGATGGTGCGGCGGTCCACAAAGCGCAGGGAAAACTCGTCTTTCTTGTCCGGCTTGTCAGCCACTTCCAACTCCTTGAAATGGGGCGTGGGCTCCTAGCACAATATTAAGGTATCGTACAGGGTTCATGGCTCTTCCGCACGGGATTTACGCAATCGTCGACAGCGCTGCAGCATCGCGTCATGGGCCGCTGGAGCTCGTGGCAGCGTTCGTGAAGGGCGGGGCGGCGGTGGTGCAGTTGCGGCTCAAGGACACTGGCGCCGGCGAGCTGCTGCGGATTGCGCGCGAGGCGAAGGCGATCTGCGCCGGCCACGCTCTGCTCTTGATCAACGACCGTCCGGACATGGCAAAGCTGGCCCAGGCCGATGGCGTTCATCTGGGCCAGGACGACCTGCCGCTCGCGGAAGCCCGCGCGCTCCTCGGACCTTCGGCCATCATCGGCATCTCGGCCCATTCAGATGAAGAGCTGCAAGCTGCGCAAGGCGCCGACTACGCTGGCTTCGGGCCGATCTTCGCTACGCGCAGCAAGCCGGGCGCTGCCCTGCCGTTGCCGCACGGACTCGCCGGGTTGCGCCGCGCCGTTCAGCTCTCGAAAGTTCCGCTGGTGGCCATCGGCGGCCTCACCGCCGCGACCGCGCACGAGGTTGCCGCGACGGGCGCGCGCTGCGCCGCCGCCATCGCGGAGTTGTGCGGCGCCGCCGATCCGGAAGCGGCAGTCAGAGCGATGGCCGCGGCCTTTGGCAGTTCTGGCCGCTTGCCGCTCGCAGCCGGCTTCTCTCGATGAGGCCCGTCATCGGCATCACGCCCGACGTCGGCGAAACGTCAGCCAGGGCAGGAAGGCCGTCGTTGCCGCTCTACACCCTGAAGCAGGCCTACGCCGACGCAATCCTCGCCGCGGGCGGCCTGCCCATCGTGCTGCCGTACAGCGAGGACGAAACCGCCCCACATGAAGCGGTCGCGCTCTGCGACGGCCTCGTCCTGACCGGCGGGGCGTTCGACATCCCGCCCGAGATGTACGGCGCGCGCCCCGGCGATCGCCTGGGTCCTTTGAAGCGCGGCCGGACCGCCTACGAACAGCGCGTGCTGCGCGCGGCCCTGGACGCCAACATCCCCATCCTCGGCATCTGCGGCGGCATGCAGCTGCTGGCGGTCGAGGCGGGCGGCACGCTCGTCCAGGACATCGGCGACGAGATCCCCGGCGCCTTTGATCACGAGCAGAAGCAGGACCCGCGCGAGCCCGGCCACCCCGTGCGCATCCTCGAAGGAACGGCGCTGGAGGCGATCGTCGGCGTGCGCGAGCTGCAAGTGAACTCGACGCATCACCAGGCTGTCCGCGACGCCGGCCGGGCGCGGGTCAGCGCGGTCTCGCCCGACCTGGTGGTGGAGGCGATCGAGCTCGTCGATCGGTTCGCGATTGGCGTGCAGTGGCACCCCGAGCTCCTGGCGGGCCGCGAGCACCTGCTGCTCTACAAAGCGCTGGTCGAAAAGGCGCGGTCGTTGCAGTGAATCCCTGCGTGCTGGTACTCGCGGGGCTCGATCCGAGCGGCGGCGCAGGATTGCTCGCGGACGCCGAAGCCGTTCGTGCCGCGGGAGCCAGACCTCTCTGCGTGGCCACCGCGCTCACCGTACAGACCAGCAAGCGCGCGCGGCGATTCGAGACCTGCGACGTGCAGCTCGTCTCCGAGACAGTCCAAGCGCTGCTCGAAGAGGAGAACGTCAAGGCGGTCAAGATCGGGATGATCGGCAGCGCGGAGATCGCCTTGGCGCTGGAGCAGATTCTCCCAAATGGCCTGCCGCGTGTGGTCGACCCGGTGTTGCGAGCGACGAGCGGCGCGGCGCTGCTGCACGGTCCTGCGGAGGTTTACTTACGTCTCGCCCAGGGCGCGCTCCTGACGCCCAACCTGGCCGAGGCCGAGGAGCTGGGCGAAGGCCTCCTCGATCGCGGCCCGGGCGCCGTGCTCTTCAAAGGCGGCCACAGCGCCGGCGCGTTTGTGGTCGACAGATTGGTAACGAAGCAGGGTTCCGAGGAGTTCAGCGCGGAACGCATCGCCGGCCACAAGCGCGGAACGGGCTGCCGCCTCGCCAGCTTCATCGCCGGACGCCTCGCCCTGAGCTTCGGGCTGACCCGATCCGTGGTCGAAGCGCGGGCCTACGTCCGAACGTATTTGTCCGCTCCGTAAAAGAGCGCGGCGGTCGTGTTCGCATGTTAAACTGCACGCTTCAGAGGGAGAAATTCGCTATGCGCAAGTATGCCCCGCTGCTCGTCGTCGCGATGGCCGCCGGTTGCGGTCCCTGCGGCTACAACCGCATCGTCACCGAAGAGCAAGGCGTCGAGGCCGCCTGGAGCCAGGTCGAGAACCAGCTGCAGCGCCGCGCCGACCTCATCCCCAACCTCGTCGAGGTGGTGAAGGGCTACGCCAAGCACGAGAAGGGCGTCTTCGACGACATCGCCAACGCACGCGCGGCCATGCTGGGCGCCAGCTCGCGGGCCGACAAGATCCAGACCGCGAACCAGTTCGAGAGCACCATCTCCAAGCTGATGTCGATCACCGAGGCCTATCCAAACCTCAAGGCCGACGCCAACTTCCAGCGCTTGATGGATGAGCTCTCCGGCACCGAGAACCGGCTGGCCGTGGAGAGAAAGCGCTACAACGACGCCGTCCAGCAGTACGACACGGACATCCGCGGCATCCCCGGCGCGTGGTGGGCGAAGATCGGCGGCTTCGCGTCCAAAGAGTATTTCAAGGCCGCCGCTGGCTCACAAAACGTTCCCAAAGTGTCGTTCCAGTAAAGCCATGCGGACGAGCGGAATCCTGACCATCGGCGGCGCGTTCGTGGCCATCCTGGGCGGCCTGTTCAGCCTGATCATGATGAGGGACTTCACCATCGACAAAGGTCAGTCCTTCGTCGACCTCTCCGGCCTGGTGGTGGGCTGCGTGGTGCTGGCCATCGGACTCGCGCTCATCGCCATCGGCCGCAAGCGATCCAAGGTCGAGACGGAGAACGACGAGCGCAATTTTACCGACCTCGCCATGGCCATCGCCAAGAAGAACGACGGGCAGGTGCTGGTCGATCAGGTCTGCAAGGCGAGCGGGCTCGCGAAAGACGAGGCCACCGCGAAGATGCGCGAGCTCACCGGCCGCGGTCTCTTCGACCTCGACTTCGACGGCAACGGACAGATGGTGTGGAAGCTCTCCCCTGACGCCGGCCGTGCCCAGCTGGCGGAAATGGCCGGCCGCAGCACGTGACCCGCTGGGGCGCGCTCTTGTTGGTGCTTGCGCTCGCCTGTGAGCCGTCGGTTCACGGCCGTTGTACGCAGAGCTCGGACTGCCGCGCGGGAGTCAGCTGCGTCGAAGAAGGCGCGGAGTTGGGCATCTGCGTCGCCGCCTCGGGCAGCTGCAGCCCGGCGTGTGCGAGCGGAGAGCTGTGCAGCGCCGGAAGCTGCGCGGTGCTCAAGCCGGTCGTCTCGGTGACCATCGACCCCAGCACGTTCTTGAGCCCGCAGGGACCCCAGGTCACCGTGCACGTCGAGGCCTCGCCGCAGCTGGCGCTGGGCTCCATTGCCGTCGAGGTAGACACGACGCAAGCCGTCGCTTCCGGCGTCGTGAATCCGCCGTCCAATTCGCCTGGCTCGCTGGGGGCGTATGGCGCGGTGGCCGGCGTGCCCATCTCGCCGGTCCTCGACGTGCGCGGCAGCTTTGGCGTTGCTTATGTCGCTCTCGACGACGGAGTCCTGGTGGCGGTAGAAACGCCTTCGCCGCCGCTCGCTGCCGGCAATGGGGTCCGGCCGCGGGCCGATCGCGATTCGTGCAATTCGCGCAGTGAGGGTTTCGCGTGTCCATGAAGAGTTGGCTGCTGACCGCCTTGCTTGCAACTGCCTGCGCGCACCGCGGGCCTGCCCTGACCGCCGTGCCGCCCGAAGCCGAAGCGCTGGAAGATTCGACCAGCTCCTTCGAGACGGACAACTACGTCAGCGCCCGCGCCTACCAGCACTATCTCGACGCGCTGCTCGCCCGCGGCAACGACGATCTGGCCACCGCGGCCGACGAGCTTCGCGAAGCGCTGCTCTACGATCCGGAGTCGCCGCACCTGCACACCGTGCTCGCCGACGTACGGCTCAAGCAGGGCCGCGTTGCCGACGCCGAAGCGGAGCTGAAAGCGGCGCTCGCCGCCGACCCCAACCACGCGCCGGCGCACTTGTTGATCGCCCGCATTTCCCAGGCGCGGGACAAGGTGACGGATGCGCAGACGCACTTGCGGGCGGCCATCAGCTCCGCTCCCGATGAGCCGGAGGCGTATCGCGAGCTCGTCCGGCTGGAGCTGGCCCTGGGCAACACTCTTGCCGCGGTGGACATCGCGCAGAAGCTCGCGGAGCGCTCTCGGGAAGCCCAGACTCGCGCCCGGCACGACGACGGCGATGGCGGCCTGACCGTGACGGCCAATCGTTTGCGCGCCCAGGCTGCCGCCGGCTGGGTGGACGTGGCGCGGATTCTCGCCCAGCGGCACGACACGCCTGGCTCGCAGAAAGCCTTCGACGAAGCGCGCGCGGCGCAGCCGTCGGACTGGGAGGCGCTCAGCGCCGAAGGCTCGTTCCGCGAATCGCAGCGCGACTTCGAAGGCGCGCGCTTGCTCTACCTGCGGCTCTTGGGACAGCGCCCGGAGTCGCCGGAAGTGCTGGCTGCGCTGGCCCGCCTCGCGCTGGAAGAGGGCGATCTCGACACCGTCGATGCGCACGCCAAGAAGCTGCTGGGGCTCGCCGCCGAGCTCGAGCCGGCCGCGGGCACCGCCAATAGTGCCCCCACCAGCATGGAAGGTGAAGAAGATCGGCGTGAGGCGGTGTCAGCGCTCTTGCGCGTGGCCGTCTCGCTTCTGGGCGCGCATCGCTCGGCCGGGGCGCAGGCGGCGTTGGACGGGGCGCTGCGGCTCTATCCCAACCATCCGGAGCTGCTCTTCTATCGTGCCATGGCGCTCTCGCAGCGCGGCCGCCCGCACGAAGGGGCGGTGGCGTTCGAGCAGGTGGCGAAGCACGCGGCCGCCATCACGCCGTCGTTCCTGGGCGCGACTCCGGAGGCCCTGGCGCTCGATGCCAAGGTCCAGGCGGCGCTCGCGCGCGGCAAGGCGGGCGAGCTCAACGAATCCGTGCAGCGCCTGCGCTCGCTCTTCGCCGCCAGGTCCACCGATGAGGGCGTCGCGCTGGCGCTGCTCGAGGCCTACGACCGCGCCGGCCGTCCCGCCGAAGCCTATGAGCTGCTCGCCGCCGCGTCCAAGGCTCATCCCGGAACCGAAGCCCTGCTCTACGCGCTGGCCAATGCGCTCGATCGGATGGGGCAGCGCGAGAAGGCCCTCGCGGCCATGCGCAAGGTGCTGGTGATCGAAGCCGATCATGCCGGAGCGCTGAATTATATTGGATATACCATGGCGGAACAGGGCAACCTGGACGAAGCGCAGACTCTGCTCGGACGCGCCGTGGAGCTGCGGCCCGACGACGGTTCCATCGCCGATTCGTACGGCTACTGCCTGCTCAAGCTGGGGCACACGGAGAGCGCCTTTGCCGAGCTGCGCCGCGCAGACCGGCTCTCGCCGGGCGACCCGATCATCTTGAGCCACTTGGGAGACGCGCTGCTCGCCACCGGCAAGAAGGAGCAGGCGCTGGAGGCCTTCCGCCGCGCGCTGTCGCGGCTTGGGCCGGACGAAGTGAAGCGCGAGAGGCCGCTCACGGCGGCGGAGGCCGCGCTGCCCGCGGACCCTCCCGATCGGGTGCCGGAACCCGGCGACGACAAGGTCCGCAAGGAGCTGGCGCAGAAGCTGCGCTCCCTCTCTACGCGTCCTTGACTGCGCTTGCTCGCCATGTTCCAAGAGGCCGCGTTCCGCGAAGTGGAGGCAGCGTGCCCGACAGCCAGTCCGGGGCCCAGCAGGGTGAGGCCTTGAAGGCTCAGGCTCAACAGCAAGTTCCGCTGGCCCAACCGGCCCAGCAGCCTCTAGTCGAGGAGGGCTTTTTCAGCGCGGCAGACGGCCTCCGTCTCTTCTGGCACAGCGTCAAACCCGCGCAGCCGATCGCTCACGTCGCTGTCTTGCACGGCTACGCGGAGCACCTCGGCCGCTACCAGGAAATCACCCACGCATTGGTCACCGCCGGCTATGCGGTGCACCTCATGGATGCGCGCGGCCACGGCCAGAGCGGCGGCAAGCGGGCGCACTGCGACAAGTTCGACGAGTACCTGCAAGACACCGAGCTCTTCCTGGCCCGGGTGACCAGCCAGGCCAACGGCGCGCCGGTGTTCCTCTTGGGCCACAGCCACGGCGGGCTCGTCGCGGCTCGCTACCTGCTCGACAAGCCCAACGCGGTGAAGGCGGCGCTGCTCTTCTCGCCGTACTTCCGGCTCAAGCTCGCCGTCTCGCCTTTGAAGGTCTGGGCCGCGAGGCTGATCGGCAAGGCGCTGCCCGCGCTGCCAATGAAGAACGCGCTCAAGGTCGAACAGCTGACCCGCGACGTGGCCATCCAGAACGCCACCAAGACCGACCCGCTCTACCAGCAGATCGCTACCCCGCGCTGGTTCTCCGAATCGACCGCCGCGCAGGAAACGGTCTTGCGGCGCGCGACCGAGTTCGTCACCCCGTTCATCATGTTCTTTGGCGGGGCGGACCCCATCGCCGACCCCGTGGCCGGCCGCGAGTTCTTCGCTGCGGCCACCTCCAAGGACAAGCAGCTCAAGGTGTACGACGGCCTTCTGCACGAGCTCTTCCACGAACCCGAGCGCGACCTGGTCTTGCGCGACATGCTGACCTGGCTCGACGAGCGCGCCAAGGCTCCTGCGAAAGCGGTGGCCGGTAAATGAGCGAACGCGCCCGGCTGCTGGAGCTCTTCACCAGGCTCGCCTACGAGAAGCGCAAGGTCGTGCTCTCGTCCGGCCGCGAGAGCGACTTCTACATCGACACCAAGCAGGCCTCGCTCACCGCCGAAGGCCACTATCTGGTTGGCCGGCTGGTGCTCGCCGAGATCCGCAAGCACTACCCAAGCGCGAAAGGCGTGGGCGGCATGACCATGGGCGCGGATCCCATCGCCAGCGCGGTCTCGCTGAGCAGCTTCTTGAGCGAGCCGCCCGGCATCCCCGGCTTCTACGTGCGCAAGGAACCAAAGGGACACGGCACGGCGCAGTGGATCGAAGGCCGCAAGTCGCTCCCGGCCGGAACCGAAGTCGCCATCGTCGAGGACGTGGTGACGACCGGCGCTTCCACCATCAAGGCCGTCGATCGCGTGCGCGCCGAAGGCCTCGTCGCATTGGGGGTGGTGGCGCTGGTCGATCGCGAAGAGGGTGGCCGCGAAGCGGTGCTGGCCCACGGCGTTCCCGTGGTCTCGCTCTTCAAGCGGAGCGATTTTCCATGAGCGGCCGCCAGGGCGCGAAGACGATGGCGTCACGATTCGTTGCCGTGGCAATCATTGCTTTGACAAGCTTCTCCTGCCGCACGCTGCCCTTCCCCGATCCGCATCTCGAAGGCGAATACGGCAAGGCGCTGAAGAAGTGGACCCGCACCGTGGCGCTCTACAATGGCCTGGAGACGCGGGCGTTCGTGCGGCTCATCTACATGTCGCCGGAGTTCGTCGAGGCGCAGGCAAAGCAGCTCTCGCAGCTGCGCGCCGAGCTGCCCGATCAGGCCATGGCCACGCTGGAGAAATTGCGCGGCGAGAACACCAAGCCCACCTTCTTCGCGGTGGCCTACATTCCCGACACCACCGCCAACAACTGGCAGAACAAGGACACGGTCTGGCGCATCGCGCTCAATCTCGGCCTGGGCGAGCAGCCGCCGGAAAAGGTCACGCGCTACGAGACGCCGTTCAACGCCGAGCTGCGCGCGCTTTACCCCTACCTCGACGACTATTCGACCGCGTACCGGCTGCAGTTTCCCGATCCGGCGACGCCGCCTTCCGCTCCAGACGCGGCGCTGGTGAATTTCACCTTCAATGAAGTGTCGGTGAAGATCGCCAGCGCGCTCGGCAAGATGTTCTTCCACTTCCGGCTCGACGGCGGTCCGGAAGATCCGTCCATCGGCGTTCCGCCCGGCGAAAACGAGAAGCACCAGACTCCGAAGGCCGACTAACTCCTTTGGCAATCGTGCGACGAGAAGTTTTTCAGCCAAGTTCGCTCAGTGTCTAATTACTGCGGGTAGCGCAACTGCGAAGAGGAGTGCGAAATCTATCGCTTGGTTGGATTTGACTGGGTGATCGGCAACGACTCGGGAGAGCGCAACCGGATCCAGAGTGCCTTCGCGGACCACAACCGTGCCGAGGATGATTCTCTCCAGCGGAGCGGCAACCCGGTGGAGAGCAAACTTGCTGACCCAGCCGTCGTGCTCTTTCCAGCCAGACATTCTTTGATTGGCAGAGGAGCCATCGTCCGATCTGTAGGTCGCAACCCGAGTGGGTCCGAACTCGTCCACAAGCGCCTGTGCGACGAGAAGGCCGAAGTCTGCTTCGGTCTAACCTTTGTCCAACTCTCAGCTTCTCGGCCAAGCGTCGGGAGCGGGCTTGCCGCGGACCAGGACCGTATCGCGCGGCGGCTCGGACAGGCCGGGGTACGAGAGCGTGTAGTGCAGCCCGCGGCTCTCTTTGCGCTCCTCGGCGCAGATGACCATCAGCCGTGCGACGTCGGCGAGGTTGCGCAGCTCGAGCAGGTCGCGCGTGACCAGGTAGCCCCAGTAATATTCTTGGATTTCCCCAACCAGGTTGTCGAGCCGCCGCTGTGCCCGCGACAGCCGCTTGTCGGTGCGGACGATGCCGACGTAGTTCCACATCAGGCTGCGAATCTCGTCCCAGTTCTGCTTGACGATGACGCCTTCGTCGGGCGGAACGGCCTTGCCCGGATCCCAGTCGGGCACGACCGGCATCTTGGGCGATTCGGCCGCGAGCCCTCGAGCAACCTCGACCGCGCGATGACCGAAGACGAGCCCTTCGAGCAGCGAATTCGACGCGAGCCGGTTGGCGCCGTGCAGGCCGGTGCAGGCCACTTCTCCGGCGGCGAGCAAGCCGGTCAGGGTGGTGCGTCCCGACAGGTCGGTACAGACGCCGCCGCAGGTGTAGTGCGCCGCCGGAACCACCGGAATGGGCTGCACCGCCATGTCGATGCCGAAGGCCTGGCAGGTGGCGTAGATGTTGGGGAAGTGCTCGAGCAAGAAGGCCTTCGGCAGGTGAGTCATGTCGAGGAAGGCGCAGTCGTCGCCGCGGCGCTTGAGCTCGGAGTCGA
>Ga0105856_1001359_pt1 | contig 10448 bp, 6 predicted proteins | sample OrgsoiDNA_201060_FD_89681 | JGI IMG/M metagenome (GOLD analysis project Ga0105856, IMG submission 89681) | Permafrost soil microbial communities from the Arctic, to analyse light accelerated degradation of dissolved organic matter (DOM) -... | ecosystem: Environmental > Terrestrial > Soil >...
ATGCTGGTGGATGCCGACCATTTCAAAGCCATTAACGACCAGTACGGGCATCACAAGGGGGACGAAGTGCTGATCTCGCTGGCCCGCGCGCTGGAGTCCGGTATTCGTGAGAGCGACACGGTGTTCCGCTGGGGCGGCGAGGAGTTCGTCATCCTGTTGCCGCTGACCAACCTGCAAGGCGCATTACGGGTGGCGGAAGCACTGCGCGAAAGGGTGCAGCGGCTGAGCCAGCCGCATCTGCCGCAGTTAACAGTGAGCATTGGCGTCGCGCAGCATCAGGCTGACGAAGATTCCGCCAGCCTGTTTAAACGCATGGATGAAGCGCTGTATCGCGCCAAAACGTCGGGGCGAAACAAGGTGCTGGCGGGGTAGGAATTTAGCCGCGAAGCTCGACGCCGGATATCGCCGCGCAGGCAGCTAGAAAGCGTTCCTGTAAATCCGTATCGGCTGCTGCTGCCAGCTTATTGGCAGGGCGCTGGTGATAGAAATAGCCGCCCGTGACCTGCGATGCCGGGTCGCTGCCCGCCGCCAGCCATGCCTGAGTGCGCGGCGCGAGCGAAAGATCGTCGGTGGCATTCGGGCCGCCCATTTTGGTCGCGACCCAACCCGGCTCGACGCTATTGGCGTGCACTTCCGGCCAGTGGCGCGCCACCGCCAGACTCAACAACAGCACGTGCAGTTTGGCGTCGGAGTAGGCCTGTCTGCCGTCCCAGTGGCGCTTCTCCCATCTCAGGTCATCCAGTGACGGGCTGCCTTGATGATGTAACACCGAACTGATGTAAACCAGCCGACGCGGGCGTTTCACCAGCGCGGTCAACAGATAGGGGGCCAGCGTGTTGATGGCAAACACGTGGGGCAGGCCGTCGACGGTCGTAATGCGCTGTGGCTCCTGATGACCCGCCGCAGCATTGTGAATGATGGCGTCAAAATCACCGCAGGCATTGATGCGTTCGGCCAGCGTTTGGGTCTCACGGATGCTCGATAAGTCGCCAAAAAGCACTCCTTCCGCGCCCGGCACCTGCCGTAATGCATGAGCCGCCCGTGTTTCATTTCGTGCGTGAAGCATCACGCGGTGCCCCTCGACGACAAGCTGCTGTGCTGCCATCTGACCTAAACCGTCGGATGCGCCGGTAATAAGAATGCGTGCCATGGAGTGACCCCTGTAAATGCCGGTTTGGCATCACACCAGTGTGGGAGGTTTATGGGGAATTGGCGAGAGCCGGAAGGTCATTTCAGTGATGACGCGGGGTCACGAATGGGGGTGTTTTTAGCCTCAAAATTTAAACGGAACTAACCCAAATTCCTGTCCACTCAACGCTTCGTCATCCGAAGACATCTTTGATACCCATCATCGAACTGAATGGATACTCACCATGCCCAATCCGTACAATTACAACGCGCCGAATATGGCGTACTTTTATCGGCCACCGGAACCGCCCGCTCATCAACCCGCGCCTTCTTACCCGATGCCTCCCGCGCCGATGCCGCGCACGGTGCCCTTGCCGCCGCTTTACAGCAATATGCCCGCGCATCCACCGTATCCTGTGACGCATCATCAGCCGCCTCAGTATACGATTTACAGCAATATGCCGTCTGCGCCACCGCCGAAGCCGATGCCAAAAACGATCCCGCTGCCGGTGATGCCCGACTCGCGTGTTTATAACGCGCAACTGCACCCGCTGGCCCAGCAGGAAACTCGACGCAATCCGGCGCAAAGTTCTTCTCGCCCGCGCGCCAATACGCTTGCCGCTGCGCCGCCAAAACTGGATGTGCGTGGCAATGACATCGAGGCTACGCAGCGCGAATCACGCTGGGCGGTGCAGTTATGGAGCCGTTTGACCCCGCAACAGGCGCAGCCTTTTGTCGCCCATCTTCATCAGATGATCGCCACGGTGCGCGCGTCCGAAAGCCGTTTCCCACAGTTGGCGTCGAATATGGATAAGAAATCGGCGGCGGACCTGCATAAGGGATTTAGCAAGGCCAGCTCTCTGGATCGCGAATTGAAAGAGTGGGTGCGATCGGGCGGCGATGGCGCGGAGCTGGCGAGCCGACTGCAAAGTTACATTAAGCAAACCATCGACCTGCTCGGTTTTGTGATGGACGCTCAGGCCCCTGCGGTGTCGAACGCATTGCGCGCGCAGCCGTTCTTTACCGATCGCGGAAGGCAAAAGCTGCGCACCGAACAGATCCGCAGCAGCAGTCGTGACAATAAACACGCTGGGATTGCCGATACCCTGAACCGACGCCGGTCGACCGAAAACTTCTTCCCGCAACGTATCAACCATGCCAAATCTTCACTGGCGCGGGTGGCGACGTCCGACACGGCCCGCCGTTTTCAGGCCAGCGGCACGCCGTTTATCGCCGGAGCCTCGGGCACCGCGCAGTTCATCATTGGGCATCTCGAGGCGCAGCGCCCGTTTGCTCAATGTTCCCCGCACGAACAGCAGTCGCGTGAAATGCTGCTGGTGATGTATACCGCGTTAATGACGCTTTCCGGGCATCACAGCGTGATGGAAAGTTTGATTGTGGGCCGCCGACTGGGCTATTTCGCCGACCTGCCCGATCCGCTGCAAGGGCCGGGCAGCTATAACACCAGTATGCGCGCGCTGGATTCGCGGCTGCGCAAAATGGGGCTGGACGCCAACGTCAGAATGCGGGCATAAAAAAGGCCAGACGTTTTACAACGTCTGGCCCTTACGGCAGGAATGCGTTAAGGATGCATTAGAAGCTGACTTTCACACCGATCATGGCGCTGGTGTCACGGTAGCTTTCGCTGCCCATCTGCTGACCAACGTTACCCCACAGATTGACGCGCTGGGTAAGCTGGCCGTCAACGCCTGCGCGCACTTCGGCAATATTCTTGCTGCCGCGCTGATCGATGCTGACATCGTTCAGAGTGGCACCGGCGTTCTGGGTATTGTTGATCCAGTTCGCTTCGATGTACGGCTGGAAGCTTGGTTGCTGCTTCTCGCTGTGCGTTTTCATCGAGGCACGCACCCCAACGCGGGATTGCACATTGCCGTTGCCTTGGCTGCTGACCTGCGTGCCGTTGTCTTCGGTCAGGTCATTGGCTTTGATGTTGCTCCAGACAAACTGCGCATTCGGCTCGATGAAGTAGCTGTTTTTCGCGCTGTCTTCGCCCACTTTCCACTTATAGCCGCCTTCCAGCGAGGCGGTGATGCCTTTGGATTTGTAGCTTTCCTGCGGCAAATCGTCGCCTTTCACGCTGTTGTTGAACCAGTTGTACTGTGCCCAGCTATCAATGTACGCGCCGGTTTGGGTGGCGGCGTTTTGATACCAAGTGCCGTACATGCCGAGACTGTAACCGCTGACTTCACCTTGCGAACGATGACCGGTCACTGTCGAATCGGTGTTGCTCTGCGCATTACCGTAACCGGCCATGGTGCCCACGTGCAGGCTGTCATCACCGTCGACGCTCCACTTGCCAAGGTCGCCGCCGATCTGCAACAGGTAGCGGTTAGTTTGCGTTTTCAACTGGCCACTGCTGTCGGTGCTGGTGTTATGGCCGCCGACGTTACGCATCCACAGGCTGGTGGTTTTCTGCTCACCGGTGATGGCGTCAACATACTGGGTTTCACCGCCGCGATCGTGCAGGCGCAGATTGAACATGTTTTGCGCCGCCGCCATGTTGGCCAGATAACTGCCCGCTTCAGGACGGGTGATCATCTTCACCCCGGCGTCCGGGTTAGCCGGATCGACTGGGTTGAGCAAGTCCGGGTCCGCGTCGCTCAGCAGGTACCAGTTTTTGGCATTCTCACCGAGGCCCCGCACCAGATGATAGTCATAGGCACCGGCAACAATACGGCCCTGCTGGTTGAATTCACCGGCAGAATCGCCCGCCACGGAAATCATTTCGATGCCCTGAAGGGTCTGCGCACCGCTGCCACCCGCTTTGTTCATCACCACGTTGGTGTCGCCAGACGTATTGCCGGTCACTTTCAGGGTGTCATGCGCCGAGCCGTCGTCTGCCAGCACGCTGTTCATCACTAAGGTACCGTTATTGCTGGTGAAATCGCCATCGACGGTCAGGGTTTCGAAGCTGTCGTTAACGTGGCTAAACATCACGGTGCTGTCGTTCAGATTCAGGTCACCGACGTTGGAATCCCCGGTCACTGTCCACTGGCTGCCGTTGTTCAGGTTCAGCGTTTGCAGGCCGGTCGAGGCACCTTTCCACTGTGATGAATTCAGTGCCAGCGTGCTATTGTCGGTGAAATCACGATCAATCGAGATGTCGCCCGTCAGTTGTGAACCGTTGGTCGCGTTGATGTTGATGTCGGCGACTTTGGTTCCGGCATCGTTAGCTTGTCCGCCAATCAGCAGGTATTTCTGGCCGATGATCGACGAGCCGTCAACGGTCACGCTCAATGACGAGCCGACATCTGCCTGTACCGCTGTGTTATCGGTGGAGAGCAGGGTGTTTTTCAGCGCGACGCTTTGTACCCCACCGGTGGCCTGTACGCCGATAGCCGCTGCGCCGTTGTACACCAGACGCGAGTCTTCGAAGCTGGCGGTGTTCAGCCCTGTGCCATTGCTTAGCAAGACCGCTGCGTTTTCTGCGTCATTGACGTTATTAATCGCGAGATCCAGATTTTTTGCGATCAAGGTTCCATCATTGTTGATGGTCATGCCGTTGCCACCCATTGCGCCGTTCAGGCTAACGCCGTCAATATTGGCGGTTGAGTGATCAAGGTACATACCTTGTGATTTAGCCACCGCCAGAGAGATATCCGCATTGGTTAAGTTCAACGTCGCATTGTTGGTCGCCCCGATGACCGCGCTGTAGTTACCATCGGTCTGCACCATATTGATATTGTTGGCATTAATGACGCCAGCATTCATCCACATCGCCGAGCTGTTGGCGTTGATATTCAGGCTGTCAGCGTTGATAACCGCGCCCGCACCGGAATACAAACCGGTCGCGCCGTTGTAGCCTATGCTGCCCACGGCCCCGATGTTCAATTCCATATTACGCACATTGATGACGGTGCCATCGGTACCTTGAACGGCGTTTGAACCACTACCCGACGTGGTAATACTACCGCCGTCGAGGGTTGCTTGCGCACCGGCAACGCTGACCAGAAGACCGCGTGCACTGTCGCCGGTGGTGGTCAGCGCGACGTTATTGGCGGTGGTGGTTCCACCTTGGGCCAAAATAGCACTCGCGCCATAACCTGCTGTGTTGATCGTCGCATTGCTAACGGCGACCGCACCAGCAGTGGCGGCATTTTGAATGCCATAACTGTTGGTGCCTTGGGTGGCGATGTTTAGCGTATCGATATTGAGTGCAGTATCTGTGCCTTGCATGTAAATACCGCGCGCATTATTCGCGGTGGTGGTGATGGCAATGTTATTACCGGCCATGCTTCCTGCCTGAGCCAATATGCCTACACCAGTGTCACCTGCCGTATTGATCGTCGCGTTATTCACATTCACATCGGCAGCGCCGGTGTAACGAATGCCGTAACCATTTGCACCGCTGGTGACGATATCCAGACCGTCGATACCCAGCGTTGAATCGGCCACCAGAATGCCGGCGTTGGTGCTTTGGATTTGCACGTCAGTCCCGTTGAACACACTGTTACTGAGCAGGTTAATGCCGTAGGTCGTGGCACCTGTGCCTGTCAGGCGCAGATTATTGGCGTTGACGGTAGAGCCTCCCGCCGCATAAAGGACGTGGGCGCTTGTGCCCAAAGAGCCCAGAGACACGTTATCCAGATTCAGTGTTGAACCGCTTTGCACCAGTGCGGTATAAGCCGCGTTGCCGTTGGTAGTGGCGTCGCTGTTGGTGAACGTCAGGTTGGCACTGTTCGTGGCCCAAAGACCGTATTGCGACGTACCTGTTGTGGAAACCTGATAATCATCATAATTGGCCGTGGTGTTGTTGGCAGCCAACTGGCCGCTTGAGGTGGCGCTGGCCGCAGAAAATGAGGTCAGCAAAGCAGCAGCGGCTAACACAACAGCCGTGGTGCCGGTGCTTGATTTGGTTTTGCCGGTCGCCAGTTCCGAGGTGACCATAAAGCAACGCAGGGCGCTGTTCCAGATAACACGATAGATTTTGTTCATAGTGATGGTTTCTCATTCGCAGAGGGTTTAATGCCAGCGAATATAGGCGAATAAGAAACCATCAACAGTCAGGCGTGTCCTACCTCCTTGTAGGACGCATCCGAAGATAAAAGAAAGATTTAAGAAAAGTTTAAAGAAGAAGGGGTTACGCGGATTTAAGGCAGTGATGCACGCCGATGTAACGCTCGAATTTTGCCGGTTTTAGCTGGCTTAAATCGACCAATACCAGCCCGTCGATGCAGTTGTTGAACGCCGGGTCTGAGCCGAAATCTATAAATTGCACCCCGCCGGTTTCGCAAAGTTCGCTGTACTGTTTATACAATGGCGGAATAGCACAGCCCACATTGCTTAAAAGCCGCTTCAGACGTTGTAAATCCTGCGCATAATCATCGCCAGAAAACTGGGCCAGCACGTCGGGCAGCGAGGCCGGATAAGGCTGGCGCGACGTGGCGAGCGGTAAGGTCGGCACGAAGTAAATGCGGTAAAAGGCGATCAACAGGTCACGCGCGGCGAGCGGCATTCCCCCTGAAATCGACACGGGGCCGAACAAATAGCGGGTCTGCGGGTATTTCGCCAGATAGGCTCCAATGCCCAGCCACAGGTAGTCTAGCCCACGTTTTCCCCAGTACGCCGGTTGAATAAAGCTGCGGCCCAGTTCAATGCCCTGCGCCAGAATCGGGTCCATCTGATGGCCGTAATGGAACAGACTCTGGCTGTACAGGCCGTCGATACCTTGTTGTTCAACGTGCTCAGCGGTAGGAATAAAACGGTAAGCGCCGACGATTTCCAAATCCTGCGGATCCCACAACACCAGGTGATAGTAATCGTCGTCATAACTGTCGAGGTCGCGGCGTTTGCCGCTGCCTTCGCCCACCGCGCGGAAGGCGATTTCACGCAAACGGCCTAACTCGCGCAGGATGGGCACGTAGTCTTCGCCGTGGCGGCGGTAAAGGTAAATCAGTTTGCCATCCGGCGTTTGGCCCAGCTTTTCGCTGCCTTCCAGCGCCCGTTTCAACACCGCGCGGTCTTCGGCGCGGGCAATGGCGGACTCGCTCTGGAACAGTCCCTCTTTGCCTTGCCCCAGTAGATATACGTGGCGACGAAAACGCTCGGCCAGCTCATTGGCGTGGGTATGGCCGTCATGCCAACTGGCATAGGGAATGCGCGCACCAATCTTTAATTTCAGGCTGTTGCCGCGCTGTTGGAACATTTCACGCACCAGCAGGAGTGACGACAGCGGGCGGTAAAGCAGTGAACTCAAATAGAACAGGGCACTGTTACTGCCGCCAATATGCACCGGCACAATCGGCGCGCGCACTTTGGCGGCCATGCGAATAAAACCGGTATGCCAGCGGCCATCGCGCACGCCTTTCGAGCTAAGCCGCGACACTTCGCCCGCCGGGAAGACAATCAGCACGCCCTGGTTTCCAGATGCTCCTGCATCGCAGACACTTGGGAACGCTGGGTGCGATTGCCCATGTTATCGACCGGGATCATCAGGCTGCTGAGGGATTCCACCCGCGATAACAAACGGTTCGCTACCACTTTGACGTCCTGACGCACCGACGCCACGGCGTGCAGCAACGCCAGCCCGTCCAGCGTACCAATCGGGTGGTTGGCAATCACCACCACTGGGCCATAACTGGGAATTTGCTCGCGGTCACGCTCGGCCAGTTCGCAGCGAATATCGAAATATTCCAGCACCTGTTCGACCATATCCATGCCTTTCAGGTGACGATGTTGCCCCGCCAGTTGGTGGAACTCTTTTTCGTGAAACAGGGCTTTCAGCAGGTTGAGCTGCCAGGAAGGGGTTTTGCGCTGCGGGTCGAGATCCTGAAGTACGGTGTCCATGCTGAACATAGGCTTGTCCTCCGGTTAAGTTATTCAGACCTTAAACAGGAGGAATGACAGTTAAATGTCAGGGAAATGACAGAATGGCAAAACCTGTCGGTTAAAGCGTTGCGCCTGCCGTCACTCTTCCCATGTGGTTGGCTGCAACGAATTTTCCGTCGCGCACCGCGAAGCACGGGCTGGTGCCTTCGATTTCAAAGCCAAACTTTTGGTACAGCGCGAGTGCGGCTTTGTTATCGGCATAGACGGTGAGTTCCATGCGGCGGATGTTTAGCCAGTTATCACACAGGTCGGTGATGGCGGCGAGCAGCAAACTGCCAACGCCCTGGCCCTGATACTGGGTATCAACGCCCATACCAAAGGTGGCGACGTGGCGACGGCGCAGGCTTTGTTCGACCATCAGCGTGATTTGCCCGGCAATACGTTCGCCCTCACAGGCCACCAGACTGAAGTGGCCGGGCAGAGTTTGGCTTAGGCGTTCTTTCCAGCGGCCGACGGTCGGAAAGGGTAGCTGGAGCGTGTCGGTATAGAGCGGAGCCTGAGCATAAAGCTGGGTGATTTGTGCGGCATCCTCAATAACGGCATGACGGACAGTGAACTTGCTCGTCTGACTCATAGCGACTCCCTTTCTGATTATTATGGTCTTTACTGTTTGAATAACCTCTGAATTTATCCGTCTTTGAAAAAGAGTCAATGTTTCGTTTGCTGGAAAAAAACACTTTACAAGTGCGAATGATAATGATTATTATTGTCATGTGTTCTGGAGATGACCACACACCATGGTCAAACGGGTCTCTAAGAATGCACGACATTGCTCACATTGCTTCCAGTATTATTTAGCCAGCCGGGTGCTGGCTTTTTTTTGTCCTATTTTCGCTGTGGCCGCGTTGTCTGCGTGTGCTCAGCCGAATCACTGACACATCGTTTTCCCCTTCCAACTCTTCCACAAATCCTTTGGATTTAAGCGCCTGCACTTGTTCATATTTTTTGAATAGAGGGGTGAGATTTTTACGCTTTCTTATTCCCAGTCGGCGACTAGACTAGAGAAAACATTGAGGAGAGTTGAACATGATCTACTTACGCAAAGCACAAGAACGCGGTCACGCAAATCACGGCTGGCTCGATAGCTGGCATACGTTTTCTTTCGCCGATTACTACGATGCAAACTTTATGGGCTTCTCCGCCTTACGGGTGATCAACGAAGACTTCATCGACGGCGGCCAGGGGTTTGGCAAACATCCGCATAAAGACATGGAAATCCTGACCTATGTGCTGGAAGGCACCGTGGAACATCAGGACAGCATGGGCAACAAAGAGCAGATTCAGGCGGGTGAATTCCAGATCATGAGCGCCGGTACCGGCGTGACGCACTCTGAGTACAACGGCAATAAAGACAAAAAGTTGCACTTGTATCAGATCTGGATCATTCCTGAGAAAAAAGGGCTGGAGCCGCGTTATGAACAGCGTCTGTTCGATGCGCCGCAAGGGCGTCAATTGGTGCTGTCGCCGGATGCGCGTGACGGCTCGCTGAAAGTTTTTCAGGATATGGAACTGTCCCGCTGGGCGCTGAAAAAAGACGAGCAGTCGGTATATCCTATCGCCGCAGAGCGCCGCGTATGGATCCAAGTGGTGAAAGGCAACGTGGCGATCAACGGCCAGAAAGCAGGGGCGAGTGACGCCTTCGCCATCTGGGACGAAACCGCACTGTCGATTCATGCCGATACCGACAGCGAAATCTTGCTGTTTGATTTGCCGCCGGTCTGATGGCGATAAACCGCTGAATTATGAGGGGCAACGCAGGTTGCCTCTTTTTTTTGCCTCGATTCTTTGAACAGGCTCCCATTCTTGGTTTTAAAATATGGAACCGGTTACTTTTATTGTCTCCAATACGCTGAGCACCATTTCCCAGTCATAACATTTCCCAGCCATGAAACAGCAACGGACAGCGAGGTTGACGATGAAATACTCTTTTCCCAACGAATTCTGGTGGGGTAGCGCCAGTTCTGCACCGCAAACGGAAGGTGAAAGTCTGAGTTTTGGCAAAAGCGCCAGCATTTGGGATCACTGGTTTGAAAACGAACCTAACCGTTTCCACGGTAATGTCGGGCCGCAGCACACCTCCACTTTCTATCAGCACTGGCGCGAAGATATCGCGCTGCTCAAACAACTCAATCACAACACTTTCCGCACCTCGATCTCCTGGGCGCGGCTGATCCCCAATGGGCGTGGGGAGGTGAATCCTGAAGCGGTGGCCTTCTATAACCAGGTGATTGACGAGATGCTGGCGCAGGGCATCCAGCCGTTTATCAATCTGTTCCACTTCGATATGCCACTCGTCATGCAGGACATCGGCGGCTGGGAAAATCGCGACGTGGTTGAGGCCTACGGTGAATACGCCGCCACCTGTTTTGAGCTGTTCGGCGATCGCGTCAAACATTGGTTCACCTTCAATGAGCCGGTGGTGCCGGTGGAGTGCGGTTATCTGTATGACGCGCACTATCCCAACGTGGTGG
>Ga0105856_1001366_pt1 | contig 10431 bp, 9 predicted proteins | sample OrgsoiDNA_201060_FD_89681 | JGI IMG/M metagenome (GOLD analysis project Ga0105856, IMG submission 89681) | Permafrost soil microbial communities from the Arctic, to analyse light accelerated degradation of dissolved organic matter (DOM) -... | ecosystem: Environmental > Terrestrial > Soil >...
AGAATGAGGCCAAACCTTGGTCACATCAAAAGGGTTATAGGGAGTATGGGAAGCATTATGTTCCGGCATGATTTGAACGAAAAGCGTCCATCTTGGGTATCGCCCAGTATCAATGGCGTTAAACAAATCTCTTTGAGCGCTTTCCCGATCTTTTCCTATCAAATCAGCGGCTTCATCATCCATCAGGTTTTTAATCCCCTGTTGACTCTGAAAATGGAATTTAACCCAGAAACGTTCATTCTTAATATTAATGAAACTAAAGGCGTGGCTACCGAAACCATGCATGTGGCGGTAAGACTTTGGTATGCCGCGATCGCTAAAATCAATTGTTATTTGATGTAGTGATTCAGGTGATAACGAGAAAAAGTCCCATTTATAAACCGGATTTCGCAAATTGGTATGAGGGTCTCGCTTAACAACATGGTTCAAATCTGGGAATTTTAATGGATCGCGTAAATAAAAAACTGGCGTGTTATTTCCTACAAGATCCCAATTTCACTCTTCCGTGTAGAATTTCATAGCAAAGCCACGAATGTCCCGTTCAGCATCAGCCGCGCCACGTTCTCCAGATACTGTTGAGAACCGTATAAACATTTCCGTTTCTTTACCAATAGATGCAAATATCTTTGCACGAGTATATTTTGTAATGTCATGAGTAACAACAAAGGTACCGTAAGCTCCCGATCCTTTAGCATGCATACGTCGTTCAGGTATCACTTCACGATCAAAATGAGCCATTTTTTCAAGAAACCAAACATCTTGTAATAGCGCCGGCCCCCTTTCCCCTGCGGTTATGATATTATTGTTATCTACGACAGGTGATCCTGCTGATGTTGTAAGTGGTTTATTATCCATAACAATCTCCTTGTGTAACTTATCAAAATAAAAACGTTCTTATTCGTCATGTTCCGTATGTGTCATGTTCTATTAATGATATAGCATAGTAATATGCAGGGCATAAAATAACGTGAATAGAATTTAATTGTTACTATTTCACGACTTAAACGCCTCAGCAGAACGTCGAGATTTGGTACATAAATGATATTTTAAATGAGAGGTTGCTCTCATATTATTCCTGTTTATGAGAATGCCCTCTCATTGGGAGAGGATTTTATTTCAAGTCATCCAGGCTTGCGCCAAAATTGATGTGAAGTGGTACGCCATCAATGACTAATGCAGGAACACTTTTAACACCCGATTCCTTTGCCTTTTCTATCAATTCAGGGTGATTGCCTAAGTGAATAATATCTAACTCTATTGATGGTTTTATAACGTCCAAAATGACATTTTCTGCTGCAACGCACACTGGACAACCGGCATGATAAAAAATAGCTGTTTTAGTCATCTGAAACTCCTTTGTGTATCATGGTGTCGAATCGACACCATTAATCCTAGCATGATGCTTACCCTTGTCAAGAACACTTTGATTCGATACTATCCCTCACCGACTATGGAGTTGCATATGAATCTGTTTAACATAGTGGAGAGGTTATCTAATCTTCAGCATAACGGGCTTTTAAAATCGGAGAGCTTAGGATATTTGCCATCCGTTCAAATCAACGCATTATATTATCTGTCTATTTGTAATCACTATTCGAATACACCCGGTGCGGTCACGGAGTATCTGGGATTAACAAAAGGGACTGTTTCGCAATCCTTACAAAAGCTCGAAGAGCAAGGCCTTATTGTTCGCAACAATGATCTGAAAGATAAACGTAAAGTCAGATTAACGTTGACTCAAAAAGCACGTAATGCTATTGACGACTCTTTATCAAATGATTGTATTTCCAAAATGCAGACGATCTTACCTGATAATGGTCTACTACTAAGGTCGCAACTATTAGAACTTTTACGAAGTGCACAGAGAGTTGAGGGTAGGAAGTTCTTCGGGGAATGTCATGCCTGCCGGTATCATCAATTAAGGAATGGGACTCCTTTTTGCGGGTTAACATTAGAGCCAATCCCGGTTCTTAACATTAGTTTGATTTGTCGTGAATTTGACGAATAAATTACATTCACCTAGTCTCCCGCCATGAAAATATAGAAAATTGCAAGTTTTATGGCTATTCAACTTGGGCGCCATTACTCTATTCATTCAGTTATGAATGGTTATTTTTATAACCAATAAAGTCCAGAGACTCTATTTTTTTGTAGAGCATTCTATATAATCTTTTTCTAAACCAATTCATTGCATCCGCCTAACGACACAACATAAAAGTAGATTCTTTCATATTCTCGATATTCTCATGTAAATAAATAGAGTTATTGTGGCGATGAATACTACCAATTATTCATAATCGATGTTTATACATTCAACAGACACCCTTTTTATCTGAACGCATGCTTGTAACCCCCTGCTTACTCCCTGAGTTCGCCCCTGTGGCGTCCTGGATTTAGCTGCCTAAAGAATAAACAGAAAAAAAGCCTGCAGCCCTGATAGAGCCTGAAACCTCTGCCCAGAATGATTGAGCAAATATTACTTATAATAAGGTCTCCTTCAAGAAGATGAAGCCATCATCATTGAGCCGGACATGGGCAAGACAATACGCTGTGGCAGGGTAGAAAAGATGAGCAAAATAAGAACGATAACTATGCTATTTATGCCCCTTACATATCAAGGAAAGGCATAATATTTCATTAATTGTGTAGGTCAGGATAAAGGATGTAAAAGAGTCTATTAATCAGACCGTTAAAGTATCTTCTGGAATGCGACTACGGAGGTATTTTCAGTCGCAACAGGGGGAGAGAAAATAAACATAACAGTGAAAAAGAGTGGGGCCTATGATAGAAAGTAAGAAAGTGGCTTGATTCATGTTATAAGAATTCTTAGCAGGAGGAGAAACAGTGAGTTTGATATTTCCTATTATGCTATATAATTGAAATTTATATAAAATACATCTCGGCACGGAACGATAAATGAAAGATTATCTAGAAAAATAACTAGACATACGGTAAAAGCAATGGTGTAACCATATGCATTTTGCATTGCAAATCAGAAAAAAACGAGTCTCTACTGTGAATGAAATGCCAGCGCCTTGACTCTTTATTGATCATTTGTCGTGTAATTTGCAACCATCAGGAAAATCCTGAGGTCTCTTGAATAACCATCATAAAATAAAATCTGGAAAGAGAGGTGTAGTGTGGACTTTTTATTACCTAAGCGATTAAAGTATTTTATAATAACGATGGAAGAACTGTGTATAACACACGCAGCAGAGAGACTATATATAACCCGTTCCCCTTTGGGGAAAGTTATTTCAGAATTGGAAAGTAAAGTCGGAGGAAATCTTTTTCTGAGAAAATACAATAAATTAGAGCCGACCCCTTTAGCATTTGAATTATATAAAAAAGTTAGGCCGGTTTATGATATGATAAAAAATGTAGAAATGGAGTTCAGCAAGGATACTTATGGTTTTGAGTTGATTTTTGACAGTAGCTATCCAGTCTATTTGTATAATTATATAGTCTCAGCTTTGAGATCTGAAAAATTAACTTTTAAGCATAAAAGAACATACATATCTCCAGAGGATTTTGCGCGTGATGTATGCCGAAGGGATACCGCGATCTTTTCCTTCAGAGATTTTCCCCATATTGATGGTGTACAGAGATTGGTTCTCGACAGGTGCTACTTCAAAGTGATTGTTTCTGATAAATTTGAATACGAGAGAAGAAACGAACCAAACTATATGTCAACTCATCCTATGCTAATTAACAAATCACATGATGTAGAGAACTTTAAAAGACATTTAAGCTTTAGTCTTCGTGATATATTCCCACTTGTTTATTATGAAGATTGCGAAATGGATATATCTTCAATGATGCTATCTGTCATGAATAATAATTCGATTATCGTCTTGCCAAATAAATTAGCTGAAATATATAATCTTTCTCGGTTGAAATCATTCACTATCAATATTTTGCCAATGAGTAAGTCTGTCTATCACAGCGTACCTGAGTTAAGGCGCCCAGAACTCAATAAGATAGTGCGAATTGTCAACGTATCCATTTGATTATCAAAGAATTCTATCGTTTAAGATTTCTTTTAGCGTAGTAATATCTAGTAAGTGGGTTGAGGCTTGGTTTTGCAGTACCAAAGCAAGCTTTAACCCAGCAGAAGATAACGAAACGTATTTTCTATGCCTATGCAATAGAACACAATGGTTTGCTCTTCCTCGATCTGACAAGAAATTTACTGCTTCAACTAATTCTGGATGTTTATCTATTCGCATAATATTATTATTATTTATGAGATAGATGAGAACTTCAAATCCTGATAATACGTCACAAATATTAAATTCCGCTCTCATTTCCGGATTCCTTTTAGTGAAACCACTTATTGACTCTGAAAAGTACACTCAAATTATAATACATCAAGAAAGACGAAAGGGGCTGCGCCTTATCAATATAATGTGATAATTTCCGAAAGAACCACTAACACCCATTGATGTCTGTCTGTCTGTCTGTCTGTCAGATCAGGTCTGAGCGACTACATATCAGACCTTGTAAATAATCTTCTGTAACTGCGACCGTATTAAAAGTGATCGCTCAAGCGGTTACCGAACTCAATAGTAAATCGGCTCATCACCAGATAAATAACCTTTTGCACCAGGTCGTCTGTCGAGAATTCCTTGCATTTCTTTATTGCCTCCGGGAACCCCTTCTTGCCTTCCACGTAGGCAAGCAGAATGTCCTAAAAGGCGCGATTCTTAGCTCTGACAATACATTCAGCCAGAACTTTTTCGCTTTCGCTTTCAACCCGCCACATCCCCAGCAACTCTTTCTAGCCTCGGGTATTAAAATACCCGGTGCGAGGAAGGCGGCTTCGCCATTCCGGTACCTTGTGAAAACGGTAAACCTATTTCCAGATCCCCGTCATGACCGCCAGTGGGCACGGTATCTTACTTAGTCTGGAGCAGCTGCAAGGATACCGATGAAGACCAAATCGCAGCCGTACATCATGAAATGGCTGCTATTTATGCATTGGGTAGGTGGGAAATTTATCATGAGAATTAAGCAGTGGGATATTGATGTTCCGAGTCATCTTCGCTACAGGCGTCGAGAAAAGCTACTACGGGAAGCGCAGTTGACAGGAGGATCCTAACTCAGGAATGAGGAACGAATCGTCCCTTATGGTATAAGGCGTCATGACTGGCCTGGTTAGCCAAGAAATCATCAAAATGATGGTATTCTTTTTTCAGATACGCGGGCTGTTACAGGTGGAAGTAACAAACAACGCAGGAAGTACGTTTACGGTCATTCCCCCAAAATTGGGGGAATGTGATAAATACCCCGGGTGGTAAAATCCCCCGGTGCCGGCTCACTTTCGCACGCTGTTCTACAAGCTATTTCGTCACAACTTGATCGTTTTGACTATACACAAATATCGCGTCATCATTTTTAGAGGCTGGGAGAGTGATTTTGACGATTGGAACAATAATATTATTATCATCATAATAGGTCTGCTGGTTTTGTTGCGCTGCTTGCAGTCCTCCATCTAGATAAAAGAATGCTTGTAACGGGATGTTAGCGTTATTACTTGATTCCCAAGAGGCGACTCGCATCTCATTTTGCTCTCCGTAGGATAACATCCCCATTGCGGTCAGTGCCTCAGTAAATGCAGTGGCGGAGCCCGAACCATAGGCATCACTCACATTAAAACCGCACTGATGCTCGTGTTCTTGTGTACTACTCCCCGCTATCCCACAATATTGATGATACCATTCAGTAGCCGTTGTAATTCCCTGAGCCTGACAGGGACCACTGTCATCTGGATATGCTGACGATGCTCCACAACCATTATCACTACGGGTCTCTGTTTCTCCTGCAACAGGGAAAAAACATAAGATGTCTGGATGATCTTTACCTGTTGGTGCCGAAACATAAGGGTAAAAAATAAATCCATTTTTCCTGTTGTAGGCGAGTTTGCTGAATTTAGCATCTTTTCTTATGAAGGAGAATGACTCAGCGGATGAACTAATCCAAGGGCGTACAACTGATGGGTCCGTTCCATCTAACATTACTCCAGAGCATAAAAATGCAGGGGTTGAATCAGAACCACAATTATTTGCTTCATTGTTATAATTCATCGTCAGTATGTCGGAAACACTATTCTCAGTAACAACCTGATCACCTGGGATGTAATTAAAAACGGCGTCTGCATTCTGGCTTTGTGGCAATATAATTTGAATGATAGGAACAACTTTCCCGGTTTGCGTGTAATAGTCGTTTTGATCATATTGCGCTGCTGTCAGTCCTCCGGCTATTGGTGAGTTTTTATTACTCGATGCTAAATAGAAAAATGCCTCGATAGGAAGCTGGTCTGGAATGCCGCTTGGCCATGTAGCTATGATAATCTCATTATAATGATCAATATTACTATCATTCGCCGCAATAAGGCTCATTGCCTGAAGTGTAGACATGAATGCATTTGCTGTGCTGCCATATGGGCTTCCATGACTAACATCAAAACCGCACTGAAAAGAACCATCATCAGGCTTTAACAGAAAATGGTCATACCACTCTTCCGCTGTGGTGATGCTTTGCCCCTGACAAGGCCCGCTATCATTTGGATAGTGACTGCTGGGACCGCACCGATTATCAGAACGCGTCGTTGTATAGGCATCCATAGGAAATGAACATAACACTTCAATATCATAATAACTCCCTGGTTCAGATTCTTTAGGGTAAAGGATGAACCCGTTTGAATATCCAAAAACGAGTTGGTTATATTTAGAATCAGCCCGGAGATATGAAAATGACATGCCACCACTTGATTGGCTATTTGGGCTTGGATCCCACGAGTGATAGGTAGTATCAGTACTTGTTGCTCTAATTAAAACGCCAGAGCACAGAAATGCCGGAGTCGTTCCCGAACCACAATCTTCCGACTTATTATTATAATTAGCTGTTAATTCATTGGCAACATCATAACCACTAGTTACAGAGGGTTCTGATACATGGGCAAAGCATATTAATGGAAGAAATAGTAGTGTTAATAAAGTTTTCAAGGTTACCTCAGGTATTTAATTTGCAAGGTTGATATGTTAGCTGATGTTATTTTTTCACTGCTCGGCATTTATTATTTCCAATTGTAGGGCGACACCAGGTTTTGGGGTTCTCCCTCCAATTGAAAATATGTTTTACTCAGGTGAGTATTCTTTGGTGAAATTAATTTAAATGTTCTAAATGATTGCTCTAATATAGTGGTTTTTATCAAGGTGCAACGTGCATTAAATGGCGATGGAATGAGTAATTAAAACCTGAAGATAACTGTTCCGTTAATTAAATAACTATGAAGTCAGAACGGTAAATGCCAGTGACAGAATTAAAAAAATTTCCATTCTTATCAGATAGGATAAGTAAACTCTTAAGATATTTGCCAGGGCGCCGATGAATGCACCGGCTATGGGTTACATACAGAAAATCAGGTATTTCATTAATCTGTGCAAAGACATTTCGGTCTCAGAATATTTTAAATCACGAAAGGAATAAAGTCTGCTCGGCTAAACGCCGGTTCATCAGGCCCTGAACAATTTTTCCGTCGTCGTGACACCATTTAGGGAACTCATCCGCTGCAGCGTCATACCTACCCTGATTTAGCAATTTTACCAATGTTGAACCCACTAATGCTGTATTTCCCAGGTTGTACGCAAATGATGCTAATGCATCGAAATGATTCTGATTGATGGCCACAATGACATGGGTATTGATAGTCAATTCAACTGACTGTAAATCACTCAGCAATAACTCACTGGCCTGCGATTGAGTTATGGTGGCTCCCTGTGCCACATTCTGAGTATGCCCGTAGCCTATAGTCCAGATCCCGCCGCCATCCTGGTAGCTCTGTAACCTGCAACCTTCCCACTGTGCGATGAAGTTGATCCCTCTGTTACTTATTTTCATTTTGTACTCCAAGTTTGTTTATATCGATTCCTGTTTTTTTCTTCACCGCAAAAGAGAGTAGTTGTCGCATGCCATGTACGCCGAGGATCCCAACAACAGCAGCTACGTCTCGCTCATTTATTTCGAGTCCGAAGATTACCGGAGGAATATGTGGCGAAATAACAGCAACGATCACGTAGCATATCAACAGATCACCAAAAATCGCCTTACCGGTTCCGCCCGTGTAAAGAGCACGCCCTATTGAAGAAAGCGTAACGATAAGTAGCAAATTTATCAGACCTGAAAATTTATTATAAAAGGCTGCCAGTGCACCCCATATTAATGATTCATTTTGCATCCATTCCGCCCTTTGGCATAGAAACCCCGGTGTAAATCGGGGGAGGTGTGAATATGCTGAGTATTTATTTTCTTGAACAAGACGCCGTCATTTTATCAGTTGCACATGATGTTTAATTTAGGTTAATAATATGCTCATTATAAGTGACGTGTTTTTGACTTTTAAATCTATTCCTCAACGTGTAATTGAACTATTTTTTCTTCCGATTTTTAACCGAAATAATTACTGGATTAAGTAATGATGAAACACAACTTAACTGATTCTAGGGCTCGGTGTTGTGTGTTTTTTGATAAACAACGGGCATAAAAAAACAAATTGTCTAACGATACAATGTCTTCCAAAGTCCGATATTGGACTTTGGAAAATTAAGAAAACAAGGGAATATCTGCAACATGTTTCTAATTGAGTACAACTGCAATGATAATAAGGAAAAGATTTTTGTCTCTTCGCGCCGTATTAACTTATTTTTTGATGTTATCACAGCTAATTTTACCTGTAGGGATTGTTACTTCTCTGCCTGTAAGCGCTGCTACACCAGATAATTCCCCGTTCGAAGTTGATCGTCAGACAATTACTCCCATCGACGCTCAAAACTCTCCGTTACCCTATGGTAGCCAAATGTTGTCGGCTGCATCTTCTCTTTCATCCGGAGGAGACGATGGCCCGATGAATGCAGCAAGATCTGCCGCAACCGGTTATGCAAGTGACACCGTTGAGGGGTGGTTAAAGCAGTTGGGTACTGCACGCGTCCAGTTGAATGTTGATCAAAACGGTAACTGGGACGATAGCTCAATTGATTTCCTGGCTCCTCTTTATGATTCTAAAAAGGCTATGCTGTTTACCCAACTGGGTTTCCGTGCACCGGACGGGCGTAATACCGGTAACTTCGGTGCCGGTGTGCGAACTTTCACCGGCAACTGGATGTACGGCGCGAACGCCTTTTTTGATGATGATTTTTCGGGGAAAAACCGCAGAGTAGGTATTGGTGCTGAGGCATGGACCGACTATTTAAAAGTATCTGCTAATACTTACTCGGCCACGACCAGCTGGCATCAGTCGCGTGATTTTGATGATTACAATGAAAAACCGGCTGATGGTTTCGACATTCGCACCGAAGGGTATTTACCTTCCTATGCTTTCATCGGCGCAAAACTGATGTATGAAAAATATTACGGCGATCAGGTCGCGCTTTTCGATACCGACCATCTGCAAAATAATCCTTCTGCTGTCACTATTGGCCTGAATTATACCCCTGTTCCTTTAGTGACTATGGGGGTTGACTACAAACGCGGGCAGGATTCACTTGATGATACCCAGTTCAGCGTCAATTTTCGCTATAGCATCGGGCAGTCCTGGTCTGAACAAATTAGCCCGGCTCAGGTGGATATTGAAAGAAGCTTAGCCGGTAGCCGTTATGACCTGATTGAACGTAATAACACTATCGTTATTGCATATCAGAAAAAATCGGTAAATGAGCAACTGGCAAACATGGTTCTGCTCATCAGTAAGGACGGGAGCCCGGCGGATGGCGTCACTTCTAACCTGGCAACGGTGCAAGCCACTACAGGGAGCGGGGCTGCGGCGAAAAACACGGTGATCAACTGGGCTGTCAGTGGTACCGCTAAACTGGATGCCTCGACAACCACCACGGATGACAATGGCATGGCCTCGGTGAACTTTACCAACACAGCTGCCGGTCCGGTCACGGTGACAGCTTCTTCAGGTAACGTTTCACGCCAGCAAAACAGCAGCTTTGTTCAGTCAGTCAGCGACATCTCCCTTAATATTACGCAGAACGACAGCATGGCTGACGGCATGGCAGAGAATGCTGGTCTGGCCACCGTGAAAGATGCAACCGGTAAACCAATGGCCGGGGTTGATATCAGCTGGAACGTGGATAACAGCGCTAAAATCACCAACGGCGATGCCAAAACCGATGTCAACGGGCAGGCAACGGCACACTACAGTAGTATGCTCGCCGGGAATACTACCCTCAAGGCCACTGCGGGAGGCAAAGACGCGAGTAAAGTCTCCGTATTTGTCGCGAATGCCCCAGCCAAACTTCAGGTCAGTATGACGACAAATAATGTTCCCGCCGATAATGCAACCCCGGCAGTGGCCCAGGCAGTGATCACGGATGCCAGCGGTAAACCGATGGCCAATACCAGCGTCACCTGGAGCCTGAGCGGGAG
>Ga0105856_1001376_pt1 | contig 10404 bp, 10 predicted proteins | sample OrgsoiDNA_201060_FD_89681 | JGI IMG/M metagenome (GOLD analysis project Ga0105856, IMG submission 89681) | Permafrost soil microbial communities from the Arctic, to analyse light accelerated degradation of dissolved organic matter (DOM) -... | ecosystem: Environmental > Terrestrial > Soil >...
GCCATGGTCACGCGGCTCCATCGAGAGACTTCAGCGCCTTCACGAAGAAATCCTTCGTGCCGAAATTGCCTGACTTCAACGCGAGCGCCAGCGGTTCTTCACCGATAGACTGCGTCGCCGGCACGCCCGGATCGATCTGGGCGCCAATCCGCAGCGACTTCACGCCAAGCGCCTGCACGACCGCGCCGGAAGTCTCGCCGCCTGCGACAACAAACTTCCGCACACCGGCATCGCGAAGCCCGCTTGCAATCGATGCCAACGCTTGTTCGACCAGATGCCCGGCTTTCTCGACGCCCAGTTCCTTTTGCACGATCTTCACTTCGTCGGGCGTGGAGGTGGCGTAGATCAGCACGGGTTCATCGGCATGCTTCGCCGCGAATTCAACAGCTTGTTCGACCACGGGCTCGCCGCGCGAGAGCGCGAGCGGATCGATGCGAAAGCTCGGCTTCGTCGCGCGCCACTCCGCTACCTGCTCGTTGGTCGCCTTCGACGCGCTGCCCGCCAGCACGACCGACTTCCCTTCGATCCTGGGCAGATCCGATGCATGACCCGCTTCGGTCAGCAAGTTCGCCGAGCGGAAGTTATTCGGCAAGCCGAGCGCGATGCCCGAGCCGCCCGTCATCAGCTTGAGATCCGCGCAGGCTTCACCGAGCACGTAGAGATCCGCATCCGAGACAGCGTCGGCGATGGCCATCCGCACGCCATCGTCGCGCAACACAGCGATCCTGTCGCGCACGGCTTGCGGTCCCTTCGCGATCACGTCATAAGCGATCAACCCGACTTTCGATTTCGTCTGGCGTTGCAGCACACGCACGAGGTTCGGATCGGTCATGGGCGTGAGCGGATGGTTCTGCATGCCCGACTCGTTCAGCAGCACATCGCCCACGAACAGGTTGCCGCGGAAAATCGTGCGGCCGTTCTCCGGGAACGCGGGGCACGCGATGGTGAAGTCCTCGCCTAGCGCGTCGAGCAACGCATCGGCGACCGGGCCGATGTTGCCTTTATCGGTGGAATCGAAGGTCGAGCAGTACTTGAACAGGAACTGCCGGCAGCCTTGCGCGCGCAGCCATTCGAGCGCAGCCAGAGATTGCGCGACCGCTTCTTCCGCGGAGATAGTGCGCGATTTCAACGCGACGATCAGCGCGTCCGCTTCAATCTTCGTATGCGATGCGTCCGATGCTGGCACGCCGATGGTCTGCACCGCGCGCATGCCGCCGCGCACGAGCATGTTGGCAAGATCGGTCGCGCCGGTGAAGTCATCGGCAATGCAGCCAAGCAGTGCTTTGGTCATTGTTTGGCCCCCTTCGGTACGTCGATGCCCGGGAAAATCTTGATCACCGCCGAGTCGTCTTCGCCACCGTGTCCGGCCGTCGATGCCATCATGAACATCTGGTGCGCAGCAGCCGACAACGGCAGCGGAAACTTTGACGTACGTGCCGTATCGAGGACGAGGCCGAGATCCTTCACGAAGATATCGACGGCTGACAACGGCGTGTAGTCTCCTGCAAGAATGTGCGGGACGCGGTTCTCGAACATCCACGAATTACCCGCGCTATGCGTGATGACGTCGTAGAGCGCGTCCGGGTCCACGCCTTCGCGAAGCCCAAGCGCCATGGCCTCAGCCGCCGCGGCAATATGCACGCCCGCCAGAAGCTGGTTGATGATCTTCACCTTCGAGCCTGCGCCATGCTCATCGCCTAACCGGTACACCTTGCCCGCAATCGCTTCGAGCACGTCCTCGCAAGCCTCATAGGCGGACGCGGGGCCTGACGTCATCATCGTCATTTCGCCGGATGCGGCGCGTGCCGCGCCACCGGACAGGGGTGCATCGAGCATATGCAGGCCAGCCGCTTCCACACGCTTGCCGAGTTCGATCGCAAACGCGGGAGACACCGTCGCGCAGGCCAGAACGACACCGCCTGGTTTCATCGCGGAAACGGCGCCCGGTAAAGTCTCTGAGCCAAACAACACGGTCTCTGTTTGCGCCGCATTGACGACAACGGTCACTACGACGTCGCACTTGCCGCCCAACTCAGCCGGCGTGGCACAGGCGATACCGCCCTCGCCCACGAACGCATCGAGCACTTGAGTACGCACGTCGCAAGCATGAACCTTGAAGCCCGCGCGCAACAACGAACGCGCGACGCCCAGGCCCATTGCGCCCAAGCCGATCACTCCCACGTTTCTGGACATTTCGTTATCCTTTGAATTAACTGGTCAGCAAATGCCGGCTTCCGCAAGGCGGCGAGCGGCGTTGTAAAGGTGGGTCTGTGCGGCATTGCGCGCAGCCATGGGGTCGCCTGCGCGAATGGCCGCCGCGATCCGCGCGTGTTCCTCGCGAACCTGCCGCGAAAAGTCTTCTCGCAGCGATTCGTTGCGGCGCGTAACGAGCGTGCCGGCCTCGAGATACTGGTTCAGGAATGCAAGCGTGGTCAGGAAATACGGGTTGCCGGTAGCACTGGCGATCGCTCGATGAAACTCGACGTCTTCAGTCACGCCGTCCTCGCCTTGCGCAACGGCGGCTTCGATCTGTGCCAGCTTCGCTTCGATCACGTCCATCTGCGCGTCCGTGCGGCGCATGGCCGCCTCCGACGCGACTTCCGCTTCGATCGCCCGGCGCAGCGCGAGAATCTGCACGACCGCGCCCGGCTCGACCGCTTGCGCGTAGTCGATCCGCAGCGGCCTGATCCCCGCCCGCTCGACGATAAACACGCCGCTGCCCTGGCGCGGCTCGACCATCCCTTCGTTTTTCAGCCGCGAGATCGCCTCGCGGATGACCGTGCGGCTCACGCCGAACTCCTGCGCGAGCACGGCTTCGGTCGGCAACTTGCCGCTCTTTACGAAGCTGCCCTTTTCGATTTGCAACTGAATCTGCTGCGCGACCGTGTCACTCAAGGCCTGCGCAGGGATCTTGTCGAACATGCAGCCTCTGATTTGTTGGGTGATGTGGTCATCATACAAATTTCGCAACTTGTCGAGATACTAGAGATAACCCTGAGGGTGCCTGTATCACGAGCCCCAGTCGCCTTGACCGTGCGATCCGATCGTAATTTTTCTCACATAGGCATGAGAATTGTTCGTTTGGCGCTCGCACGTCCACAGCCTACGATTGCAGGCGTATAGCGGGCCAAGGCGTAGTCGTAAGACGTCGCCGCTGAAATGCTTGGTCATTTCACGCCGGCCTGAAGCATCTCGCCCGGCGGCGCCTATACGATGGCTCCGCGTCGCGACTCCACTGCGCTCGACGCCCTAAAATGAATCCTATAAATATCGTCCAGTTGCTCATCCTCGCCGCTTTATGGGGAGGATCGTTCCTGTTTATCCGCATGGGTGTCACCGACTTTGGCGTCGCGCCGTTAATGGCGCTGCGGGTTGGGATCGGCGCGTTGTTCCTGCTGATCGTGCTGGTCATGCGCAGGTCCGCGAGCGGCTCTTTTCAGCTACTGCGCGCCCATGCATGGCCGCTATTTGTGGTTGGCATTCTGAACTCGGCAGCGCCGTTTTGCCTCTTCGCTTACGCGGAACTCACGCTGTCAGCGGGCGTAACGTCAGTGATCAACGCGACTACGCCGCTGTGGGGCGCGATCGTTGCATTCCTGTGGCTGAAGGATCGCCTGAGCGGGCTACGGATCGCCGGGCTCGTGATCGGTTTCGCAGGCGTCGTTGCGCTGGTCTGGAATCAGATGGACGTGGGAGCGAGTGCAGCGGCGACCGTGACGCCGATGACCACCGCACTCGCCGCGGCCGCAGCGCTCGGCGCCACGCTGCTGTATGGGATCGCGGCGAGTTACACCAAGCGCAATCTTACCGGCGTCGATTCGCTCGCCGTCGCTACCGGCACGATGACCGCCGCTACTGTCGTGCTGCTGCCGTTCGCCGTCTTCTGGTGGCCGACGACGCCCATCTCGGCGCAGTCGTGGGAAGCGGTCATCGCGCTTGGCGTAGCGTGTACCGGCATCGCTTATATGTTGTTCTTCCGGCTGATTGCGGCAACCGGCCCCGCGCGCACGATCAGCGTCACGTTTGTCATCCCGATCTTCGGCATCCTGTGGGGCGCGCTGTTCCTCTCGGAACATGTATCACCTGGAATGATCAAGGCGTGTGCCGCTATTCTTGTCGGGACGGCGCTTGCTACGGGTTTCATCAAGCGGCTTCCGGGCATGGGTACGCGACGCGAGGCTCCTGTCAAATAGAGCGAGCGTGGGATTTTTTCGTAGCAACCGCATCGCCCGGTTGGTAGTCAAGCATACTCACGCGTCCACGATCACCTCGAAACCGCCGTAGATCATGCGCTTGCCGTCGAAAGGCATCGCGTTCGTGTGGGGCTGCGACCGAGGGTCGGCCATTACCGCTTTCATCCCTTCATCCCTTACCTGACGCGACGGCCAGACGACCCATGAGAACACCACCGTCTCGTCGTCCTCGCGTTTGACCGCCATTGGAAACGACGTCAGCTTCCCTTCCGGCACGTCATCACCCCAGCACTCGACGACATTCAACGCGCCGTTCTCCTTGAAGACTACCGCCGCCGATTCAGCAAATTTCCTGTAGGTCTCGCGATTCGTCGTAAGCACCGCGACGACAAATCCATCTACGTAAGTCATGAACGCTCTCCGTTTCGTTGTGAATAGATAGGGGGCGCGAAGCGATATCGTTCGGATCGGGTCGCATTGAAGCGCCGGATCACCGCCCTATCCACACGACGTGCAGCGCGTTCAGGAATCGACATGGCTCGCTAACTATTTTTGGAGCGTCGCAGACGTACATGCGTCGAGATCCAGCGGCGTATGCTTTTCCCGGATGCCGTTTGTTCAGGAGAAAAGCCATGCCGCAAGTCACCCGCTTCGGAGATCACGTCCGGCTCGAATTGCATCCGTTGGATTCGCGTGGTGTTTGCCGAAGGTCTTGCGGGTGTGGGCCGCTTTGCGGCTGGTGCCGGCCGGCATGGGGGCCCGGAATAAGCGTGTCCGTGATCCGGCTCTGATCAATCATGCGTTTCATCGGGACAAACCCGGCATTCTCCTTCCACGATTCGCTAGGAAGTTTGCCGGGCAAACGCTCATAAACGCTAAGCAAGTGCTTCGAGTTCAAATAGACTCTTCGCGTTCTCGCGTCCGATCTTCTCGCGGTCGTTCTCGCCTATCTCTGCCGCATCGAACCATTGGCTGGCCTCCTCCATCTCTTCGAACGGGTAATCCGAAGAGAACAGAATCCTGTCGGCTCCGATCTCTTCCATTGCGTTCCTCATGGCGATCGTGCGGAAGTTGCCGCTTGTAGTGAGATAAAAATTCTTGCGGAAGTAATTGTTCGACGACGCCCTGTTCGTCAAGACTAGTCAAGGCATGTTGCCAACCGCGTTCGCCGAGGAGATTTCGAACCCGATTGCAGCGGGCCTTGCATCATTGCGCCTCGCCATGGAAACGCCGAAGCTTCGTTCCCGACTCAGCGGAACGCACGTTTTATGTGTACATGAGCGACCTGGGGCAAGCCGTTTTCATCCCTCGACTGGTTGCTCACATGAGGACCGTAGCGCCGGGAATCAGAGTGGTGACTGTGGACAGGAGTTTCAAGGACGCGCAGGAAGCCATGGCGTTGGGACATATTGACCTGGCAATTGGCATGTTCCTCAACTTCGATAAGGACTTCTACCAGCAACGCTTGTTTCAGGAGTCTTATGTCGCGATGGTGCGAGTCAATCATCCCGATATCCGCAACACCCTCGACGCCGGGAAATTCCTTCGAGCCGAGCACGTTGCGTACTCACCCACAGCAGGCAGTCACGCGGCGTTCGAAGCGGAAGTCGACGATTTTTTCCATCGTCATGACGTTCATCGAAAAGTGGCCGTTCGCCTTGCGCACTCGTTGGGGTTAGCGCAAATAATCGCGTCCAGCGACCTTGTTGCCTGCGTCCCTAGCCGTCTCGCTGCGACCATGCTGACGGAGCCGGATATCCGGACTTTTCCGCTGCCGTTTGAAACAACCGCTCTTCCTGTATCGCAACTCTGGCACCTCAGATTTCGCAACGACGAAGGGCATAAATGGTTGCGTTCGGTGATCTACGAATTGTTCCAGGAGACGGCGCTGCCAGATTTCGCAAAGTCTTAGGAGTGACTTTCGTTCAATCACCAGCTATCGGAATTTGGGGGCAACGATAAAGTCGCACAATCTTGCGTCACGGACGTGCCGCGTTAAAGTAACGCTTTAGAGCGAAAATTGGCAGGGAGCCGCGATCAGTCCAGACGGACCGTTCCGCGCCCCTACCGCTGGAGGCGGGCTCATCCTGAGCGAACGCTTCAGCATCGATCTGCATCCGCGCAGAAAGAAAACACCGTGACCTGCATAATGCTTTTCCAAGCCTTTTGATGACCGACTTAAACGTGCGTACCCAAGAAACCACCAGTGATTGTCTCGTATGCGGCAACGTGCTGGCATTGGCTGACGCTGTGTGTCCGCGATGCGGAGCAAAACCCGCAGAGGCGAGCGCAGCCGAGTCACCCTCGCCCGAAGCCATGCAGAAAGAGGCATCTCCCCACCGCTGTGATGCGAAGCGAACCCCGGTCAATTCGCCCTATCCGAGCGTGCCTAAACCGGAAATTTCTACTTTCGCCCGACAAAACCAGTCGAGCCGGCGCATCAAACTTGCCGGGGCCGCCTTCATAACCCTGACTGCACTGATTGCAGGCGCTTCCTACCTGTATAACGGGTCCGCTCCCAACAACCTCGACAACCGCGAAGCGAAGCCCGGGACCGGGCCACTCGCTGAAAACGGCTTCGTTGCCGCCGCTCAGCCGGGCAGCATCAATGCTCCGGCCGGCGCAAAAAACACCTCGTTCGATGCCATGAGGACCGTCGATGCGGTGCGTTCGGCCATGGTGCGAGGAGAGCTGAACACCGCTCGGCAGCAACTCGCGATGCTTCCTCCAGGCGGGACTCAACGGGCTGATGTTCGGCGAATCACCGACGAACTGGTCCAGCGCGAACACGCAAGAGATTCAGCCCTGGGCCTCGCCCGGGCCTGCGAGAAGGCCGGCGACGTGCCGTGCGTCTTGCGATCGGCAGGCGACGCACTAGCGAGCGACGTATCCGACTCCGAAGCGCGCGAAATGCTTTTACGTGCCGTCACGCAGTCGGGCGCAAACCAGGTCACTGCCGTCAAGGTCAACCAACTGGGCGATGCTTCGATCGTGACGCATCGGCAAATATCGGAAAAACGCAGGATCCGACGCGATCGGCAGATCGCCGCGAACGACAACGTCGTCTACGGGAAACACTGAGTCACGCCACTGAGTCACGCCACTGAGTCACGCCATTGAATTACGCGTCGTCCAGCTCGGTCGACCGGGCGATGTCTTTCTGCGCATCGAGCTCGGCTAGCCGTTTCGACAGCCCGGCGCGAACCCTGTCGTAGGCGTCGCTGCCCAGGGTCAGCCGCAGCGGCGCGGGCGTGCGCTCGACGCTATCGATCATGGCCTGGACCATCTTGACCGGATCGCCCTTCAACACGAACGAACCTGCTTCGATTGCGCGCCGGACATCGCCGGCCGGAGTGTTGTCATAAATAGCCATGGGCGTCGATTTGACAATGCCCCCGCTGAAACTCGTTTTTGCGGGACCCGGCTCCACGATCGTAAACTCGATCCCGAACGATGCGACTTCCGTTGCAACCGCTTCGACGAAGCCTTCAATGCCCCATTTCGTCGCGTGATACAGGCTGAAGTCCGGATACGTAATTTGTCCTCCTTCTGAGGACACCTGCAGAATCCGTCCGCCGCCTTGGCGCCGCAAAAACGGCAACACGGCGCGTATGACCTGGATCGAGCCGATCAGGTTGGTGTCGATCTGCAACCGGATCTGTTCGTCGCTCAGCTCTTCCGCTGCGCCGACCAAGCCGTAAGCGGCATTACTGACGACGACATCGATACGTCCCAACTCGGCAAATGCCCGGCTGGTTACCTGCCGAATGCCTTCCGTATCCGTCACATCCAGCGACGCCACCCAGAGGCGCTCGCCGAATTGCTCCTTCAAGTCGTCGAGGGCGTGCACCTTGCGTAACGTCGCCGCCACGCGGTCGCCGCGCGCCAACAACTTCTCAGTCAGCACGCGTCCGAAACCGGAAGAGCTGCCGGTAATAAACCATGTTTGAGCCATGTGAATTGTCCCCAAAAAGAGCCGCGCAGCCAGATTGCGGCGCGCCTTGAAGACCATGCTAGACCTCGTCTATTCCTGATACTATCCGCACGATATTGGATGACTTGGTGAAAATTAGACATGAATGACCGGCCGGCTCTGAGCGACCTGACGGCGCTGGCCGCGATCGTCACGCATCGCAGCTTCCGCAAAGCGGCGGACGAACTGGGGGTCTCGCCCTCCACGCTCAGTCACATGATGCGAACGCTCGAGCTGAAAATGGGCGTGCGTCTGCTGAACCGCACGACACGTAGCGTCTCCCCGACCGAGGCCGGCGAACGTCTCGTCTCCCGCTTACAACCTGTGCTGAGGGAGCTCGACCTTGCGCTGGAAGAAGTCGATGCGGTGCGTAGTCGTCCTAGTGGATCGCTTCGTATCAACGCCAGTGAGCCGGCGGCACGGCTGCTCATGCAATCGATTGTCCCTGCCTTCCTTGCGCGATATCCAGACATGTCTGTCGACCTGGTAACCGAGGGCCGGCTAGTCGATATTGTCGCCGGTGGTTTCGATGCCGGTGTAAGACTCGGCGAAGCACTGCCACAGGACATGATCGCGGTGCGCTTTGGCGGCCCGGTGCGCTTTCTTGCTGTCGCGTCGCCCGCCTATCTTGCCGAGCACAAGGCGCCGCTCGCACCGGACGACCTCAAGGACCACGCTTGCATTCGCGTTCGCCTGCCAAGCGGCAAGCTTTATCGATGGGAATTCGAGAAGCACGGGCAGGAGTTGACCGTCGATGTTCCCGGTCCGCTGACCCTCGACCATCTGGGGTTGATGACCGAGGCGGCCGCAGACGGAATGGGGATTGCCTACGTGCCGGACCACGCCGCGCAGCCGTTTATTGATGCAGGAAAGCTCGTGACGGTGCTGGACGACTGGTGCCCGTCCATCCCGGGATTGTTCCTGTATTACCCCGGGCATCGCCATGTGCCGTCGGGGCTGAAAGCGTTTGTCGACATGCTGCGTGAAATGCCGTGAGCAGTTTCGCCGGAGCGCCAGTAGCGCTCCGTTGCGAATAAACCTGGCTTCACGACTGCGGCTCGACAAACGCCCGATCCATCGAGGGCGATCATCCAGCACTCGAGATTGTCCTGACCGAGATGAATACGAACGAAAAGGTCCTCGCAATCCAGCGAATGCAGATCGACGTCGGGTGCGCGTACTGGTGCGATCTGCCGGCGGGCGTTGCCTCGGTCCTATCGTCACTGAACCGTTCGTCTGCTGCCTGCCGGAACATCACCGGCTGGCGTCGAACGAGATCATCGATCTGCGCAAGCTGTCGCAGATGACATCATCCTTTTCCCGCGTCAGGTCTCACCTCATTACCACGACCTGATCATCGCGCTGTGCGTGGAAGCCGGCTTCAGTCCGCGCATACGTCATGAGGTCCGGCTTTGGCAAACGGTTGTGACCATGGTCGGTCGCGCAATGGGTATCGCGCTGGTTCCTCAGGCGTTGCGCACTTCTCCGGACAGGGGCGTAGTCTTCAGGCCGATGAAAAACAATCGCCTTGTCTCAGACGTACTCGCGCTGAAACGTGGTGACCAGCTGGAGCCCGGGCCTGCTTTGTTTATTGACTATGTGAAAGAGGCAGCGTTGCGCGCGGCTACCTGAATGGTCACGGATCCAGGCCGGGGATGAGACCGGGCGACGCAATAAGCTTCAGCTGGCGCGTTGCCAGGATTTCCTCGGCATGAGGGGGCGCGTTACCGCTCCGTGCGGTAGGATGCCAGATCGCAAATCGCGCTCAGTACCGGCGCGCTGCGGCACCTTAACGCCGCTTTCTCCAATTGCTCATCTGCCGTCCCGCATGACTGCCCTTTCCACATCGTCCAATCGCCACCGTGTTTCATGCATCATTTGCGCATTCAACGAAGCCCCGCGGATCGGCGCGGTGCTGGCCGTTGCAACGGTGCATCCGCTGCTGGCCGAGGTGATCGTGGTCGATGACGGCTCGACCGACGGTACCACCGACATCGTCAGGCGTTTCCCCTCTGTCAGGTTGATTACGTGCCCGGTGAACCGAGGTAAGAGCGCGGCGATGGCCGTAGGCATCGCCGCGGCCGAGAACGAGCTGCTCATGCTGCTCGATGCAGACCTCAAGGGGCTCGCCAGCGAACACGTCACTGCACTCGCCGCCCCCGTTCTGAATGGCACCGCGGACGTCAGCCTGAGCCTGCGGCAGAACAGCCTGCTGCTGTTTCGCGCCATCGGCCTCGA
>Ga0105856_1001379_pt1 | contig 10395 bp, 6 predicted proteins | sample OrgsoiDNA_201060_FD_89681 | JGI IMG/M metagenome (GOLD analysis project Ga0105856, IMG submission 89681) | Permafrost soil microbial communities from the Arctic, to analyse light accelerated degradation of dissolved organic matter (DOM) -... | ecosystem: Environmental > Terrestrial > Soil >...
AGGCAGTTCTTGCACCAGGTGGCCCACATGTCGATGAGGACCGGCTTCTGCTCGCGCTGCGCGAGGTCGAGGCCTTCGTCGAGCGACGCGTGCCAGCCGGCCTTCAGCTGATCCTGCACGCTCGCGTTGACCGCGGCCGGATCGACCCAGCGGTTCGCGAAGATGGAGTACGCCTCGTAGCCGTAGTAGATCGCCGTCGCCATGATGAAGACGCCGAACGCCTGCTTCACGCGCACCATCCACATGCCGGGCTTCGGCAGCGCGGCCAGGCCGGCGCCGGCAATCGGCCACGGGATCGCCATGCCGATGCCGAGACAGAACGGCAGCGCGAGCGCGAGCTTCGTGCCGGTCGCGTACAGGTTGCTAGAGAACAACACGACCTGGATGACGACGGGTGCGACGCAGGCGCCGGCGAGCAGCGCGGCGACGCCGCCCATGCTGAACGCGAGCGCGAAGGAGCCGCGGCTCGATCCCATGCCGAGATTGCCGGAGTACTTCGAGAAGTCGATCTCCAGCACGTCGAACATCGCGAGCGCGAGCACGAAGAAGAGGATCGCGATCCCGAGGTTGAACCAGGGCGACGAGTTGATCGTACCGAACGTGCCGGCGGTGAGAATCACGACGAGTCCTATCGCGCCGTAGACGAGCGCCATCGCGGCGCCGTAGGCCGAGCCGAGCATGAACCCGCGGCCGCGTGATCCCGCCTGCGCGCCGGCGCCGATGATCGCGAGGTTGATCGGAATCATCGGCAGCACGCACGGCGTCAGGTTCAGCGCGAGGCCGCCGACGAGCACGAGCAGCAGGATCATCAACGGTCCGCGTCCCTCGAACATGCCGCGTTCCTTCACGCCATTTTCGGCGTTGTGCACGAAGCGGAGGAACTCGTCGGCGTTGAGGTAGCCGCCGTTCATGCCGAGGACCGTGAATCGATCGAGCGCCGCGATGCCGTCGCCGGACGCGGCGGATCCGGCCGCGCCGGGTCCGGAAGGACCCGGCCTACTCGCTCCGGCGCCGGGCGCCTCGCCCTTGCCGAACGCGATCGTCGCGAAGATGGGGTCGGGCGTGCCGCCGGCCGTCTGACCGCCGGAGACGAGGTCGAACGTCCACTCCGCGTTGGCGGTGGACGGCGCGTAGCAGAGGTTCGCGTCGCACGCCTGGTATCGGAGGTGCGCCGGCACGACGATCGTGCCGGCCGGGACGGTTCCGGCAATCGACAACTGCACGCCGATCGCGAACGTCTGCTCGAACACGGCGAGCGGCTGATCCTGGCCCGCCTGCTTGAGGTCGGTGGACGGCGGAAAGACGATCTCCTTCACCGTGACGCCGGCTGGCGCGTCGATCGTCAGCTCGGTCGGAATCAGCAGCGGATCGCGCGGCTTGTTGGATTGTGTGTGAAGGCCAGCGGGGAGCGAGACCTTCAGCGCGACGCGCGCGCCCTCGCCGACGAGAGGCACCACGGTCGCTTTCGGGCGGCCCATCTGGGCGCTCGCTTCGCTCGCGAGACAAAGGACACAAAGAAAAAGGACGTGCGACGTCCTCTGTGTCTGTCCCACTAAAACCTGACAGGTTTGAGAGGGATCGCGCCCGCCGGGAGCGGCAGCGCGCTCTCGTCGACGGTGCCTTTGACCGGCGGCAGATCCTGATACATGAAATCCCACTTCCACCGCTCCGACGGATTCGACGCCTGCAGCCAGTGCCGCGCTTCGAGCGGCTTGTTGAACGCCAGCTTCGTCAGCCCCTGCAGCTCCGTCACGGTGGAGAAGTGCCCGACGATGGCGTTGCGGACTTCGTCGGCGCTCGTATACGCGAACGGCACGCCGAGGGCGGCGCCGAGGTTCACGAGAATCTGCCAGTCCTCGCGCGCCTCACCCGGCAGCGGAATCGCGCGCGACGTGCCCTGCAGCCGCCCCTGCTGATTCGTGTAGGACGCTTCCTTCTCCACATACGATGCGCCCGGCAGCACGAAGTCGGCGGCGCGCGCCAGGTCGGTCATCAACACGCCCTGGACAATCAGCAGCCCGAGCGCGCCGCTCTTGCGCGCGCTGACGATCCAGGCGGTGTCGCCGATCGATCCGTCCGGGCCCGGATCGAACACATACAGCGCGGTGACGCGTCCGGCCTCGACCGCCTCGCGCAGCGCCGACACGTCAGCCTCACGCGTGTCCGCGCCGGGTGCGCCCGGCGCCAGCCCCAGCATCCGCGCGCCGTTCACGTTCGGCGCGTCGACGGCCGGCACCTTGAACTTCGCGTCCGCCGGCTGCGGCTTCTCGCGGTACCGCCAGGTGACGCTGATCGCCTTCGGCCCGGCCTCCCCGAGCAGCTCCTGCGTGAGCCGCTTGAAGAGGAACAGCTCCTCGTGCGAGGCGTGCGCCGAGAGCAGGAACCGGACGCCGTCGGCGTTGGCCTTCCCGGCGGCCGCGAGGCGATCGCTCAGCTTCGCCGACGCGTCGTGCCACGAGATCGCCTGCAGCTCGTCGCCGACGCGCGCGAGCGGCTTCACGAGGCGATCCTCGCCTTCGATCCAGTGGTACTCGAAGCGGCCGATGTCGCACATCCAGTAGTCGTTGACGTCGGGGTTGAAGCGCGGCGTGAACCGGATCAGCCGCGACCCCCTGGCCCACTCCGGCTTCGCCTTGATCCACGAGGTGACGTTGCAGCCCTTCGCGCACTGCGTGCAGATCGTGTCGGCGGCGAACGGGTTGTCCCACGGCCGCGACTTGAACCGGTAGTCGCGCGTCGTGATCGCGCCGACCGGGCAGACGTCCATCAGGTTGCCGGAGAGCAGCGAGTGCACCCCCTCCTCCTGAAACGTCGCGATCTGGCTGCCGTGGCCGCGGTCGACGATGTTGATCTGCGCGTCGCTGTCGATGTCGCGCATGAACCGCACGCAGCGCGTGCAGAGAATGCAGCGGTTGCGGTTCAGCATCAGCGTCGGCCCGAAGTCGACGTCGGCCTTCACGCCGTTCCCGTCGAACTCGCGCCGCGGAAATTCCATGCGGCTCAGATCCGGACCGAACTGGTAGGAGAAATCCTGCAGCGGGCACTCGCCGCCCTTGTCGCACACCGGGCAGTCGAGCGGGTGGTTGACGAGCAGGAACTCGAAGACGCCGGCGCGCGCCTCGACCACCTCCTGCGTCCGCGTCGACACGACCATGCCTTCCGTGCACGTCGTGGAGCAGGACGTCTGCAGCTTCGGCATCTTCGGGTTGTCGATTTTTACGATGCAGACGCGGCAGGAGCCGTCGATGCTGATGCCGGGGTGGTAGCAGTAGTAGGGGACCGAAATCCCGCTTTCGATGGCCGCCTGCAGGACGGTCTTGCCTTTGTCGACGGTCACCTGCCGGCCGTCGATCGTGAGCGTCACGGTCTCCATAAGACTGCGATCATATCAGGGCTCAGGGAGCAGGGCTCAGGGCTCAGGCGGCCGAAGCGTATTGACGGCCATCAATACGCTGATTATCATCAGCGTATGACTGCGCGCCGCATCACGGCGAACCTGCCCAGCGATCTCCTCGATCAGGCCATGAAGGCCACGGGCCGCGGCATTACGGAGACGCTTGTCGAGGGCCTCGAGCGGCTGAAGCGCGCCGACGCCTATCGGAAAGCGATGACCCTCAAAGGCAAGGTCGAGCTCGACGTCGACCTCGATGCGTCACGTGAGCGCCGTCGTCGTTGACACGTCGGTCTGGATCGACTTCTTCGCCGGCCGCCCCACCGAGCGGCTGGAGGAGGCGCTTCGTCTCGGGTCGGTCACGTTGCCGCCGGTCGTCGTCGCGGAGTTGCTCAGCGGAGTGCGCGGCCGCGATCGTGCGGCCATGGTCGATCTGCTGACCGACCTCGAACTCGCGTCGGCACCACTGGCGCACTGGATCGCCGTCGGCGACCTCCGCGCGGCGCTGGCGCGCCGCGGTCTGACGGTTTCGACACCCGACGCGCACGTGGCGCAGTGCGCGCTGGACCGTGACGCGCTGCTGCTGTCCCACGACGCGATTTTCACGCGAATCGCCGCGGCAACCGCGCTCCGCGTCGCTCGGGGCTGACGACTGATGACCGACGACTAACGACTAACGACTAACGACCCACGACTATCTAGCTGCCCTTGACGATGTCGGCGATCATCCCATCGTCCTTGCTGATCTCGACGCCGCGAAGGACGCCGGCCAGCGGCACCCGCCGCTCCACCACCTGCTCGGTGACCGGGACCAGCACGTCGACCGGCTTGCGATCCGCGTACTGCAGGGTGACGGTGACCGGGACGTCGAAGACCTCGCCGATCTGCTCGATCCGCAGCACGATGTCGGCGCCGTCGACGCGATAGCCGACCTTCACTTTGGGAATCGTCGCGCCGTAGATCCACTGCTGGAAGAAGCGCTCGAGCGGCTTGCCGGTTTCCTGTTCCATCGCCGCCCGCAGATCGTCGGTGCCGGCCTTGTGGAAACGCCACGTGAGGTAGAAGCGCCGCAGTCCGCGGAAAAAATCTTCGTCTCCCACCATGCGGCGGAGCATGTGCAGCACCGCCGCGCCCTTGTTGTAGACCAGCGCGCGGAACACGCGGCTCTCGCCGCGGATGTGGCCGAGGCGGTAGCCGAGCGAGACCGGCCCCTGCTCGCTCGAGTCGACGCCCCACTTGCGCAGCTGCCGCAGCATCGACACGAAGACCTCGTCGCCCTTCTCGTGCTGGGCGTAGAGCGCCGCGAAGTACTGCGCGAAGCCTTCGCTGATCCACTGCTCGTGGTAGTTGCGCCAGCCGACCGCCTGGCCCCACCACTGGTGGGCGATCTCGTGCGCGATGAAAAAATCCGGATAGTTCGAGAACGCCACCGGATCGTTGCGCCACACGAGCGGCGACGTGGGGAGCGGCTGGTTGAGCATTGCGAAGTAGCCGGGGCTGTGGCCGCCGGGCAGGTCGCTCTCGACGAGCGCGACGGTGAAGCTCGAATACGGCGAGTCGCCGAGCAGCGATTCGTAGAACAGCGCGATGTCGGCCGCGCGGCTGGCGACCTCGCGTCCGCGCTGCAGCTGCCGCGGGTTGGCCTCGACCGACAGGTTCAGGCTGTCGTAGACGTGGCCGGCCAGCCGAATCTCCTGCTGCGCCGGCTCGACGCTCGTGCGCGCGGGGAAGCCGATCGTCGCGGTTTCGGCGCGCGAGAAGCGGCTCAGGATGAACGCGAGATAGCGCAGCGGCTGCGTGGCGTTGAAGACGTAGATCTTCCGGTTCTGCGCCGGATCCTTGCCGGGGAGGATCCCGGGGAAGCCGGCCTCCAGCTCGCCGCTCGCAACGCAGTCGACGCCCGGCGGCACGGAGATCCGGATGCGGGCCGTCGCATAGTCGCTGACCGGCGCCTGCGGATACCAGTAGCTGCGGCTGCTGTACAGAAAGTTCGGCTCGGCCGAGATGTACATCGGCTGATCGTCGGACGGCCGCCCCTGGCCGGGCTCGAGCAGCGCGAGCGCCTCACGATCCGGCGCTTGCGACTCCAGCCGCCCGGCATACGTGATCGTCAGCGTCACCTCGCTGTCGCGCGCGAGCGGCGCCGGCAGGTTCACGACGAGCGTGTTCTGATTCTTGACGCGGATGCCGAACAGCCGTCCGTACTCGTAGCTGATGATCGACTGCACGACGAGCGGGTCGGCGAGGCGCAGCGTCAGCGTGCCGAGCATGAGGGACCGCACCCTGAGGTGGAGGCGCACGCGGCCGTCGATCCACATCCGCTCCGGCGTCGCCGCGACGTCGATGTCGTAGTCGAGGACGTCGTAGTCGACGAGGTCGTCTTCGTTGTAGGACGCGCCGCGCGCCGCCTGCTTCATCTTCGACGGGTAGATCGCGATGTTGTGATGACGCTTGCGGTCGAAGAGCGTGATGTCTTCCGCTTCCGTTCCCGACCGCGCGTATGTGAGCGTGTCGAATCGCCGCGTCCGCATCTCCGCGAGGAAGTCGCCCTGGCCCGGCAGCAGCGTCCACGCGTCGCGGCTCAGATCGCCCAGGTCGATGACGAACGACTTCTGCGCTTCCGTCCGGAACACGTCCTGCGCGCGCTTCAGCTTTCCGGCGTCCACCGGCACGAGCTGCATCGCGGACGCGGCAAAGAACGACTCGAAATCGATCGGGTTCAGCCGGATGTAGACGGCGTCGAAGCCGGTCTCCAGCGTGTCGCTCCCGCAGAAGATCTTGACCTGCCCGCGCTCGGTCGCCGGCGACGGGTGAAAGTTGACCGTGCCCTTGCCGAGGAGCACGACCGCCGTGACGCCGTTGTCGATCTCGGCGACGAACACGGATCCGTCGGGCAGCGTGAGCTCGAGATCCTCGGCCGCGATTTTCAGGTTGTGCGCGGTGAACTGCTTCTCGGCGTCGAGCGACACGCGGTAGATGTTCTCGACCGACGAGATCCGCTCCTGATCCGCGATGGTCCACTCGCGCTCGGTGCCGGCCGCGCCGGTCCGCTTGACGTCGAGCCGCCACGTGGCGACGCGCGCCCGCGATCCGAACTCGGCCATCACGTCGACCATCATGCGATAGCCGTTGCCCGCCAGCGATCCCGGCAAAGGCAGGCGGTCGCGCTCCTGCAGCACGCTGCGGTTCGCGCCCGGCATCAGCTCCGTGATCACGAACTCCCGCGCGCGCGCGGCATCGGCCGTGCCGGACATCAACCCGAGGTAGGCCGCCGTGTCGCCGCTCTTCACGGCGCGCTCGACGCTCGCCAGGAGCAGGCGCATGCCTTCCTCGTCCTGCGCGCGCACCGGAGACGCGGCGCACAGGGCGAGCGCGAGCACGACGATCGACGTCCGAACGGCTGTCACCACGATATTTTTATCTTTGCCGGAACCCTTATCTTAGACACCGGCGGGCGCCGGTGTGGCGCACCGGCGCAGCAGGAGGATCGTGAGGTCGTCGGCGAACTTGTGCTCGTCGGTATGGCGCTCTACGGCGCGGACGACGGCGGCTCCGATGGCGGAGAGACTGTCGTGATGGCTGGCTTTCAACGCGGTCTCGAGGCCGATTTCGTCGAATGGGACGCCTTTCGGGTTCTCCGCCTCGGTGATCCCGTCGCTGTAGACGGCGAACAGATCCTCCGGCTGGATGACGACCTGCCCCGTCGTGTACGTCGAGTGCTCGAACATGCCGAGCGAGATGCCGCCGTCGGAGAGGCGCTCGCAGCTGCCGTCGCCGCGCAGGAGCAGCGGCGGCATGTGGCCGGCGCTGACGTAAGTGAGCGCGCCGGTGCGCGGATCGAACACGCCGTAGAACAGCGTGATGAAGCGGGTGCCCGGCGCGTGGCGGCAGACCTGCACGTTGAGGCGCGTGATGAGGTCGGCCGGCTCGAGCTTTTCGTCGACGAGCGTGCGCAGCATCGCGAGCAGCAGCGCCATGAGCAGCGCGGCCGGACTCCCTTTGCCCGCGACGTCGCCCAGCGTGACCACCAGCCGCCCGTCGTCGAGCGGGAGGATGTCGTAGAAGTCGCCGCCGACCGTGTTCGCGGGGCGGCTCATGCCGACGGTTTCGACGCCGGGTGCTGTGTACAACCCGCTCGGGAGCATCGCCTGCTGGATGTCGCGCGCGATCTCGAGATCGTTTTTCAGCGACAGCCGGTCCGCGACCTCGAGCAGCACGAGCAGGTTCATCAGGGCGAACGCAAACAGGAGCGACCACGTGCCCTGGCGGAACAGCGGGCCCGGCATGCCGATGCCGCCGATGAACGGCACGCGCAGGATCTCGATGATGCCGACGCCGATAAACAGGTTGAACAGGCCGATCAACGCGAGCACGAGCGCGCCGCCGAAGACGACGCGGCGCGCCGGCGACAGCTTCATGGAGAACGCGAGGAAGAGGATGCGGGTTTCGGCGATGACGCGCCGGTGCCACGGCAGGCGCTGCATGGCGTCGGCGTCGCGGCCTCGTGTGAAGAACTTGTACGCGTCGCGCGTGTCGCGCGTGAACAGCCGCTGTAGATCGTCCGCGGTCAGATCTTTGGTGTACGACTCAAAGAAGTCCGCAAGGCGGGAAGGGCGGTGGGGGGCCACTAGATCAGCCCGAGTTCCCTGCCGACCTTCGCGAAAACGTCGAGCGCGAACTGCAGCTCCTCGCGCGTGTGCGTTGCGGTGACGATCGTGCGGACGCGCGCCCTGTCGCGCGCGACGGTCGGGAACGCGATCCCCTGCGCGAACACGCCTTCCTGAAACAGGCGATCGGACAGCTTCATCGCGAGCGCGCCGTCGCCGGCGATCACCGGCGTGATCGGGCTCTCGCTGAGGCCGGTGTTGAAGCCGAGCGCCTTCAGGCCGGCCTTGAAGAACCGCGTGTTCTCCCAGAGCTGCTCGATGATCTGCGGTTCCTGCTCGAGCACGTCCACCGCCGCGATGCACGCCGCGGCGACCGCCGGCGGATGCGAGGTCGAGAAGAGGAACGGCCGCGCGCGGTGATACAGGAACTCGATCAGCGCGTGGCTCCCCGCGACGTAGCCGCCGAGCGCGCCCATCGCCTTCGACAGCGTGCCGACCTGGATGTCCACGCGGCCGTGCATGCCGAAGTGATCGACCGTGCCGCGGCCGTTCGCCCCGAACACGCCGCTCGCGTGCGCATCGTCGACCATCATGATGCAGCCGTACTCCTCCGCGAGCGCGCACAGATCCGGCAGCGCGCCGAGGTCGCCGTCCATGCTGAACACGCCGTCCGTGATCAGAAGCTTGCGCTGACCGGCCGGCAGGTCCTGCAGAATTTTGCGCGCGGCGTCGACGTCCTTGTGGGGAAACACCTTGATCGTCGCGCGGCTCAGCCGTGCGCCGTCGATGATGCTGGCGTGATTGAGCTCGTCGGACACGACCACGTCTTCCTTGGACAAGACGGCGGCGACGGTGCCGGCGTTCGCGGCGAATCCGCTCTGAAATACGACGACGGCTTCCGTCTTCTTGAAGGCGGCGAGACGCCGCTCGAGCTCCATGTGGATGTCCATGGTGCCCGCGATCGAACGGACCGAGCCGGAGCCGACACCGAGCTGGCGCACCGCCTCCAGCGCCCGCTCGCGCAGCCGCGGATGCGTCGTCAGGCCGAGATAGTTATTGGAGGAGAGGTTGACGACCTGACGGTGATCGAACGTGGTCTTGTGGCTCTGTTCGCCTTCGAGGATGCGGAGATGGCGGTACAGGCCCTGCTGTTTCAGCGCGTCAAGTTCAGTGGAGAGGTATTCGAGCGGATCACGACGCATCCGCTCAGTTTAGTTCGCCAGAAACAATGCCGTCCATGAAAGGATCGTCAAGAACCGTTCCGCATGCTATTTCAAGCGGCGGATGTCCTTGGTGATCGATTCCAGCCATGCCGCTTCGCGCGCGAGCGCGTTGGCGACGCGAGCGATCTCTCCAGGCAGGCTCTCGTACTGCCCCTGCTCGATCGCCTCTCTGACACCCGGCAGCGTCTTGACGCCGTACCCGGTATAGAAGCCCGGCGCGTACAGCAGATGTTTGAACCAGTCGCGGTGCAGGAGACCGGCAGCATCGAGCAGTTGCTGCTCGGATTTCGCGATCTTGACATCAATGGCCGCCAAGGCCGCAGACGGCAGATTCTTTTTGGCCGCCGCGGCGCGCGCTTCGTCGAAGATCGCCGCCTGTCTGGCCATCACCTCGATCGCGCGTGAGATCGGCGTCAACTCGATCGCCGGCGGCATGGGCTCGACCTTCGGCGCGACCAGAGGGTGCCGCGGATCGTTGACGGCTGCGAACACGCCATCGGCGATCTCGCGGTTCCGTTCCGCAATCCCTTCCCGCTTCTTCTTCACGAGCAGCTGGAGTTCCTCGTCGTACGTGCGCAGGGTGTCCACGAGGTTCCCGTACTGGAACGGCAGGATGTCGGCGTCGGCCAGCCGAATCACCGCCGTACCGCCGGTCTGTGCCAGGGTCCGGCCGTAGGCGAAGTCGGTATCGAGGAAATGCGTATAGAAATAGAAGTCGTCGTAAATCGAGTGATAAATCCCGCTGTCGTCCTCGCCACCGTAGCCGATATTCAGCGTCGGCACGCCGAGGTGCTGGAGAAACGGTGTGAAGTCGGAGCCCGATCCGAGCGCGCCGATGCGCCAGTCCGCCCGGCTGCGGACCTTCTCCTTGTCCTCCGGCTTCGCGTCGTCGATGGCTTTCGCCTGCTTCCGCTTCCAGACGGTCGAATGCGTTTCGGGATCCTGGATGTCTCGCGCGACATCGTTGATGAAATGCTCGAGCACGTGTGAGCCTTCGGCCTGGAGAAATCCACGCCCGTTGTCGTCGGAATTCACGTAGGCCACTGCGTGCTGCTGCAGTTCGGCATCGTGCGTCTCGGCCCATTCGGTGGATCCGAGCAGCGCGGGCTCTTCGCCGTCCCAGGCGCAATAGATGATTGTCCGCTTGGGCGACCATCCCTGTTTGTGCAGTTCG
>Ga0105856_1001383_pt1 | contig 10363 bp, 14 predicted proteins | sample OrgsoiDNA_201060_FD_89681 | JGI IMG/M metagenome (GOLD analysis project Ga0105856, IMG submission 89681) | Permafrost soil microbial communities from the Arctic, to analyse light accelerated degradation of dissolved organic matter (DOM) -... | ecosystem: Environmental > Terrestrial > Soil >...
ACTGATCGACGCCTTGAAAGACGGACAACTGGGCTATCTGGGGCTGGATGTCTATGAAGAAGAGGCGCAGCTGTTTTTCGAGGATCGCTCGGACTTGCCGCTGCAAGACGATGTACTGGCGCGGCTGCTGACCTTCCCCAACGTCATCGTCACTGCGCACCAGGCCTTCCTGACCCGCGAAGCCCTTGGCGCGATTGCCGCGACGACCTTGCAGAACATCGCTGCCTGGTCGGCCGGGGCGCCGCAAAATCAAATCGAAGGTTAATGATGCTCAGGGCTTGGGGCCGATCGAGGACGCTAGGATCAACAATCCCAGCCAGCCGAAGCCGATCAAGCGCTGGTGCAGGGAATGCCCGCGGCGCAGCAAAAACCAGACAAAAAACGGTGGCAGTAAAAACGCCATGATCTTCAGCCAACCTTCCACCGGACGTGGCCACGGGTCGGTCGATGGCGCATTCACCGGCGCGCCCCGACGCCTGTGCCGGGAGACGGGAAGTGGAATCTCTGGAATCTCGGGCGCCGGCTCGACCGTCGGCTCAGGTTCGACGACAACAGTCGACACCTCAGGGACATGCTCATCGCGCGGCAGTTGTCCGAATGAAATAGGCGCTGCCCGGGAGGTGTTCGCTTGCCTGGCCGCTGCTGGAGCGCCGCAGTGAATGCACGATAGTGTTTCAGAGCTGATGCTCCTTTTGCATTCATAACACTCGGTCAATGCCATTTCCATTCCTTAGGGGTGCAAAAGCGGCAGTGTGCCATGACTGGGCAGGTGATTTGAACCTGATCGAAGGTCACATGCCCACGCCATGCTGCGTTGATGCCCGTGCTAGCATATCGCGCATATTTGGAGGACCCATGGTCGAACACGATTTTCGCTACACCCTGATGAACCCTCAACACACCCTGACCGAATGCCGCGCCCTGGTGCCGGGGCGTTATCAGGTCACCGGCAACGGCGGCTCGATTCGCAATAATGACGTCCTGGTGGTCACCCTCAAAGGCAGCAAGGACTTGTCCATGCGCCTGAGCGTCGAAACCGTTCGCCACTTGATCAACCCGCCCGGCCAATGGGTCGCGGTGGCCAGTGGTCCGGTGTTTGGTGAACTGGCGATCCACACCTGGAAGGTCAATTGCGACAGCTGCGCCAAAGAACTGAGCTTCGAGTTCGCGGTCGACGCCAAATTGGGCAACAAGGCTGAAAAGCCTGCCGCCACAGCGCGCATTGCCGAGCTGGGCTGGACTAGCGTCGGCGAGAAACACCTGTGCCCGAAATGCCAGGAGCCTGCGTGATGAAACACCTTGTTCTGGCCGCGATGGCGGGCGCCAGCCTGATAGGCTGCGCCGCCGACCCGGTGCAATTGCAGCAAAACCACAGTTACATTCTGGAGTGGATCGGCGAACGTCCGTTGATGGACTACAGCCATTTGACCATCACCCTGGGTGACGACGGTCGCGCCTACGGTAATGGCGGCTGCAACCACTGGTTTGCGCCCTACACCCTGGAAGGCGACAAGCTGAGCTTCGGCAAAGTGGGCAGCACCCGCAAACTGTGCGCACCGGCGTTGATGGAGCAGGAAAAACGTTTCCTGCAAGCGCTGGAAAACGTGCAGCGCTGGGACATCTCGCCAATCGACCAGATGCGTTTCTGGCCGGCAGAGGGCAAGCCGTTGCGTTGGTGGCTTGAAGAGGGTTGATCCCTTCCTCTTTGTGGCTTGGAGAATAACTGTGGCGAGGGAGCTTGCTCCCGCTGGGCTGCGAAGCAGCCCTAAATCCAGCCCCCTCGTTTCGTCAGGGACACCGCATACACTGGTTTTGCGACTGCTGCGCAGTCGAGCGGGAGCAAGCTCCCTCGCCACAGGTGGGAACAATCACTCCCACCGCACCGTTCAGTTAGTTGCCTGCAACGCCTCCAGCTTCGCCATCACCCCCGCCGCCGTCTGCTCACCCATCAACTGTTCCCGCACCTTGCCCTTGTTATCGATGATGTAAGTCACCGGTAACGCTTCACTGCGTGGCAGATCAAAGAAATCCGCCGGGTCCTGGGCCAGCACGGTGAACTTGATCCCCAGTTTCTCACTGGCGCTCTTCAGCTCATCGCCCTGCACATTGTCGAAGTTGACCCCGAACACACCAATTTTTTTGCCGTTGAGCTCTTCGGCCAGCGCGTTCAACTGCGGGATCTCGGTGCGGCACGGACCGCACCATTCGGCCCAGTAATTGACCACAATCCATTGTTTGTCGAGACGCCCGGACGCCACTTTGTGGCCATCCTGGTCGATGCCATAGTCACTGCCGCAGCCCCCCAGCATTAACGCCCCGATGATCGCCAACGCCGCTGCCAATCGTCTTGTCATGTCGTGATCCTTGCTCAAAATTGAATGCGCCTGCGACCCATCGACTCTCACGGTTCTGGATTGCGCGCTGCACAGTTAGAATAGACGCCACCTTACGCAAGATGCGACCCGCAAATGACCGATCTGACGCTTTATCACAACCCGCGCTGCTCGAAATCCCGCGGTGCGCTCGAACTCCTTGAAGCCCGCGGCCTGACGCCGACCGTGGTCCGCTACCTCGAAACCCCACTGGACGCTGCGCAACTGCAGAGCCTGTTGGGCAAACTCGGGATCAACGCCCGGCAATTGCTGCGCACCGGTGAGGACGAGTACAAAACCCTCAACCTGGCAGATGCCACGCTGACCGAAGCGCAATTGATCGCGGCCATCGCGGCCCACCCGAAACTCATGGAACGGCCGATTCTGGAAGTCGGCGACAAAGCTGTCATCGGCCGTCCGCCGGAGAATGTGCTGGAGTTGTTGCCGTGAGCGCGCCGTACATTCTGGTTCTGTATTACAGCCGCAGCGGCTCGACCAATGAAATGGCCCGGCAGATTGCCCGTGGGGTTGAACAGTCGGGAATGGAAGCGCGCCTGCGCACCGTGCCGCCGATTTCCACCGAGTGTGAAGCGGTGTCGCCGGATATCCCGGACGAAGGTGCGTTGTACGCCAGCCTCGACGACCTAAAAACTGCGCCGGCCTGGCCCTCGGGAGCCCGACCCGCTTCGGCAACATGGCGGCGCCGCTCAAGTACTTCCTCGACGGCACCAGCAACCTGTGGCTGACCGGCGCCCTCGTCGGCAAACCGGCCGGCGTGTTTACCTCCACCGCGAGCCTGCACGGCGGCCAGGAAACCACGTTGTTGTCGATGATGTTGCCATTGCTGCACCACGGCATGCTGATCACCGGCCTGCCCTACAGCGAATCGGCCCTGCTGGAAACCCGGGGTGGCGGCACGCCTTACGGTGCCAGCCATCACGCCGGGGCTGATGGCAAACTCGGATTGAATGAGCATGAAGTCGCACTGTGCCGGGCCTTGGGCCTGCGCCTGGCGAAGACCGCACAGAAGCTGGAGGGCTGACATGGCCAAGAAGCCAAAGATACTGCCCTCGATCGAATGGCTCGAACCTCGGGTCCGGGCGATGCGGGTTGTCAGCCTGGTGTGCTTTTTCGGTCTCGTGGGGCTGCTGTGCGCCTACTACCTGCTGGTCGCCGACCTGCATGGCGCACGGCCGTGGGTGATTTTGCTGATCGAACTGGTGCCGCTGCTGTTGCTGGCGCCGGGGATGATTGTCGGCAGCGCCCGCGGGCATTCGTGGATGTGCTTTGTGGTGAATCTGTATTTCATCAAAGGCGCACTGGCCGCGTATGACCCGAACCGGCAGTTGTTTGGTTTGCTGGAGATGGGCGCGAGCCTGGCGGTGTTTTGTTCGGCGTTGTTGTATGTGCGGTGGCGGTTTCAGTTGAATCGCAAGTTGGCTGGCGAGGGCGAGATCAGCATCGCCTGATCTGACGCCTTCGCGGGCAAGCCGCGCTCCCACATTGGATCTTCGGGGGACACATTATTTGTGAACACCACAGATCCCCTGTGGGAGCGGGCTTGCTCGCGAATGGGGCGACTCGGTCTCAATGATTCACGGTATAAGCGAGCATCATCGAAATCTGGCTCATCGCCCGCCCACCACTCTGTTCATGCCACTGGTTAAACACGTCCTGCACCAACGCCAGATCCCGCTGGCTGGTCGGCACCTTGTCGACGATTTTCTGTGCATTCAACCCCGCGACCACGTCGTAGCTCGGCACAAACGTGTCTTTGCCAACCATGCGCAAGAAGCGCGGTGCCGACAACCCGCCCAATTGATGGCCGTGTTTTTTCAGGTAGGTCCACAAGCCGACAATATCGGTCACCGGCCAATCGGCGATCAACGCGCCGAAACTGCCCTTCTCATGGGCCACATCCAGAATGAATTGCGCATTGCGCGGCACGCTCTTGAGCTTGCCCAAGTGGCGGATGATCCGCGCGTCCTGCATCAGTCGCTCCAGGTGTTCGGCGCTCATCAGCACGACTTTTTCCGGGTCGAACTTGAAAAACACTTCCTCGAAGGTCGGCCACTTGGCGTCCACCAGGCTGTGCTTTAGCCCGGCGCGAAAGACCCGCAGCGCCATGGTCGAGAGGTAGCGGTCGTCGCTGATCTTGCGCAATTGCGCCGGGGTCTTGGGAACCGGCAGATGGGCTTCCAGTTCAGCTGCCGAACCGAAGCGGTTCAGACAGTACTCGTGTAGCCACTTGTAATCGCGCATGCCCTCTCCTGAGGATTGGAATACATCACCTGTGGGAGCGGGCTTGCTCGCGAATGCGGAGTGTCAGCCAACATTGTTATCGACTGAAAGGACGCCTTCGCGAGCAAGCCCGCTCCCACAGTTTGTTCAGAGGTTGACCACGTTGACGAAGCGCGAGGCGGCGGTTTCATCGATGCGCAGGTTGGTGAAGTCAAACAGGTTGCGGTCCGCCAGCTGCGACGGCTGCACATTTTGCAGACTGCGGAAAATACTTTCGGTGCGACCCGGGGTCTTGCGATCCCACTCTTGCAGCATGTCCTTGACCACCTGGCGTTGCAGGTTTTCCTGGGAGCCGCAGAGGTTGCACGGGATGATCGGGAACTGTTTGAAATCCGAGTAAGCCTGGATGTCTTTTTCGTTGCAGTAGGCCAGCGGACGGATCACCACGTTGCGCCCGTCATCGGCACGCAGTTTCGGCGGCATGGCTTTGAGCGTGCCGTTGAAGAACATGTTCAGGAAGAACGTCTCGACGATGTCGTCGCGATGGTGACCGAGGGCCATTTTGGTCGCGCCGATTTCGTCAGCAAAGGTGTACAGCGTGCCGCGACGCAGGCGCGAGCACAGCGAGCAGGTGGTCTTGCCTTCCGGGATCAGCTCTTTGACTACCGAGTAAGTGTCTTTCTCGACGATGTGATACTCGACGCCCAGTGCTTTCAGGTACGCCGGCAACACGTGCTCGGGGAAGCCTGGCTGCTTCTGGTCCATGTTCACGGCCACGATGTCGAACTTGATCGGGGCGACCTTCTGAAAGTGCATCAGCACGTCGAGCAGGGTGTAACTGTCCTTGCCACCGGACAGGCAGACCATGACCTTGTCGCCGTCTTCAATCATGTTGAAATCGGCAACAGCCTCACCGGCCTGGCGGCGAAGGCGCTTTTGCAGTTTGTTCTGGTTGACCGTAAGAGTGCCCATGACGCGAAATCCGTGAGGAGTGACGAAAGGCCGGCATTTTACGCAAAAATGCTTCGCCGGCGAAGTGCCCACCATCCCCTGTGGGAGCGGGCTTGCTCGCGAAGGCGTTGGGTCAGCCAGCATCTCTATTGGATGTTACGCCGCTTTCGCGAGCAAGCCCGCTCCCACAGGGGATTGTGATGACAGACCCGCCCGCGATTAGCAGATGTATTTACAGCGCGATTTGCTCTAAAGCCCCCCAACCTGCGCCGTTAAGACCTTTCTATACTGCGACATAAGGTCGCATACATATCCAGACCTTTACTTACTTGGCCACTTTGGGCCCGTAGGCGCTCCGCTGGGGGGCGATGGTAAAAACAAGAGGAGTGACTGGCATGATCCATCACGTAGTGGGGCTCTTCACCCACCCCGACCAGGAATGGAAAGAAATCCGTGGCGACCAAGAGGAAAGCATCAGCCACATGTACCTCACCCACACGCTGATTCTGGCGGCGATCCCTGCCGTGTCCGCGTTTATCGGCACCACCCAGGTCGGCTGGGTCATCGGCAGCCGCGCGCCGGTGATGCTGACCCAGGAAAGCGCGATCTGGATGACGGTCATGTCGTACCTGGCGATGCTCGGTGGTGTGGCGGTGATGGGCGCGTTCATTCACTGGATGGCCCGCACCTATGACGCCAACCCGAGCCTGGCCCGTTGCATCGCGTTTGCCACCTACACCGCCACACCGCTATTTATTGGCGGGCTGGCGGCGCTGTATCCACACATGTGGCTGGGGATGATCATCGGCACGGCCGCCATCTGCTACACGGTGTACCTGCTGTATGTGGGGTTGCCGACCTTCATGAACATTCCATCGGACGAGGGTTTCCTGTTTTCAAGCTCGGTGCTCGCCGTAGGGTTGGTGGTGCTGGTAGCCATCATGGCGTTTACCGTGATCGTCTGGGGCCTGGGCGTTGGTCCCGTCTACACGAACTAGAACTCCAATAGAACAAGATCTGCCAATACAGGCCGCCGCGAGGCGGCCTTTTAATGTCTATTGAAAGAGCACGAACAACGACCATTCGGCGCCTGGCCGATTCGCAAGCCCCGGGGGTTGCGGCATACTCGACGTCTCTGGAGATCCATCAAGCATGCCCGAGCAACTCAATACCCGCGTCGAAGACTGTTACCAACAAGCCGAAACCTTTTTCAAACGACCTTTCAAACGCCCCGTGGTAAGCCTCAAGCTGCGCGGGCAAAAAGCCGGTGTCGCGCATTTGCACGAGAACCTGCTGCGCTTCAACCCGCAGCTATACCGGGAAAACACCGAAGACTTCCTCAAGCAGACCGTGGCCCACGAAGTCGCGCACCTGATCGCCCATCAACTGTTTGGCGACCGCATCCAGCCCCACGGCGAAGAGTGGCAACTGATCATGCGCGGTGTCTACGAACTGCCGCCCAACCGTTGCCACACCTACGACGTCAAACGCCGCAGCGTGACCCGCTACATCTACAAATGCCCGTGTGCCGACAGCGATTTCCCGTTTTCGGCCCAGCGGCACAGTTTGGTGCGGCAGGGGCGGCGGTATTTGTGCCGGCGTTGCCGCAGTACGTTGGTGTTTAGTGGGGAAATGCGGGTCGAGTAACAGGTTTTTTCGTGTTCATGCCGGCCTCATCGCGAGCAAGCTCGCTCCCACAGGGGATTTTCGGCGTGACACAGAACCAGTGTGGGAGCGAGCTTGCTCGCGAAGGCGTCTTATCAAGCGCTACACAACCACCTTGGCACGCCGCAATTCCTCGATCCGCTGCGCACTAAACCCCAACTCTCCCAACACCTGATCCGTGTGCTGCCCCACCGCCGCACCGATATACCTGGGCGCCGGCAACCCTTCGGAAAACTTCAACGGACAAGCCATTTGCTGCTGAGTTGATCCGTCACCGCGAGGCACCTCAGTCACCAATCCCCGCGCCTGCAACTGCGGATGCCGCACCGCCTCGCCCACACTCAACACCGGCTCGACACACGCATCAACCCCGGCAAACAGCTCACACAACTCAGAAAAGTCATGCTTCTCGAATTCAATTTTCAAGTCATTTTTCAACGACTGTTGCTGCTCTGGCTTGGGCGATAAACCCTGGACCGCCAGTTCCGGGCGACCCAGCACCGTGCACAGTTGCTGCATAAACGCCGGTTCCAGGCTGCCCACCGATAACCAGCGTCCATCCCGCGAACGGTAATAGTCATAGAAACTGCCGCCATTGAGCATCTGATCTTCGCGCTCCGGTTCCACACCGCAGGCCAGATACCCGGCGCCGGCCATGGCGTTCAGGCTGAAGGCGCAATCGGTCATGCTCACATCCAGATACTGTCCCTGCCCCGTCTGCTGCCGGGCGATCACCGCCGCCAGCAATCCAATGACGCCGTGTAACGAGCCACCGGCTATGTCTGCCGCCTGAATCCCCAACGGTAGCGGGCCGCTGTCGGCGCGGCCGGTGTAACTTGCCAGCCCCGCCAGCGCCAGGTAGTTGATGTCGTGGCCAGCACGGTCCTTGTAGGGGCCAGTCTGGCCGTAACCGGTGATCGAGACGTAAATCAACTTCGGATTGATCGCCTTCAAGGCTTCATAACCCAGGCCCAGGCGCTCCATCACCCCGGGGCGGAATTGCTCCAACACGATGTCGTGGTCCTGCAGCAGTTGCTTGATCACCTCCAGCGCCTCGGGCTGCTTGAGGTCCAGCGCCAGGCTGCGCTTGTTGCGATTGAGGTACGCATGACTCGCCGAGACGCCCTGGTCGTGGGGCGGCAGCACCCGCAGCAGGTCCATGCGGGTTGGCGATTCGATGCGCAGCACCTCGGCGCCCATGTCTGCCAACAGCAGGGAAGCAAACGGCCCCGGCAGCAGTGTCGAGAAATCCAGAACCTTGAGTGATGCCAGTGGACCGGGCATGGGTGTACTCCTTGAGCGATGCCTCCAGCCTAGGCAGCCAATCGCATTGCAGCAATCACCCGATGTGTCAGCCGTCGTGACCGTTACGCTCAAATCCCAGGCATAAAAAAACCCGCCGAAGCGGGTTTTTCAGTGCAGCCGTCTTATTTGACGTTGCTTGGGGTGACGCCTTCGGACACGCCCAGATCGTCTTCAGGACGGGTGTCGACAATACCGCGACCGCCAGAAGCCAGTTCGGCGTGCATCACGTCGGTGTCCAGTTCCTTGACCCACTTGGCCACAACCAGCGTGGCAACGGCGTTACCCACGAGGTTGGTCAACGCGCGGGCTTCGGACATGAAGCGGTCGATACCGAGGATCAGCGCCAGGCCGGCAACCGGCAGGTGGCCAACAGCCGACAGGGTCGCGGCCAACACGATGAAGCCACTACCGGTCACGCCAGCAGCGCCTTTGGAGGACAGCAGCAACACCACCAGCAGGGTGATCTGGTGCGTGATGTCCATGTGGGTGTCGGTCGCTTGAGCGATGAACACGGCCGCCATGGTCAGGTAGATCGCAGTACCGTCGAGGTTGAACGAGTAACCGGTCGGGATCACCAGACCCACAACGGATTTCTTCGCGCCCAGACGCTCCATTTTGATCAGCATGCGTGGCAGCACGGATTCCGAGGAGGACGTACCCAGCACGATCAGCAGTTCTTCACGGATGTAGCGAATCACTTTCAGCACGCTGAAGCCGTGAGCGCGAGCGATACCGCCCAGCACGACCAGCACGAACACCAGGCAGGTGATGTAGAAGCACAGCATCAACTGGCCCAGTTGCACCAGCGAACCCACACCGTAGGCACCGATGGTGAACGCCATGGCGCCCAGGGCACCGAGTGGCGCGAGCTTCATGATCATGTTGATGATGTTGAACATCACGTGAGCGAAGCGATCGATGAAGTCCAGGATCGGCTTGCCGTAGGCACCCAGGCGATGCAGGGCGAAACCGAAGATCACCGAGAACATCAGCACTTGCAGGATATCGCCGGTGGCGAACGCACCGATGATGGTGTTCGGGATCACGTTCAGCAGGAAGCCGACGACGCTTTGATCAGCACCGGCTGCTACATATTGAGCGACTTTGGAAGCATCCAGCGTGCTCACGTCGATGTGCATGCCGGCGCCCGGCTGGACGATGTTGACCACCACCAGACCGACCAACAGTGCAATGGTCGAAACGATTTCGAAGTAGAGCAGCGCGTAACCGCCGGTCTTGCCGACCGATTTCATACTCTGCATGCCCGCGATACCGCTGACGACGGTGCAGAAGATGATCGGCGCGATGATCATTTTGATCAGTTTGATGAACCCGTCACCCAGTGGCTTGAGGGCCACACCGGTCTGCGGGTAGAAGTGACCGACCAGGATGCCGATGGCGATGGCAACGATCACCTGGAAATACAGGGATTTGTACAGTGGCTGACGAGTCGTCATTGCAAAGTTCCTCAAGAGTGCCCCGTGACAACATCCATCTGTTGCCCCATGACACTTCAATTGCGAACCCTCCTGCACTGGAGGGATTTGTTTTGTCGAGCTGCTCAATGGCAGGCATCTGCCCGTTGTATCGCAAAGCGCGTGCCACCTTCATCGAATCCCCTGCAAGCCTTTTGACATCAAGGGTTACAGGGCTTTATTTGTCACTGGCCGGTTACAGCAATGTGGCGGTTTTCCGCCTATCAGCCAAACCTCGTCCTACAATTTGGCGGATATCCGCCTTGTTCATCGCCAAGCCCTGCGGCTAATATCCGCCGCTCAATGGACGGACCTGCCTCCCATGCGCGAACGCACCATCGCCAGTCATTTCGC
>Ga0105856_1001384_pt1 | contig 10356 bp, 12 predicted proteins | sample OrgsoiDNA_201060_FD_89681 | JGI IMG/M metagenome (GOLD analysis project Ga0105856, IMG submission 89681) | Permafrost soil microbial communities from the Arctic, to analyse light accelerated degradation of dissolved organic matter (DOM) -... | ecosystem: Environmental > Terrestrial > Soil >...
ATCTCTACGTGACCCTCGTAAAGCTGCTCTTCCTTCTTCCTGCCTCGGACAAAGTCTGCAGTGTCTCGACGCTGCGATACGGTCCCCCGAGAGGCAAATGGGAGAACGGGACGAACCCGCCGCCAGGTGACTGCGAGTTCCATCAGTTCGTCGAGCCGGGCGCGCTATTGCCGGTCTGGAGCGATCCAAACGGCAAGACCATCGAAGACCTGGACGTCACCTACCAGCTCGCCGGTCAGCTGAAGGCCCAGACGGTCTCTCTCAAGCCCGAGACGCTGACTCCCGCGGCGACGGCGAAGCTCTCGTCGACCGCGAAGAAGGTGAAGAACAGCGTTCGGGTGGAAGTGAAGAACGAAGGCGACGCGCCGGTGCTCATCGGCGACGCCACGGCCGCGCGGAACAAACCCACGGACAGCTGCGTAGGAAGCGGCCCGACAGCCGCGCTGGCGCCCGGAGAGACGCTGGTCGATATCCGGCCGGGTCTGCTCTCTCCCTCGATGAAATCCTGGGTCGCGGTCTTCACCACCGAGACCGCCTGCCGCTGGGTCGAAGTCACCCGTCATTGATTTGGGGGTTTCCCTGGCGGCCAGAACGGCCCGCAGCCCCAAGGCTTGGTCAAGCTCCGCACGCTGAAGCCGTTGCCGCAGATGAGGCACCCAAACGTCGCCGCTGTGCTCTGCTCTCCAGACGCACTCCCGGACTTGATACCCGGAACGGATCTGCGGGTGCTCGCGAGCCCAGTTTTGCACGATCTGAATTGCGTAATTGGAGTTGCGGACAGACCCGTGGGCGCAGGCGAGCAGGCAGGCTAATGCAAGAAAGCGCGGGCGCATTCCGAGGCTCGTGCCACAACGCTTGACATGGTGCAAGGGCGCTGCTACAAGCCGCCTCCCTTCGTTCCGGGGTGGCCCCAGCCGCTGCAAGGCGGTAGTCGGGGTGCGGAGCAGGGAAAGAGCCTTTTTTCGTTCTTGAGACAGGCGAGAAGTTCGCCCGGCTGGAGGAAGCCGTGAAGGTCCGTGCTTCGGTTAAGAAGATTTGCGTGAAGTGCAAGATTATCCGCCGCAAGGGCGTGGTGCGCGTGATCTGCTCCGCGAACCCCCGTCACAAGCAGCGGCAAGGCTAGGAGCAAAGCGAATGGCGCGTATTGCCGGAGTCGACCTTCCCCGCGAGAAGCAGATCCAGATCTCGCTCCAGTATCTCTACGGCGTGGGCATCACCACGGCGAAGAAGATCTGCGCCACGGCGCAGCTGGACCCGACCAAGCGGACCAAGGACCTCACGGAAGATGAGCTCCACCGCATCCGCGAGGCCCTCGAGCAGGGCTACAAGGTCGAAGGCGATCTGCGCCGCGAGGTCTCGCTCAACATCAAGCGTCTGATGGACCTGGGCTGCTACCGCGGCCTCCGTCACCGCAAGGGCCTTCCGGTCCGCGGCCAGCGCACCCACACCAACGCCCGCACCCGCAAGGGCCCGAAGCGCGGCATCGTCCGGCGCGCCGTCGCGGCGCCCGCCAAGTAAGGGGAGCTAAAAGATCATGGCCGAAGAACAAAAGCCGCCCGCGGCGCCAGCCGCCCCCGCCGCAGCAGCAGCGCCCACCACCGCAGCTGGTGCCGCGCAGACTGCCGCCGAGCGCAAGGGCAAGAAGAAGTCGAAGAAGAACGTGCAGACGGGCATCGTCTTCATCCAGAGCACGTTCAACAACACCATCATCACCATCAGCGACGTGAGCGGAAACGTGCTCTCGTGGTCGTCTGCCGGCGCGCGCGGCTTCAAGGGCTCGCGCAAGTCGACGCCGTTCGCCGCGCAGGTCGCCGCGGGCGACGCCGCCGCCAAGGCGATGGAGCACGGCCTCAAGAACGTCAGCGTGCTGGTCAAGGGTCCGGGTGCGGGCCGCGAGTCGGCATTGCGCGCCTTGGCTGCCGCCGGCCTCAAGGTGACGCTCATCCGGGACATCACGCCGGTCCCCCACAACGGCTGCCGTCCGCCCAAGCGCCGTCGCGTTTAAGGAGACCTGAATGGCTCGCTATATCGAATCCGCCTGCCGCATCTGCCGGCGTGAAAATCTGAAGATGTACCTGAAGGGCGACCGCTGCTACACGGACAAGTGCGCCATCGAGCGCCGTCCGTACCCGCCTGGCCAGCACGGCCAGGGGCGTGCCAAGTTCTCCGAGTACGGCGTGCAGTTGCGCGAGAAGCAGAAGGTCAAGCGCCTCTACGGCCTGCTCGAGAGCCAGTTCCGCGGCTATTACTTGAGGGGCTCGGCGGCCAAGGGCAAGACGGGCGAAAATCTTCTCCAGTACCTGGAGCAGCGCCTCGACAACGTCGTCTTCCGCCTCGGCTTCGCCGACACCCGCGCCGAAGCCAGGCAGCTGGTGCGCCACGGCCACTTCCGCGTCAACGAGCGGAAGGTCAACATCCCGAGTTTCCAGGTGAAGGTCGGCGACATGGTGGCGGTCAAGGAGAAGAGCCGAAAGATCGTGCGCATCAACGAGGCGCTCGAGGCAGTGGATCGCCGCGGTATCCCCGGCTGGCTCGACCTGGACAAGGGCGGCTTCAAAGGGACGGTCAAGTCGATGCCGTCGCGCGACGACATCACCATGCCCATCCAAGAGCAGCTCATCGTGGAGCTCTACTCGAAGTAGAGCCGAGCTCTACTCGAAGTCATCGCTGCAAAGGTGGGTCCTGCAAAGGGTCCGTCTTTACGTTAGAACAAGGCAGCATTTGCGCGTCTGACCCAATGGAGCCGGCAATTTCGCCGGAGTAGGGCGGCGCATCGAAGGAGAAACACGTGGCTGAAGCATTGACTGCAAAGAATTGGCGCGATCTGATCAAGCCCCGCGGGCTGCACGTCGATCAGGACTCGCTCACCGACACGTACGGCAAGTTCGTCGCCGAACCGCTCGAGCGCGGCTTCGGCATCACGCTCGGCAACGGCCTGCGCCGCGTGCTGCTCTCGAGCCTCCAGGGCGCCGCCATCACCAGCGTCCGCATCGAAGGCGTCGAGCACGAGTTCTCCACCATCAGCAACGTCGCCGAAGACGTCACCGACATCATCCTGAACTTGAAGGAAGTCCTCCTGCGGATGCACACGCAGGAAGAGAAGACCATCCGCATCGAGGTTGAAGGCCCCAAGGAAGTGAAGGCGGGCGACATCATCGTCGATAGCGACGTCGAAGTGCTGAACCCGGGCCACCACCTCTTCACGGTCAGCGAAGGCGGACGCGTGCGGATGGAGATGGTGTGCCGCCGCGGCCGCGGCTACCAGCCCGCGGAGCGCAACAAGGTCCTGGGCGCGCCCATAGGCGTGATGCCCATCGACTCGCTCTTCAGCCCCATCAAGAAGGTCAACTACCAGGTCACCAACGCCCGCGTTGGCCAGGCCACCGACTACGACAGGCTCTCGCTGGAGATCTGGACCAACGGCGCCGTCACTCCGGCGGACGCGGTTGCCTTCGCAGCCAAGATCGTCGAGGAGCAGCTCTCCATCTTCATCAACTTCGACGAGGCCGAAGAGCCGGCCCCGGTGGAAGCGGTGAAGTCGGAGGAGAAGCTCAACGAGAACCTCTTCCGCTCGGTCGACGAGCTCGAGCTCTCGGTCCGCTCGGCCAACTGCCTGCAGAACGCCAACATCAAGACCATTGGCGATCTGGTGCAGAAGTCCGAGGCCGAGATGCTGAAGACGAAGAATTTCGGCCGCAAGTCGCTCAAGGAGATCAAGGAGATCCTGGCCGAGATGGGCCTCTCTTTGGGCATGAAGCTCGACAACTGGCCGCCCAAGCCGCCTGTCGCGGTGGCGCCGGTTCTGAAGCAGTGATTTTTCGCAGCAATTCTTTGAGGAGCTAGACCATGTCTCGCCACGCCAACGCCGGCCGCAAGCTCAGCCGCAACACCAGCCACCGCAAGGCGCTGCTCGACAACCTCGTGCGCGCAGTGATCCTCGCGGAGAGCATTCGCACCACCACGCCGAAGGCCAAGGAGACGCGCCGGCTGATCGAGCGCGTGATCACCAGGGCCAAGACGAACACGCTGGCGGCGCGGCGCATCGTTCACAAGACGGTGCGCGACCAGGCTGCGCTGGCGAAGCTGTTCGACACGCTGGGGCCGCGCTTCAAGAGCCGTCCGGGTGGCTATACGCGCATCATTCACACCCAGAACCGCGTCGGTGACAACGCGCCGATGTCGATCCTTGAGCTGGTCGAGCTGAGCGAGAAGACCGAAGCGCCGAAGGCCGAGGAGAAGACGGCCAAGGCGGAGAAGGCCGACAAGCCGGCGAAGGCCCCCAAAGCCGAGAAGCCCGCCAAGGCGCCCAAGGCCAAGAAGCCGAAGGCCGAAGAGCCCGAAAAGAAGGAATAGCGCGCTTTTCCAAGATAGCTTCGAAGAAGGCGGCGCCCCACGGGGCAGCCGCCTTTTTCTTTTGCGCTTCGGGGCTCAGGATTTGGGCGCGATCAGGCGGTGAGGCGGCCGCGGATGCGCGCGATGAGCTCGTGGTTCTCGAACGGCTTGCGGATGAACTCTTCCGCGCCGGCCGCGAGCGCCCGCTCGACCACATCCTTGCCCGGCCGCGCCGAGACCACGAAGACCGGCACGTCCCGCGTGCGCGGATCCTTCTTCAACGCGCGGCAGAGGTCGAGGCCGTCCCGGTCGGGCATGGCGATGTCGAGTAGCACCAGCTGGGGCGGCGGGCCTCCGCGATCGAGCATGGCCAGCGCGGCAGCGGCGCTGGTCGCCACCTGCGATTCGATGCCTTCCAACTCTAGCAAAGTGGCCAGGAACGTCACGATCTCCGGATCGTCGTCGACCACCAGCACCTTTCTGCGGGCATCGGCCTGCAGCGCGGCGCTCATTTGTGCAGCTCCGCTTCGAAGTGCCCTTCCCGGGTGTTGATGGTCAGCGTCTGGGGCTCGAGGTTCTTGGGCGGGAAGGTCGCGTGACCCTTGCTGTCGAAGATGGCGAAGCGATCCACGGGCAGCAGAACGAACGCGCCCGGCAAGACCTGCAGCGTCTCGTAAGTATAAATGCCGTTGAGGGTCAGCTTCACGCCCCGCCAAGTCTCGTCAGAGCCGTTGCGCACGAAGATTTGCGTCAACGCCGGCATCTCCACCCGCTGCACGCGTACGACCGCGCCGAGCTTGTTCTCCGTGTAGAGCTGCCCGGCGAGCGTCGCCGCGATGAGAATTCCGTAGCTGCCCATTGCGTAGGCTCGCCAACGGGAGTGCTCGGGGCGGGTCTGGAAGTCGGTCAGCGCCGCGCCGCCGCGCTCCCGGGCCTCGCCATACAGCTTGCCGGTGAGCTGTATGAGCGCGCCTGCGAACTCCGAGAGCGCGGCTCCCGTCGCCGCACCCCAGCCCTCGAAGGGCCGGCGCCTGCTTTGCGTTTGCGGGGGCGGGTCGATTACGGCGCTCACAGGCTCATCGTACTCGGTATGCTTGCCGGGGCAAGAGCCGTAGGCCTGAACGTCCAGGGTGGGGACCGCCGGTTCAACCGGCCCGAAGCGCGGTCAAGAGCCTGTTTGCCATGGCGTTTTCCGGCTGCAGGGCAAGCACCTTCTTGACCAGCGTTTCGACGCGCTCCGTCATGGCCGGTCTCTGCGCTTCCGGGGCATTTTTACGCAGATCGTACAAGAGCAGGGCCAGCCGCAGCAGCACTTCGGCATCCTCCGGCCGGCGCTGGGCAAGCCGCTCGAGGCGCTCCTGCGCCGCGGCCGTCTTTTGCGCCACGAGCTCCGCTCGGGCGAGCAAGAGCTGCGCAGCATCGTCGGAAGGCGTAAGCGCGGCCAGGTCTTGCAGCGGTGCAAGCGCCGCCTTGTCGTTGCGCGAGAGCTGCATCTCCCCCAGCGCCCGGAGCGAGTCCAGGTCCACCGGGTTGCGGTCGAGGGCAGCCTGCAGCTCGGGGATGGCCAGGTCGGGCTTGTCTTTGCTGCGGTAGAGCTGCGCGAGCCAGGCATGCGGCTGCGGCAGGTCCGGCGCCAGCTCCACCGCAAGGCGCAGCTCCCCGGCGGCGCGGCCGCCCTCGTCGAGGCGGGCGCAAGCGAGACCAAGCAGGGCGTGCGCGGCGGCAAGCTGCGGCTTCTGCGCGGTGAGCTCCTCCAGCTTGGGCAGCGCGAGCCCGGGCGCGTTCTGGACGAGATATCCGAGCGCCCGCTCCAGATCGGCGCGATCGGCAGGCTGCACGTCGCGGTAGAGATCGGTGAGCTCGCGAGCTGCTCTCACCGCGAGCAGGGCCTCCTCCGGTTTGGGATTCAGCCGGGCAAAGTCGCGCAGGGTGTCCAGCGCGGCTTTGCGCTCGTTCAGCCGCGAAAGACAGCTGGCGAGCGGCGGCCGGAAACGAGGGGTGCCGGGTTGAAGCTCCACGGCTCGCGAGAGCTCTGCCCGTGCCTCGGGGAAGCGTTCGCCGTGCAAGAGCGCGAGGCCCAGCCGGTAGTGGAATTCAGCTTCCTTCGGCTCTTGCCCGGCTGCCTTTTGCAGGGCTTCGAGGGCCGGGGCTACGTTGCCGGCGGCAAACTCCGAAAGACCTAGCGCGTACCACTTGGCCGCACTCGCTTTGGGCGCCTTGCGATACTCGTCCAGCACCGCGTCCAACCGGCCGCATTTTTGCGCAGCCTCGATCCGTCCACGCAGCGCCGGGAGCTCCACGCCTGGCGCATGGTCAGAAAGTACGTGCTCGAAGCCGCGCAAGGCGTTCTCCGCGCGTCCGGCGGCGAGATCCTCTTGTGCGTCGCGCAGTTCGACGTACGGAGCGCTCCGCTCGTCGAGGATGCGGCCGTGCACGCAGGCCGTGGTGAAGAGCAAGAGCGAAAGCCCCAAACCAATCAGCCCCGGCGACGCGATCATCGGCTCCGGCGGACGCGGGCTCCCTCCGGCCTGGTGCTGCAACTCGAGAACCGCGAGCCGCGTTCCCTCCGGATGGACGGTGGCGTTCATCAGCGCGCGGCGGCCACGGGCCAGGCGGCGCCGCGGCGAAAACCGGGGTCCTGCGCCCAGCGGGCAAAGGCGGGGTCCTTCTGCATCGAGACGAGCGAGCGGTCGCGAGCGTCGCGGACCGCGGTTTCCAGAGCGTCGCCGCGATAGCCTTGTTCTTGGAGACGGGCGCGAGCGTCGGGCTCGACCTGCTTCGCCGCCGCCGCCAATGCCTCTGCCGCGAAGGCGCCTTCGCCGCGGGTCGCGAAGACCCGTGCGCGGCCATAGTAACCTTCGGGCGACTGCGGCGAATTCTGCAACAGCCGATCGAACACCGCGCCCGCTTCGTCCGGCCGGTTCTTCGCCAGTAGCATCATGCCGTACTGGTAGAGCGCCGCGACGTCCCTTGATTTGAAGCGGGCCGCCTGCTCCGCATCGGCCAGGGCAGCGTCGAAATCGCCCGCGAGCGCCGCCAGATTCGAACGCGAGAGGAGCAGGAAGATGTTGCTCGGCGCGCGCGCCAGCGCAGTGGCAAGCGCTGCGCGTGCCCCAGGCAAATCACCCTGGTCGCTGAGCACTCGCGCAATTCCCACCGCTGCCGTCACCGATCCGGCATCGACCGAGAGCGCGTCACGATACGCGGCGAGCGCTTCAGCCTTGCGGCCCAGGTCGTAGAGAGAGTCGCCCAGCCGTTGGCGGGCCAGCGCGCTGCGCGGGGCGAGCTTGGCGGCCTCGCGGTATTCGGCCGCGGCCTCCTCGCGCTTGCCATTGTTGACGAGGACATTGCCGCGCGCGAGGTGCGGCGACGCCTGGTCGGTGTTGCAAGCCGCCAGGAGGGCGAGAAAAAAAGCTGCTGCAAGCTTCATGGGGCGCGCAACATAATCGAAGTCATGCCCTCGAAGAAGCGGTTCATTGCCGTGGCCGGCAACACATGGGAGCAGGCAAGAGCGAGTTGGTCTCCTTTCTCTGCCGCCGCTATGGCCTGAAGCCCTTCTACGAGCCCAACGAGACGAACCCCTACCTGGCAGACTTCTACGCGGACATGAAGGCGTGGGCTTCCACTCGCAGATCTACTTTCTCGCCCACAAGTTCCGCTTGCACAAAGAGCTGATGCTCGAGCCCGGAACCGTGGTGCAGGACCGGACCATCTACGAAGACGAGGAGATCTTTTTGCGAGAACCTGCACCTCCGCGAGGCCGTCAGCGAGCGCGACTACAAGATGTATCGCACAGCGCAGGCGCAAGATGGAGATCGATGTCCCCACTGAATATCTTCGGGGCCTGGAGACGCTCTACAACGAGTGGCGCGGCCGCTATTCGCTGTCGCCCGTGATCGAGCTCGACACCGGCTCGCTCGACTACCTCACCGACCTGGTCGACAGGCTCGATCTCTTCAAGCCGATCGAAAAATACGTCACCTGATCAGGCGGGTGGTAGATGCAGTACGAAGGTGGCGCCGCCGCCGGGGGTGTCTCGCAGCACCAGTGTTCCAGCATGCGCTTCGGCGATCTCGCGGCTGGTGGAGAGCCCCAAGCCGTTTCCGCCCGGCCGGGTGGTGACGAAGCGGTTGAAGATGCGCTCGCGGTCCGCTTTGGGCACGCCGGGGCCGTCGTCGGCGATGATCACCTCCGCCTGCCCGTCGGCGGCGCACGCGGTGGCTACGACGATGCGTTTGCCGGCGAAGTCGAGCGCGTTGAGCAGCAGATTCAAGAGCAGCTGACGGACCGCGAAAGGGTCGGCATCGACGCGGGGCGGCTCGCCGTTCGTCTGGTCGACCAGCAGGTCCTTGATGCGTGCCATCGGCCGGATCATCAGCAGTGCGTCGGCCACCAGCTCATTCACGTCTTGCGGTTTGCGCGCGACCTTCTCGCCGCTCGAGTAGCTGAGGAAGCTCTGCAGCTGCGCGACGGTGCGGCGGGTCTCGTTCTCCAGCTCTTTCAGATGCCGGGTAACCTTGACGTCGGCGTGCGATTTTTCGGCCGCGGTGCGCGACAGCTCGGCAAAACCGAGCACGACGGTGAGCGCGTTCTTCATCTCATGGGCAAAGCCCGCGGTGAGCAGACCGACCGTGCTGGTGCGCTGCGCCCGCTCCAGCGCCACCGAGATCTCCGACAGCCTGCGCCGCAAGCTCCAAGCCGAGGCGACACCCAAAGCCGCCAGCACCACCACGCAAGCGTAGTAGACCCCGCCTAAATCGATGCCGCGCCAGAGGCTGACGACGAGTGCGATGGTGGAGAGCAAAAAGACGACCGGCCCCCAATACAGGGCAGCGACGGCGATGTTGCGGGCGCGCAGCGCGGCGAGGATTCCAGGCGAGGCGGGACGGCGGCGTTGCACAGGTCGCCTATAGCAGAAGTGGAACCGCGCGCGAGTGCGATCCATCATGCAGCCATGGCTTTGCACGGGCGGCGGGTTTTGCTTTGCGTGGGAGGCGGGATCGCCGCCTACAAGGCGTGCGAGGTCGCACGCTTGCTGGTCAAGTCGGGCGCCCAGGTGCGCTGCGCGATGACGGCTGCGGCGCAGAAATTCGTCTCGGCGCTGACCTTCCAGGCCTTGACGGGCTCTCCGGTGGCTGCCGATCTCTTCTCGGCCGAGCAGGAGCTGGCGGCGGGTCACATCGCACTCGCCGACTGGGCCGAGCTTGCGGTGGTGGCTCCCGCGACGGCCAATCTGCTCGCCCGGCTGCGCATCGGCCAGGCGGACGATGCGGTGTGCGCCGCGCTGCTGGCCGTTGCCCCCCAAAAGTGGCTGCTGGCGCCGGCGATGAACGAGAAGATGTGGGCGAGCCCCGCCATGCAGGAGAATCTGCGCGTCCTGCGAGAGCGGGGTGCGCGGGTGGTTGGACCGGCCGTGGGTGAAATGGCTGAGCGCAGTCACGTGGGGCCAGGAAGGCTCTCTGAACCGAAAGACATCGTCGCGGCGCTCGAGGTTCCAGGCGATCTCGAAGGCGTTTCTGTTTTGATCACCGCCGGGCCGACGCGCGAATGGCTCGATCCGGTGCGCTTCTTGAGCAACCCGTCGTCGGGCCGCATGGGGTACGCGGTGGCCGAGGCAGCGCGCGATCGCGGAGCGCAGGTCACGCTGATCTCCGGGCCGGTCGAGCTGCCACAGCCGGCCGGCGTGCAGTTTGTACAAATCGGCACGGCTGAGGAGCTCTCGCAGGCCGTCGATCGGCACCTGGATGCGGCGCAGGTGTTGGTGATGGCGGCGGCGGTAGCCGATCAGCGGCCCTCGCAGCGCGCCGGACAGAAGATGAAGAAGCAGCCCGGCGACGAGAGTCTCGTCCTGGTGCGTACAAAAGATATTCTCGCCGGCGTCGGGGCGCTCGCGAAGAAGCCGCTGCTGGTGGGCTTCGCGGCCGAGAGCGAGAACGTCGAAGCCAACGCGCGAGAAAAGCTTGCCCGCAAGCAGCTCGATCTGATCGTCACCAACGACATCCGCGACGCCTTCGGCAAGGAGAC